>Ga0306920_100006623_pt1 | contig 15156 bp, 14 predicted proteins | sample flu12Cox44000170_FD_204666 | JGI IMG/M metagenome (GOLD analysis project Ga0306920, IMG submission 204666) | Lab enrichment of tropical soil microbial communities from Luquillo Experimental Forest, Puerto Rico - flux4day.12C.oxic.44.000.170 (v2)... | ecosystem: Environmental > Terrestrial >... | reverse complement strand
GAAGAGCGAGCCCGTGCCGGGCAGCGGTGCGATCAAGATCACGCCGCTGCCGCCGCCCATCGAGCCGGTCACGGCCACGGCGAGCGCCGCGCCTGCGGCGACCACCGTGGGATCGGCCGCACCTGCGGCCGCCGCGGCGGCTGCGGCCACCGGCGCAGCCGTACTGCATAACGATGCGCTACCGGCCACGCCGGTCGTGACGGCACACCCCGCGCCGGCCGCCACGGCTGCGGCCGACCAGGCCACGGCGGCTGCGGCGGCGATCATGGGCGTGCCGGCCTCGGTGACGGCAAACCCGCAGGCTGCGCCGCTTCCGGCGAGTGTGACCACTCACAACGCGACGACGCCCACAGCCGCTTCCGCGCCGGCTAGCGCGAATGCCGCTTCTGCCAGCGCTGCGACGGCGCAAACGCTCGCTTCGACTTCTGCGACCCAGAGCGCGGCGACGACGACCTCGTCAGGCGCGGCGACCACGACGACAGCGCCGGCTGCATCGACCGCCGGCAGTACGGCCACGCCTTAAGCGCTACGGCGCGTCAACACGGGGCGCCAAACGGCTAGCGCGCTCAGCGCAAGCCGGCCATCATCGCGCCCATCCCCACAAGCAGGCTGCCCATCAGGCGATTCACGGCGCGCATGCGCTTTGGCCGCTGCAGCACGTGGCGCAGCCGGTGCGAGAACAGCGCCATCGAAGCCACGCCGCCCGCGAACAGCAATGCGAATGTCGCCGCGAGCAGCAAAAACTGACGGTTGGCGCTCCAGGGCGCATCGGCGCTCATGAACTGCGGGAAAAACGACGGGAAGAACAGCAAGGTCTTCGGATTGAGCCCCGACGTCGCAAATCCGCGCCAGAACAGATCGCGACGGCTTGCGCCATCGGTTTCCTCCGGCGCGTCTGCGCCCCCGAGCGAACGGCTGCGCCATTGCTTGCAGCCCAACCAGACGAGATAAGCCGCGCCCAGCCAGCGCAAAATCGTAAGTGAATGCTCACTAATGAGCAGCAGGGAATTGAGGCACAGCGCCGTCAGGACAAGCTGGAGCAGCACGGCGAGCGTGCCGCCCCAGACGCAGGGCAGCGCACGGCGCCAGCCGGCGTGGAGCGCCAGGCTCATGGTGAGCACGTTGACGGGGCCGGGGGTGTAGACGAGTACGAGCGCGGCGGCGAAAAAAGACAGATACAGCTGGATCGACATTGCTGGGCGTGCTGGCGAAGGCGTGGTGACGGAAGGCGCTCGGGGTATCGAAAGCGGGCAACAAAAAACCGCGCAAAAGCGCGGTTTTCAAATGCCATCTGCCCGACCGGACGTCGCTGGCTGCGTGGTGAACGCGCGCAACGCCCGGTGGCCGCCGCAGGGTGCAACGGAAAACCGGCCCTGACGGACCGCCGCGGCTCGTGGCTGCGGCGGCGCACCCCAACGCGGGGAGGTAGCCGCGTGGGTCGTGCCGGGCAAGAAGGCATGTGGAAAATATACTGGGGAATAGCCTGTAAAGGCTTCCTGCTTTGAGGTGAAAACGGCGAATATACGGAATCTTGTTCCGATAGAATTCCATTTACCTGTACAAGATTCTTTTTTCGCCATGAGCCCTCGTGAACGCCCGCCCAAAGCGCTCGACAACCAGGACCGCAAGATCCTGAGCGCCCTGCAAAAGAACGCCCGACTTTCGAACGCCGAACTGGCCGAGCAGGTGGGCATGTCCACCACCGCGTGCTGGAACCGCACGCGCCAGCTCGAAGCCGACGGCTACATCGACGGCTATGTCGCGCTCGTGAACCAGCAAAAACTGGGTTACGCCGATATCGTGATTCTGGAAGTGACGCTCGATCGTCACGAAGACGATGCGCTCGCACGCTTCGGCGCCGAGCTCGCGGCGCTGCCCGAAGTGCTGGAGGCCTATCTCGTCTCCGGCGAGTACGACTACTGGATCAAGGTGGCGGTGGACGGCACCGCCGGCTACGAGCGCTTCCTGCGCGAGAAGCTCTACCGCATCTCGAGCATCCGGCACAGCCGGTCGATGTTCGCGTTGCGCTGCATGAAGGATGTGCCGTCCATGCAGGTGTGATGCATGCCTCCTGCTTTTCCTTCGGCATCCAGACGATTCCCGTGATGCTCAGCGCTGCACGATCAGTGTTACGCGCCGGTTCAGCGCGCGGCTCGCGGAATCGTTTCCTGCCACGAGCGGGTAGTTGTCGGCGCGGCCGATGGCGGCGAGCCGGTGCGGCTCGATACCCCGCTCGACCAGATAGCGCACCACCGCGCCCGCCCGCGCCGAGGAAAGCTCCCAGTTCGATGCGTATTTCGCGTTCGAGATCGCCCTGCTGTCGGTGTGCCCTTCCACGAGAATATTGCCCGCCGGCGCCTCGCGCAGCACGTCGGCGATACGGCCCAGCACGCCGAGCGATTCGGGCAGCAGCGTGGCATCGCCCGCGTTGAACAGGATCTTCGCGTTGATGCCGATCTCCACGCCGCGCGCCGCCGGCACGATCGTGATCTCTCCGCGCTGGCGCAGCACTTCGAGCGAGGCGAGCAGCGCCTGATCGACGGCGGGCATCTTGTCTGCGGGCGCCGGCGTGCTCGTCCGTTGCGCCGCCGTACGAATTTCGGATTCCTTATGCTTCGCGAGCTGCATTGCGTATAGCGCAAGAAACAACACCATTAACGTGGTGATCAGATCCGCGTAGGAAAGAAGCCAGCGGCCGGAATGCGATTCGCCGCCTTCGTCATCGCCATGATCGAAGTGCGCGGTGAGCGGCAGGTCTTTGTCGGAAGGCATGGGCATGCGGGGTTGCCGGATTGCAGGTCAGCTTGCGCGCGTCGTGTCCAGCGCCCACACGTTCGCTTCGCCCTGCAAGCCGCTGGCGTTGCCCCCCACTTCGCCGGCGAGGCGCGTGGCGATCGTATGGGGCGACTCCTTGCGGGAAATGGCGAGCAGGCCGTCGAGATAGAGCTTGCGCAGACGCAGTTCGCTTTCGATGTGCGCGCGCATCTTGCCGTAGAGCGGCAGAAAGACAAGGTTCGCGAAGGCGAGCCCATAAAGCGTGGCGACGAATGCCACTGCAATGCCGGGCCCAAGTTCCGCGGGTTCGATGAGATGCCCCGTCACCTGAATGAGCCCGAGCACCGAGCCAAGAATGCCGAACGTCGGCGCGTAGCCGCCCGCTTGCTGCCACACGCGCGCCGCTGCCATATGCGTACGCCCGCAGGCTTCGAGCTCGCGATTGAGCGCATCTTCGAGCACGGCGGTCGACACGCCGCTGGCAAGCAGTTCCAGCCCGCGCCGCGCGAACGGATGAATGCCTTGCAGATCCATCGACTCGAACGCGAGCAGGCCGTTGAGCTTCGCCTGATCGCCCCACTCCAGCACGGCGGCGAGGCTTGCTTCATCCACGCGCGGCGCTTTCACGAAGGCCATGCGCAGATGCCTCACGGCATCGAAGAAACGCGCCCAGGTGTTCTGGATCATCACGGCGCCGAGCGTGCCGCCCAGCACGATCGCAAGCGCCTCAGGCTGGAGCAGCGTGACGAAGTGACCGCCTTCGAGCGAGAAGCCGGCCACCACTGCCAGCGCCCCGATGGCGATACCCAGCAAGGTAAGCAGATCCATGCATGTCTCCGGATGAATCTATCCGCGTTGCGTGCGCATGCGCCGCCCTGCCCGTGGCAGCGGCGCGGGGTGGCGACGCGCGAACGTGAAGAAGCGCCGCTCAGCGCGCGCCAGGCGACTTGAGCGTGCGCACGGCTTCAAGCAGGCGTTGCTCGATGTCCTCGACTTCCACGGGATCGATCTTGATGTCGCGGCGCATGACCCACGACACCTCGTTCTTGCGCGCGTCCGCCATGACCGCGAGCAGACGCTCGGACACCGCCCGGTCCTCGATCGAGGCGAGCAACTTTGCGAGATCGTAGGTATCGAGCGCGCTCACGGCTTCGAACAGCGTGCGCTGATCGACGAACAGCAGGTCATCGAGCGACTTGAGTTCGCCCGAGCCGCGGTTCGTGCGCTTCGAAAAGTACGCCACGCCCTTTTGTTCGACGAAGTTGAGCACCTTCGACTTGCGGAACGCGAAGACCTCGTCGGCGATTTCGGCGTGCGAGAGCTTGTTGAGAATGACTTTGCGCTCCACTCCGATCAACGCTTCGAGATCGGCCAGTTCGATCAGTTCGAGTTCGCTGTTGATCGACACGTCGAGATCGCTGTCCGCCACCTGCGCCGCGCGATCGACGATGCGCACGGGGTCGAACGTCACCACCTGGCGGCCCAACGCGCCCTCTGCCGCTGCCGCGCCGCTGGCGAGATGCGTGGCTTGCCCGCTTTGGACGGCAATGAGATTGAGCTTCTCCATGCGACGCAGCATGGCCATCACATGCGGGCGCGAATGGCCGGCCACCGCGCGGCACTTCTGCACCACGTCGGCCAGTGGCACGCTCACCTCGGCGCCACTTGCGCCATGCCGCGGCCAGGTATCGCCGCCATCGGTGCGATCGCTCGCGCCTGCGATCAGTGCGAGTACGTGCGCGTAAGAAAGCACGCCCGGCATGAAATCGGCATGCGTATAAGTGGCGAGCAGATCGTCCTTCGCCTTGACGCGCCGGGTCAGCGTGCGCACGACGTGGCGCAGCATCGGCGAGACGCGTTCGAGTTCTTCTTCGATGAGGCTCGCCGGCACGACGGTCAGTTGGCAAAAGCTGAGCGCCTTGGCCGTGTTCGGACGCGGTTCAGCGCCTAGCAACGCGGTCTCGCCGAAAAACTCGCCGCGCCCCAGCGTGGCCATCACGACCTTCTTGTCGTCGCAGCGGGTGGAGATTTCGACCTTGCCGTCGGCGACCACGAAGATCAGTCGTTCGCCTGCAAAGCCTTCCGAATAGATGATCTCGCCCGGTGCTGCCGTGCGTGACCATGTTTGACTGCGATTCAAGTTCTATCCCCGGAAATCGTTTCCATCGCGCACACGAATCTGAGTTGCTCATGCGTCAGCGACGTGAGTCCTATGAGTCGCGTTTACGGCGCGTTACAGGGCGTTCTTGAATCAGTTTGCATAGTCGGCACATGCAGAAAGCGCTCCGAAAGCCAGTGTCGAAAGCCTATGCACGATCGCGTCGATCGTGATTCGCACGCGCAAACGATTGCGCGTGCGCGTAGCGCTGCAAAAGGGCTTGTGAATTGCAATGAGAGACGCGTTGCGTTGCGCTGCGCTTGTTCGCTTTCTGGTTGCGCCGCCGCGTGCAGCGTCCAGAAAAAAAGCGTACGGCCAGCTTACGCCAGCCGTACGCCTTCGTGCATTGACGCTCTCACGCTGCAAGCTTTCCCGTTGCGCCGTTGCTCGCCGGCGCGCACACGCCCGCGCGCGCAAAGCGGATCGCTTGCAGCAGCGTTTCGTGTTCGCCTATGTGGTTCGCGAGCAGCAGGATCAGTTGCGCGTTGGCCGACTGGCTTTGCGCCTCGTCGAGATCGCGATGCATGTCGATGAGCGCTTCGTAGAAGTCGTCCGGCCGTGCCAGATTCGGTTGGGTGTTCAGCATTATCGTCTCCTCGATCCTCTAAAAGCGCTATGCCGTGCCTTGAACGCACAGCGCCCGCTTGAGCGCGCTCTCCACGCGCGCGGCATCCGCACGCCGCCAGCGTGCGCTCACGTGCTGGTCCGGGCGGATCAGATAGAACGCGCCGTCCTGCGCGCCATAGCGCTGCGCCGCCAGCCCTTGCACGTCGCGCACCACCACCGTCGCCGCGGGCAGGCCCGCGGGCACGGCCGCATCGCCTTCGAGCATCACGACGAACCTGAGCGGCACCGGCGAGCGCGAGAGCGCCTGCAGCGTGTCGAGCGTCGCGGTATCGAACGCCGAGCCCGCACGGCTGAACACGAGGCCCGCGAACTGGTCGCCCAGGTGCGCAAGCAACCAGCTCTCGTGCCCTGCTGCGTCCAGGACCGGCGCATCCGCGCACGAAGCGCCCGGCTCCATCTGGCCGTTGAACGTGTCCTCGTCGGGCGTGTTCAAGGTCGACTCGCGCAACACCGCCGGCACGGAAAGCCGGCCGCTGTTCACCAGTTGCCGCGCGAACGGATGTTCGCGCGCAAGCGTCAGCACGGCGTCGCGGAACACGCGGCTCACCGCGCTCTTCGGCGTGATGAAGTCGGTCGAGCGCGTGGAATTGCGGATGTTCTCGTCGGCCGCGTATTCGCGCTCGCTCGCGTAGGTGTCGAGCAGCGCGTCGGGCGCGTGGTTCTCCAGCACCATGGCGAGCTTCCACGCGAGGTTCTCGCCGTCCTGGAAGCCGCTATTCGCGCCGCGCGCGCCGAACGGCGAAACCAGATGCGCCGAGTCGCCCGCGAACAGCACGTTGCCCTGGCGGAAGCTGTCCATGCGCAGGCACGAGAACGTATAGATGCTCACCCACTCCAGCTCGAACTTCACGTCGGGCCCAAGCAGCGCGCGCACGCGCGGAATCACGCGCTCGGGCGTTTTTTCGAGCACCGGGTCGGCATCCCAGCCGAGCTGGAAGTCGATACGCCAGACGTTGTCGGGCTGGCGATGCAGCAGCACCGACTGGTTCGGATGGAACGGCGGATCGAACCAGAACCAGCGCTCCGTGGGGAAGTCCGCTTCCATCTTCACGTCGGCGATCAGGAAGCGGTCCTTGAAGGTGCGCCCGTGGCTGTCGAGGCCGAGCAGCTTGCGCAGCGGGCTGCGCGAACCGTCGGCAGCGACCACGTAGCGCGCGAGCAGCGTGTACGGGCCGTCTGGCGTTTCGATTTCGAGCGCGACGTGCGCATCGTTTGCGCCCGGCGTGCCGCGCTGCGCGACGCCCGTCACCTTGTTCTTCCAGCGGATTTCGAGGTTGGGCAATTCCTGCGCGCGCTCGAGCAGGTAGCCTTCCACGTAGTACTGCTGAAGATTAATGAAGGCAGGCCGGTGATGGCCGCTTTCGGGCAGCAGGTTGAACGTGTAGACGAGTTCGTCCTTGCGGAACACCTTGCCCACGTTCCAGCTCACGCCCTTCTCGACCATGCGCTCGCCGCAGCCGAGGCGGTCGAAGATGTCGAGCGAGCGCTTGGAAAAGCAGATGGCGCGCGAGCCCGTGGAAAGCGTGCAGTCGTCGTCCACGAGCACCACCTGGACGCCCTGCCGCGCGAGATCGATGGCCGTCGCAAGGCCCACCGGCCCCGCGCCGACCACCACGACCGGACGCACACTTGCTTGCGCGTCCGGGGTTTGTTCGCTGCATCGCGCGTAGTCGAAGGTCAGCGTCTGATAGTCGATCATCGTTTTGTCTCCTGCACCATGGCTCCCGGCACATCAATCCTGCAGCGCGTCCCACATCTCCTTGTCGCGCTGCGCCGTCCAGATGCGCGGATGCGTGATGCCGCTCGCCTCGTCAAACGCGCGCGTCACGTCGAACGGCAGGCAATGCTCGTAGATGAACACATGGCCGAACTTCGGATCCATCGCCTTGCGCGTGAGGTCCATCGCGCCCTTCAGGTCGAGCTGCTGCTCCACGGCGGCGCGGCCTTGCGCGAGCAGCGTGGTCACGAAGTCCTTCGTGTAGTCGAGACCCTTGTTGACCTCCGCGGGGTTGAGCAGCGCGGGGCCGCGGCCCGGCACGAGCTTTTCGGCCCCGAGCGAGCGCAGCGCCTCGAGCGTGGCGGGCCAATCGGCGAGCTGGGCGTCGCCGCAATAGCAGGCCGCGTCGTATTCGACGAGGTCGCCCGAGAACAGCACCTTCTGCTGCGGCAGCCACACCACGGTGTCGCCCTTCGTGTGGCCCGAGCCGAGGTGCGCGATCTTCACCTCGAGCTTGCCGAGGAAGAGCGTGATTTCCTTCTCGAACACGAGCGTGGGCCACGTGAGACCCGGCACCGTCTCGACGCCCGCGAAAAGGCGCGGGAAACGCTCGATTTCCGACTTCATGTCGGCTTCGCCACGCTCGACGATCATTTCATACGTGCCGCGGCTCGCGATGATCTGCTGCGCGCCTTCCTTGAAGTACGCCGATGCGCCGAGCACGCGCACCGCGTGATAGTGCGAAAGCACGACATACTTGATGGGCTTGTCGGTGACGGTGCGGATCTTCGCGATGAGGTCCTGCGCCATGGCGGGCGTGGCCGTGGTGTCGACGATCAGCACGCCGTCGTCGCCGATGATGACGCCCGAGTTCGGGTCGCCTTCGGTGGTGTACGCGTATGCGTTTTCCGAGAGCTGCGTGAAGGTGACCTTCTTTTCCTCGAGGTCGGCCTGGGATGCGAACGCCTTTGCCATGTTGAGTCTCCGTATTGAGGGGCTCTTGAAGCCGGGCGGGGCGATGCGCGCAGGAGCCGGGCGCGCACCGCGCCAGCCTGGTTGTCTCGCCCCGTCTGGAATAGAACTGGACCGCTTTTGTGTCGGGGTGAAGCCATCATGGGCCTCCCGTTTTTATTTGTCAATAGCGAATTGAATCGCTATACATTAATTTCTGATTGAGACGCGCCGCGCCATGCACCGCCGCCAACGGGCGCCGCCCATCAGTTAACATGGACCCTTTTTCAGCCAGAGAAAAGCGCCAATGAGACGTCGCAACGACAGCGCCGCATCTGCGTCCGCGCAGGCGCCTGAGAGCGCCGCGCCGGGCCGCACGCAGCGCGGCATCCAGAGCGTGGAGGTGGGCGGACGCCTGTTGCGCGCGCTCGCGGATGCGCGCGCGCCGCTCGGCGCCACCGATCTCGCGACGAGCGGCGATATTCCGTCGAGCCAGGCGCACGCCTATCTCGTGAGCCTCACGCGCCTCGGGCTCATCAAGCGCGACGCGCTTTCGGGGCGCTATGAGCCGGGCCCGCTCGCGCTGCGCCTCGGCCTCCTGCATCTCGCGCAGCAGCCCGCGCTGCGCGAGGCCGTGCCGCGCGCGGCGGCGCTCGCGCAAGCGCTCAACTGCAGCGTCGCGCTGTGCATCGCGGGGCCGCAGGGGCCGACCATCGTGCGCTACGAGCACGCGAGCCTGCCGCTGCACGTGAACCTGCACGTGGGCACGGTGATGTCGCTGCGCGCCACGTCCACGGGCCGCGTGTTCTGCGCGTTTCTCTCGCCCGAGGCGCTCGAAACCGTATTGGCAACACAAACCGCGCAGCCGGTGTGGCGCGGCACCCGTCATGCGGCCAGCACCGCCAGCGCCCCGCAAGAAAGCGCGCCGCCCGTGCCCGACGCCGCCTTCCTCGCATCGCCCGACGCCACCCGCACGCGCGGCTACGAACTCGGCATCGACGCGCCCAGCCCCGGCGTGAGCAGCGTCTGCGTGCCGGTGCTCGGCCCGCAGCGCGAACTGAGCCTCACGCTTACCGCGATCGGCGCGAGCGGCGCGCTCGACGTGCGCGCCAATGGCGCCGTCGTGCGCGCGCTGCGTAACGTCGCGGCCGAAATCGCCGCGGCCGCTTTTCCCTCGACACCGACATGCCCCGAGTAAGCTCCCCGCCCCCGCACGACGACGCAACGCAATCCGCAAGCGAACACGCCGCGGCCACTGTTGCAGCCGAAGCCGCCGATGCCGCGGAAAAGCCGCAGCGCGGCATCCAGTCCCTGGATGTGACGGGCGACCTGCTCGCGGCGCTCGTCGCGGCGGGCACGCCGCTGCCGCTGCGCGACCTGGCCGCCGCCGCCGGCATGGCGCCCGCGAAAGCCTTCCCGCACCTCGTGAGCCTCCAGAAGATCGGCCTGCTCGCACGCGATGCGGCGGGCCGCTACGAAGCGGGGCCACTCAGCCTCGAACTCGGCCTGATCGGCCTTGCGCGCCTCTCGCCGGTGCGCGAAGCCGACGCCGAGCTGGTCGGCCTCGCCGCCGCCACGGCCATGAGCGTCGCGCTCGCGGTGCCGGGGCCGCTCGGCCCGACCGTCGTGCGGCTCGAAGAATCGGCGCTGCCGCTGCACGTGAGCCTGCGTCCCGGCACGGTGATGTCGCTCGTGAACACGGCGATTGGACGCGTATTCGCCGCATGGGTCGACGACGACGTGCGCGAGGCGCTGCTCGCGCAGGACGAACTGCGGCTCGCGGGCGCGACGCCGCGCGAGGGCGCAACACCCGACTACCTCGCCCGGCTTGCGGCCATTCGCGCGCAGGGCGTGGACACGGCGCTCGACAAGCCCATCCCCGGCATCAGCACGGTCACTGCGCCGGTGTTCGATCACACCGGCAGCGTGTGCCTCGTGCTCGCGGTGATGGGACCTACGGGCAGCCTCGACGTCGCGCGCGAAGGCACGGCGGCGCAACTGTTGATCGCCGCGGCGGAGCGCCTTTCGCGGCGCTTCGGCTATATGGCGGGCGCGGCGGCAGCGCCGCTCTGAACGCCCGCCGTGGGTATGGAAAACAACAAGGCGCGAAGAAGCCGCACACAGCGGCGCGCCCACTCGACGAGGACCGTCCATGAGCACCGCTTCCACCGGCCCGGCGTTGCGCCAGATCGCCGACCTGCCCTGCCCGCGCGGCCTGCCGCTGCTCGGCAACCTGCTGCAGCTTTCGCCGCCGCGCCTGCATCTGATCCTCGAGCAATGGGCGGCCGAACTCGGCGCGCCCTACCGCTTCCAGGTGGGCAGCATCCCCATCACGATCTGGACCGATACCGAGCTGATCCAGCAAATCATGCGCGAGCGCCCGCATCGCTTCCGGCGCTATCAGCCGATCGAAGCCGTGTTCGAGGAGATGGGGTTCAACGGACTCTTCTCCGCGGAAGGCGTTGCCTGGGAGCCGCAACGCAAGCTCGTGATGCAGGCGCTCTCCATCCCCAACATCAAGGCGTTCTACCCCACGCTGGCCGATATCACGCAGCGTCTGTACACCCGCTGGCAACGCGCGGCCGAGCGCGGCGAGACCGTCGAGATGACCGACGATCTCAAGCGCTACACGGTGGACGTGACGAGCGCGCTCGCGTTCGGCGAAGACCCGCGCACGCTGGAGCGCGATCACGGCGTGATTCAGGAGCACCTGGAGCGCATCCTGCCTGGCGTGATGAGGCGCACCAATGCGCTCTTTCCGTACTGGCGATACGTCAAGCTGCCATCGGACCGCAAGCTCGAGCAGTCGCTGGAGGAAGTGCACCGCTACGTGAACGCGATGATGGCGCGCGCCCGCGAACGCATGCGCGACGAACCATCGGAAACGCCGCGCAATCTGCTCGAGGCGATGCTCGCGCAGCAGCAGACCCAGGACGGCGCTACGGCAATCAGTGACGCGCAGATCCGCGCCAACGTGCTCACGCTGCTGCTGGCGGGCGAGGACACGACCGCCGACTCGATCGCATGGACGCTGCCCTACCTCGCCGCCGACGCGGCCTTGCAGCAGCATCTCGGCGACGAAGCTTCAAGCGCGCTCGGCAACTCGACGGTATGCCCCGACTACGCGACGTTGAAAGACCTCGATATTTTCGAGGCGATCTGTATTGAAGCGACGCGCCTGCGCCCGGTGGCGTCGGTGCATTCGTTCGAGCCGCTGGAGGATGTGGTGGTGGACAACGTGGCGCTCCCGAAGGGCACGCGCATGTTCTTCGTGGCGCGTCCTGCGATGCTCGATGCGAAACACTTCGCCGATCCGCAGCGCTACGATCCGTGGCGCTGGATGAAGCGCGGCGAGCAGGATGCCGATGAAAAAGCCCATGACGTCCGCGCTTATCTGCAGTTCGGCGCGGGGCCGCGCGTGTGTCCCGGCCGCCATCTGGCGACCGTGGAAATGCGCCTCGCGCTTTCGATGCTGATGAAGTCGTTCACGATCGAACTGGCGATCGATCCCGCGAAGATTCGGGAAGTGCAGGCGTTTACGATGGTGCCGGATACGATGCCGGTGCGGTTAAGGCCACGCGAACGCAGTGGCGGCAGCGCGTAAGCCTGGGCGTCAGCGCCCGTCTTCGGGCGTCCCAACCGCTGAAGCGTCGTCGGGCGCGCCATCGCTGCGCGCCTGCGCGTCGCGCATCTTCTCGAGCGCCTTCGGCCCGAGCCCGAGCGACACACCCAGCGCGAGCGCATCGAGCACCGCGAGATGCGCGATGCGCACCACAGCGGGCGCGTGTGCATCGCTCGCTGCTGGCACACGCAACAAGAGCGGAATGTCCACCACCCACGCGAGACGCGAACCCGCGCTCGTGAGCGCGATGGTCGTCGCGCCCCGCTCCTTGGCGATCTGAATGCTCTCGTTCACTTCCACGCTGCGCCCCGACTGCGAGATCGCGAACGCCACGTCGCCCGGTTCGAGCAGGCCGGCGTAAAGGCGCTGCAGATGCGCGTCCGTGAACGCGCTCGCGGCGATGTCGAGCCGCAGCATGCGCAGCGCCGCGTCCTGCGCGACGAGCCCCGAACCCGCGCCCACGCCGAAGAAGTACACGCGCCGCGCGCTGCTCAGCGCCGCCACGGCCGCTTCGAACACGGCCGTATCGAGCGAGGCGCGCGCATGCGTCACGCCCTGCACGACCGACTCGGTCACCTTGTCGAGCAGCGTGCCGACCTCACCGGCCCATTGAGCGCCGCCAGCCTCGCCCGCTGTCATCTCGGTGGCGAGCGCGAAGGGCACGTTGCCCGCCGCGCTCTGTGCGAGCCGCATCTTGAAGTCGCGCAGGCCGTGCGCGCCCACCGCGCGGCAAAAGCGCGTGACGGAAGGCTCGGACACCTCCGCGCGCAGCGCGAGTTCGGTGATGCTCGCGCGCATGGCGAAGTCGATGTCGGCGAGCACCATCTCCGCGACCTTGCGCTCGGCGGGACGCAGCGACTCCGCGACGTTGCGGATGTGATGGATCAGGTTGGAGACCGGCAAGCTGTTTTTCCCGTGGAAGATACGAGGCACCCGCTATCCAGTTTCGATGCGAGCTTCCGCTTCAATCGAGCCGCTTGCCGCTTTCAGTATCGAACAGATGCAGGTGCGCGAGAGGCAATCCCAGCGTCATGTGCTGGCCCGGCGTTATGTCCGGGCGCGCGCGGGTGGTGACGCACCATGTCGTGTCGCCTATTTTCCCGTACAAGTGGGTCTCCGCGCCAGTCGGCTCGATCACTTCGACGTTGAACGGCACGTCGCCGCCCGCCTCGATGTGCTCGGGACGCACGCCGAGCGTCACGCGCGCGCCCGCCTGCGCCTTCCCTTCGGGCAGCGCGATGCGCACGCCGTCTTCGAGCACGAGCGCCGTGCCGCGCGCGTCGCTCATCATCGTGCCCTCGGCAAAGTTCATCGAAGGCGAGCCAAGGAAGCTCGCCACGAACAGGTTGCCCGGCTTGTCGTAGAGGTCGAGCGGACGACCAATCTGCTCGATGCGCCCCGCGTTCATCACGACGATGCGGTCGGCCATCGTCATCGCCTCGATCTGGTCGTGCGTGACGTACACCACCGTGTTGCGCAGGCGCTGGTGCAGTGCCTTGATTTCGGTGCGCATCTGCACGCGCAGCTTGGCGTCGAGGTTGGAGAGCGGTTCGTCGAAGAGGAACACCGCCGGCTCGCGCACCACGGCGCGGCCCATGGCGACGCGCTGGCGCTGGCCGCCCGAGAGCGCGCGCGGCAGACGCTCAAGGTAGCTCGAGAGGTTGAGCATTTTCGCGGCGGCTTCGATGCGCGGCTTGAACGCGCCTTCGCGCTCCTTGCGAATGCGCGGGCCGAACGCGATGTTGTCGTACACCGAGAGATGCGGGTAGAGCGCATAGCTCTGGAACACCATCGAGATGTTGCGCTGTTGTGGCGGCAGCGCGTTCGCACGCGTGCCGGCGATCGTGAGGTCGCCGCCCGAGATGTCTTCGAGCCCCGCGATCATGCGCATCAGTGTGGTCTTGCCGCAGCCCGACGGGCCGACGAGCACGACGAACTCGCCGTCTTCGATGTCGAGATCGACGCCATGCACGACCTGGGTCTCGCCGTAGCGCTTGTAGATGCCGTTCAGTTGTACCGCTGCCATGCTGTCCTCGTGTGCGTGAAGTCTTTTCAGGTCCTTGCGTTGCGCTCGTGGCTCAGAACGGATCGAGCGTCAACTCGTTTGCCATCAGCCGGTTGCCCGCCATGAGGCCCGCGTCCACGGGCAGCGCCACGCCGGTAATGACGCGCGCCTGCGGCGAGGCGAGAAACTGCACGGCGTCGGCGATGTCCTCGGGCGTAGCGACATCGCCGAGCGGATACCATTTGCTTAGTTCTTCGAATATCTTCGGATGCTGCTCGACGCGCACACGCCACGCGGGCGTCTTCACCGTGCCGGGGCAAACGATGTTCGCGCGTATGCCATGCGGGCCCAGCTCCATGGCAAGCGCCTTCGTGTAGCTCACGAGGCCCGCTTTCGCGGCACTGTAGGCGGGATGACCGAGCGCGGTGAGCCCGTTCACCGAGCCGATCAGCACGAGCACGCCGCTCCGGCGTTCGATCATCGACGCGCGCACGGCTTCGACCGTGTAGTAGGCGCCGTTCAGGTTCAGCTCGACGTCGCGCCGCCAGCTCGCGGCGTCGGTGTGCGCGAGCGTCGTGCCGAGCGCGCCGCCGGCATTCGCCACCGCTACGTCCACCGGCCCGCGCGCCGCTACGCCGCGCGCCACCGCGTCGTTCACGGCGACCTGGTCGCTCACGTCGGCGGCAAGCGGTTCGAGCCGCGCCGCGCCAATTTCGTCCGCGAGCTGTTGCACGCCCGCCGCGTCGCGGTCGAGCGCGAGCACCGTGTCACCCGCATCGAGAAACCGTTTGCAGAGCGCGCGGCCTATGCCGCCGCTCGCGCCCGTCACCAGCACCACCCGGCTCATGTCGACTCTCCGTGCGGCCCGCCAGTCCTGCCGGAGAGCCTGAAAATTTCCTACATACGAATGGTGCGTGGTGGCCCTGATACGGGTTTATACCAACCGCGCCACGCTGCTGCAGCGCATGAATTTCCCCTGTTTTACAGCATGTTATGCAAATTTCTGCGCTCGAAACAATATCGCGTTTACCAGGTGACAACGCTTTTTTCATCCTGTAGGATTTTTTCAAACAACGCAACCCAGCGGCCGGGGAGACGGCGGCGGCATCGGCAGGAAAAACCACTAAGGAGAGAGAGAATGTCGTTTCAGGCACGTGCAACCACCATGCTCGGCAAGCTCGCCGTCGCGCTCGCGTTCGCCGGCATCACCGCCGCGGCACACGCCGATACGGTCCGCGTGACCGTCGCCCACTACAGCGATGCCACCGCCCCGTACTTCGAGAAAATGGCGAAGCAGTTCG
>Ga0306920_100006621_pt1 | contig 15158 bp, 16 predicted proteins | sample flu12Cox44000170_FD_204666 | JGI IMG/M metagenome (GOLD analysis project Ga0306920, IMG submission 204666) | Lab enrichment of tropical soil microbial communities from Luquillo Experimental Forest, Puerto Rico - flux4day.12C.oxic.44.000.170 (v2)... | ecosystem: Environmental > Terrestrial >... | reverse complement strand
GCTTGGCTGTAGGTCGCGACCGCTTCGGGGTTGCGGCGAAAAAGCCCCAGCCGTGCCGCCCAGTTGAGCGCATAACCCATCGTCGGGGCATGCCCCGACGACTCGGCATCGGCGAGGGAAAGTTCGGCAAGCGACAAGGCCTCGCTGATCCGACCGAGAACCCACAGCGCGAAGGCGTCCCAAACTTCCGCGGTGGCGCGAGGATCCTGACCGAACCGGTGGGCAAAATCGCGATGCAGCGCCGGGTCGTAGAGCGCGACAGTCTTCCGAAAATGGTCATGGGCGCCGGCAAAGTCACCGAAATACCAGCAGGTCTGACCGGAAACGCGGTGCGCGATCACAGACTCGGGGCAATCAGGTCGGGCCGTGGCTTCGCGCAAAAAAAGCTTGGCCATTTCGCGCATCGGTGCCGGTTCGCCGCGGCTCGCATGCCCCGCCCAAAGGCCGTAATAGGCAGAGAACCGTGCCGAGGCGTCCTCGACGCAGCTCGCCAATTCGCGGGCGCGCGCGAAGGCAGCGCTTGTTTCCGGCGCCTGATGTCCCTTGGCCCAAATCAGCGCGTTGGCTAGGCCGATCTGGAGGTGAACGCGCCGCTGGCGCAACGCAGTGGCGCTCTTCACCGCATCGCTTTCCGAGAGCACCGAGAAAAGGGTTTGCGCGTCGGTGAGTTCGGGGAATTGTTGGGTCGGCGGGAAGCCCTCGACCGCCTGCGCCAGCACGGCGTGCGCATCGGCGTCGCGATTGGCCGCGCGACAAAGCTTCGCAAGAGACAGCGCGGCGCGCAGTTCGAAACTGCGCGCCTTTTGCGACTGCGCGATAGCGATCGCGGCCTGCAACGACTGCTCAGCCGCCGCGGTGTTGGCCGGGTCGCGCTGCAGCAGGATCTCGCCGCGGACGCGGTGGATTTCCGCTTCGTACCAACGGGCCTCAGTGGCCTCCAGGTCGACGAGCGCATCGTCCAGGCGCCGGAGCCCGGCATCAGTCTCGCCGGCACTCGCTTCGGCTTCGGCCAGGGCCGCTTCGAGGCCGGGCAAGAACCAATTCCTACCTTGCTCCCGACAGATGGCAAGGCCGCGTCGCATCTCGGCGACCCCCGACTCTTCGGCATCGTCGGACCACTTTGCCCAGCCCTGAAAAAAAACGCCGAAGCCGGCGACACGGGCTGGGAGATCGTATCGAGACACGATATCGGCCAACGCTTCGCTGTAGGTCGCGACTGCTTCGTAGCTATACCGAACGACCCGCTGAGTCAAAAGCGGGCTCAGCGCGCCTCCGAAAGGCTCGCAGAGGCCAGAACCCGAACCTTTCGAGACGTTGCCGAAGAGTATATCGCCCGAAACGAGGCTGGCTGGCGCAACGCCAAACACCGCGGGCAATGGCGCCGTACCCTCGAAATGTTCGCCTATGACGCACTCGCCTTTGGCGTTGGCGCGCCCCACGCGAAGAAACAGCCCATCGCCGTCATACAGGACCGCCGGACCCCGCGCCTTTCTGATCCCTAGAAACCCTTGGATTTGTTTATGGGTATCGACGGGGGTAGACGATGACGTCGCGGAACGGTTCTCCGCCTATTACGGTCTCTGGGTCGGGCACCTCACGCGCGGCGAACCCGCACCGACGCGTGAAATCGCCGAGCTGTTCCTGCGCGAAGCCACGGTCCGGCCCAATTGCCCCGAAACCTTGGTCGCTCACCGCATTTCCGGCTCCACCTGCTTTTACTTCGGCGACTTTGCCGTCGCCCATGACCATTTTCAGAAGACCATCGAGCTCTACGACCAGGCGCGCCATGCCGATTTCGCCAACCGGTTCGGCACGGATCCCCGCGTTGCAGCGGAGATTTCCGACGCCCTCACATTGTGGGTGCTCGGTCGAATCGACGAGGCCTTGCCGCTTGCCGACCGCGCTCTCGCCGGCGCCGAGTCGGCAGCGCATGCTCCGACGATGGGTGTTGCGCTCCTATTCGCGGCGTTGTTGGGGCTCCGAGAACGCGGTCGAAAGGGCTTACCGCCGCGGCGACCTGCTCGAAAAACGGGTGCAGTTGATGGAGGCCTGGGCAAGGTTCTGCACGGTCTCGATGACGACAGACGAGGTGATCGCGATCAGCGCGGCACGATAAAGGCCGCAACATGCCCACCGTTACGCACCGACCGCGGGGTGTGCCGCCGGGCTATACCAACGACTTCCTTTTCACTGAGACTGACAGTGAGATCGCCGAGCTGGCGGATCGGCTCGACCTCGATGCATCGGCGCTGGTCAAACCCCTGAACGAGATGGCGGACTGGTGGCGGACCGTTTATGCGATGTCGACCACCACGGAGCCCGCAAACCAGAAGGCCACGTTAAACAGGTTGGCGGAAAGTTTCGGACAGGCGTTGTCAGATTACAGCAGCGCTGACCCGGAATCGCGGCAACGCTTCTTTAATGATTGGCGGCGCGCGCCGTATGACTGGGTATACGATGCATTGGAGGGCACCCCAATCCTCGATGCGGATGGCGTACCGATCCTGCGACCGCATATCGACCCGCTCGATGAGGCGGAGGTCGAGGCGCAAAACACGAAAGCGCGCGCGGAACTGAACGCCTTTATTGCCTTTCTGGCACGAGCGCATCAGGCGGCGATGACGGCTGGAAAGCGCATAAAGCCTCGGTCAGGGCGGCCCCGGGACCGCCTGAGCTGGAAACGTCTGGAGCTGCAGAAAAAGCTCGGCGAAGTCTACGATCGGCTGCCGGTTCCTGCTTCTGGCATGCGCCGCAAGGATTTCATCAGCCGCGTCACGCGCATGATTGTCGACAAGATCAAAAAAATACCCGCCGCCAGCGGGTAATTTCCCCGCCGAGGCAGCCCGGCAATATCGGCGTTTCTCAGGCTTCATAGGAGTTGTTAAGCACTCACCGTCTTTAGATTTCACGAGGACGGCTAAACATGACAGCCCCATCGGACAGCGCCACCAAAAGGCGTGCCGAAAGGCGGTGGCGCAAAGACACCACCATAATGGAAGAATACGATATTTGTCGCGCCACGGTCTGGAACTGGGAAAAACGGGGGATCTTCGAAAAGCAAAAATTCGGCGGCGCTACCCGCTTTCGCGAACGAGAAAGCGCCGACAATCAACCCTAAGTGCCGGCCGGGGCTCTTCAAGATTCCGGCCTGGCGAGCTAGGGTTTTCTCAACGCAGGTGTCACCCGTCGAGATAGCGCGTCACAGCCGATCAATCACGGGAGCCTCGGCCGGCCTCACCGCAAGGAGAGGACCAACGGCCAATTTACACGAGTTTTTCGACGAAATCGGTGCCAATGCCGAACGCACACGGCAAGCAGCGCTCTTCCAACTCGAAAAGCTAACCAAAGAAATCGAGTATCGCGCGCCAAACTACTCCGGGCAACTGCCGAAGCTTGCCGAATGGGCAAAGAGTTTGCGCCGTATCGCGAAAGATTTGCGATGCGACGGTGTTACCCAATGCGAAGCAAACCCGGCTGCTGCGCCAACTCGCGGCAGCCGGCGGGCGCCTAATCAAAACCCACACCATAAGCGGCGCTCAGTACATCGATCTCGCCGGCAATGTTGTGTTGGCCAAGCAAGCGCTCGGGCTGATCACAATAATCACGTGATCCCCGAGCGCGACGGGTTGTTCGATCTTACCCACTCGTCCGGCTGCCGAAGGACGGGCGATGAGCGCAGTGCCGCAAATCGGAAGCGCTCAGTATTTTGGGTTTCGTCGCCAAGCCCGCAAAGACATCCGCTATTGGAGCAATACGCTTGCGGAGGCGCTGAAGCTGCTGGGATCAACAATGTAGCGCTCAATCTGCGAGTTGTGGGCGGCAATGGAATTATGGCCATTGTCGACCCGCAGATGACCAATTGGCGTTTCTGCTTGCGTCGCTGCATTTGGCGACGCCGCAACGGGCGCGACTGGATCGAGCTGCCATGTGACTGCGGTCAGTCCGGGGATCATCGTGATGCTCGCCGGTTCCAGGAAAGTGCGCTGGCTGCAGCGCGCAAACTGGCTAATGAAATGCTCGCGGAGGTCTCGGCGCAATAGCCTCGCCCGCCCCTCGCACAAATCCTCAAATCCATTCGGAGATGGGGAAAATGCCTATTATATTGCCAGAGGAACAGACCTACGAGCTGGCCCCAGCCGGCTCTCACACCGCGGTATGCTTCCGAGTCACCGATCTCGGCACGCAGACCGGCATGTACGGCCCGAAGCAGCAGATCCTAATAAGCTGGGAGCTGCTGGAAGAGCAAATGGCTGATGGTCGGCCCTTCACCATCAGCCGGCGTTATACGTTCTCTAGCAGCCCCAAATCGACGCTGCGCGAAGATATGGAAGGGTGGTTTGGTCGGGTGCTGACCACTGCCGACCTTGGCAAGTTCAACCTGTCGCAATTGCTCGGCAGTACGTGTTTGATCGGTATCAAGCACCAAACCAAGGATGACGGCCGCACCTTCGCCAATGTCACGTCGGTGATGAAACGTCCGAAGGCAGTAGCAGAGCGGCTGCCGTGTACTAACGGGGCGTTCGTCTTCTCTCTCTCCGACCGGCCATTCCACCAGCACGATTTCGACGCGCTCCCGGAATGGGTCCGCACCGCCATCATGAGCGCGCCCGAATACGAAGCGGCAACGAAGCCGCAAAAACAGGTCAGTGTTAGCACCAAGCAGCGGCTGAAGGGGATCCTCGGTGACAAGCCGGTGCCAAAGCCCAAGCCGGACGACGACGACCTCGATGATGAGATCCCGGACTTCCCGGTAAGAGCGGCCTAGCTCAATGCACCGCAGCCGTTTGGCGCAGGTGCTTGGCATGATGGGCTCAGCCCATGATGGCGAAGCCCTGAACGCTGCCAGGGTTGCGGTCCGTATGCTCAAAGAGGCCGGGCTCACCTGGCCGCAAATGCTCGACGGAGGGCAGGAGCGGGCTGCTGTTGAAGCAGCCCGCGTCCTTCTTCAAGAGAACGAGCGGCTGCAACTCGAAAAGCAGGAATTGCAAGAAGAGCTGGCGCGACTGCGCCACCCGTCCCTGCCAAAGTTCTGGGCATTGCCGCGCGCCCCTAGTGAGCAGATCGCGCAGGCAATCGAATGGACCGCGGTCCTCACCGATTGGGAGCGCGAATTCGTCACCGACATGCACGGTCGCTGGAGGCTGCCAACCAAACGTCAGCAGGAGGTCCTCGATCAGATCAGCAACAAGATTATCGCGCGGGCGGCAATGGGGCTGACGCCATGACTGAAGCATTCGACTTCACGATTTTCCCCGACCGCTATGCGTTGCAGGCCTACCGGCAGCACGCGACGCTGGAAGAGATCGCGGCGCTGATCGCCGAGACGGTGCGGCCCAGCAAAAACAAATTGCCGCTGATCAAGCTCGCCGTCTTCGGCACGAAACCGTCGCCCGAAGGCTGTCTGCGTCACGATGCTAACGTGCAGCAGATTACCGGGCTCGAGGGGGATTACGACGGCGAGAAGATCGGCCTCGACGAGGCGGTGGCGATCGCCAAAGCGGCCGGGCTCCGCGCACTCTTGTACACCAGCCCGTCACACAGCCCCGCAAAGCCGCGCTGGCGCATCCTGTGTCCCTCCTCCGCACCGCTGGTACCGGAGCGCCGCGATAAGCTGATGAGCCGTCTGAATGGGATTTTCGGCGGAATCTTTGCGTCCGAAAAGCTGGTCGCTCAGCCAGTCGTATTTCTTCGGTCGGGTGAAAGGCGCGGTGCCGCCGCGGAGCAGTCTGCTGTGAGCGAGTTTTCAGCCCCCGGCGAAAGCACGCCGATCGATCTGCTCGACGATCTGGACGCCGGCGCGATCGGCAAGCCGAATGCCGCCGGCAATGGCGCGAACGGCGCCGGGCCGGCGCTCACATCCCGCCGAATACCCTGTGCGTCACGGTGGGATTGTGGCGCCGCTACTGCAAGGCAGGGTTGATCCTGGAAAGCGACAACGAGAGCACATTCCGGTCCGCATTCAACCGCGCTTCAAAACGGCTGCTCGAAAACGACCAGATCGGGAAGTGGGATCTCTGGGTGTGGCTCGTCAAACCCTAATGCTGGTTTCCGTCGCACCTTCGAGCGGCGTTGCATGTTGCATCCCTATAAGGGGATGCATGCAACGCAACGCTCGTTGCATGGTCCGTTGCCTAGCAACGCGCATGCAACGCGGATGCAGCGCTTCTGTTCGACACACTGAAACGTCGACTCGCAGAATGCTTACCGGTAACGGCTCCTCTTGCGCCGCTGCCCGCGAAGTGGCATAGCGGCAGATCGTCCTCCCCGCGCGCTGACGACTGGTATTGTATTGAGCTCTTGTAAATCGATGAGCGCTGAAATTGAAACGGTAGATACACGGAGTAGATAGCAGTGCCGCGGCCGAAGGGTTTGCCAAAGACGGGGGGTCGGGTAAAGGGGACGCCAAACAAACGTCCGCCGCCGCTGGCTATCGCTCTTCAGGAAGCGCGCGAAAAGGCCTTGCAGCAAGCGAGGGATTCAGTGGCCGGTGAACAACTTGATGCGCATTCACTGCTTCGGATGGTGTATCTCGATCCCGAGCAGCCAATCGAGGTGCGGATCGATGCAGCGAAAGCGGCCATCGGTTACGAGCTACCGAAACTCAACGCGATCGACGCGAGGATCGACGCGGTCAGCCACCCCGAGAGCGCGGGTGACCTTGTTTTTCGGGAGCGGCAGTTGCTCGGCCGGACTTTCCGTGGCCTTGGCTTGCCGAGCCCGAAGGTCATTGAGGCGGACGAGGTGATAGTCAGCGGCGGAGCGGCAGTCGATGGAACCTGAGTTGCGGCCGTGCTTGCGGGAGCAAGCAATCGAGATTTATCGCAGCACGATCCTTCAGGCTGCTGAGCTCGGCGCAGAGAGCCTGCGCCGCGTCAAGAGACAGCTCGCGCAATGCGATCTGTTCTTTCTGCTTACTCATGTGCTCGGGCGCGCTGACCTCAATCGTGATTGGTATTTCGCACGGTGCCGCGAGGTGCAGGGAAATCCGAACGGGCATCTCGATCTGTGGGCCCGTGAGCATGGAAAGTCTTCAATAATTACCTTTGGCCTGACCATTCAGGACATACTGAACGACCCCGAGATCACGGTTGGGATCTTTTCGTACTCGCGCCCAATCGCCAAGGCATTTCTCCGGCAGATAAAGGTCGAATTCGAGAGCAACGAGATGTTGCGGGCGTTGTTTCCCGACATTCTGTGGGCCAATCCTCACCGCGATGCGCCCAAGTTTTCGGAGGACGACGGGATCATCGTGCGCCGCAAAGGCAATCCAAAGGAAAGCACGGTCGAGGCGTGGGGGCTGGTTGACAGCACGCCGGTCAGCAAGCACTTCAAGCTGCTGGTCTATGACGACGTCGTGACTGGGGAATCTGTCTCGACGCCGGAGATGATCGCGAAGGTGACGACGGCGTGGGAGCGCAGTCTGGCGTTGTCTACCGAGGGCGGCGTGGTCAGGTACATCGGAACCCGCTGGCACTACGCGGACACCTATCGCACGATCCTTGAACGGGGGGCGGCAATTGAACGTCGGTATCCTGCGACCGTCGACGGCACGGCTGGCGGTGAGCCGGTGCTATTCAGCACAGAGCGCTTGGCCGAGATACGTCAGCGCATGGGCCCGTACACCTTCGCCGCACAATTTTTGCTGGATCCGGCTGCCGAACGCGACCAGGCGTTTCACGATGATTGGTTGCGGTACTTCGACCCAGATGAGGGCAGCACCGACGAGATGCGTAAATATCTTCTCGTCGACCCGGCAAGTAGCAAAAAGAAGGGCTCCGATTTCACCGTTATGGCGGTAATCGGCTTAGCGCCGGACGAGAACTTTTACCTACTCGACGCGGTGCGCGATCGGCTGAACCTGACCGAGCGCGGCGATAAGCTGTTCGGGCTGCATCGAAAGTGGCGGCCGGAAAGGGTCGGCTATGAAAAATATGGGATGCAAGCGGACATCGAATACATTCGCGAGAGACAGCGACAGGACAATTATCGGTTCGAGATAATCGAGCTGGGTGGCAGGCTGTCGAAGCCCGATCGGATCCGGCGTATGGTGCCAATCTTTCAGGCCGGTCGGTTCTACCTGCCGACGTCGCTATGGCGAGTGACACACGAGGGCAAGCGAGAGGATTTGGTTACGATCTTCGTTGAGCAGGAATACAAGCCCTTTCCAGTTGCCGTGCACGACGATTTCTTCGATGCGATCTCGCGGATCTGCGATGAGGAGCTTGGCGCAACATGGCCCTCCGCTAGCGCAAGAAGAGAGCCCGACCGCTATGCGCGAGCGCGGCGCCGGCAGCGTCGGTATTCACCCTGGGCGGCATGAGGGCAGATCATCCCAGCGTCGTTCTATAGAAGATGCCGGGATTTGCTTGCTTTCTGCCGTTGAAGTCCGATTTTTAAGGGGCGAGGCAGCACTGCGTGTCTGCGGCTCTGCATCTTTCATTAGTCTCAGTTTCATCAGGTTACGAAAAATGACCGTTTACGGCTATGCCCGCGTCAGCACAAACGGGCAGGACCTGGCGCTGCAGGAAGAGGCGCTGCGCAACGCCGGATGTACGAAGATCTTCGCTGAGAAGATGTCCGGCGCGCGTTCCGACCGCCCGAAACTAATGCGGCTGCTCAACATTGTCGACCAGGGCGACGTGATCATTGTGACCCGACTCGACCGGCTCGCGCGATCGAGCCTCGATCTGCTACACACGGTCGATCGCATCAGCAAGGCCAGGGCATCATTTCGCTCGATTGCCGATGCCTGGTGCGACACGACCACACCACACGGCAAGCTGATCCTGACCGTACTAGCGGGGCTCGCCGAATTTGAACGGTCGCTGATCATGGCGCGGACACAGGCTGGGATCGAAAAGGCGAGAGCGCTCGGGGTCCTTTTTGGCCGGCCTGTCAAACTCAACCCGCGGCAGCGGCGCATCATCGCCGAACGATACGCCAAGGGCGAGACGATGAAGGCGCTGGCCGAGGAATTCGGCGTCAGCGAGCCGACAGTGTGGCGGGCCTTGCGGAGTGCAGCATGACGCCGCACAGCGGCGGCTCGCGTCCGGTTCGCCATTGCCGCGGAGGAGCGCTGGGGGGTGAGTCAATTTGACTCATCGCGGACTGGAGACGCGTCCGGCAAGATGGCGGGATGCCGCGAACGATTGCAGACATCCTTGGCCGAGAAATCTGATGGGCACCCGCAATTCCGGTTACGATCGCGCCAGCCAGAACTGGTATCAGGAGCCGCCTCAATGCGCACAAGTCCTGCTCAACGAGGTCCCCTTCGCCGGCGGGGTTCATGACCCCTGCTGCGGCAAAGGAACGATCGTCGCGGTAGCGCAGAGCCGGGGCATCGAGGCGACTGGTGCCGATATCGAAGATCGTGTCAATGGCCGCTTTCCCCGGCGCGACTTTTTTGCCGACGGGGGTCGCTATCCGAACATCGTGTTCAACCCGCCGAATGATAAACGGCGCGGGATCAATATGCTTGCCGCCAGACTGATCCTGCACGGGCTGGATCGGGTCCCGTACGGCGGTCTGGTTGCCGCACTCGTCACTTCAAATTTTTTGTGGTCGCAGGGGCGTTACGTGCTGTTTGCGCGGCCCGAGATGGAGCTGGTGCTGATCCTGTCCGAGCGGCCCTCGGTGCCGCCCGGTGAATTTCTCGAGCTCTACGGCGAGGGGGAGCGGAAAGGTGGCTCGCTCGATTTCGCCTGGTTGGTGTTTCGCCGCGGCGGCCGGCGAGGTGTTGATGTTGCGGCTCGCTGGGTCGAACCAGGCAAGGGTAATAACCACGAAACACGCAAAGCCGCCGATTGCGCGCGCCTCGATCTTATCGGTTGGTAGTTCGAATGCCGATCGATCTGTGAATGATCTTGCGGACAGCGTTTGTCATTGCCCTGCTGATGCTACTTGGGGGCGTTCTGTCGGCGTGCGGGTTCAGTAACACGTTTAATTACGGGCACGGGCAGGGGGCGTGCGAGAACTGCAGCAATAAGCAGTGAGCCTGACGTGATCGCCTTGCCTCGGTACTGGCTTTGGCCATCGCGGCTGGCCGATAAGAAGCTGCCGGCTCGCTCTTCAAGCCAGTTGCCGCCGCGGCCGCCATGGGGCAACCCGCTGGCGCAGCTGCTGTGGGGCCAGGCCTGCAGGGAGGGGAGGCGCAATGTGGAAACTTGCGATCGTCAGCCGCCACCGTGTTTGAGGCAGTTCGCAATGATTGCGAAGTGAATGTCCTGAGCAAATGTGTCGGGCACCTGGCTGAGATCCACGCGGCGCCGCAGTGGCTGTGGCCGGCGCTGGCTCGTTTCTGGTGGTCAGAGGTGTAGACTGGCGATGAGATACAGTTGCTTGCCAGACAGGGATCTCCCGGAACATGCCGATAATGCGCCCTGGGCGTATGCTACCGCCTCTGGACTATGAGGCGGCTAACGCGGCTTTCCATATGCCCTCGCCGTTGGAAAGGTGGCTCACGCTTGGAATTTGCTCCACGAAATTCTCGGCCGATTGTTTGTCATCGTCACCGGCGCTAACCCGAAGATCGCTCTCGCCGTGTGGTATTCGACGGATAGCGATCGAACGCAGCAGCGGATGCTGTCTGCCGCAATTTCCGCGTTGCCAGATGATCGCTGGCCGCAACGGCCAAGAGCTAGGGAAGACCTTCAATGGCTACTTGTCCGAACAAATTCACTGGCGGATCAACGAAACAACGCCATTCACGCCCCGGGTGCTCTCTATTGCGGTTCCGGTGTCGCGGGTGGTATGGAGATCGCGCCCTCATTTTTGCAAGGACACCCGCGCGCCACGAGGTTGATGGGTAAGCCGCTTCTCGATGAGTTCGAGTGGTGTAAACGATGCACCGAAATTCTGACCGAGTTTGCTTTGGCGGCAGAAACTTCCCTGTCCGTCGAACAGCACCCTTGGCCCGATAGACCGAAGATCCCAACGCGCGGGAGGAGATGACCGAGCCCGATCCCGATCATCCTGGCCAGACCAAGCTGGCGGAAGCGCTGATCCGAAACGTTGTTTAACGTCTTCTTGCGATTACCGTGCCGATCCTGATCGAACCACCCTCGGGGTTCCATCCGACCGCGGTCTGGCGGCAGTATCTGGCTGCTGCGTCGCTGGCCGCAGGGCGATCCGGTGGTGCGGTATGAGATCTCGCAGGCGGAGCAGGAGCTGGCGCGTCGACGAGGCCCGCAAAGACAAGCGGAGGCCCGCCGCTGAGGTCGACCGCGCTCATCATGGATACGCAGAAATGAGCAAGGGTAAGCAGGCGACCTTAATCCCGGCAACCGCGTGCGCTTCCCCTCGAAGGGCGGCGGCCAAGTCGTATTGATCACCGGCACCATCGTCGACCACGAGAATAATGATGAGCTGCGTGTCGGCATATTACCGGATCGTGGGCAGAGGGATGCCGGCGGATCGCCGATTAGCCACAAGGTGCCGCGCTTCCGCGATCGCTCCCAGGCGGAGAAGCTTTGACAAGGCACCTACCGTACCACCGTCGGTTCGATGAGTTTTCAAAGCATTGAGCACGCGCGCGAGAACCCGGATCGCGAACCGCGGGAGGGCGGCGTGATCAAACGATCACCTACCCTGGCTGCATGACCGCCTAGATCGCGAGGCCGGCTAGGACCTCCGGCAGCAACCAGCCGCACTGGTAGCGGGAAACCAGTTGAGAACAGGCAGCAGCTGCTGTGCGACCGGAAGCCGGGCAAGCCGCCATTTGGGCCAGTTCGATCATGGGTCAAGGTTATTGGCGTCGGTCTGCGAGTTCCATCGTCACAAAGCGGGCGACCGTGATAGCGAGATGGAATGGCCCAACAACCGACTCCAGACTGGTCAGCGCCCGGGCGAACGGATCGACCGCAACAATATCCCCATAACCTGTGGTAGTCAGCGTCGTGAGGCTGAAAGCTCGAAGAAGAAAGGCTCCGACTATACCGTTATGGCGGTAACCGCGCCAGTCCTGGGGTTCGAGCAATCGGTGGATCGTCTTCTACCCCAGTACTCTCGAACGGCCGTTTGCCCGCACGACGCAGCCGCACATAGCCGATCGACCCGTCCGGAGGCAGAGGGATCCGGGTCCAGTATCGTGAAATGCAGAAGGCGGGACACTATCCCAGCGTCAAACCGCGACGCGTTGCTCTGTCGCCGTCGGCTGTGTGGCGTAGAGCTTGCCGTCGCGCTCCTCGATGTTGCCGGCCCGCTTATGCCGAGCAATGGCGGCGCCGACATGGTTGGGGCGCGCGCCATTGCATGCAGCGGCGATTTCCTGCTGCGTTTTGCCGGTTGCTAGGGCAAGCACCTGGTCGCCGAGGCTTGGCGAGCTACGCTTGCCGGCGGTTGGTTTTGCGCTCGCAGTGGGGCGACGCCCGCGTCCACGCGCCTGAGCGGCCGCCTTCATCGCCCTGGCTGGGGCCGTCCTTCTGGCCTGCGTGCCTTCGCCGTAGCGTCCGAGCACCCGCTCCGTCGCCTCCAGTTCACTAAGCTGGTTCGTGAGCTTCTGGCGCTGAGCATCGACACGCGCGAGCGCCTCGCTGACCCGCTGCTTCTCTTTCGTGATCTCGTCCAACGTCGACATTCTGGGCCTTCGTGACCTGAGTAGAGGTTGACCACAATCGATCAACCTTTTCGGCGTCTATCACTACGATGCGCACAGTGCAACAGTAGAATGCGCGCATTTCGGATCAGCGAGTTGAGTAGGGAACGGTCATTCTCTGATAATCGGCCGCTTCTGACCCTCTGCTTGCCTCCGACGATACTGGTCTGGTTTGCCTCAGGCACGCCGGTTCTTCCCTCAACAGCGGAAGAGCCTACTGATGCCCCTCACCGGCGAGATGTGCCAGAAGCCGACGTTCACGGGTTGCCGCGAACTGCTGCAGTTGAGCCCGTGCAAATCCTAAAGAGGTAACGACAGTACTGATCTGCGCATGAGGGCCTGTTGCGTCGGCGGCCCGTAGATCAGGCGTTGCTTCTGCAGACTCTTTCGCCGGATCTTAATGTGAAGCTCACATCGCTGATGTCGATTGAGACCATCAGCATCTCCAGGACCGGTCGGCGATCGGGTCCACGCGTGTAGGCTCGGCGCTTGCTCGGGAGACGAATCCCGTTCACATCAATGTAATCCGAAGTCAGCTGCGCCGCGGCAAAACCGCCTGCGATATTCACGCTGTAGTCGTGGCGGCGCAGCATCAGGTCCTCGCCAAAAAAAGAAATCCTGGATGAGGCTATGCGTCTCGATCGAGCCGGGGAAGTATGCGCGGAGCACGCGCCAAGTTTCCGAACCCTGCCGCCACGGCTCGGTTTCTTCAACACGCACGGCATCCATTGCGAGCAGAAAGGGAGTGGTGAGATAGGTCCATAAGTTAAAATAAGCACGATGCAGCGGGTCCCACGGCGTGTTCATCTGATGGCCGGCAAACGAGTCTCTGGGCGCAAAGCGCTCGGCAACCAGCGCGCCATCGAGCTTCTCGATGGCGATCCGCTCCGGCGTAAACACCATGCGCTGATCGGGAGCCCCATAGGGCGAGACCGACGAGCGTTCCTCGTGCAACCAAACGGTCATGCGCCGCGGGTTTGCATCCTGCGGCACGCCTCTGAGCGCAAAGAAACCGCCGCCGCTTACAATCGTTGCCTCGACCTTTTCATACCGGTGCCAGCGATCCGCGCCGCCGTGCGCGTCAATAATTTTGACGAGGAATTCGTTCATCCGGTGTCTCTATCACGGTTAGACCTTTGCATTCTGCTCACACCGGTTGCTTCAACGCAGCGGCGTTGTGATCTCTTTAACGCGAGAAACATGACCACCTCGCCTGAAACGCCCGGCCTTGCGACCGGGCTGTAAGCGCAGCGGCGGTCGTGAACCGGACATCGTTGGGCATGATCAGCTCCTGTTCCTTGGCGATGCGGTCATGCCCGGCGCGAGACCCGGGTTGATCTGCTCCGGGGTGGGGGCGGATTTCTGCTCGTCCACCGGAAGTGTTGCCGGCGTCGCGCGCTCGGTCGTGGTCGCCGGAATGCATCCCGGCCGAGCCGGCGGCCCCTCCAGCACGTCGAAGAGCCTGGTCTCGACGGCCGCCATCGCGCGGTCGAGCCAGGTTCGGCCATCGGCGTCGCCGGCATCCTTGACCGTTACCGTCGCCGTCATGCCGGAGACCAGCGGAACGCCGTCCGGAACGCTGTCGATCGCGATGCGCACCGGTACCCGCTGCGCCAAGCGAACCCAGGTATAGACCGGATTGACGTTCGGCAGCCCCTGTGTGCCGGATGCGCCATCCGAGACGCCGATGCCGCGCGTCACGGTCGCGACATGGCCGAGGATGGGCTGCGCATAACCCATCAGCTTCGCCTCGACGCGATCGCCGACGCAGACCCGCGCGAGCTTCGTCTCCTCGAAGTAGCCGTCGATCCAGTAGCTGTCGGTATCGATCACCGAGATGTTGGTGGCTCCCTCATGGGCAAAATCGCCGACCCGCATCAGCAGGTTGCTGACGTAACCGTTGACCGGGCTACGAACCTCGGTTCGGCGCAGGTTGATATCGGCCTGTGCGACCTGCTGATGCGCGGCCTCGAAAGCGGCCTTCGCCTGGACCGAGGCGCCGGCGAAGGTCTGCTGTTCCTCGGGGGTCGTCGCAAGGCTTGAGAGGCGTTGCCGCCGCTCGGATTGCACCTCCTTGACCTGCAGATCGGCCGCCCGCTGCTGCGCCTGAGCCTTCGCTTCGCGCAGCGCCACCTCAAAATCGAACGGATCGATCACATAGAGCACGTCGCCTTTGTGAACGTACTGATTGTCGCCGACCCTGAGCTCGACGATTTGACCCGAGATCTGCGGTGCCACGCTCGCGACTTGCACTCGCACGCGCCCATCTCGCGTCCATGGTGCCGTGACGTAATAGTCCCAGGTCACCAGCGCCATCAGGAGGGCGAGCGATATGGCACCCAGCGTCGCCATTCCCCTCCCGGCGGCCGCCACCCAGCGCGCCACGCGCTTGCGCTTGCGAGACGCGCCCCGTTCGGCGGTCACCGCAGGTTCTGCTTCCCTCAGATAGATTGATGCGGGGGTATTCATGACCGCCTCTCCTAGAGAAAAACCGTGAGCAGTCCGAGAATCACGACATACAGGCTGAGCGCGGCGATCGATGGATGGCTGAAAATTTCCCGGATCC
>Ga0306920_100006620_pt1 | contig 15160 bp, 10 predicted proteins | sample flu12Cox44000170_FD_204666 | JGI IMG/M metagenome (GOLD analysis project Ga0306920, IMG submission 204666) | Lab enrichment of tropical soil microbial communities from Luquillo Experimental Forest, Puerto Rico - flux4day.12C.oxic.44.000.170 (v2)... | ecosystem: Environmental > Terrestrial >... | reverse complement strand
CTCACTGATGACCAGATAAGGATCTCGATCGAGGCTGAGGAAGGGCGCGATCGTGCCGACCCGCTCCTGGATGTTGCGCCGAATCATTATTCGGCTGCTGTCGGTGATATATTCCGAAAGCATCAGGTTCACGTCGTTGAGATGGTGGGCGAAAATCAATCTTCGCAGCATCCCTGACAACGGCACGCCGCCGGACCCGTCGTAGGAGGCATAGACGTTGTCCTTCCCCTTCGGATAGTCGAATTCCGGCACTGTTCCTCTGACGATGACATAGTCGTTGCCTTCTTCTCCGTAATAGATACGCGGCTCACGGATTTCCGGCCCGCCGTGCGCAACCGGGGGGATATCGCGCAGATAGAGAAGCGGAAGCCCCTCGCCGCTTTTCTGGGTTACAGGGCTCATCACCGCACCGTTGCCATGCGTGAACAGGACGTGGCGGTTGACCCAAGTCTGGGCGTTTTGTGGCAGAAGCGCGGAGTTTAACTCGCGCGCCGAGAGCATCACGCTCTGATAGGCGCCACCAAGCCAGTAACGATCGACATCAAGATTGCGCAATTTGTAATAGGTACGGATCTCCTGCAGCTGGGCGTAAGTGTCGGCCAACGGTTGCCAGTCCCACAATCTTATATTCTCGACCGTGGCCTTGTTGGCCTCGAGCGTCCTGAAGGTCAGGTTCTGTTCGGCGGTAAACGGCTTCGGCGTGATCCGATTGAGGTTGTAGGCCTCGCGCGTCAGTGTGATGTTTCGTTCGATGTAGGGCCGCTCCCACTCCAACTCGCTCGGTTTGACGTAAAATCTCTGAAACAATGCGGGGATCACGCCCGACAGCAGGAAGGCGCCGCCGAACAGCAGCACTATCGCGACCGCGGGAAGCCGAAAGGTGCGTACCCACATGTTCGCCCAGGCGGCGCATGCCGCGACGATCGAAAGCGCGATCAAGAGCCACAGCACCGGCAGCTGCACATGGACATCGGTATAGCTTGCGCCGACCACCACGCCGTTGTTCCCGAACAGCAGGAGGTAGCGTTCAAGACCGTAGGACCAGGCCTTCAGGGCAAAGAAAAAGCCGAGCAACGCCGAACCGTGGGAGATCACGGCCGGCGATATTGACGGTCGCTGTGCCTGGTACTCGATTTCGCCATGCACCCAGTAGATGAGTCCTGCGAACAGTGCGGCCGTGAACAGCGTGAGCAATGCCCAATTCCTGACGGCGACGAAGGCTGGCAGGAAAAAGAAGTAAAATCCGATATCCTTCCCGTACAATGGATCGATGGTGCCGTAGGGCACCTGATAAAGGAACCGCAGAAAAGTGCTCCAGTTATCGGCCTCTCCCCAGGCGACAAGCAGGGCGACAAGCCCGGCAACGGCTGCCGTCACGCGGGGCCACGGCAGCCGCTCGCGCATGAATTCAAGCGGACCGGGCGTTGCGACAGCGGCCGCAACCTTCGAGTCGAAGCCGGCAGAACGGCCTCCTCGCCCGGCGAGTTTAAGTGCGAGATGCGCGTTCGCCCACAAGGCGACGGCCGTCGCCGCAAAAACCACGAAGAAAATTCCGACTTTCGCGCCGATCGTCGTCCAGAACACCTGCGGGTAGCCGATTGAAGAGAACCACATCCAGTCGACCAGGAAATCCCCCAGAAGTCCCAGCAAGATCATGCCTGTCCCGACGATAATGGCGGCGACAAGGAACCCAGCCACAGCGCGGCGCTGCGGGGCGTTCTGTTTGGGGCCGGCGATCCCGATCGTCATGAGGAAATTATAGCAGAAGGGCAGACGTCGCGGCGCCGTCGCCGCGGCACCGCGTCTGCTTTTTTCCAGCCTTCCTGACTGGAACGAATGCGCGCAGCAGGCTTAGCCCGCTGTCGCGGGTTGCTGGCTCGTCGACGACGCTGCCGGCCGCAGTCTAAACAGGCACAAGTCGCGATCAGCCCTTCTTTACGAGTGGGCAACTCGAATCCTTGAGCGAGCGGAATGCCTCATCACCTGGGATCACGGCACGCAGCTTGTAGTAATCCCATTCGCCCTTCGATTCGTGGGGCTCCTTGACTTCGTACACGTACATGTCGTGCACCATGCGGCCGTCTTCGCGGATACGACCGTTCTTGGCGAAGAAATCGTTGATCGGCATCTCGCGCATCCTGGCCATCACGGCTTTGGCGTCGTCTGTCCCGGCCGCCTGGATCGCCTTCAGATAGTGCATGGTGGAAGAGTAATCGCCGGCATCACCCATATGCGGCATACGCTTCATCCGATCGAAGAACCGCTTTGACCAGGCGCGGGTTTCGTCGTCGCGGTCCCAGTAGAAGGCGTTCGTGAGGACGAGGCCCTGCGCCGTCTCGAGCCCAAGGCTCTTGATGTCGGTGATCCAGACCAGAAGGCCCGCCAGCGCCTGCCCACCGTTGCGGATGCCGAACTCCTGCGCCGCTTTGACCGCATTGACGAACACCGTCCCCGAGCCAGCGAGTCCGACCACTTTGGCTTTGGATGCCTGCGCCTGCAACAGGAAGGACGATTGGTCCGACGTCTCGATCGGATAACGCGAGGCGCCCATCACCTGACCGCCCAGCGACTTGATCACCGCCGTCGTGTCAGCCTCCAACGCATGACCGAACGCATAGTCGGCGGTGAGAAAATACCAGGTCGTGCCACCCTCTCGCATCAGCGCGGTGCCAGTGCCCTTCGCCAGCGAATAGGTATCGTAGGCGTAATGAATGCTGTTCGGCGTGCAGGCGTCCCCCGTAAGCCGTGACGAGCCCGACCCGTTGATGATGGCGATGCGATTCTTTTCCTTGGCAAGCTGCGACACGCTCAGGGCGATGGAGGAGTTGATCAGGTTTGCGATCATGTCGACGTTGTCAACGTCGAACCATTTGCGCGCAATGCCGGAAGCGATGTCGGGCTTGTTCTGGTGATCCGCGACGATCAGTTCGATCGGCTTGCCGAGCACCTTGCCGCCGAAATCCTCAATCGCCATCCGCACGGCCGTGACCGCGCCTTCCCCGGATTCATGGGAAAACTGCCCCGACATGTCGGTCAGGACACCGATCTTCACCACATTGTCGGAAATGCCGTCCGCGAAGGCAGGTAGCGATCCGAGCGCGACCACGAACGAAAATGCGAGCGCGGTTCGAACAACATTATCCATGGCGTGCCTCCGGTATGAACAATCGGGGGGTGCTTCCACCCTTCTTCTTTATCATGTTCTTTTATCATGACATGCATAACTAGACTAAATTTGCTTGGTAAGTCAATCCGGCTCGTATACCATCGGCACTTGGTTGATCGGCACATACGCGCCAAGGGTGAGACATGAGCGACACATTGCGCCTTGGCGCAGGCTGCGATTGTGCAATTCGGCTACAATCCTGATGGCGCGTTCGGCAACGGCGAAGATCGCGGCAAGACGGACGCAAGCGACGGTCCGCCCCGAAAGGACGGCCAGCGACGTGCGCACCGAAAGAAACTGTTCGGTCGCCCGGACGCTGGATATTGTTTCGGACGCCTGGGCGTTTCTGATCATTCGCGAAGCCTTTTTCGGCACGCGCACATTCGAGGCGTTTCGTTCGGCGCTCGACATTCCACGCGCAACGCTGACCGATCGCCTGCGAAAGCTGACGCGGTTGCAGATCTTCCGGCAGGTTGCGGCCGAAACCGGCCAGCGCAAGGAATATCGGCTCACTAAAATGGGCTTTGATCTCTACCCGAGCTTCGTCGCGCTGATGCAGTTTGGCGACCGCTGGCTTTCCGTCGGCAAGCGCCCGCCGCTGGTGCTGGTCCACCGCGCCTGCGGCTGCGAAAGCCATCCTGTCGTCGCCTGTTCGCAATGCCTGACCGAACTTGAAGCTCGCGATGTCGAGTTTCGCGACGGACCCGGCGCCGGGCGAAAGACGGCGAAGCCTGGACGCAACACAAGGCGCGCCTCCGACGGCAGCCGCTTCATGCAGGGACGCCCGAGCTCGGTATCTCGCGCCCTCGAGATCATCGGCGACAAGTGGAGCTTCATGGTCGTCCGTGAGGCCTTCTTCGGCAATCGCCGCTACGACAAGATTCAGATGGAGCTGGCCATCGCCGCCAATATCCTCACCGACCGGTTGTCGCGCCTCGTCGCCCGCGGCATTTTTCACCGACGGCTCTACCAGCGCGCACCCGAACGCTATGAATATTTGCTGACCAACATGGGGCGCGATCTCTACGCCCCGTTCGTCGCTATGCTGGCGTGGGGCGATCGATGGCTCGCCAAAGGCAAGCCGCCGCTGCTCCTGCACCACACCAAATGCGGACACGATTTTGAAGCATTCGTGATCTGTCGCGAGTGCCGCAGGCCGATCGTCGCGGCCGACATGCAATATCGCCTGAACTATGATCCGCGGGATTATAACGCGCTCGGGCCGCGCTCGATCAGCTAGCGATCTCGCTTCAAGGCTTCCACCAACTTGAACCTCATGATCTTGCCGGAGCCCGTGCGCGGTATCTCGGGCACAACGTGGGTCGCCTCTGGCATCTTGTAGGCTGACAGGCTGGCGCGGCAATGCGCCAGAAGCGAGTCGACGTCGAGCGCGTTCCTTTCGACGACCACAAACAGATGCGGGACCTCGCCGAGCGTGGCGTGCGGCATGCCGACTACGGCGCAATCGAGCACCTGGTGATGACGGATCGCGACATCCTCGATTTCCGCGGGCGCGATATTCTGCCCGCCCCTGATGATCAACTCCTTGATCCGCCCGGTGATCGTGAGATAGCCGCTGGGATCGGATCTCGCGAGATCGCCGGTGTGATACCAACCTCTCTTCAAGGCCGACGCCGTCTCCGCCGGCTTGTTGTGATAGCCCTGCATCAGATTGGGGCCGCGAACGATCAATTCGCCTTCCGCGCCGAACGGCAAATCTTCCAATGAGTTGGGATCGTCGATCCGCACCGCAAGGCCCGGCACCGGAAGCCCGCAACTTCCCATCACCCGAGTGCCCGTCATCCAGTTCATCGTGACCATCGTCGATGTTTCGGTGATGCCATAGCCGTCGAGCAGCATGGTGGCGAAATGCGCCTCGAACGAGCGGTTCAACGTCGCGGGCATGATCGCACCCGCGGAGAAACATACCCGCGTACTGCCGAGCTTGCCGACGCCGGTCTCTTGCGCCCGCTGCAAGAGATAATGAAACATCGTCGGCACGCCAGGAAAGATCGTGTATTTGCCGCTTCCCAACAGCTCCAGCACCTTTTGCGCCGAAAACCGCTCCATGATGTGCTCGCTGGCGCCGACTGCGAGCACGCTCAAGACCGAGAGATTAAGCGCGTAGGAATGGAACAGAGGCAGCGGCGACAGCACCACATCCTTGTCCGACAGGTCCATGATCGGCGCCCAGCAGGAAGCGGCGATCCACAGCATGCCGCGGATCGACAGCAGCACGCCCTTGGCCCGTCCCGTCGTGCCGGAGGTGTAGATGATGAAGGATGAACGATCGATATCGACGGGGTCCGGCACGCCCACTCCACTCCCCAGTGCGAGCTCATCGAGGTTCGTGCCTGCTTCTTTTGCGCCGGTACCTGCAAATACGAGCGAGACTTTGCCACCCGACTCAGCCGTGAGCTTCCTGATCAAATCGGCGCGTGCCGGCGTTGTGACGACGAGCCCGCAATTCGCATCCAAAAGCCGATAGGCAATCTCCGCCTCCGCCGCGTCATAGCTGATGGGCACGATCACCGCACAAGCGCGCAGGCCCGCGAAACAGGACTCGATCCAGTCAACCCCGTTCGGAAGATAGATTGCGATGCGATCGCCCTCGCGGACATCCCTTTTCGACAGTGCCACCGCGATCGAAGCCGTACGGCGAGCGAGCTCTCCGTAAGTTACCGATCTGAGGGCATCCCAGTACGCGATTTTATCTGGCCGCTCCTTGCCGTGCCGTTGCAAGAGTTCCGATACCGGCGCGATCAGATCTGTGTGTAACATGGCTCGCCTCCGCCGCTTAGACCATGCTAAATCCACCGCTGATGCTGATGACCTGGCCGGTAATCCAGGCTCCTGCATCCGACGCCAACAGCGTCACCATAGGCGCCACGTCCGACGGCTGGCCGAGCCGGCGGATCGCGTAGGCCTTCACCAGCTTCTCACGATTGGCCTCGACCCAACTTCGGTCGTGCGCGGATTCGATCAGGCCGAGTGCGATCGAATTGGCGGTCGTGCCCGACCGTCCCATCTCCCGCGCTAACGATTTCATCAGCGCGATGGTACCCGCGCGGGCTGCAGCTGCAATGGCAAGCCCGGATTCGCCGACGCGAGAGGAATCTCCCATGATCGATATGATCCGCCCCCGGCCGGAAACTTCCAGCAAAGGCGATGCGGCATGACAGCAATGGATCGCCCCATACAGGCAGATATCGATCTGCCTGCGCCAGTCCTCGGGCGTGGTTTCGATGAAACGTTTGCGCAGTACCAGACCGGCATTGTTGACGAGAATGTCGAGCCCTCCGAATTCGGCCTTGACGCCAGCGACCATGCTTCGCACCGCGTCGAAATCCGAGATATCTGCGCCAAATGCCATGGCCTTGCCACCAGCACTCCTGATTTGCGCAACGACCGCCTCCGCCTCGTCTTTCGAGGAATGATAGTTGACCGCGACCGCCGCGCCTGCCGCGGCGAAGCCTAACGAAATCGCAGCCCCCACGTCGCGGCCGCCACCGGTGACAAGGGCGACGCGCCCAGTCAGATCGTTCATGGTTTGCTTCCTTTCGCGTTTGTGCGCGCTTGTTCCAGCAGCTTGAAGATTCGTTCCGGCGTCATTGGGAGGGTCGAAACGTTGATGTCGATAGGGGAGAGCGCATCCGCAATGGCGTTCGCAATTGCAGCAGGCGCGCCGATCGTGCCGCCCTCGCCCATGCCGCGAAAACCGCCGGCGACCGCCGACTCGCTCTCGATATGGATGACATTGATCGCCGGAATTTCGACGGCGGACGGAATCACGTAATCGACGAGACTCCCGGTTACAAGCTGACCATCTTCATCGTAGATCATTTCCTCAAAGAGCGCGGCACCGATGCCCTGCGCGACGCCACCGTGAACCTGGCCGTCCACGATCATCGGGTTGATGATGCGGCCGCAATCTTCGGCGACCACGTAAGCACGGATCTTGACGAAACACGTCGCCGGATCGACCTCGACCGCGGCGAGATGGGTCGCGGCCGCTGTCGTTCCGTTGATGGGATCGTAGGTATAGCTCGCCTCAAGCTCCTGGCGCGCCTCGGCCGGCAACGTCTTCATGTCGGAATAAACCGCTTTCGCGATCTGCCGGAAGCTCACCGCGCGGTCGGTGCCGGCGACCATGGCGCGGCTGCCGTTGAGGTCGATATCCTCGGCACCTGCTTCCAACAGGTGAGAGGCAACCTTCCTGATTTTTTCACGCAGCAGTAGTGAAGCGTGTTTCGCGGCACCGCCGCCGAGCACCGCGCTCCGGCTGGCATACGTTCCTGTCGACATCGGCACGCCATCGCTGTCGCCTTGAAGGACACGGATATCTTCGAAGTTTGCGCCCAGGTCATCGGCGATGATCTGGGCGAGCGTCGTTTCCAGCCCCTGCCCGTGCGAGGCGACGCCGAAGGCAGCCGTAATTGCGCCGGTCGAATCGAGCCGAATTTTGGCGGTCTCCGAGCCGGTGTTGATCGGCATGCCGGGGGCTGCGGAGATTCGTGAGCCGATGCCGGTGAGTTCCGCGTAGCTCGCGAGCCCAATGCCGAAATAACGTCCCTGCGCGCGCGCCGCGCGTTGTTCTTCGCGAAGCTTCTCATATTGCCCGCCTCGGGTTGCCGCTTCAAGGCATTCGACGAAACCGGTCTTGTCCCAGATGATTCCAGATGCGATCCGATAGGGAAATTCGTCCGCACGCACGAGATTGCGCCGGCGAATTTCCAGGGGATCCAGCCCGAGCGCTTTCGCGCCCATGTCCATCAGCCGTTCGGTGACAAAGGTGGAAATCGGCCGGCCGACACCGCGATAAGGTCCGGTCGGCGGTTTGTTGGTGGCGACCCCGCGCACGGAGCCGCGATACGACCTGATCCTGTAGGGACCGGGAAGGAAGCTCACCACCTGGACCGGTTCTAACGCACAGGTCCAGGGATAGATCGAATATGCGCCCACGTCGCCGATCACGTCGGCTTGAAGCGCGATCGCCACGCCGTTTTCGTCAAAGCCCATTTCGGCTTCGATGATTTCGGCGAACGCCTGGCTCGAGCTGGAAATGTCTTCCAGCCGATCCGCCGTCCATTTCACCGATCGGCGCAATTTCCTCGCCGCGACGCAAAGAAGAATTTCCTCAGGATAAAGCGAGCCTTTGGAGCCGAAGCTACCGCCGACATCGGGCGCCACGACCCGCAAGCGGTTGCCTGGCAGGTCGAGCGACTCCGAAATCGCATCGCGCACGATGCCGGGCACATTGGAGGACGCATAGAGCGTGATGGCCTCACGCCGGTTCTCATATTCCGCGCAGTAGCTGCGCGGCTCGATCGCGAGCGGCGCCTTGCGCATCATCTGAAAGCGATCGCGGACCCGCACATGCGCGGCGGCCAGATCGGCGCGGACATCGCCTTTTTTGAATTCCCTCGCGATCAGCACGTTGCTGGCGGCTTCTGCATGAACGAGCGGGGCGCCTTCCGAAAGCGCAAATTCGGGATCGGCCACCGCACCGAGCGGGGCATATTCGATGTCAACTAGCTCGAGCGCGTCCTCGGCGAGGTAGCGATCCTCGGCAATGACGGCAACGATGGGTTCCCCGACATAGCGCACTTTTTTCGAGGCCAGTGCGAAAATCGGCGTCGCGTAGTAATTCAGCATCCGCGACACCGGAATCACCGGCCTGTAGTCGTTCTTGAGGTCCTCGGCAGTGAAGACGGCGACGACGCCAGGCGCGGCGCACGCTTTCGACACATCGATCCGCACGATTTCGGCGTGCGGCTGCTCGCTGCGGCGAAAAGCGACGTGGAGCGCGCGGTCGGACTTGCGGTCGGCGCTATATTCACCGGTGCCGGTCAGGAGGCGCGGATCCTCGGTGCGCCTGATCGGCGCACCGACATGGCGCGGTCGCAGCAAGTCCGAGCTCTGGACGAGATCGCCCTTACTCATACAGCTCCACCCCCTTGCGCAGGCTTTGCCATTGCGCGTCGTCATGGCCGCAGATGACGGTTGCACCCGCTTTCTCGATCCTCCGTATTTCCTGATAGGATTTGAGAAGCGCGTCCGCGTTCCAGGTATTGCGGGGCGCCGTATCAGCATCGAGATTGGCGCGCAGGCTTACCGCATCCGACACCAGCAGGAACGAGCCATCGCGATCGAGGTTGACCTGCGCACCCATCGTGCCGGGGGTATGGCCCGGCAGTGGAATCAGAACGAGCTTGCCGTCACCGAACACGTCCCGTTCGCTCGTGACGGCGTCCGTCGGCTGGTTATGGTCCCAGTCCGCGCGCAAGTAGCCGGCCATCTCCGCTGCTGGCGCGTTCGCCGCCTCGATCTCCCTGGTGTGCGCCATGATGGTGGCCTTGCGGAAGAACTGGTTGCAACCGCAATGATCGGGATGGAAGTGCGAATTGACCACGACGTCGATATCGTCGGGATTGATCCCGACGCAGGCGAGATTTGGCAGAAGCGTATCTTGCGCGCTCATTACCGGCGTCATCACCTTCAGCAGCGAGCCCCAGCGTTCCTCGCCGTGTTTGACCACCGATGGGTGGCAGCCGCTGTCGAACAAGACATTGCCCTGGCGATGGCGGATCAGTGCGCTGGAGACGGGCGCTTCGAAAGTCTCGCTGCGCTCGGCGGCCTTGTCGTAGATGCTCTTTTTCAGGCGCAGCCGGCCGGCGGAGACGAATTGCAGCTTCATGTGGCGCCCCCATTGCGCAACGCCGCTGCCGCCCGGATCGCGGCAACGATGTTCTGATAGCCGGTGCAGCGGCAGAGATTGCCGGACAAGCCCTGGCGGATTTCCTCATCGCTCGCCAGCGGATATTTCTTCAACAGGTCCATGCCCGAGATCAGCATGCCCGGCGTGCAGAAGCCGCACTGCAAGCCATGCTTTTCGCGAAACTCGTTCTGCAGCAGGTTGAGCTGATCCCGCGAGCCCAGACCTTCGACGGTCACAATCTCCGCACCATCTGCGCGGACCGCGAGCATCAGGCAGGAACGGACGCTGTCGCCGTTTACAAGGATCGTGCAGGCCCCACATACGCCGTGCTCGCACCCGACATGGGTCCCGGTAAGGCCCAGTGTTTCGCGGAGAAAATCGGAGAGGAGCAGCCGCGGCTCGGCACGAGCCTCATACTTACGTCCGTTGACGGTAACGGTGATATCCTTCTTCAAGGCTTGTCTCCGACCGCGCGCGACCAGGCTGCCGCGAGAGCCTTCTCGGCCAGCGCACCGATCAGGTGTTTGCGGTATGCGGCCGAGGCATGAATATCGTCCGATGGGGACACGGATGCTCGCACGGCCTCTGCAAACCGGCTTGCGCCTTCGGCGCCGCTGCGCGAGCCATGCAGGGCGTCCTCGGCCTTGCGGAGGCGGAGCGGCGTGTCGGCCACGCCCATCGCGGCCACGCGCGCATCGACGACGCGGCCGTCTACCAGCGCAAAGGAAAGCGCGATCGAGGCCAGGGCAAAATCGCCAAAACGGCGCGCGACTTCTTCAAATGCCCAGCCGGTGTGTCCTTTCAGAACCGGAAAATCGATTTCGAAAACGATCTCTTCCGGCTCGAGACAATTGATCAAGGCAGAAACGAAAAACTCCTCAGCCGGGATGTCGCGCCGACGGTTCGGCCCCTGTGTCTTGATCGTGGCGCCGTAAAACACCGCCAGCATCGGCAATTCGGCCGCAGGATCGGCATGCGAGAGGCTGCCGCCGATGGTGCCGCGGTTTCGGATCGCAAGATGCGCCACATGCGGCATGGCAGCAGCCATGATCGGCAGCTTCGTTTTGATCAGGTCGGAAAATTCAAGATCGGCGTGCCGGGTCAAGGCGCCGATCGCAACGGTTTCGCCCTTCAACTGGATGAACGACAGGCCTTGAATATGCATGAGATCGACGATGACGGAGGGTCGCGTCATCCGGAAGTTCAAAAGCGGCATCAGAGATTGCCCGCCGGCCATCACCTTGCCGTCGCCCTCGGCCGAGACGAGCGCCTGGACCGCCGCTTCCAGGCTTTCGGGAGCGACATAGTCGAAAGCGGCAGGCTTCATCCCGCTTCTCCGCAAAGCTCACCGAAACGCAACCGTCTCCTCCCTTCAACACACTTCATCAGCGTCCGCGGAATTGCGGCGCGCGCTTTTCGGTGAAGGCTCGCCTGCCCTCCCTGAAATCGTCACTGTCAGCCGCTTCATCGACCAGACGCTGGGCAGCCGCGACGTCCAGCGCGCCCTCGCCGGCAGAAAGTCCGTTGAGCATGAATTTTGCGCCCGCGATCGACAGTGGTGCATTGCGCGCCAGAACTTGCGCAAACTCGATCGCAGCGCCGAAGGCGTTGTCCTTGACATCATCAATGAGACCCAGGCGGAGCGAATGTGCCGTGTCGTAGCGCTCGGCCGCATAGAGGATACGCTTGGCATTCGCAATTCCGACGATCGCGAGCAGACGCTGCACGCTTTTCACGCCGTATACGATCGAAAGTTTGGCTGAGGGAATACCGAATTTTGCCGTGCGGTCCGCGAATCGAAAATCGCAGGCAAGCGCAAGGTGGCAACCTCCACCCAGGCAGTATCCGGAGATTGCAGCAATCACCGGCTTCGGCACATCCGCAATCGCCGCCGAGCAGGCGTCGACCGCAGTTTCATAGGCCGCACTCTGATCCTTGTTTTCCCTGATAGCGCCGAACTCAGTCACGTCGGCGCCGACGCAGAAGTTCGCGCCCGCTCCCGTCAGGACGATCGCACGAACGGCATCATCACTGGCGAGATTTTGGAAAATGCCGGCCAGTTCACGCCACATCGCGAGCTTGACCGCATTGTGAGCCTCTGGCCGGTTCAGGCTCACAATGCCGACGTCGTCGCGCCTGGTCAGGAGGATGTCCGGCATTTCCTCTCCCTTGGCTCCGTGTTCCCCGACCTGTGACCGCGAGGTTCGCCGTACGGTGACGCGACGGTTCTTGTTGATCGCGTCACTTTCATAAGTAGACTAATCAGACTCCTGCGGTCAAGCCTGGCGTCGGCGGGAGACGCAAGCCGTCGGTTACGACCTTGGGTTTGCTGCGAAGCCTGCCCACTCCAATAGCCAGGAAACGGCAATATCAAAGACCAGCCCCCAAAAAGCAGTGCCGACATTCAACAATGGCGCGTCGGCGACGGTCACACGGAAGGCAACCAACGCGCCGAGAGAGAAGCGCTCCTTGAATGCGGTGACGAAAATTGCCTGCAAGACGCTGGCGGGCGTAGTCGGGGGCAGGATTTTCCGCAGGTGTGCAGGTGCGGTCGCGCTTGGAACTTTGGCGAACGCAGAATGCTCGGTGGGAACCGATAGCCGCGGCTCGCGCAATTCAATTGCATCCTCCCCCGGCGCCTTGCCGTATCTCGAATTCTCCTCAGGCGGCTGTGCGGATCGAAAGATATGTCCGGCGAAAATCTCCGGAAAACGGGAAAATTGTCGACGTCGGCTGGAGACTGGAAGCCCATATATTGAGCTCGCTTTCCTTGTCGAAGGTGCAACTCTCTTAAGTTGAAAGAGCGGTTGGCTGGCGAAGCAGTGGGATTCGAACCAGTCTCCACGCAATTTCCCTGCTAACAGGGAATTTAATGGGAAAATTGCGATTCTTGCGCTCGCACGACTGATTTCGAGATAGGAAGCCGCTGTTGCCGCAGGATTAATCGAGCAATTCCCTGCGCAGATTAACAGGGAAAATAATCTCCAAAACAGGGAATTCAGGCGCAAGAACAGGGAATGTCAGCTATCTGTAGCACACTCAAACCGCGGCAACCCTTTCGGAACCGGAAAAGGCCATTCCGGCAATCCAACCGTAGTCGTCGTCATGTCTTCCCGTTCGACAGCATCCTGGCGCGGATCTCGGACTTCAGCACCTTACCAACCTTGGAGCGCGGAAGATCCTTCCAGACTTCGATCTGCTTTGGCGTTTTGACGCTCCCGACTAATTGTTTTACGAAGCGAGATACCTCGGCAACGTCGATAGTGCGTCCTGCTCTCGGCTGCACCACCGCGACGACGCGTTCGCCCCACTTCTCGTCCGGCAAACCTATGACGGCGCAATCCTGAATGGCATCGTGGGCTTGGAGCGCGTTCTCAACTTCGACGGAATAGACGTTAAAGCCGCCGGTGATGATCATGTCCTTTGCGCGATCGACAATATAGAGGAAATTGTCCGCGTCGAGGTATCCGATATCACCCGTGTGATGCCAGCCGTGTCTGGAGGCGTCTGCCGTTGCTTCGGCGTTTTTGTAATAACCATCCATCACCAAGGACCCGCGAACGACGATTTCGCCGCGTTCTCCGGTCGGCACCAGATTTCCGTCGCCGTCCATGATGCCGACGCGAACAAGCGGTGCGACACGACCCGCCGACGACAAACGTCTGGTCGCGATCGAACCGTCGGGGTTATAATGGTCCTCGGGCGGCATCATCGAGATCATCATCGGTGCTTCGGTCTGCCCAAAGAGCTGCGCCATCGGACCGATCCTTTCCAGCGCCTGGGTGAGACGGGTCACCGAAATCGGGGCGGCGCCGTACCAGAAGCATTGCAACGAGCTGAGATCGGCGCTTTCGAGTTTCGGATGGTCCAGCAGCATGTAGATGACAGTTGGCGGAAGGAATGTGTGGGTGACCCGGTAGTGTGCGATCAGATCGAGGAATTCGCCAATGTCCGGATGATGCATGATCACCACCCTGCCGCCGAGCGTCATAATGGGAAAACACAGCACGCCGGCTGCGTGCGTGAGGGGCGCGAACGCAAGGTAGGTCGGGCGTCCCTTGAACGGATAGCCCATCAGGGTCAGCGCAGCCATGGTTTCGATGTTACGTCCCGAGAGCATTACGCCTTTGGGTTTGCCGGTCGTCCCGCCGGTGCCGGGTATGAGCGCAAGATCATCAACGGGATCGCGCTGAAAAGGCTGATCGTCGACATCGGCAAGCCAACGTTCGAACGACATTGCGAAGGTCAAATCGGTGTCGAGACACACGAGCTTGCGCAGCTTCGGCAGATTAATCCTCATTTTGTCGACCATCGGCGCGAAGCTGCTGTGAAAGAGCAACAGGCTGCAATCGAACGCATCGAGAATGAACTGGTTTTCTGCCGCCTCGTTGCGCGGATTGATCGGACACCAGACGGCTCCGGCGCGCGAAATTCCGAATACGGTGGAAAAGGCGATCGAATGATTGCCCGATAGGATTGCAATTTTTTCCCCGGGGCTAACGCCGGAATTGGCTATTCCGCGTGCGATCCGATAGCTTAGGCGCTGCACGTCACCATAGCTCAGGTCCTTTCCGCCCATGGTCAGGCATGGAGCATCAGCACCAAGCGACGCACCCTTATCCAGATAGTCGACAAGCCGCACGAACGGCCTCCCCGGAAAGAAGGCGGATGGCGCGGTCGAGCGCGCCACCCCGTTGCATCAAGTGTGAACCGTCAGAATTGGGTTCATGACGAGGCCAAAGCTTCGCAATTGGCCCAGTAGCTCCCGATGTCCGAACGCCTGACAGGCGGAGGCGAAACCAACTTTCTTCGGAGCAGTCTGCAGCAGCGAGAATGCGGTGTAGGCCTGCAGCATTCCAGTCTGCTTGTAATTGCAATTCCCGTGGATCACGCAATGGGCACGACCGAGCGGTCCCGATGCATAGACGGAGTCGATCGAGGTATTGACCCGCGGATTCTCGCGGGGCGGCATGGTTGCTTGCAGCGTTGCGGCAATGTCGGCCAGTGCCTTCTCCTGTTGGTCGGGCGGAAGCGGTTTTATTTTCTCCTTCACCATCTGCTGGGTTTGAACCACCCCCAACATGACGTCGCGCTGCATGACGCCGCCGAGCACCCTGCAATTGGATACGCGAGGATCGCTCTTGAACCAGACCGGATGCGCCGTGCCGCCCCACGGTACGGCGATGGCTCCCTCATGCTGACCGGGAACGTTGACCTCGAAATTGGCGGTTACATCCCATTCAACAAATTTGTTCTGGACGAGATAGTACCAGTTC
>Ga0306920_100006618_pt1 | contig 15160 bp, 11 predicted proteins | sample flu12Cox44000170_FD_204666 | JGI IMG/M metagenome (GOLD analysis project Ga0306920, IMG submission 204666) | Lab enrichment of tropical soil microbial communities from Luquillo Experimental Forest, Puerto Rico - flux4day.12C.oxic.44.000.170 (v2)... | ecosystem: Environmental > Terrestrial >... | reverse complement strand
GAGCGCACGGTACAACGTGGTGGTCATGCCGACGGCCTGGTCGACGAACGGAGCCATTACCCACCACAGATAGTCAGGCGCAACCAGGATGTCGCTGTCGTTAATTAGGACATGCTCGTAGTGTGCCTGGGGCAGCATCTGCGCCAGATTGCTGACTTTACCATTCAACCCCAGCTGCGTTGGGCAATGCACCACGCGCAGTTGCCGACCGGGAAATTCTTCCTGAAGCTTGCTGACCAGTGGCAGTGCCGGTTCTTCGAGATCACTTATCCCGAACAGTACCTCGTATTCCGGGTAGTCGAGCAGGCAGTGGCTACGGAACGCGGCGTACATGTGCGGATCAAGGCCCCTGAGTGACTTGAGAATGCTGACTGGCGGAGCGTACTGTGCTCGCCCTTGACTCGATTGCCGGCGCAGAAAGCGGCGCGCAGCGAGGATGCACAGGGCGTAGTACGCGGAGCCGGCGAGGGCCAGCAGCGCGCAAACAGCCGCGGTGACGGTGGGCACCACTTGCATGAGAACTGTTCAGATTAACAGGAGAGAATGTCGCTACAAACCCAGCAACAGCTTAACTTACGCTTGAATTTTATTCGTAGCGCAGCGCCTCGATGGGATCGAGATTGGCGGCTTTCCATGCAGGATAGATTCCGAACACAAGACCAATTGCCGCAGACACACCCGTCGCGGTGAGGACCCAGGCAAGAGACAGACTTGCCGGCAAGGATGGGAACGCCAGTGGCACGGCTGCAGTCAGCATTCCTCCGACCATGATACCCAGCACACCTCCTACCGCGGTCAGCGTCATGGCCTCGAGGGTGAACTGGAGCAGCACATCGCGTCTGCGTGCACCAATCGCTTTACGTACGCCAATCTCGCGCGTGCGCTCGGTCACCGACACCAGCATGATATTCATAACCCCCACCCCGCCGACGATCAGTGCGACACTGGAGACCGCGAACATGAAGATGAAGATTCCGCCAGTAAGCTGGTTCCAGGTGTCGCTGAGTGCATCCTGGCTGAAGACCGCAAAGTTGTCGGGTTGGTCCGGGCGAAGATGCCGGCGGCGCCGGAGGAGCGCCCGCATCTCATCCATGGTCGTGTCCATGTCCGCATGCGATGTCGACTTTACGGTGATCCAGTATTGCTTTTGCTCCGGATGCAGCTTATGCAACGTGGCAATCGGCATCCGCACAATGTTGTCTTCCGGATTCGAACCGTTGCCGAACGCTGCTTTCCGCTTGGCGAGCACGCCGATCACCTGGAACAGCTCACCCTCGATGTTCACTTCTTTGCCAATCGGCTCCTCATCTTCGAATAGCTTGTCCGCCGTGTCACTGCCCAGCACGGCCACCTGGCTGCGGTGCTCGTTTTCGGTCTCGGTAAACCAGCGGCCTTTCACAGTCTTCAGGTCGTCGGTCTGACTAGTGGCTGGCAAGTTGCCGTCCAGGATTGTGTTCTTCGACTTCCGTCCCTCGTACTTCACCGCGAAGGTCCCGGTGCCGAACTCCGGCAACACAATACGAAGACTGGCAGTTGCGGCCTTGACGTGGGGCAGGTCCCTCATAGCCAGCGCGTCATCCAGAGTCAATTCCTTGCGGGTCAGCATTTCGGTGGTCGGCCGGCCGAAGGTGAACGGCGAAAAGTGGAAGGCAAAGATCTGATCAGAGCCCATGTCCTTCAGCATGCCTTCCACGTTGCTGTTCAGCCCGCGGACAACCGATGAGATCACGATGACCATCATCACGCCGATTACAATGCCAAGCACGGTCAGTCCCGATCGAGTCTTGTTTTTGACGATCGTCTGCAGTGCCATGGCCAGGATTTCCTTGTAGTCGCTACGCCGCATATGGACTCACAGTTCGAACCGCAACGCCACGATCGGATCCAGCTTCGCGGCCTTGCGAGCCGGATAGACGCCAAAAAAGATTCCTACACTCGCTGCCACAATCAATCCGGAGAAAACAGCCCACAGCTTGATGGCCGATGGCATCCCGATCGCGAGCGTTACCAGCTTAGCGATGCCGATGCCGCCCGCGACGCCGAACAAGCCGCCAATCACAGCCAGCGTGACCGACTCAATCAGGAATTGGCGCAACACATCGCGCGGCCGGGCGCCTAGCGCCTTGCGGATCCCGATCTCCCGCGTGCGCTCGGTCACCGATACCAGCATGATGTTCATGATCACGATGCCGCCCACAATCAGCGAAATCGAGGCAATCACGATCATCACGATAAAAAATGTTCCACTGAGGTCGGCCCATAGCGACAAGAAACTCTGGTTGGTCTCGATGACAAAGGTATCTTTTTCGCCTACACGGTCATGCCGCCGCGAGCGCAAAATCACCCGCGTCTGGTCCATCGCCTGTTCGAAGGGAGCACCCACATCCATTGCCTTCGCCCAGATGTTGATGCTGTTGTGCGAACCGTAGGCCTTGAACCAGCTAGAGATTGGCATGATCACATAGTTGTCGCGGCTCTGCCCCAGGGTCTTGCCTTCCTTCTTGCCAATGCCAACCACCCGGTACACCTTGCCATCGACTTTAACCTCCTTGCCTAGCGGATCGGTATCGCCAAGCAGGTTCTCGCGAATGTCGTCCCCGATGATAACTACACCTGCTGTGGTGTTTTCGTCGGTGTTGTTGAGCATCCGGCCGGCCACCAGATCGAGGTCGTAAATCGCAGCCATGCTCGGTGTCCAGCCGCGAACCATGGTGTCGGTGCTGTTCTGGGTGCCGTAGGCAACCTTGCCGTTGAAGTTCCGCACCGAGGCGCCGACAACCTTGCATGCATTGCAGCCGTCCGCCACAGCCTGGTATTCATCCATGGTGAGATCTTTGCGCTTGTTGCCCTCGATGAACTCGTCGACATCTGTGACAACGTTGGGTAGCTTGCTGGTGATGAAGACATCAGCACCGAGGTTAAAGATCTTTTCCGCCACGTATCCGTTGATGCCATTGACAAACGTGACGACCGCAATGACAGCTGAAACTCCGATGACCACGCCAAGCAGTGTCAGCACCGAGCGCAGCTTGTTCGCCCAGAGGGAGAGCAGGGCAATGCGGATGGCCTCAGAGATATTCATGACTGTTGATACGAGCGCCGCGCTGAAAGCGTTTCAGCATTCAGCAACCCTGATGGCTCCAGTGTACAAGAGCGCAGGAATGGCGCAAGGATACCAGCTCCTTTGTGTTCTAATACTTCCGTTTCGATGTAACAGACGGGTCGTGAGGGGTGGCGGATGGTCCATGTTGCGGGTCGAGCCTGTTTAGGCTGGGGGCTGGTCCTGGCTGCGCTGTCTGCAGCCGCGCCGGCCCAAAAGATCGACGTACAGTACGACCAGAGTCTTGACTACTCCATGTTCAAGACTTTCGCCTGGGGGGGCCATGACGCAGTCGCGCGCCCGGTGCTGGCGATTGCTATCGCAGGCGCGATCGAAGACGAACTCACCAAGCGTGGACTCACGAGAGTAGCCGACCATCCCGACCTTTACATCAAGATGTACGGCTCAGTCGACCATGACATGAGCTTCTCCGACGTGGATCCACTCTACGGCACCGCTGGTATACCTCCCTTCGAGTCCGCCTATCGACTGTGGAGCAATATGCCCGGGGGCAGCCCTGCTGTCACGGTTCACAAGGGACAGCTGGTCGTCGATCTCATCGACGCCGGCCGGAAGAGACTGGTATGGCGCGGCGTAGCCAAAGAGAAGCTGAGCGACCAGAGGAGCAAGCTGGTGGATCAGATCAATAAAGCAGTGGAGAAGATGTTCCAGCAATATCCCGTGAAGAAGCAGTAGAAGGACCGGGCTCGAAGTTTTGTCACGGCATGGAGGGGCAATCATGACAGATTGCCCGGGGCTTGCCAACCGTATCATCCGCACACCACCTACCGAGCCTGCGAAAAGGCGATGAAGTTCATTTCGCGTACCATCACACCTTGACCCTCGGCGCCGCTGTGAAACCCTATTTCGCCTCGACTTCCGCCAGCTGCGCATTTCGCCGCGGACGCCGGTTCGCCTGCAGGATCTTCTTCCGCAATCGCAGGGACTTTGGCGTGACCTCGACCAGCTCGTCCTCGGCGATGAACTCGATCGCCTGCTCCAGGTTCAGGTTCTTGAATGGGACCAGCCGAATCGCGTCATCAGCCGTCGACGAGCGCATGTTGGTCAACTTCTTCTCGCGCACAACGTTGACGTCAAGATCGTTATCGCGCGAATTCTCCCCCACGATCGTGCCCTCGTAGACTTCCACGCCCGGCCCTACGAACATCTCGCCACGCTCCTGCAGCCCCCACAAGGCGTAAGCAGTGGTTGCACCAGAACGGTCGGCAACCAGTGCGCCGGTCACACGATGCGGAATCTCGCCCTGCCATTCGGTGTATCCATCGAACAGCGAGTTCATTACGATGGTGCCGCGCGTGTCGGTCAGCAATTCGCTGCGCAGGCCGATCAGTCCACGGCTCGGAATAACGAATTCCATACGAACGCGCCCGTAGCCATGATTGTGCATCTTCTGCATCTGGCCCTTGCGCGCCCCGAGCTTTTCAATCACCACGCCAACAAATGCGTCCGGCACATCGATGGTGAGCTGCTCCACCGGCTCCATCAGCCCACCGTCGACCTGCTTGGTGACGATCTCCGGCTTGCCGACAGCGAGCTCGAACCCTTCACGCCGCATCATCTCGATCAGGATGGCGAGCTGCAATTCGCCGCGTCCCATCACTTTGAACGAGTCAGTGCTCTCGGTGTCTTCCACGCGCAACGCCACGTTCGTTAGCAGCTCCTTCTGCAGCCGGTCGCGCAGATTTCGCGAGGTAACATACTGTCCCTCCCGTCCGGCGAAAGGGGATGTGTTCACCATGAACTGAATCGCAATCGTCGGCTCGTCGATGGTAATCACCGGCAACGGCGCCGGGGTTTCGACGCTGGTAATCGTCTCACCGATGTTGATGCCGGTGACGCCGGCGACCGCGACGATGTCGCCCAGCTCGGTCTCGGTGATGTCTGTGCGTTTCAGGCCGGAGAAACTGAACAACTTGGTGATCTTTACGTTCTCGAATGACCCGTCGCGCTTGGCAATGGCAACGTCTTCTCCGGTGCGCAGGGTGCCGTTGAAGACACGCGCAATCGCCAGCCTTCCCAGGTAATCGCTGTAATCGAGGTTCGCAACTAACACTTGCAACGGTCCTTCCGGATCGCCCTTCGGCTGAGGAATCGTCTCGACGATAGCATCGAATAGTGGCCGCAGGTCTTCGCCCGGCGTATCGGGGTCGTTGGTCGCCATGCCCAGCTTGGCATTGGTGTAGAGCACGGGAAACTCGAGCTGATCTTCTCCGGCGTCGAGATCGATAAAAAGATCGTAAACCTCGTTGAGCACTTCCTGCGGACGTGCGTCCGGACGGTCGATCTTGTTGATCACCAGGATCGGCGGCAGCTTGGCCTCCAGTGCCTTGCTGAGCACGTAGCGCGTCTGCGGCAGCGGACCTTCACTGGCGTCGACCAGCAGCATCACCCCGTCCACCATCTTCAGCGCGCGCTCGACTTCACCACCGAAGTCGCTATGTCCGGGCGTGTCGACGATGTTGATCTTTATGTCGTGGTAGAAGATCGCGGTGTTCTTGGCAAGAATGGTGATGCCACGCTCCCGCTCCAGTTCATTGGAATCCATCACCCTCTCGACGTGTGCCTCGTTGGCGCGGAAGATGCCGCTCTGGTTCAGCATGGCATCGACGAGCGTCGTCTTACCGTGGTCGACGTGGGCAATGATGGCGATATTGCGAAAACTCTTGCTCAAAACAACTGTCCTTCCCGTGAGAAAACCGCGCCATCGCAGACGGAGGGATATCGTTCGATACTCTCAGTTTACAATACGCGCACAAAAGCCATTTCCGCCCACGGGACCACAGAGGACACAGATCCTCGTTCGCTTCTATCGACCCCATAGAAATTTTGAATTGGACTGCCGGTCGAACTCAGCACACACTCTGCCGCAGGAGCATTCCCGATGAGCACGGCCAAGCCCATGGCACAGTACTCCGGCGCAGTTCCCTGTCTGCAACCCACCTTCCTGATGTGCCCTCCTACATTGTATGACGTCACCTACGTGATCAATCCGTGGATGGCCGACAATGTTCACCGTTGCTGCCAACGGCATGCCATGCAGCAGTGGGAGCGCCTCTACGCCGTAATGTCGAAGCTCTCGCACGTGGAGCTGGTCGAGCCGCAGCCGGGATCGCCGGACATGGTCTTCACCGCCAATGCCGGACTGGTGCGGCAGGGCGTGGTCGCACTCAGCCGATTCCTGCATCCCGAGCGGCAGGGCGAAGAGCCGCATTTCCGTCGCTGGTTCGACGACTCGGGCTACTTCGTGCTGGAATTCCCGCCGGCAACTTCTTTCGAGGGCGAGGGTGATGCCCTGTTTGAATGGGACGGTTCACGCCTGTGGGCAGGGTTTGGAGTTCGCACGCGCGAAGCCAGCCATCGCTATTTGAAGCAAACCTGGGGAGCAGAGCTCGTCTCGTTGCGGCTGGTCGATCCCCGCTTTTATCATCTCGACACCTGCTTTGCGCCCCTGTTTGGCGGCTACGTCATGTACTTTCCTGGTGCGTTCGATGCCGCCTCGAGGTCGAAGATCGAAGCGAATTACCCAAAAGAAAAATGCATCCCTGTTGAAGAGGCCGACGCCCTGCGCTTTGCCTGTAACGCCGTCAACATTGGCAGAGTCATCATCGCCAATGAAATCAGCGACAGCTTGTTGAGCCGGCTGGAATCGCACGGTTTCGTCGTGCTGCAAGTGGAGTTAGGCGAGTTCTTAAAGGCTGGTGGCGCGGCGAAGTGTTTAGTCCTCCGCCTCAGCGAGTTAGATGTCACCCACAGCGTTATGGTAAGCCCTTCGCAGTTCGATTGCTGACATGTACGCGCAATCGGTTGGGTAAGTCGCAAATATTCGAGGGCCTACGGCTCCTACGATGGCATTCATGCCAGCTTCATGCTTGGCTCAAGGGTTGGAGCACCCCTCACCTGGATCATTCATCAGCGCCTCTCGGCTCGCCGCTCTCATCGCAAACGAGAATCATGCCGCGAAGCCTCAGGCGGCGGTCTCGCCCGGCACAAACACCGTCTGCGTCGAGGGACTCCTTTTTGCCGACTCTTTGGATTGCCCGAACCACGAAAGGAACGGGTTAGTAAAACCCGCGTGGGTGCTCCGCCAAGCACGACGCTTGCAGTCACGAATAATCCAGGTAAAAACGGGCTCCGCCCACAGCTCATCCAACAGCCCTCAAACTGCTCTAGAATGATTGGCAACGTTCACACGACTCAGGGGACAGGATGCGCATTCTCACCGTGATCGCGCTGGCGATCGGACTATGTAGTATCGGCGTCAAGGCTCCGGCACAAAACGGAAGTCCACAAGACAAAGCCTCCGCTTCTGTCTCAACTACCACTCCCGACATCATCGACGACGAGACCTTTTCACACTTCGAGAGAGTCACAAAAGGCATCAAGCCTCCCCGGGCGACGCATTCGCCTGATCCGAAGTTTCCCGATCTGCCGGCTGACGCGGAACAGCGTGGCATCGTTATCATGCTTGTCGGGGTGAACGCCAAGGGGCACGTCGAAGCAGTTCACGTGCTGCGCAGCACTGCCGAGATCTTTGAAACCAGCGCGGTGGACACGGTAAAGAAGTGGAAGTTCAAGCCCGCCGAAAAGAACGGCCAGCCCATCCCGGTGCAGGTTACCGTGGAGATGAAGTTCGAACGGTGAAGGTACCGAACGGATCAGCGAAGGAAGACGAAAAGCGAATCCCTCACAGACTTAACGTCCGAGTTCGTGATGACAAAAACCCATCGGGTGCTCGCAAAGTGACAGGCGTCCCTGCAATAATAGATTCGGATGTTGAACCAGGTCTCTCCTGCCACAACCAACGCAGGCAACCACGAAGACTCGGTCGATCTTCTCATCGGCTGCCATCAACGCATCCGTCACTTCACCGCCGTGGCCATAAAGCTGGCACATGCGCAGGGTGCTTCGCCTGCAGAAGTTCGCGAAGCGGCGGCAAGCGTGCATCGTTACTACTCCGTCTCGCTTCCCTTGCATGAAGCCGATGAGGATCACACGCTGCAGCCGCGCTTAAGCACCGTCGCCGACGAGAAACTGCGCCATGCCCTGTTGGCGATGGCCGACCAGCATCAAGCTATCGATGAGTTGATCGAGCGCCTCTTACCGCTCCTGGTACTGGTCAGGAGCAATCCCTCGGCCATCAGCGAGGTTGGCGCCGAGATGTGTTCGATCACCAAAACACTGGACGATGCCTTCCGGGGACACTTGCAGATGGAAGAGGAAGCCATCTTCCCCGCAATCCGCAGCCTGCTGCCCGAGAGCGCGCGCACCGAAATGCTGGGCGAGATGAAGGCGCGCCGGAAGCAAGGTTCGTAAGCGGCACAAATACCGTGTCGCCGTCGCGCGGCCTGTGCCTTGTAAGAGCGCACGATGGCCGCGCGACCGAAACACAAACATCTCAATGCACTAACCCAGTCAGCCAACCCGCGCAGACAGCTGACAACCGCCCACTGAGAGCTGTTGTTCGCGGGGCCTTTTGCTGATATGTTCTCGTGGTTCCGCCGGCTGTTGGGTTGCTCACGAACCAATCCCAGCGGGATTCTATAATAGGACAACTTTTCTTGTACTGGTGGATCCTCGGCTTGTTTCGGAGGCAATCTGTCCCTGTAATCCGAACGTAATCAAGATGGAACCGATGGAAAAGAGCCCGGCGCCGCGCCCGGATGCGGCAGAGGAGATGCGATTGGTGGCGCGTGTCCGCGCTGGCGACCAGCAAGCACTGGCCGAGCTCTACGACCGGTATTCCAGTGTGGTATATGCGGTGGCGCTGCGTGTGCTGCAAGACGCCGCAGCAGCAGAGGATGTGCTGCAGGACATTTTCCTGCGGCTATGGCGCAATCCCGATGCGTTCGATGCCAGTCGCGGCAGTCTGGCGGCGTGGTTGGCCGTCATCGCGCGCCATCGTTCGATTGACCGGCTGCGGCAGCGGCGTCCCGAGACAGACATCGAGAAGTGTGTCATCACAAGCAGTGCCGACCTGCGCGACCAGACCGAACGCAGTCTGGTCATCGAGAAAGTGCGCAGCGCACTCGGGGAGATGAATCCCGATCAGCGAAAGGCGCTGGAAATGGCGTTTTTTCAGGGTTTAACTCATGTAGAGATCGCGGAGAAAACCGGCGAGCCGCTGGGAACAATCAAGACTCGCATCCGGAGCGCACTGCGGCAGTTGCGGGCCAAGTTCGCATGATGAAGAGACACGAACAATTCGCGGATGAGCTGGCGCCTTATGTGTTGGGTGAGCTGACCGGCAACGACCTGCGGGAGCTTGAGGAGCACTTGCAGACATGTGCGGCATGCCGTCGCGAACTGCCGGCGTTGCGCGGCGACCTGGGGCTGCTTGCCTTGTCGAGCGGCGAACCCAACCCACCGGCTCGCGCCAGGGAACGGCTGATGCGCGCCGTTGCCGCCGAGCCGCGGATCGAGACCGCTCCGTCCCCACCCGAGTTGCCACGTCGTAGCCTGTGGTGGGCATGTGTGCCGACGCTGGCCGCTGTTGCCCTGCTCTTGGTAGTCGTCGGCCTGTGGCGCAACACCGGGCGACTGAAGGGTGAGATTGCCGAGCTTGGCAACCGCTATCAGGACGCATCCCTGCAACTGGCACAGGCTCAGCGCAAGCTGCACCTCTTAACAGCGCCCGACGCTGTGCATGTCTTGTTGAGCCCGCAGAGTGCCTCGAAGCACCCGAGTGGGACAGCTATTTTCAGCCCATCGCAGAAGCGGATGCTGTTCATGGCGAGCAACATGGCTCCTCCCCCGCCGGGCAAGGCGTACGAGTTGTGGATCATCCCTGTCATGGGTGCGCCGATTCCGGCCGGCGTCTTCAAGCCCGACGAGCATGGCAACGCCATGATGATGGATCATCCGATGCCGTCCGGCATCGAGGCGAAGGCCTTTGCCGTGACGATGGAAGAAGAAGCAGGCTCCGAGACTCCTACCATGCCGATTCTGATTATGGGGCAGGGGGAGTAGAGGTGGGTGACGGCGCACGGCAGCGTACTAGGGACTCAAGTTGACTGACGTTGCGTGTCGCTTCGATACGTACTTGTACGTGCGTGCGCTGCTGCTGCACTCCCGGCCCCGTCAATCCCTTGCGCCAGGGCTTCAAAAGGGTGCCGCCCTGGTGTCTTCCGCAGGGCCTTACCAGGTGCTCAGCAGAATTTGCTGCCGGCGATAGATCGACAAGAGAAGATTGTTCCGATGGATTCTGGCAGCCTTAGGAAGAGCGGTGCGTGGGTACAGGTAGATGTACAGATGCAGCTTGCCGCGATTCGAAAGATGACAAGTCTCTGGAGCCTGCAGTGAGCGGCGGCGCAATCTAACATCGTGCTGGCGACTTCGATCTTCTCGCCCTCAATCCGTTGCAAAGTGTCCGGATTCTCTCGCCGTATCGTTTTTGACGGAACTATTTCGAACCGGAATCCGGTGTGATGGGGAATCACCGCACAGGGGCGCGTAATCCAACACCATGCACCGCTTTCTGGGAAATTCCACAAGGAATCCACAGCAGCAACCTGAATTCGATGCCATTCTCGCTTGCCTTTGCTGCACACTATTGTTAAATGGCTAATCCCGGCGATTTTGCATACACGGTCAAACAACAGGCTGACATCATCCGCATCGTGGGCGAATACGTCAGGCTGCGCAAGGCTGGTGCGCAAAACTTCCTTGGGCTTTGTCCCTTCCATCAAGAGAAGACCCCCTCGTTCTCCGTCCATGCAACGCAGCAGTTTTATCACTGTTTCGGCTGCAAAGCATCGGGAGACGTCTTCAGCTTCGTCCAGCGTATGGAGAACATCACCTTCCCCGAGGCCGTTCGCGCCGTGGCTGAGAAGCTTGAAATCCCGCTGCCCAAGATGACCTATTCCTCGCCCGAGGAGGAGCGCCAGGCCAAAAAACGTGGGGCCCTGCTGGACATCCACGAAGCTGCCTGCGCCTGGTTCGAGCATCAATTGAAGCGACCCGAGGCTGCTCACGCCCGCGAATACTTGGCCTCACGTGGCGTTTCAAAGGAAGCCATCGCCGAGTTCCGTATCGGTTTCGCTCCCGAGTCAGGATTCCTGCTTCGTGACTTCCTGCTCGGACAGTTCGAGGAAGATGCGCTGCGCGATTCCGGACTGTTCTCATGGAAAGACAAGGAACCGTTGTCAGCTGTGGGCGGCCAGTTGTCAGTCAATCGCCAGTCGCCGGAAGGCGCAGACGCGGCCAGCTCCGTTGCCTCGACCGACTCAAAGGCGGAATCTGCGGAGACCGCCACGGTACGAACCGCTGACAACCCTCCAGCGGCCGCTCCCGCCGTGAATGAGAGCCGCCAACCGGCAATTCTCTATTCGAAATTTCGCAACCGTGTCACTTTTCCCATCGCCAACGAATCGGGAAAGGTCATTGCCTTCACCGGGCGAACGCTCTCGGCCGACGAGAAGGCAGGTCCCAAGTACCTGAACTCTCCTGAGACCCCGATCTACTCGAAATCGCGCGTGCTGTTCAACCTCGACAAGGCCAAGAAAGCGATCCGCGAGCTGGACTATGCCATCCTCGTCGAGGGCCAGATGGATTGCATTTCCGTGTACATGGCGGGCTTCCGCAATGTGATCGCCAGCTCCGGCACGGCATTTACCGAGCTCCAGGCGCGGCAGATCGGGCGCTTCAGCAAGAATATCGTCGTCAACTTCGACCCGGATACTGCGGGAGCGGCAGCAGCGGAGCGCTCACTGGCTCTACTGGTCAGCGAAGACTTTCAAATCAAGGTTCTGACGCTGGAGACTGGCTTCGATCCTGACCTGTACATTCGCCGCTTGGGTGTGCAGGCCTACACCAGCGCGCTGGCCCACTCGCAGAAATATTTTGATTACCTCATCGATCGTGCCCGCAAGCAATTTCCCACGCGCACACCAGAGGGCAAGGTCAAGGCGCTGAACTTCCTGCTGCCGCATATCCAGCGCGTCCCCAGCCGGATCGTTCGTGACGAGCTGGCCAATGAGATGTCGCACCGTCTGGGCATCGACTCTGCTGTACTGCGCCAGGAGTTGCGCCATGCCGCAGCCTCGCGCTCAACTTCGCGCGTGACCGGCCCGAAAGCCGGAGGGGTTACCGACGCAGAGCGTTTGCTGATTCGCGCCCTGGCGAACAATGACCTCGCTGCCACCTCCATCAGCGAACGGGAGGGGCAGGATATGGCCTTTGATCCTGCGCGTCAGGTGCGCTTCGTCCTTAGCCAGGAACGGTTACATGCCGGGGCTCCAACCGAGCGTCTGGTCGACGCACTTCTAGCCGCAGAGGAGCAAGGCCTCGATCCTATGTCCATGCCGCTGGAAGGCAGCGATCGCGAGTTGCTGGCGTCGGTGCTGATGAATGGCCAGGAAGAACTGACCCCGGAATTGCTGGAGGGTGCGCTCAACTCTCTTCGAAAGCGGCATCGCGAGCGTGATTTGCAAGAACTGCAGCAGCGTGTCAAAGAGCTGGAATCCCGGCAGGATGTCGCTTCCCGGGCTCAGCTCGCTCAGGAGAGGCTGCGGCTCAAACGGGCTTTGCGTTCGCTGGGACGGGCTAAGGTTACCGGCTGAGCCTGATGATGGGTAGCTGCCAGCTAAAGTGTTGTCCATTTACCACTTATGTCGTGGCCGAAAGGTTGACCCTAAGTTCTGAGCGTCTTCGCATTACACACGTAAGTGACTGATTAAAAGGGCTGAACCGATTTATTGACAGGTATCATCTAAATGCCTGGGCGTCGGAGCAGCTTTGATCAGAATGCGCCCCAGATCCGGCGGAACCGTGCGCAGAATAACACTTGGTACGCGGGCCGGGAATATGCTAAAATCTGTAAGTTTCTGCATGTTTCGGTACCGCAGTACCGTCTCCCGCCGTAGTGTGAACCAAGAAGAAGCGCCTCACGCAGGGCGCCAAGCAGAGGAAATTCCGTTTTGGCTCTAGACGATAAGTTTGACGACATTAAGAAATTGATTGATGCAGGCAAGGAGAAGGGTTACCTCACTTACGATGAGGTGAACGATCTCATTCCGCATGACGTGCATTCGGCCGATGACCTCGAAGACCTGATGACCACCATTGGGACTCAGGGCATCGATGTGCTCGAAGGCCCAAAAATCCCTGGTTCTCTCGACAAATTTGACAAGGGCGACCTGGAACTCGGCGAGGACGTGGAGCTCGACCTGACTCCCGGTGCGCTGGAAAAAACGAACGACCCCGTCCGCATGTATCTGCGCGAGATGGGCACGGTACCGCTGCTTACCCGCGAAGGCGAAGTTGAAATCGCCAAACGCATTGAGCGGGGCCAGCTTCGTGTTCTAAAGGCGCTATCCCGCTCTCCGATCGTGATCCGCGAGATCGTCGCTATGGGCGAGGACCTCAAGCGCGGCGTGCGTTCCATCAAGGAAGTGGTCCTCTTCGACGAGGAAGAAATCACCGAAGAGGTCCTGATCAACCGGCTGAAGGAGATCACCAGCCGCATCGACGAGCTGAACAAGCATTACAAGAAGTCGCTGCAGCTGGCGGAAAAGCTCTCGGAGATTCCGCAAAAGAAGAATCCGCGCCCCTATCGCAAGACTCGTTGGGCCCTGGGTCGCGAACAGGTCGGCATTTCGCGCATTATCCGTAAGCTTGGCTTCACCAATACGGAGCGGAAGCGCCTCATCGACCGCGTCAACAAGACGGTCGAGAGCATGCGCGGGCTCGATCGGCAGGCGGTGAACTTCGAGAAGCGCGCCGATCAGACGCGCTCGGAGGAGCAAAAGAAAGAATTGCGCCGCCAGGTACGGCAGATCCGTGCCGACCTCGAACACATGGAGCGCGACGCGGGCGCCAGCTTTGCCGAGCTGAAGCGTACCCAGCGCGAGATCGTGCAGGGCGACGTTGATGCGGAGTATGCCAAGCGGGAGCTGATTGAAGCCAACTTGCGACTGGTGGTTTCGATCGCCAAGAAGTACACCAACCGCGGATTGCAGTTCCTCGACCTGATTCAGGAGGGCAACATCGGCCTGATGAAGGCGGTCGACAAGTTCGAGTACCGGCGCGGCTATAAATTCTCGACATACGCGACGTGGTGGATTCGCCAGGCAATCACCCGCGCCATCGCCGATCAGGCCCGCACCATCCGCATTCCGGTGCACATGATCGAGACGATCAACAAACTGATCCGCACCTCGCGGCAACTGGTGCAGGAGCTGGGACGGGAGCCTACGTCGGAAGAGATCGCCAAGCGGATGGACATCCCGGTTGCGAAAGTTCGCAAGGTCTTGAAGATTGCGCAGGAGCCGATTTCGCTGGAGACGCCGATTGGCGAAGAAGAAGATTCGCATCTGGGCGACTTCATCGAAGACCGCGCCGTGGTCTCGCCGGCCGAAGCGGTGATCAACGTGAACCTCAAGGAGCAGACGGCGCAGGTGTTGCGCACGCTCACGCCCCGCGAGGAGAAGGTGATCAAGATGCGCTTTGGGCTGGAAGACGGATCTGAACACACCTTGGAAGAAGTCGGGCAATCTTTCGCAGTGACCCGCGAACGCATCCGGCAGATTGAAGCCAAAGCCCTGCGCAAGCTGCGCCATCCTTCACGCTCGCGCAAGCTGCGGGCGTTTATGGACGGCGTACACGACTAAAGCAGCCGGTGACAGTCTTCGGTTGTTAGCCAAGGCGTGGGAAACCACGCCTTTTGTTTTCGCGGGCGCCAGGGTGCCTCCCGAGTTTCTCCAACAACCTAGCCATGATGTAAGCTGCTAGGTTTGCGGTCGCGCCCGCGTGGACCGTTTACTTTAGGAGACCCCTCGATTTGAAAAGCTGCGTCGCTCGGGTTGTCATCTGCATTGTTGCCGTTTCATCTCTCACTCTTGCTCAGGAACCGGCCTCATCCCCAGCACCCTTCACGCCGCCGACTACGATCACAGGCTATCGCGATCCTGCCGGTGAACTGCAGGCCGAGAAGATCTTCCTGGCTGTGCCCGATCCGCAACTGGCAAAGGAGCACTTGCGCACCCTGACCGCAGTACCACACGTCGCCGGTACCGTGGAAGACAAGGCGACTGCTGAATACGT
>Ga0306920_100006617_pt1 | contig 15161 bp, 12 predicted proteins | sample flu12Cox44000170_FD_204666 | JGI IMG/M metagenome (GOLD analysis project Ga0306920, IMG submission 204666) | Lab enrichment of tropical soil microbial communities from Luquillo Experimental Forest, Puerto Rico - flux4day.12C.oxic.44.000.170 (v2)... | ecosystem: Environmental > Terrestrial >... | reverse complement strand
GATGTTCCAGGACATGAGCGCGAAGTACGGGATCTCGGTGCATCCGCGCAAAGTCAATGCGTCCTCGCTGTCGTTCATCATGCCGAAGGACGGCAAGCGCGCGATCGTCCGCTGCCGCGACGACAAGCATATCCATCCGTTCCCGCTTCTGAACCTCGGCAGCTGCCGCGCGCTGCATATCGACGGCCACCAGCCCGATGCCGCGATCCACTACGCCAAGCTGTGCCGGGAGGCCGGCATCCTAACCTCGCTCGACGGCGGCGGCCTGCGCACCAACACCCATGACCTCCTGGAGTTCATCGACGTCGCTATTGTGGCGGAACGGCTGTGCGAGCAGATGGACCTCACCAGCGACAAGATGCTGGAATATCTGAAGAGCCGCGGCTGCAAGGTCGGCGGCATCACGATGGGCGAAAAGGGCCTGCTCTGGTACGACGAGACCGGCACGGTGCGCACCATGCCGGCGCTTCCGATCCCGTCCGCGCGCGTGATCGACACCAATGGCGCCGGCGACGTGTTCCACGGCGCCTACATCTATTCCTATCTCGCCTATCCCGGAAAGAGCTGGGCCGACCATTTCGATTTCGCCCGCGCCGCTTCGACCTTCAAGATCCAGCAGCTTGGCAATGAGGCCGGTCTGCCGACCCTTGCCGATATCGTGAATGTCAGGCAGGAGTTTTCGGTCACCGCCTGATCGGAACAGGAACATGGGCCGCGTCGTCGTTGCCGGCAGCATCAACATGGATGTGGTCGCGACGGCCGAGCGGCACCCGGCGGTCGGCGAGACGGTCGCCGGCACGCAAGTCCTCTATTTTCCCGGTGGCAAGGGTGCAAACCAGGCGGTGGCGGCCGCAAAGCTCGGTGTCGAAACCACGCTGATCGCCCGGCTCGGAGCTGATGCGTTCGGCGGGGAGCTGAAAATCTTCCTCGCAAGCCAGGGCATCGATCTCAGTCTGGTCCGCGAGAGCACCGACGCTCACACCGGAACGGCGATCATCACCATCGCCAATGCCGACAACACCATCGTCGTCGTTCCCGGCGCCAATGGCCTGGTCTCGGCCGACGATGTCGCGGCGGCGCAGCTCGCGAAAGGCGATATCGCCGTGAGCCAGTTCGAAATTCCCCTGCCCGCGATTACCGCCTTCTTCGAGCGCGCCCGCGCTGCCGCTGCGACCACGATCCTCAACCCGGCGCCGGCGCGGCCTGTCAGCGCCGATCTGCTCCGCCTCGTCGACATTCTCGTGCTCAATGAGACGGAGCTCAGTCTGCTCGCCGGCAAGAACCTCTCGGACGACGACAAAATCGAGTGCTTCGTTGACGCCGCGAAATCTCTCCAGGCGAATGAACGCCAGACGATCTGCATCACGCTCGGCAAACGCGGGGTGGTCGCGGTGGTCGGCGGTGAGGCGGTTGCGGTTCGGGGCCGCGCGGTGACGGCTGTCGATACCACGGGCGCCGGCGACTGCTTTGTCGGCGCGCTGGCGTCGCAACTCGCGCAAGGCACCCCGCTCCGCGACGCGCTCCGCTATGCCAATGTCGCCGCGTCGATCTCCGTGCAGCGGATGGGCGCGGCGCCGTCGATGCCGACGGCGGACGAAGTTGCGGCTGCGATTTAGGCCAGCGCCTTCTTCAGGTCGAAATTGGGATCGGCCGCCTGCTCTGGCGCGACCGAGCGGTCCATCGGCAGGAGCCGGCGGCCGAACATGTGGTCACCCGCGCGGTTGACGGACTCGATGCCAACGAGCCTGCCCTGCTTGTAGCAGAACGCCGAGAACGCCTTTTGCGATGGATCGCCGCGCAGGACGACGCGGTCATAGCCGGTGGTCAGCCCCGCGATCTGCAGCTTGTCGTCGCCCTGGTCGCTCCAGAACCAGGGCTGGCCGTCATAAACCTTGTCGTCCCCGGTCAGCCGCGCTGCGACGCATTTGGCTTGATCTGTCGCATTCTGCACCGACTCAAGCCGCAGCGAGCCGCCGAAACGCGGGCTTTCGAACAGGCAGCAGTCGCCGATCGCCGAAATGTTGGGGTCGCGGGTCAAGAGATGATCGTTGACAATGATGCCTGAGGCCGTCGGCAGTCCGGCCTCTTTTGCAAGCTCGACATTGGGCAGCACGCCGACGCCGACCACGACCAGATCCGCCGGGATATGCCGGCCGTCGGAGAGGCTGACGCCGGTGACCTTGTCGCCATCGGCCTCGATCGCGGTCGCCATCACGCCGAGATGGATGCGCACGCCCGCCTCCGCATGGCGCGCCTGAAAGTATTCGGAGACCTCCGCGGTCACCGCGCGCGCCATCACCCGGTTCGCAAGCTCGAGCACGTCGACCTCGAGCCCCTTGATCCGCGCGGTCGCGGCGAATTCGAGCCCGATGAAGCCCGCGCCGATCACGACCACGCGCTTGCTCGCGGCGATACGTTTGCGCAGATCCTCGCTGTCGTCGAGGATACGCAGATAACGCACGTTCGGCAGGTTGGCGTTTGGAATATCGGGCAGGCGATTGCGCGCGCCGGTCGCGAGCACGAGATGGCCGTAATCGAGGAAAGCGCCGGAGGCAAGCTTCAGCTTCTGCGCGGCACGATCGATCGCGACGGCGCGATCTCCGATCAGCTCGATGGTCTGGTCGTGAAAGAATTTCTCAGGCCGGAACATCAGGCTGTCGGGCCCGCCGGTGCCCTTCAGATAGGCCTTCGACAGAGGCGGCCGCTGATAGGGCAAATGCCCCTCATCATTGATGAGGCACACGCGGTCCTTGAAGCCGTGCTGACGCAGCGAGGCTGCAACCTGAAAGCCGGCGTGACCGGCACCGACGATGACGACTGCGCCTTGCGTCATCCGTCTAGGCCACCTTCACGCGAAGCGGCAAAGTGTCGAGCCCTCGCAGCGTGTTGTTGAGTCTTCGCTTCGGTTCTTCGATGATCTCGAAGGAGACGACGCGCCTGGCGAGCGCGCCAAACACGGCCTCGGCCTCAAGCCGCGCCACCGCCTGGCCGACACAGCCGTGAATGCCGGTGCCGAAGGTCATATGCCCGGTCGCCCGCCGCCTGACGTCGAACTGATCGGCCCGCTCCCAGCGGCGCGGATCGCGGTTGGCGGCGGCGAGGAACAGCAAGACCTTTTCCCCTTCACCAAGCCGCACACCGGCGACATCGACAGCCTTGGTCGTCGTACGAAAGAACGTCTGCACCGGTGCCTCGAACCGCAATACTTCCTCGAATGCCAGACGTATTAGCGAAGGATTTTCCCGCAGGATAGTCCACTGCTCGCCATATTGCGCAAAACAATAGAGCGCGTTGCCGAGCCCATAGACCGTGGTGTCGATGCCGGCCGACAAGAACGAGCGCACCAGCATACCAGCTTCCGCTTTCTTCAACTCGCCGGCATCCACGGCCGCGAAAATCTGCATGCCAAGGCCGTCCTTCGACAGCTCGGCGCGGCTGCATTTCGACATGATCCAGTCGCGCACCGGCGCGGCATTGGCCATCGCCTTCTCGAAGAGGTCATTGCGCGGACCGAAGGCGTTGAACACCATGTTGCCATAGGGCAGCAAGTTTTCGCGGCCCTCCTCGGCAATCCCAACCGAGTCGGGAAACACCTTTAACGGATAGGCTTCGGCCAGATCGGCAATGCCGTCGAACTCGCCACGCTCGACCAGACGGTCGACCAGCGCGTCTGCTTCGGCCATCAGCCTGGTGCGCAGGACATTGATCGCCGAGGGCGAGAGGATGCGGGTCAACACGGCACGGGTGCGGGTGTGCAGCGGCGGGTCGGCTTCCAGGATGATGCTCGGCGGCCGCCAGGGCGGCTCCTTGCGAAAATCGCTCAGGCCCACGCCGGCGCCCGAGCAATAGGTCTGAAAATCCGTCAGCGCATCGCGGACCTCCTGGTGCCGCGCCATCGCCCAGATGCCGTAGCGCTCGAGCCACACTACCGGCCCCGCCTCGCGCAGGCTCTGATGATGCGGATAAGGGTTTTCCAGGAACTCGTGCGAGAACGGATCGATGGCGGAATGGGGACGGTCGACGATCGCATCCATGACTGCACCTCCCTCCGATTATCCGCGCTTTCGCGCTTGGTCCCTCATCTTGCCGCCAGCCGTGGGGATTGTCACCCCGCCGTCCTGAGACTTTAATGGCCGGCGAAACCCAAGCCGGGAGTTTTCGATGTCCTCATCCGCTGTCCCCGCCTCCTCCGCCGATGATCCCGCCCTGCTGCGGATCGACGGCCCGGTTGCGACCATCACACTGAACCGCCCTGCGGCCTTCAACTCGATCGACCTTTCGATCGCCAAACGGCTCGAGCAAATCGCAGCGGAGATCGAGGCGACCGACGCAATCAGGGTGCTGGTGATCCAGGGTGAAGGCCGTGCCTTTTGCGCGGGCGGCGATCTGCAAACCATCGGCGCCGCTGTGACAACAGGCACCGTCGCGCCCGTGGTCGGCGAGCTCTTGAAGCACTATCATGCCTTCATCGAAACGGTGCGGCGGATGCCGAAGATCGTGCTGTCCTCGGTCCACGGCTCGGCGGCCGGCGCCGGCATGGGGCTGGCCTTTGTCGCCGACCTCTGCATCGCAGCCGAGGATGCCCGCTTCACGCCGGCCTACGCCAAGATCGGGGTATCGCCGGACGGCGGCAGCACGTTGGGCATGGTCGGCACCGTCGGCGTGCGGCGGGCGCTGCAGATCTTTCTTGCGGAGGACAGTTTTTCCGCGCAGCAGGCCCATGACTGGGGACTGGTCGCGAAGATCGTTCCGGCTGCGGAACTGAAGGCGGCAACGCAACAGTTCGCCGAGCGTCTGGCGCAAAACCCGCCAGCGGCGATCGCAGGCACCAAGTCGCTGGTCTATCAGGCTGCGACGACGCCGACCCGGCAGCAGCTTGACGGCGAGGAACTGCGGATCATCCAGGCCATGCTCACGGACGAGTTCAGCGCGGCAGTGAAGAAGTTCACGAGCAAGGGGAGGTAGGCCTTTAATTCGGGCAGATGTAGCCCGGTCCCGTTGGCGATTTGAAGCAGCCGACGGAGGCCGGGATCACGTGCTTGGGCAACCACAGCACGACGCTCGGGAAATAGATCGTGAAGGTGATTGTCACCAGGAACACCACATAGATCGGCAGCGCGGCGCGCAGCGCCTTGCCAAAACTGATGCCGACGAATTTCGAGGCCATCAGCAGCACGAGCCCGTAAGGCGGCGTGATCAGGCCGAAGGCGAGCGTTGCGATCAGAACCACGCCCATGTGCACGCCATTGATGTCGCCAGCTTGCGTCAGCGCGTTCACCAACGGCATGAAGATGATGATGGTCGGCACCGGCTCGATGAAGTCGCCGATCACGGTGAACAAGACCACCATCAACAGCATGATGTAGTGCGGATCGTTGCCGGCGATCGAGGTGATCCAGTCGGCGATGACGATGGCGCCGCGCAAATAGGCCAGCATCCAGCCGAACGCGTTGGCCGCGCCGATCGTGATCAGCGGCAGCGAGAAGATCAGCCCGGCGAGGCAGAAATCGTACGGGATCCTCTTGATGTGCCCACGATTGAGCGCGGGGATCACGACCAGGATGATCCAGACCACGGCCACCACCCCGGCCTCCGTCGGCGTGAACCAGCCGGTGAGGATGCCGCCGAGCAAGATCACCGGGATCATCAGCGGCAGCGCGGCGTCGCCGGCCGCAAACACGACCTGGCGCAGCGGGGCACGCGGTTTGCGCATGCCGGAGGGGCCGAAGAAATAGCAATAGATCATCAGCCCGAACCCGATCATGAAACCGGGCACGACGCCGGCCATGAACAGCCCCGCGATCGAGACGTTGCCGACCGCGCCATAGACGACGGCGGTGATGCTCGGCGGGACGAGCGCCGCAATCGTCGAGGCGGCGGCGATGATCGCGGCGATGAAGGCGGACTCGTAACCCTCTTTCCGCATCGGCCCGCCGAGCGCTCGGCTCATCACGGCGACGTCGGCGGTGGTTGATCCCGACATTTCCGAGAAGAACATGCTGAAGACGACCACGACCTGCGACAGCCCGCCCCTGATATGGCCGACCAGCGACACCGACAGGTTCGCGATCCGCACCACGACATTGGCCGAGCTCATGAGCTCGCCGACCAGGAGGAAGAACGGGATCGCGAGCAGCGCCTCGGAATCGACGCCGTCAAAGATTTTCTGGATGATCGCGGCGAGCGACACATCGGCAAGCGTCGCGCCGACGAACACGCCGGCGAGCAGCGAGAACGGCACCGGCACGCCGAGATAACCGAAGAACAGGAAGCAGAACGACATCAGAGCGAGGACGACGGGCGGGCTCAATGCTGCGCTCCCGGCTCGACGCTGGTTGAAATCGAGGGTATCTCGTGATCGTCGTCCGATGGCGGCTCGGGATGATCGAAGCCGTGGACGAGGCCGTTGACGAGCTGCTCGACGGTGAACAATCCGATCAAAATTCCGGACAGCGGGATGATCACATAGAGGTAGGCGATCGGTTGGCCGGACGGCAGGCGGAACGAGCCGAAGCCGCGCAGACAGTTCAGATAGCCGTACCAGACCAGGCAGAAGGACACTGCGAGCACAACGAGCCGTGTAAACACCTCCACGACGATGCGTGATCCGCCGCGCATCGATTCCGCGATCGCGGCGAGATAGAGGTGGTCGTTGCGGCGGGTAGCCGTCGCAGCTCCAATGAAGATCGCATAGATGAACAGTGCGGAAGTAAATTCCTGCAGCCACAGCCAGGGATGGCCGATGGTGCGCGTCACGATGTCGGCCGTGACCGACAGCGAGAAGCCGAAGCACAGGATGCCGCACAGCATCATCAGCACCAGCTCGAGCCGGTCCAGCGCCCGCCACTTCAGATGACGCTGCCGCTTCAACACCAGTTTGTCGGCGATGGACATCGCGTTCTCCGTCGTCCCGGCACTTGCCGTCATGGCCGGGCATAGCCGTCCGAAGGACGGCGTCGCTTCCGCTCGCCTATGCCCAGCCATCCACGTCCTTGGATTGCTGCTCAAAGAAAGACGTGAATGCCCGACACAAGGCCGGGCATGACGGGTGTTGGCTAGTTAATCGCGCGGATCAGGTTCTTGATCTTCTCCGCATGGGACCCAAGGTCGTGTGCGAGCTTGTCGAGATGGGGATCGGCGATTGTCCGGAAACCCGCCTTGTCGACGTCGCTGACGATCTTCACCCCCATCTTCTCCAGCTTGCCGGCCGCCGCATGTTCGAGCTCAAATCCCTTCTTCGGCTCCTGAAGGCTGACCTCGCGCGCAGCCTGGGTGACCCACTGCTTCTGCTCGGCGGAAAGGCTCTGCCAGAGCTTATCGGAGATCCACACGATCGCGTTGTTGGCTTCGTGCTCGGTCATCGACAGGATGGGCGCCACCTCGTAGTGCTTGTTGATCAGGTAGACGTTCATGCCGTTCTCGCCGAAATCGACGACGCCGGTCTGCAGCGAGGTGTAGACGCTGCCGAACGGCATGTGCACGGTCTGTGCACCGTAGGCGGCGAACATGGTGTCCTCGGTCGCCGTCGCCTGCACGCGCACCTTGTAGCCCTTGATGTCGTCGACCTTGTGCACCTCCTTCTTGCCGTACATGTTCCGGAAACCCTGCGTGGCAAGCCCGATGACGTGGATGCCCTGCACGGTGTCGTCGATCATGTCGCGGATCGCGGCAAACACCTTTTCGTCGCCGAGCGACTTGATGATGTGATCCTCATTGCGGAACAGGAAATGCAGCGACATCACGCCGGCCTGCGGCGAGATGGTCGAGGTGTTGGCCGATGACACGACCGCGAAGTCGATGTCGCCGGACTTCACGAGCTGGAGGATCTGCGGCTCCTGCCCAAGCTGTGCGCCCGGATACTGGTCGATGATCATCGTGCCCTTGCTCAATTCCTTCAGCTTGGCGGAAAAGATGTCGTAGGCGACGCTGTAGCCGGAATTGAGCTGCTGATCATGGGCGAAGCGATAGTGCTTCACGTCCTGCGCCGACGCGTGCGCGGCAAACAGCACTGCCGCGACGAACGCGCCGATGATTTTGACCTGATTTGTCACGGTTTCCTTCCCCTGCCATTGGTTTTTTCGGGATCATCCCATTCGCCTCGCGGGATTGTCAATTGAACATCCGCGCGAGGCGATTTGTGACAGGCGTTTGCAGGCTGCCCCGACCCTCAGGACAGCCTTGCGAAGAAACTGGGCAGCCGCTCTACTTGATCGCCCGGATCAGGTTCTTGATCTTCTCGGCGTGGGGCCCGAGATCGTGCGCGAGCTTGTCGAGCAAGGGATCGGCGACCGCGATGAATCCAGACTTGTCGACGTCGGTGACGATCTTCACGCCAATCGACTTCAGCTTCTCCGCCGACTGGTGCTCGAGGTCCAATGCCTTTGCTGGCTGCGTGCGGTTGACCTCGTCGGCCGCGGCCTGGACCCATCCCTGCTGCTCCGCGCTTAGGCTGTTCCAGAGCTTGTCAGAGATCCATACCAGGCTGTTGTTGGCCTCATGCTCGGTCATCGACAGGACGGGAGCGACCTCATAATGCTTGTTGGCGAGATAGACGTTGACCCCGTTCTCGGCGATATCGACAACGCCGGTCTGCAGCGAGGTGTAGACGCTGCCGAACGGCATATGCACGATCTGCGCGCCATAGGCCGGGAACGTCGTATCCTCGGTCGGCGTCGCCTGGACGCGGACCTTCAGTCCCTTGATGTCGGCAACCGTCTTGATGTCGCGCTTGGAATACATGCTGCGCAGCCCGAGCGTCGACAGCGCGATCACGTGTGCGCCCTGCACCGTCTCGGCAATCATTGCCTTCACCGCCTTGGCCACTTCGGGGTCGGCGATCGCCTTGATCAGATGCGCCTCAGAGCGGAACAGGAAGTGCATCGACATCACGCCGGCCTGCGGCGACAGGGTCGCGGCGTTCGCCGAGGATGAGATGCAGAACTCCACGTCGCCGTTTTTCACCAGCTGCAGGACCTGCGGTTCCTGCCCGAGCTGCGCGCCCGGATACTGGTCGATGATCATCGTGCCCTTGCTCAATTCCTTGAGCTTGTCGGCGAAGATATCGCCGAGGATGCCGTAACCGGTGGTCTTCGGCTGATCGTAGGCGAAGCGATAATGCTTCACCTCCTGGGCCGCCGCGCTTACGGCGGAAAAAATCATTGCGGCAACGACCGCACCGAGAACTTTGCCCAAGCTCGCCATCGTCTCCCCCTCGAATATGTTTTTCTTTGATCATCCCATCGCATTTCACGGGATGTCAATCGAACTGAGGGCCAAGACGCAGTTGCGAGATGCCTCCCCTACCCCTTCCCCTGGCCGCGCATGAAATCGAAATCGCAGCCTTCGTCTGCCTGCAAAATGGTCTCGTTGAACAGATGGGCGTAGCCGCGCTTGGCCCATACCGGCGTGCCGGCCGGCTTTGTGGCCGCGCGGCGTTTTTCGAGTTCGGCCTCGTCGACCAGCAGCTCGATGCTGCGCTTTGCCACGTCGAGCTTGATCTTGTCGCCGGTCCTGACCAACGCGAGTGGCCCGCCGACCGCGGACTCCGGCGTAATGTGCAGCACGATGGTGCCGAACGCGGTGCCGCTCATGCGTGCGTCCGAAATCCGCACCATGTCCTTGACGCCTTGGCGGAGCAGCTTCTTCGGGATCGGCAAATAGCCCGCTTCCGGCATGCCCGGCGCGCCTTTCGGCCCGGCATTGCGCAACACCAGAACGTCATCGGCCGAGACATCGAGCGCCGGATCGTCGACCCGCAAGGTCATGTCCTCGACGGATTCGAACACCACGGCACGGCCGGTGTGTTGCAGCAGTTTCGGGCTCGCCGCCGAATGCTTGATGACGGCGCCGCGCGGCGCCAGATTGCCGTGCAGCACGGCCAGCCCGCCTTCCGGCTTGATCGGATGATTGCGCGGCCGGATGGCGTCCTGTCCAGGGACTTCCTCGGCATCAGCGACGACATCGCGCAGGGTCTTACCTTCGATGGTTCGTGCGTCGAGGTCTATCAACTCGCCGAGCTGCGCCATCAGTTTCGGCACGCCGCCCGCATGATGGAAATGCTCCATGTAGTGCTCGCCGGACGGCTTCAAGTCCACCAGCACCGGCACCTCGCGGCCGATTCCGTCGAACACGTCGAGATCGATCGTGTGCCTGGTGCGGCCCGCGATCGCGGTCAGATGGATGAGACCGTTCGTCGAGCCGCCGATCGCCTGCAATACGACCTGCGCATTGCGGAACGAGGATCTGGTCAGGATGTCGCTCGGCTTCGGTCCCTTGGCTTTCGCCATCGCGGCGGCGACCATGCCGCTCGCTTCCGCAAGACGAAACCGCTCGGCATGGGGCGCCGGGATCGTCGCGCTCATCGGCAGCGACAAGCCAAGCGCCTCGGTGATGCAGGCCATGGTCGAGGCCGTGCCCATCACCATGCAGGTGCCGACCGAGGGCGCAAGACGCCCATTGACTGCCTCGATCTCGGCATCGTCGATTTCGCCGGCGCGGTATTTCCCCCAGAGCCTGCGACAATCGGTGCACGCGCCCAAGACCTCGCCCTTGTGATGGCCGACCACCATGGGCCCGACGGGAATGACGACCGTCGGCAGATCGGCCGAGACTGCTGCCATGATCTGCGCCGGCAAGGTCTTGTCGCAGCCGCCGATCACGATGATGGCGTCCATCGGCTGCGCGCGGATCATCTCCTCGGTATCCATCGCCATCAGGTTGCGCAGATACATCGAGGTCGGATGCGAAAAACTCTCGGCGATCGAAATGGTCGGAAACACAAACGGCATCGCGCCCGACAGCATCACGCCGCGTTTGGCGGCCTCGATGATCTGGGGCACGTTGCCGTGGCAGGGATTGTAGTCGCTGTAGGTGTTGGTGATGCCGACGATGGGGCGATCCAGCGCATCGTCGGAATAGCCCATCGCCTTGATGAAGGCCTTGCGCAGAAACAGCGAAAAGCCTGCATCGCCATAACTCGCCAGCCCTTTGCGCAATCCGTCGGTCATGTCGCGTCTCGCTTGTTCCTGTCGATAATCCGGCTCATATCGCCGGAAAACTCCATGCCGCAGAATGATCCGCCCTGGTAGAAATCGCCGACCGGGTCGGGCTCCAGCTTCGCCTGCTCGGCAAAAGCGTGCTCGCGGAAATCCTCCCCTCGCCCGGTCGGGCGGTAGCCGAGGTCATAGGCGCGGTGATTGTCCCACCAGGAGCGTTCATTATCGGAGGCACCATAGAAGATCTCGAAATGGATGGCGGGATGCTCGAGCCCGATGCGGCAGAGCTGCACCAGGTCTTCCGGCTTCAGCCAGATCGACAGCCGCCGATGATCGAGCGGCTTGTCGCCGAAATTGCCGATGCGCAGGCACGTCACCTTCATGCCGTGCTTGTCAGCATAGAGCGCGCCGACCGCTTCACCAAAGGCCTTGCTGACGCCGTAGCGGCTGTCCGGGCGCGTGGTGACGTCGGTGCCGATGCGGTGGTAGCGCGGATAGAAGCCGACCGCGTGGTTCGACGAGGCGAACACCACGCGCTTGACGCCTTTCCTGCGCGCGGCTTCGAACAGATTGTAGCAGCCGATGATGTTGGATTGCAGGATCGAGTCCCAGGGACCTTCGACCGAATAACCGCCGAAGTGCAAGATGCCGTCGACGCCTTCGCAGATCGCCTCGACCTGGGCGATATCTGAGAGCTCGGCGGCTTTGAACTTTTCCTTCGAACCGAGATCGGCCGGCGGCTTGAGATCGGACAGCACGAGGTCTGGGTAGATCGGCGGCAACAATTTCCTCAGGGACGTTCCTATCCCCCCTGATGCGCCGGTCATCAATATGCGTGGCATGTTGTCCTCTCATTCATCCGATTTGCGATCGCTCGTCGACAATGATAGCAGACTATGTGGCGAGGAAACGCAACAACGAGAACAGCAAATGTCCGATGCAAACGCACACTCATCAGGCTGGCATCCTGCGACCTATTACCCCGATCCGGCGATCCACGCGCTCGATCCGCGTTTCGAGAAATGCTGGCTGAAGCTCTCGGCGGTCGAGCGGCTGACCACGGGGTTGCGCTGGGCCGAAGGCCCGGTGTGGGTCGGCGACGGGCGCTATCTCCTGTGCAGCGACATTCCCAACCAGCGCATCATCAAGTGGGAAGAAGAGACCGGGGCGGTCAGCATTTTCCGCAAACCCTCCAACTTCGCCAACGGCAATACCCGCGACCGCCAGGGCCGGCTCGTCACCTGCGAGCACGGCGGGCGCCGCGTGGTGCGCACCGAATATGACGGTTCGATTACGGTCTTGATCGACTCCTTCAACGGCAAGCGGCTGAACTCGCCCAACGATGTCGTGGTGAAGTCCGACGGCTCGATCTGGTTCACCGATCCGGTGTTCGGCCTGCTCGGCAATTACGAAGGCTACAAGGCCGAGCCCGAAATCGAACCCAATGTTTATCGGATCGACGGGGAGACCGGCGAAGCGACCATCGTCGCCGAAGGCGTGCTGGGACCGAACGGGCTGTGCTTCTCGCCGGATGAAAAGATCCTCTACGTCGTTGAATCCCGCGGCGTGCCCAACCGAAAAATCCTCGCCTATGACGTGTCGCCGAGCGGCGACAGGATCTCGGGCAAGCGCGTCTTCATCGACGCCGGCCCGGGCACGCCCGATGGAATGCGCTGCGACATCGACGGCAATTTGTGGTGCGGCTGGGGCATGGGCGATCCCGAGCTCGACGGCGTCGTCGTGTTCGCGCCCGACGACGGCAAGATGATCGGCCGCATCGCCCTGCCGGAGCGCTGCGCCAACCTCTGCTTTGGTGGGTTGAAGCGCAACCGCTTGTTCATGGCGGCAAGCCAGTCGATCTACGCGCTGTATGTCAACACGCAAGGCGCGCTGGGGGGATAGCAGGGCACGCATCAGAGTGTTCTGTATTTCGCGATTCCGGCAAGGTCGGGCTCGATGCCGAGCCCTGACGCCTCCGAGAGCTCGATCGCACCGTCCTTGACCTCGGCGACCGCGCCGCTAAAGGCCTCGCGCAGCGGATTGTCATTGCAGTCGACCTCGAGCCAGCCGCCGTTGCAGGCAGCCAGCAGATGCGCCGAGGCGAGCAGCCCGATGCCGCCGCCGAGAAAATGCGGGCAATACATGCGCCCGCGTGCGAGCGCCTCGCGCGCGACCGCGAGACATCCGGTGATGCCGCCCCATTTCGCCGCGTCCGGCTGGAGCACGCTCAAAATGCCCTCGGACAGCGCCGTGGCAAAGACGTCGCGGCCGGCGAGATTTTCGCCGCCGGCGAGCGGGATCGAGACGCGATCGCGCAAGGTCCGCCACTCGCTCCACGGCCGGTCTGCGCGCAACGGCTCCTCCAGCCACATCAGGCCAAACTCTTCGAGCTTCGGCGCCTGGTCGAGCGCCTGGCCAAGCGAAAACCCCTGATTGACGTCGACGGCAAGGGCGTCGTCACCAACCAGCGCGCGGAGCGCTCTCAGATTGTCGCGGTCGCGCTCGCCGCCGAACCCGATCTTGAGCTTGAACGCGCGATGGCCGTGCTGCATCGCCGCCTCCGCGGTGGCAACGCAGCCGTCGGGATTGATCCCGGAGGCATAGGCTCGCATGCGGGCCGAGGCGCCGCCGAGCAGCCGCCACAGCGGCGCATTCTGGCGCCGGGCGAACATGTCCCATAGCGCGATATCGACGCCGGCGATCGCTTGCGCGAACGGCCCCTGCTCGCCCGCTTGCAGCGCCAGCACGGAAGTGGCGGCGCAGAGATAGTCGAAAACTTCCGCCGGATGTGCGATCGCGCGCCCCGATAGCATCGGCCCCAGCACTTCATTGATGAGGCGGGCGCGGTGCTCGGCGCCAATAGCCGGGAAATTGCACCACACCTCGCCAACGCCGTGCGCGCCATCCTCGTCCTCGACGCGCACGAACACAGCGGGCCGATCGTTCATCCGGCCGAACGAGGTCACGATCGGTGTCGTCAAGGGGTAGCGATAGCAGGCTGCCTGCAAGGAGCGAAGCTTGAAAGAACCAGACATCATCCTCTTTAAGGCAAACGCCGGAGCGATGGTTCCATCGCCCCGGCGCCGCCATCCTTTACCTGTGCGAAGGCTTACGCCGCGTTGAAGCCCGCGACTGCCTTTGCTTCGAGGTACTCCTCCAGCCCGTAACGGCCCCATTCACGGCCGTTGCCGGACTGCTTGTAGCCGCCGAACGGCGCGGAGCGGTCGTTGGGCACCCCCTGCAAATTGACATTGCCGGCGCGGATTTGACGACCGACCTTGCGCGCATTCTCGACCGTGTCGGCCGAGACGTAGCCCGCGAGCCCATAGGGTGTGTCGTTGGCGATCTTCACCGCATCGGCTTCATCCTTGGCGCCGAGAATCGTGAGTACCGGTCCGAAGATTTCCTCGCGCGCGATGGTCATCTCGTTGGTGACGTCGGCGAAGATTGTTGGGCGGACATAGAAGCCCTTGTTGACGCCCTCCGGCAGGCCCGGACCGCCGGCGACCAGGGTTGCGCCCTCGTCGATGCCCTTCTTGATCAGTGCCTGGATCTTGTCCCACTGCACGCGGTTGACCACCGGGCCAATCGTCGTGCCGTCGGCGCGAGGATCGCCGGCCTTGGTCTTCTCGGCAACGCCTTTTGCGATCGCCGCCACATCCTTCATCTTCGACAGCGGCACGATCATCCGCGATGGCGCGTTGCAGGACTGTCCGGAGTTGTTGAACATGTGCATCACGCCGCCGGTCACTGCCTTGGTCAGGTCGGCACCCTCCAGGATGACGTTCGGCGACTTGCCGCCAAGCTCCTGACTGACGCGCTTCACCGTCGGCGCAGCGCGCTTTGCCACGTCGATGCCGGCGCGGGTCGAGCCGGTAAACGAGATCATGTCGATGTCCGGGTGCTCGCTCATGGCGGCGCCCACTTCGGGCCCGAGGCCGTTGATGAGGTTGAACACGCCCTTCGGAACGCCGGCTTCATGCAGGATCTCGGCGAAGATCAGCGCCGAGGTCGGCGTGAACTCGGACGGTTTGAGGATCATGGTGCAGCCGGCGGCGAGCGCGGGCGCGACCTTGCAGGCGATCTGGTTGAGCGGCCAGTTCCAGGGGGTAATCATTCCAACCACGCCGACGGGCTCGCGTACCACCACCGCGGTACCCATGGTCT
>Ga0306920_100006616_pt1 | contig 15162 bp, 22 predicted proteins | sample flu12Cox44000170_FD_204666 | JGI IMG/M metagenome (GOLD analysis project Ga0306920, IMG submission 204666) | Lab enrichment of tropical soil microbial communities from Luquillo Experimental Forest, Puerto Rico - flux4day.12C.oxic.44.000.170 (v2)... | ecosystem: Environmental > Terrestrial >... | reverse complement strand
ATGGAAAGCCCGTCGATTTTCCCGCCCGCATTCGCATCGAGTTCCGCCTCGTTAGAGTAGAGAATCCCTCAGAGTTGCCGCGTTAAGTTAATTTGTCTTGCCGTTTACAAATCCATCCACGGCGTTCATGAATATTGCAGTCTGGTGGGCAAACGTCATATGTCTAGAACTAGTCGCACCGAAAAGGACATGATATAGATTCATCAACGATGTCCGCCTCATGCCCAGGCGCAATGATGAATTAATAGATAGTTTCGGAGCAGTCAGCCATGAGGTTCGCCCGCTTATCAGTCAGGTCCATATCTTGGTTGATTTACGTCGGCGCTCTGCTGGTTCCAACAATTTGCACTCACGCGCAGCTACTTCCACCGTGCCAGCTCCCTTTCGAGAGCGTCGCAGAGAAGCATCCTATCGATGCCTGTCGTGAATACAAACAACGATACGAGTCGTATGTCCTCCCCGGCCAGCTCGAACAAGCTTATCTGCATAACTTCTGCGCGAGTGGTGAAGCTATAACAATCACCCTTAGTACTCTGGACAGTCTGTACGGAGGATTACGAGCCCACGGATCATCAGCCGACTACGCACAACGCATGCTATTGCCACTGCAGATTAACGAGAAAACAGGTTTAGTTGACAAAGGATCAAGACCTCCACTCTTAGATTCCAACCATTTCGTCAGAGGAAGAAGAGTTCAAATTGAGGGCTTCATGCGCGACGCCCAATTTTCCGGGTATCGGATTGATATTGTTTCAAATTGCGATCAAATCGATAAAGATTCCCGTACCATTTTAGTTTCCCTGTCCTTCGAGCCGCAGGGCGATTCGGTTATTACAGCAGGAGTTGCGCCCTTTTTTCGCCCTCGTTCTTGGGCTCGCCTGCCCGAGCTCAAAATTCCTAATCCAGTTTTGGTGCGCGGCCAGTTGGTTTTTATGGATCCTCAGTTCACGTGGAATGAGCTCGATTTTGACCAGTACTGGCGGATTCATCCAGTTTACGAGTTCTTTGTCTGCATCAACCCCTATATTGAGCAGTGCCCGATCTCTGAGCCTAGGGTCTGGCAATCGCTGTATGAATGGGTCAATATTCAAGACGCCGCTGCGGCGAATGAGCGTGCCATTGCAGAGCGGAATGAGCGAACCAAGATACCGCAGACATTCCAAACTGATATTGAAGACGTCTACAAACGATTTTTGATCTCCAAAGACAGACTCGTTGCGGTAAGTGACACAGTCGAATCCGCCAAGAGCTTATTAGCGCAACCTCAAATGAAAGGGTACAGGCTCTTGGACACGCTCCTTCTCTGGCAAGAAATGCAACAGTCGCTGCATGCGGTCACTGAAGTTCCATCGCTAAGTGGAATAAGAAACTATATCGACAAGAAATTCCCAGATCCGCCGCAAGCTACATTTGTTGGGCAAAAGCTGGGACCGTTAGTTAGCATTGGAGTGACTGAGGCCATGATATCCTCACTCGAATTGTTTATCTCGAAGTTAAGAACGACCGCATCGCATCTCATCGTTACACTTCAGATTCGCACTTCGCCCGATCGGGCAGAAGTGAGGCTATTTACGTTCAGCGGCGGACCTGAGAGGGCAGTAATCAGTGACGCCGAGATGGCGAATTTGTATCGAGGTCTATACCATTATGAAGTTCAAAAAGCGGGCTACAAGAGGATTGCTGACAAGCCCGACATCAATCTTGTCGACGACCCGAAAACCATACTTCGGTGTGACTTGGTGACTGAAGCGGAAGTTCAAAAGGCACTCCCGTGTAGTTTGGAGGGAAAGTAGTTCGTGGTGGGAGCTCCTGATCCGATAGCAAAAGATTCACTCCCCAGAGTTCCCACCCCGCTCGGGCGTGGTTGAAGTATCTCCTGGCATTCGGCGTCACTGTGCCGCTGGGATTGGCCTGTCCATGGCGAATTACTGAATTAGGCCAAAATTATGTGTTTTTCGAGTTTTGGAACCATGCCTGGATGCGCGAGGTCGTCATCCTTATTCCTTCATTTGATTGTCACCGTCGTCCGGCTTGCACGGCCGGGAGGCCTGCGTTCCGTCGTTGCCGAGTTGCTGCTCGATCTGCTTTTTCGAAGCATGGTTGGGACTCGTGTTTTGACCCAATCGCTTGCTTGAACCCAATCTTTATTCTAGATTCGGCGGCGGCTGGTTTGCCAAGAAATTTATGCCGAGGCTCGGGGGGAGCCTCAATGAATAAGCGCTTGTCGTGTAATGACATCGTAGAAGGAGCAACAGAATGAACTTGGAACAAGTCGGCCGCAATTGGGTCGCAGGATGGAATTCTCGCGATTCGGAAGCCTTTTCGCGCCTGTTTACTCCTGATGGCGAGTACGTCGATCCATCGTTTGGTATTCGTCGAACCGGACGAAGCTTCTTGCGCCTGCACCACGAGATCTGGTGGAAAGCGGTACCGGATTTCGTGATGACGGCCCGGCACGTTCATGTCGCGGCTCGTAGTGTTATTGTAGAGGTGACGGCTGAGGACACGTTCTCGGGCGGCGATCTGGGCGGGGGCAAGATGAAGGCAACCCAAAAGGCCTTCCGCGGCTGGTCGATCGGGGTGCTTGAGGTGAACGAGGCCGGCGAGATCATGATCTGTCGTGAATATTACGATCGAAGCATCGTTCCTGGCGGTGCACAGCCGCCATTCGACGAATTGCGACCTTAGGTGTTTACCCCGCCGCATAGACGCCAGTTCAACCGCACCGATTGTTGCTGCAAACCGATTCGGCTTTCCGTCGGCCGTGACCAGGTGCGCTGAAGAGTTGTCCATGGCGTCAATGCCGATCACCCACTGCCAAATCTCAGTTGTTATCGATGGCAGAAACATTGTCGAGGCTTATACCAAACGCCGATGGCCGCCTGATTTTGTAATTCGCCACCGACAGGGTCAATTACGCCTTTGCCGCTTGGGTGCCGTTGGCACGCTGTAGAACACTTTGTGCGAAAAAGAATGTATGAGGCAGGCGGTTTCGTGGACGCGAGTGGCCGGTATCATGCCAAGGAATATAAGGGCGAGTGTTGCAGCCCTGAGGAAGCGGGAAGTTGCGAACTGTGAAAACGGTAGGCGGGCATCACCGAATCCTCGAAGAGGACATACAAAAACACCTGCGGTCGAGGATGGCAGCTGAGAGTCATAAAAAAACGCAAATTAGCTCCGTTCAAAATCAGTGAAGATAACCTACTGACAGGGCAGATTCTTGAAATTAAGCTCGGCGGCTTGATGGCTCAGGTAAGGCTATTCGTTGAAGATCATCACTTGGAATGTCTCGTTACGGCCGACCTGGCAGCTGAGCTACACCTGAAAACTGGAAACACTGTAGGAGTAGTATTGAAAGCCTCCCAAATCACGGTTCTACCCGATCTCGTGTAGAGATCCCGCGGCGGTTCGAATGCTCGACTGGACGATTTCATCATCCAAAAGTCGTCTAAATTCATATTTCTCTTACTCGATTTAAGTCGGTTTGACTTAACGGTCCGAACCGTATTGAATTATCGCCGACCAGGAACGGCGGGACACGTGTATACAAAGAGGAAATGCAATGATTAGCTTTGGTTTTCCAGGCTGGACTTATTGTTCTTTTCGAATTGGCCCTGGCCACCAAAAAGTGAAAAGAACTTGTGGATTGCGGCTCTTTCCAGTGATTCTTTCTCTTTTCCTGGGATGCGGCACCGCGGCACGGGCCCAAGTAACAGCAACCATCAAAGGCCAGATTACGGATCCGTCCGGAGCAGCGGTTTCCTCCGCAAACGTGACAATAACGAATACAGAGACAGATGTTTCACGAACGACCGTGTCCGATGCTGCGGGCAACTATCTCGTTTTGGCGTTGCCTGTCGGAAATTACAAGATAAAGGTCGCTAAGTCTGCCTTTCAGGACTCTACCCATAGCGGGATCGAATTAAACGTTGGGCAGGAGGTGAATGTGGACCTCCGGCTAGAGCTGAGCGCGGTAAAGGCGGCTGTCACCGTCTCCGAGGACGCACCAATCGTAAACACAACGACCAGTGATATCTCAGGTTTGGTCGGTGGCAAGGAGATCAAGCAGCTTCCGCTGAATGGCCGAAGCTACGACCTCCTCCTCCCGCTCAATCCCGGCATTGTCAACTTTACGTCGCAAAAGACGGGAGGAACCGGCATTTCGAATTCCAGCACCGGAAACAACTTTGCCGTCTCTGGAAATCGTCCCCAGCAGAATCTCTTCCTGCTCAATGGCGTGGAGTTTACTGGAGCGGCGGAAAACAATATGACGCCGGGCGGACCGAGCGGAATGCTCCTCGGGGTGGACGCGGTAACGGAGTTCAATGTACAACGCGATTCCTACGGCGCAGAGTTCGGAAAGCATTCCGGCGGTCAAGTGATTATCGCTACCCAGTCCGGGAGCAACACCTGGCACGGATCGCTTTACGAATTTGTGCGCAACAACGCTTTGGACGCCGCGAACTATTTCGACGCTCCCGGTGGGCCGCCGCCGTTTCAGAGAAACCAGTTCGGCACCTCCTCTGGCGGCGCGATTCGTAAAGACAAAACCTTTATTTTCGGGAATTACGAGGGTTTCCGGCAGGACTTGAACCAAACGTCGGTTGCATTCGTCCCCGGATTGGCGGCACGAGCAGCAGCGGCGCCGAGCGTCCAGCCACTTTTGAATCTCTGGCCGACGCCGCCTGCAGGAACGCCCGAACTGAATGTTTCGGGCCAAAAGTTTGGCATTTCCCAGGTATTCGGCAGCCCTTTGCAGACCGTTCGCGAAGATTTCGGGACCGTGCGAGTGGATCAAACATTTTCGTCAGCGGATTCCCTGGCAGGGATTTATACGATCGATGACGGCGGCGATGTAACCGCGACCCCCGTAAATCCTTACAGCACAGACATCCTTAACCTGCGGGAGCAGGTGCTTAGCGTTGAAGAAACGCACGTGTTCTCGCCCTCTCTTCTTAATGTGGCACGGTTTGGATTTTCCCGTGCCGGATACTATTTTACGGGTGAACCCACTCCAGGAACTCCCGCTGCAGGCGTGCCCGGTTTTCTCGAAGGGTTGCCCGTAGGGGCGGTGGTGGTAGGCGGGAGTGCCGCTTCGAATCCGCAAGCGCAGATCGGGCTCGCGGGAAGCAACAACGGGAGCAATCTTCCCATTAAACGTAACATCTATACTTATGAAGATCGCGTCACGCTCACGCGAGGGCGTCATCAGTTCAGCTTTGGCGGTTGGTTTCAGCAGTTTCAGTCCAACGAGAAAATAGCCCTCAGCCAGTTCGGTCAAGCGACTTTCCCGAGCCTGGCACAGTTCATCAACACGGGTGTAACCAGTACCTTCCTTTTTGATCCCGCTCCCACGCAGCTGAACTGGCGCTCGCTCTTCAGTGCTTTCTACGCCGAGGACGTTATTCGCTTCAGTCCTCGTCTGGCGGTTTCGTTAGGGTTTCGAGCTGAAATCTCCACAGGATGGAATGAAGCTCACGGCCGCGCCGCCAATTATACCTTTACCGATGGTGTTATCTCTTCGGAACCGCATATTGGAGGCTCTCTCTTTACTGTCAACAATGCCACGTTCTTAGCCCAACCGCGTGTTGCACTAGCTGGGAGTCCGCTTGGGCCGAAAACGGTGCTCCGTGCTGGATTCGGTATGTACAACGACCTTCAGGACGCCTTGGGCTATCGTGCGGATCAGAATGCGCCTTTCAATCCCACGTACAGTCTCGCGAACTATCTGGTTGCGAAACTCCCCATTGATCCGACCGCGCCAGTTCCGACCGCAGCGAAATTAGTTCCCGGCGGTGTTCAGCCGAACATGCAAACACCCACACTGATCTCGTGGTCGCTAAGAGTCCAGCGAGAACTCTCCCCCAACACATCATTGACGGTGGGCTATATCGGATCTCATGCCTATCATGAATTGATTGGCATAGATGCAAACGAACCGGTTCCGGGCGTTTGCCCGGCTTCGCCCTGCCCTGCGGTCTACCCAACCTGGGATCCAAGCCAACCGACAACAGCCACGAATAACCCGACGATTGGTTTCCCAATCGGCTCTCCTCTGGCAGGTGCTCCTGTACCTGCGGGCACATACTACATTCCGGCTGGAACGCCGAAAGCAAATCCGTCGCTAGCGAATACCTGGACTTGGTTTTCCGCGGGTACCAGCTCGTACAACGCGCTGCAGATTGATGTAACGCGCCGTTTCAGTCACGGCCTTTCGTTCCGAGGTGTCTATACGTTTTCAAAGACCTTGGATGACGGCGACTCCATGAATCAGACGACTGCCGGCAACGCGCCCGGACTGGTTTCAAACCCCTACAACCTGCGGGCCGACAAGGGTCTCGCCACATTCAATGTTACGAATCTGGGAGTCATCAACGCGTTGTACACCCTGCCGTTCGGTCAAGGTGAAAGGTATGCGGGCGATTTGGAGGGATGGAAGGGAGTTCTGATCAGTGGCTGGTCGCTATCGAGTATCGTGACTCTTCAATCTGGTTTTCCCCTTACGCCGCAACTGAGTTACAACCCGTCGAACAACGGAGACACGCGTAATCCCGTTCGCCCGTTCGTGAACCCAAACTTTACCGGCCCCATCGTCTTAGGAAACCCTAACCAGTGGTTCAATCCAGCGGCGTTCATTGCCCCACCTTCAGCCAGTGGATTCTATGGAAACGCCGGGCGCGACGTAGTCGGTGGTCCGGGATTGGCGACCTGGGATTTTTCCGTGTTGAAGAACACCGCCATTCGCGAGCGGATGCAACTGCAATTCCGAGCGGAGATTTTCAACATCTTGAATCGGGCAAACTTCAATACCCCGAATCTCATCGTGTTTACGCCTCCGACGGCGACCAATCCGACGGGCCTCTCGGGGACGGCCGGGGCCATCACCAGCACCTCCACCACGGCGCGGCAGGTCCAGTTCGGATTGAAGCTCCTTTGGTGAGTATTCGGTTTCATGCCGAGACTTGCCTTGAAACGGCCAAGACAATCTGTAGGGTCCTGTAATGGCGTACTGGGTTTTTCAATATCCCTTTTGCAAAACGGAGTTTATTTACTCTGAGATATCAAAGAACCTCGAGCTTTCCGAGCTTTGCTTTCCGCGCAAGCCAGACTTTCCGATGGAAGGGCTCGCGCTAGAATGCCCGAGCTGTAAGAAATCTTCAGCGTTGCAGCGGCACCAACTTGTTTACCGCACGACCTAGCTCTGTTCTTTTGCAATCAACGGTTGGAGACAAGCAACTGGTATTGCACACTTTGCGGAGGGTTCACTGTCGACCGCCTATTGAGTGAGCAATACGGCAAGGAATTCCGGTAGAAAGCGGTACGGCGAACGACGTGCGCCAAAGTTACGAGGCCTTCGCGGGAGCCCGCGTTGCTCGCCAGCTGCTCTACAACCGGCGATGGATAATTCTTCTACCCAATCTTCATTTCCGGCCGCACCTCGATGCTTGCAAATTTCCCCACGGGAATATTCTCCGCGATTCGTACCGCCTCCTCCATGTCCCGCGCCTCAATCAGGATGAATCCGCCCAGGACTTCCTTGCTTTCGGCATACGGACCGTCCGTCACCAGGGTCTTCCCGCCTCGGTGGCGGACCGTCTTTGCCTTCCGCGGCGGCTGCAGCGCCGACGCCGCAATATAGTGCCCTTGCTTCGCCAGTTCGTCGTCGTAATCCAGCGAATCCCGGTGCAGCTTCGCTTGCTCGTCGGCGGATAGGCCCTGCAAGGCGTTCGGCTCAAGATAAACAGCGCACAGATATTTCATGATTTCCCCCAATCCCGTCGCTAGACCCCAAACTGCCGCAAATGATGATCCAGATGCTTGTACATCAGGATCGCCCACTCCTGCGGCGTCAGTGGCCCGAAGAAGCTGTGCGGGTGCGTCGTGCAGCCCTTGGGCCCGGCGGCTACAAACCGGTCGATCATACCGTACAAAAGCCCGCGTTCCTTTGCCAGGTCCCGCTCATCCTGGATAACCAGACCTTTCACCGTTGGCGTATTGCGGCGCAACGGTTCGTCGTTCTCAAACACCTTTGGCTTGATGATGGGGCCCATGATCCGTCCGAGCACTACCCGTGGCGGCCGCAGGTCCCCTAACGCCAGCTCCAAGCCCCTCGAGCAGTGCGCCACCGCCTGCGGTGCATTCATCTTGCCCCACTGCCGCTGGCTATCCGGCCGCAGCCGAGCGATGCGCTGCTTCACCTCTTCCACCCTCGCCGCGTCAAAAAGGTTCTTCATTGCGAAAGCCTCCTGCCGTCGTGCTTTTACAGATACACCCAACCTCTACAGATACGTCGAACCAGGGAGAGCGAAATCGACACCTCGCTTATTTTCTGCGGGTACCCATTTGGAAAGTGCTCTGGGCGGGGTGATCCGGCTCCACTTGCCTGGTGAGTCGCATATAATGGCAGCTCTCGGCGCTACACTGGCAATGGTTGGACCCGGCGTATGGTCTGTAGACGCCCGCCTCTTCGGAATGAAGCACATCGAGATGCCGAGATATCCGGGTCACTCTCAAGGGGTAGCAACACTCCCACAAAAGTGCTAGCAACGCGTCCCACAAAGGTTAGCCCGCAAACCGTATCGGGGGTTGTGGGCAGGACTGAATTCACTCCACAATCGGCTCGAGAGGGAAGGGACTCTGAGAATCGATTTCTTCAAATTCCTGCCTGGGGCTGAATTCATGGCTAAGTACGTGTGCGGCAGTTGCTTCGTATCCCAAATAAGTTGCAGCCGAACTCATACCCCCTCCTTCGTAGCACCCACCGATCATCCACTAACAGACCGCCCTTGGCCGTCGGACCAGAATCTAGCGCGCAAGCCACAGGGCATACCGAATCGCCTGAAACAAAGGCCAGTGATAATGCCCTCGCAGGATGCGGTACCAATTCAGGATGGAAAGCGACGGGTTCATGTTGTGTCTCTCACGCTGGTTTTTCTGTAGGCTAATCGGACTTTGCTCCACCGCAAAAAACGTTGGTTCCAGCGAGCCTTTGTTGAGAACTCTGCAACTCGTGCGGACTGTGGCACCCACGGATTCGACTGTCGTAATCGAGGGTGAAACTGGAACCGGCAAGGAACTCATCGCCCGGGCCATCCACCGACTATCCGATCACAGCTCGCCCGTTCGTTAGCGTGAACTGCGCTGCTATCCCGCGTGAACTAATCGCCTCGGAGTTGTTCGGGCATGAGAAGGGTGCCCTCACGGGCGCAATTCAGCGGCGCTTGGGTAGGTTTGAATTAGCAAATGGGGGTACGCTCTTCCTGGACGAAGTCGGAGAACTTCCCGCCGAGACCCAAATTGCCCTGCTGCGTGTTCTGCAGGAGCATGAGTTTGAACGTGTCGGGGGGACGCGTCCGATACGCGCTGATGTCCGAGTGATCGCAGCGACGAACCGTGACTTGCAGGCCGCCATCAACGATGGGTCTTTCCGTAGCGACTTGTATTATCGCCTGAATGTTTTCCCGATTGAGATTCCTCCTCTTCGAGAACGAAAAGAGGATATTCCCTTGCTGGTCGAATGCTTTGTCGATCGCTATGCGCGAAAAGCGAGTAAGCACATAACGACTGTTGAGAAGAAGACACTCGAAGTACTTCAGTCGTACCCTTGGCCCGGAAACATACGTGAATTACAGAATGTGATCGAACGCTCTGTAATCATGTGTGACACAACCAAATTTTCGGTGGATGAAAGCTGGTTGTGAGAGCGCGGGGAGCCAGCTTTATCGGAGAACGTGGCCGCTCAAGAAAGGTAAATCATCGAAGCAGCTCCGCAAGAATGCCAAGGACTGGTGTACGGACCGTCGGGCGCCGCCACGAAACTATATGGATTGCAAAGCCCCAAATGTGATGCTAGGATGTATCACATGAAGAAAGCTTCGATTCGAGATCTCCGTTACGGGTTCAGGAAGATAGAACGCCTTTTGCACCAAGGTGAAGAGATCCAAATCACCAAGCGCCGGCGCGTAATTGCCCGATTAGTCCCAGAGCGCGCCCCGGGCGTCGCGCGATTGCCCGACTTTCTGGCGCGACTGCGATCGATCTATGGCGAGAAGCTTTTGCGGGTCCGCGGCGCTGAACTGGTAGCTGAAGATCGGAACCGCTATTGAGGATTTACGCTGATACCAGTTTCCTGCTTTCCTTATACAGCTTAGATGGCAACTCTGCCGCCGCAGCGCGCGCCATGCGAGCTTCTGCCGGGGAGCGTTTCATATCCATCCTTGGTGAGCTTGAGGTTATCAATGCCCTCGGGTTACGAGTATTTCGGAAGGAGATCACCACGGTCCAGGCGCATTCATCATTAAGTGACTTCGAGAAAGATTTGCAGCAGGGGTTATTCCAATTACGAGGACTGCCTGACGTCGTCTTCGACCGTGCTCGCGAACTGTCGCGGCAAACCACGGCCAAACTAGGCACGCGCACGGCTGACCTGCTGCACGTAGCTGCGGCGCTCGAGCTTGGCGTCGAGTACCTATTTAGTTTCGACCAGCGGCAGCGAAAGCTTGCCCAAGCGGTCCGCCTTAAGCTCAATTGAGAGCTCGCACATCCGGTTCGTACTGCTATTCCCGGATACGCCATGACTCCAATCCTGCCGTTCGCCAAAAGTCTGGCCGACTTTAGAATCAGCAAGATACGCCGAGGCTACGTAACATTGTTGCACGTTGTTACATGGCCGGAAGCAACCCTTGAAGAATCAGACGGAGTTTTTGGTGGGCACAGGAATAATCCCTTTGGCGTGGTGTTTCTTGCGAAGGTCGTGGTTAATTCCCCTCGTTTGCTTGCTTCGTTGCGTGACCAGACACCAGTAGAGAACAACCTGGACCAAAGAGGCGCAAGATTAATGGATTAATACTGTCTAGGAAGTAGCCTCCAGCCAGAACTTCGCGCACCTACGAATTCCGCTATTTTTCTATCTCTTCTACCGGATGAATTTCCCACCAGTGAGTGCCGACCTTGGCGTCGTATTGGGTGATGCCTTTTACAGTGATGGGCTTGCCGACTCGCGGGACATCGCAGGGAAGTTTGGGTATGCACTTCGCGACGATGCAACGGGCACGATCCATGCCATCAATTTTGGGATTTTCGCAGATGCGAATTTCGGTGTCGCCGTCCTCGCCTTTTGTAACCTGGGTGACAAACCCGCTGACTGCGGCACGCGTGTCCATTTTATCTGACCAGCGATTGGCATCTTCCGCGATCAACTCGGTAATAGTTAGCTCGGCATAAAGAGGCTTTGGCAAAGGCTTCGCAGCGGCGGAACTTTTCTTGGCAACGGGCTTCGGCTGCGTGCCCTGTTGAGTAGCAAGAGCACCAACGGCCAACAAGGAAGCAGACAGGATTACAAGGCTTCTTCGCATTTTTGCACCTCGCGAGAAGATTCGTAAGCTAGCACCCGAAACCAGCATAAGTGTTGGGTGGCGGCAAAACAGCAAATTGTGTTGAGGGATAGGCCCAAGTATTAACTGCCCCTTAGGGCAGGGTTATGAGCACGAATGGCTGACACTCAGATCCATTATGACAAGGCTACAATGGCGATTGATCCGGTGAAGCGCCCACCTTGGCAGTGGGAGCCCCCTTGCTTGGAGCCACCCCGGAAATGTCATCTCTGGCTGAGCCTCAGCTCGCAGGTGCACATACGACCTGAGGCGCCAAGTTCTGAAACCACAGATGCTGTACACGCATTTTTGCTTTTTCAAATTGGTTGCCGAGAGAGCCCACAAAGGTACTCCGCCCAAGCACCTTCATAGGCTCCCCGGCCTGTCCAGAAATACGTGCTGGAAGACTTGCCGTCAACTAGCACCTCTGCCCTGGGGTGATGATTTTACACCTGGAGTCTACAGCCTTACTTGTCTATTTGTCCGCCGCAGGAACAGTCCATACGCGAACACTATAAACACTAGGTCCACTCGAAGCAGCGTGATGGCGTGTCACAGATTCCACGAGCATCGTATTACGCCCGATGGAAATTACTTGTCTAATTTCAGGAACGGGAAGCCTGTCTTCCGGGTCATTTATAGTGTGCAACTCGCATCCCAAGCTATCGACAAATCGAAAGATACGCGCCACATGGCCTCCCGAAAATCGTAGTCAGGAGTTTCAAGGGCGGATGAAGTTACCAACGAAATGTGCCCCTAAACAGTATACCGCTCTGAAGTTCGACGCTACCTCCCGGGAAGTCGCGAAACCGGAAAGGTTCCGTATAGCACCTAAATGGAAGGTGAGGAACATGAGCACTGAATGCAATCGCATCGCCCACCAGTTGGCTTCGACGATCAATGGAAATGCGTGGTATGGAGATTCGCTTCAAAAAATGCTTAATGACGTGACCGCAAAACAGGCGCAGGCCCGTGACATTCCGAGCGCTCATTCGATTTGGGAATTGCTTTGCCACGTAGATGCGTGGGTCAATTTCACTCTCGGCGCAGTCCACGGAGTGCCCATTTCTGTGAATGAGCTGATCCTCCGATCCCTGGTTCGAAGGGAGAAAGTCCTGCTTTTGGCTCCCGGCTTATGCCGCCGCGTGGCGACTCGCTGCGTCTCGCTCTAATTCTTCGGCCAGAAGCGTGACACCAAGGTTGCAACCCTGCACTCCTTGCACCACACCGAGCTTTAGAACTTCCATGATTTCTTCCACCGTTGCACCGGCCTTGAACGCGTTCTTGATGTGACGCCGTGTGCAGGGACCATAGATGTGTACGTATGCGGCATCGAATGCGATGAGCAGGAGTTCACGCTCCTTGGGAGGGAGCACACCTTCGGCATACAGCTCGGTGCACATGGCCATGTACCGGTCGGTCCACACCGGGTCGAGGAAAAGAAGGGTGTCCCATTCTTCATTCCAGTGCCCGAGCGCCGTCATCTTTTCCACGTCCGGCGTTGCTTCTCCGGCCTTCTGCAAACGCTTCTTCCGCAGAGCGCCGAAGTCTTCCAGGCTGCCCACACTGGCTTCCTGGAGAAGAATGGAAGCGTTAAAGCTGCCGGAATGAATGGACATGACCGACGCGCATTTGAGAACGAACAAGATTTCCCGACGGCTCGCGCCTGCCGCAAATGGCTGCCCGGATGTGATGGCGCGTTCCCTCCGGGTTCAGGTTGGTGCGGGAAACATTCAAGCCGACGCAGACCAATTCTATGAACTTCGTGGGCAAAACCCCGTCGGTCCAGGGATTCGTCGTTATTTTCACGGCCTGCTCCGCCCAGGTGGGATCCCATTCCCGCAGATGTCGTGGGTGTCCCTGACCTGGCCTGTTTTCTTGAGTCCCGCTAGCATTTAGCGCAAAGCCAGGCAAGACAATCGAGAAAATAAGGAATGCTGTCTGGAAGCTCATCTCCCCAACGATTCTATAGGTCAACGCAACACCAGCTCGACGTCTAAGTGCCAGAGTTTCAATGGCGGCATTCGATCGCGAAACCTAATTCAAAGAACAGAGCCCTGTTTAAGGTCCAATTGAAGATAGCCCTGCAGGTAGATCATTCCTCAAAAGCATTATGGAATTAACCGATTCGATGGATGGTGCGTCGACCGTCTGAGCCGCCAGGACAAATCAGGAGCTACGGCGGTCTCGGAGAGAGCGTTTCTGAGTTTTCAGAGGCCCGGGCCGAAAACTTTCTGGGCCAATCCTGCCTGGACATCGAGGAAGGATCAGCGTAAAGTCGGCGCACTTCCTTCGGGAATCCACAACTCAGGAGTGAAAATATGGCGAGACGAAGATTCTTGGCGCAGTTGGCAGGTTTACCCTTTCTGGCATTGGGAACGAAGGCTCAGGAATCGAAGAAGCCTCTCAAGATCATGATGAAAAGTGCGTGGGGATCAGACGATCCAACCAGGGCTTCGTTTGCGTTTCTGCATGGGCTTGCTCTGGCTGACGCCGGCCACGAAGTGCAAATTTTCCTCACGGGCGAGGCCACCTATTTGATGCGCAAGGCCACAGCAGATGCGATCATGCCGGTGGGCTGGCCGCCGCTGAGCGAAACCCGCGAAAAGATTGTGGCAAAACACATTCCCGTCTTTTCTTGAGGAGCCTGTTCCCGGGCCCGTGGGGTCACGGAAGCCGACTTAAACAACTGGGGAGCGAAGTGGGGCAGCCCGGCCGTCTTTGTATCGCTTGTGGAATGGGCCGACCGGATCATTGTCGAGTGACATCAGATTATCGAAACAATGTCTCAAGTCCCGGGATTGGGCAAATCGTCCATGTGACTACCGGCCGGAACTTTCCGATTAGGCGGGTGGCTTCTATAGGTCAGCGCAACACCAGCTCGACGTCTAAGTGCAAGACGGTACCCTATGTGACTTTATCCCATCCGTTTCTCGAGCGGCTCATCGGGACCTTACGCCGAGAATGCCTCGACCGCACGTTATTCTGGACCGCCACCGACCTGGAGGCCAAGCTACTCGATTACCAACATTATTATAATGAGCATCGAACGCACGCCGGACGGAAAGGGCACCCGCCGGTAACGGGCGTAAACGTCAATCGCTCACTCGCAAATCTCAGTTGTTCTCGATGGCAGAAGCATTGTGGAGGCTTATACCAAACGCCGATTGCCGCCTGAGTCTAGTAATTCGCCATGGACACGTTCGGTTGCAAGTGGACTACGGGAAAGACGAGACTGCGCTCGTGTATCTGTGGCACGTGCGGGCGGCTGACTTGTAACGTGCCAATTCCTATAGGAAATTTTCTCGTTCCGTACAGTAGATTCCAGTTTGCTCTCAGGTGTGAAGCTGCATTAAGTTCGGTAGGTTCCCGGTGTGGTCATGTTCAACGCGGAACTCGTGCGTTCAATCTGCCAGAAAATTGCCGCCGAGAGTGACCTCGTAACAGTCAGGCAATTGAACAGTCTTTTGCTGGCGGTTATCAAGGACAACCACGAGGAAGTCAGGCTCCGGATTGCCTATCTGGCCAGAGCGTATGGAATTACGTTTGACGAATCGAAAGGTCCTCGCGCGCAACCCTGAGGTGGTGAGAGCGGAAGCGATCCCGGGGCAGCCGCCCGCCTCGGGCTCGCCTTTCCTATCCGAACTTTATGGCGACAACCCCGAGGGTACGCAATGGATCTGAAATATCCGCAGTGGCAGGAACCGCTCGCTGAGGCAATTTGTGAATTTAATCCTGAGCACCTGCGTCAAAAGGTACAACGGGCTGAGGAAGCAATAGTTCGGAGAAT
>Ga0306920_100006614_pt1 | contig 15164 bp, 11 predicted proteins | sample flu12Cox44000170_FD_204666 | JGI IMG/M metagenome (GOLD analysis project Ga0306920, IMG submission 204666) | Lab enrichment of tropical soil microbial communities from Luquillo Experimental Forest, Puerto Rico - flux4day.12C.oxic.44.000.170 (v2)... | ecosystem: Environmental > Terrestrial >... | reverse complement strand
GGGAGGACTACCCCGAGGCGTTGGCGAGGGCGGGATTTATGTAGGGCGGCCCTTTCAGGGCCGCCAAGGCGGGGCTGAAAGCCCCGCCCTACGGTCTAGTCGACCGGTGACCAACCGCGTTGGCGACGGTATTCGCCGACAAGGGCATTGAGCCGCTCGCGGCTCAGTACCGAGTCCTCATCCCCATCGAGCGCGGTCTCGAGAAACCGGTCCGGCAGCGTGTCTTCTTCCGGCGTCCAGCCGGCGAGGAGGTTGAACTCCCGCTTCGCGCCGACGATACGGCGGGCGGTTTCGCGCAGTTCTTCGGCCGACGTGTCCCAGCCGGTCACGAGCCGAAGCATGTCGGCGGCCTCGCCGTAAAAGTCCTCGAACACACCTCGGAGGAACTTGCAGATGATCAGCGAGTCCATGAGGGCAGACTTGTCTTCGGTCTGGATTGCGTACTGCACGGCATCACTCGTCGCGTGCTTGCGATCGACCCGCTCGGAGAAGTCGACCTCGTACGCGCCGCTTCGATTGTGATCCGCGCCACGACCTCCCACAGCAAAGCCCAACGCCATAGTCTGTAGTCCGCGCGGCTCGTAACCGGGAATCTCGAGGCCCTTCACCTGTGGAGCGAAGGCGATGCTGTCGTGCCCGATAGCCTGTGCGGCCCGCCGGCTGCCGTCGGCGAGCAGATCGCCGATCCCTTCGCGTCGTGCGATCAGGTCGATGGCCTTGAGGACCGCGTCACCCGATCCGAACAACAGCCATGGTTCGTCGAGCCATCCGCGCTCCACGCATTCCATTGCAAACGCGATGGTGCCACCGGCACTGATCGTGTCGATGCCCACGTCGTCGCACAGCCTGGAAGCCCGGAGCACAGCGTCTGCGTCACCGACGCCGCACAGCGGACCTAACGCGAAGAGGTTCTCGTACTCCAGGCGGACACCGTTGTCGTCTCCGAGCGAATAGATGTGTTCGCACCCGATCGTGCAGGCGACGCAGCTTGCGCGCGTTTTGCTGTGGGTCTGCCGAATCTCCTCCGGTGAAATGCTGGGTGCGGCATTGAAAGTGCCGGATTGAAAGTTGCGCGTCGGCAGGACGCCGAGGCGGTTGAATGTCAGCAGGTTGGCTGCGGTGCCAAGCTCGCGGTACTTGGCGGTTGCCGGGCCGAAGGATCGCGCCGACAGCGCCTTGCTGTACTCCGCCAGCTCCCGCGGCCGCGCCCACTCGCAACGTTCGGTGCCGCGCACGGCGATCGCTTTCAGGTTCTTGCTGCCGAGGACGGCGCCGCTGCCACCGCGCCCGGCGTGGCGTCCGTCGTGCGAGATCGTCGCGTACCGGACCCCGCGTTCTCCGGCCGGTCCAATGGTCGCGACCTCGTAGCCAGTGCCAAGCCTCGCCTTGAGCGCGGATTCCGCGGCGCCGCACGTCGCCCCGCGAAGATCGGCGGCGGTCTCGAGTCGCACGCGCCCGTCGTCGATGACGAGCGTCGACAGCTCCGCAGCCCGCCCGACGATGACGATCGCATCGCAGCCACATCGCTTGCCGGCGATGGCGAATCCGCTGCTCGCCAGCGAGTCGTTGATGCGGTCCGTCAGCGGACTCTTGCTGACGACGGCGAACTTGGCAGAGGTCGTCAGCGGGCTCCCGACGAGCGGGCTGAAGACGAAGGCAATCGGTGCGTCCGGGCCGAGTGCGTCGGCGGTCGCCCCGTTCTCCTCGAGCAGAAGCCACGCCCCCAGCCCGACGCCGCCGAGAAATTGCCGCAGCACGGTTTCCGCGATCGGCACGCGATCGACACGGCCGTTCGAGACGTCGATGCGAAGGTACGCGCCGTGGTAGCCGAATGGTGCCACGGACATGTCAGCCGCCTGCATCGGCGGACAGAATCAGGACGCAGTCGCTGGTCGAGAGCCGTGTGCGTGGATCGCTGACAAACCTGTCTCCGTTGAGGCTCGCGAGCAACGACGGATGCAGGCGACCGGCATCGACCAGGGCGCCGAGCGCCGGAAATCGGCGCTCGAGTACGGCCAGCAGCTGGCCGAGCGTCTCGGCGTCGAGCTCAAGCTCGGCGACGCCGGCGCGCTCCCGAGGAATGCCGAGAAATTCAACACGCATGATGTGCGCCCCGCCTCGCGGAGGCAGTTCCCATGCTACCACGCCACTCCGTCCGTGCTTCTGTCACAGCTGACCAAGGGGAGCCGGCTCCAGACCTCGCCGCGAGGACCTTGTCTCGTGACCGTCTCGTGTAAGATACCAGCCGTTATATTCTGTAGAACATAGCGACGACTGATGACTGATGACTGATGACTGATGACTGATGACTGATGCTGGAGGTCTGATGCGTTCGAGCGCGTGTGTGTGCCGATGTCTTCTTTCTCTTCTCTGTCTTTTGTTCTTGGCCGCTCCGGTCCTGGCGCAGCAGGGCGGCATCAGCGGCGTCGTCAAAGATCCGCAGCAGGCCGTCATCCCCGGCGCGCAAGTCGCGCTGATCAGTACGCGAACGGCTCGCAGGTTGACGACGACGACCGATGGGTTGGGGCGATACAGCTTTACGTCGCTTCCGTTCGACACCTATGACGTGGAGGTTCGGACCCAGGGATTTCAACTGATGATGGCGACGGTCACGCTGAGTGCCGCCGGCACCGTCGCGCGTGATTTCGCGCTGGCGATCGCTGGAGAGGCCGAGTCGTTGACGGTGACGGCCCGGACCGGAGCTGGCGGCGGGTACCGTACTGGCGCCGTCAGCTCGCTGGGGTCGTCCGGGGATGTCGCGCTTCTCAACGCGCCGTATACGGTCAGCGTGCTGCCCGCAGAGCTCGTCGACAACGGCCAGGTGAAAAGCTTCAAGGAGGCTTCGAAGTTTCTTCCGCTCGTGCAGTTTCAGGAGATGCAGGGATCCGAGATCCTCCGGCCAGCGACGCGTGGCATGCAGGGCAGCAACATGCAGAACGCGCGCATGGACGGGATGGGGATTGTGGTCACGGGCGCCAACAGCATGGAGACGCTGCAGCAGATCGAGGTGTTGAGCGGCGTGGGCGCCGCATTGTACGGACCTGCGAATCCCTCAGGCATGTTCAACTTCGTGCCGAAGCGGCCGACGAGCGCACCAATTCGGGACGGGCTGTTTGGGTCCGACGATCGCGCCGTCGGCACGGTGCGTACCGATGTCGGTGGCCGCACCGGCCGGAACCAGTGGTTCGGCTACCGCGCGAACCTGCTGTTTGCAGGAGGAACGTCGTACGTGAAGGACAGCGATCTGAAACGCGGCCTGGGAAGCCTTGCGGTCGACGCGCGTCCCTTCGAGCACACCGTCATCGAAGGGTTCTACAGCTACTACCACCTCCGCCAGCAGGGTTTTCCGGGCTGGTTCACTTACGGCCGCGCGAACGCGCGGAGCGCGTTCATCCTGCTGCCGTCCGACGCGCCCGATCCCTCACGGCCAGGCTTCGGCCAGGAACAGGCCGGCGTCGATCTGACGTCGAACATCGGCGAGGTGCGGGTCAAGCACGAGATCAACTCGAACTGGCGGCTGACGGCAGGTGTGCTCGATCAGCGCGCCGACCGCTCCATCAGCACCCAGGTGAACGCGCTGACGAGCAGCACCGGCAACTACACGGCGTCGCTCGCGACCGGTTTCGCGCCGCAGTTCCGCGTCCTGAGCGACCTCATGTCCATCAACGGACGCCTCCGGACAGGGGCGCTGTCGCACGACGTGGCCGTCGGCACGGCCGGGTACCAGTTCAACTCGTACTCGGACTTCGTCAATCCGAGCGCCGCCAGCGTGTTGCTCGGGACGGCGAGTATTGCAGCACCCGTGGTGTTCGGGCTGCCGGCGGCCGGCATCCCAACCCACGACAACATCTTCCTGTCGAGCGGCGTACATCAACAGGGCATCAACGCCGCCGACACGGTCACGTTCACGGCGCGCTGGTCCGCGCGGGTCGCGCTCAGCCAGGACTGGATCTGGGTGGACAACTTCAACAACGCCGGTGTCCAGACCAGCAGCTATCACACCAACGGGGTGAGCCCGACGGCGAGCCTGCTGTTCAAGCCGGCGACGAACATAACGATCTACAGCACCGTCGCCAGCAGCCTGCAGCAGGGTGACATCGCGTCGAGCACAACGGCCAACCCCGGCCAGGCGCTGCCGCCGTACCGCAGCACGCAACAGGAAGTTGGTTACAAGCTCGCCGTCGGCAGGATCGACGTGTCGACGGCCGTGTTTCGCCTGGACCGGCCGTTTGCGAACATCGATCCGGCCGACAACGTGTTCAAGATCTCCGGCGATCAGATCAACTACGGCGTCGAGGCGACCATCGCCGGACGGCTCACCGATCGGCTGATCGCGTCGAGCGGGCTGACCCTGCTCGATACGAACGTCACCAAGACGGGGAACCCGGCCACCGACGGACAGCACTTCGTCGGCATTCCGGCGTATCGCTCGAACCTGCTGGCCGAATGTCGTTTGCCGCTGGGATCTGCGACCTTCGCGAACGTCAACTGGCAGCTCGTGGGCCGCCGTCCGATCGACGACATCAACTCGACCTGGACACCCGCGTACAACGTTGTCGACCTCGGCATGCGGTACGCACGTCCGCTCGGGAAGCGGATGACGACGTGGAGATTGACGGTGAACAACGTGACCAACGTGCATTACTGGTCGACGCTTGGACCGGGCAACATCACGGGCACGAACGTCGGCAGCTACACGGCGCACCTGGGCTCGCCGCGAACGGTCGCGGCGTCCATGGAGGTGGCGTTTTGAGGCGCACCCTGTGGTGCGCTGGATTGATCGTCGCCAGTGTTGGCACCGTCGCCGGCGTTCGGGCTGAGCCGGCCAGCCGTCATCTCAATATCTGCCACGCCGGCAGCGTCGGCGCGGCGCTGGCCGAAGTCGAGAAGGCTTTCAAGGCTGAGCATTCTGACGTCGTCATATCGGACATCTCGGGCGGCAGTGTCGCGCTTGCCCGTAGGCTGGCCACCGGCGTCCAAGCGTGCGACGTCTATGCGTCGGCGGACTATCTCAGCATCGATCGCATGCTGAAACCAGCTGGCCTCGCGGACTACACGATTGTTTTTGCTCGAGGCCGGATGGTGCTCTCGTACCTCGCCGGCGACCCGAAGGCGCAGGGGATTGCGGCCGCTGGCGACTTTGGTCCCCCGGCATCGATTCCCGACGCCGTCCCCCAGTGGTATCAAAGGCTACTGGCGCCGGGCGTTCGCGTCGGTGGCGCGCACCCGTTTCTCGACCCGGGAGGCTACCGGGCGCACATGATCCTCGAGCTGGCGCAGCGGCACTACGGCGTCCCGAATCTGTACAACGCGCTTCTCGAACACTATGAAGTCGTACCGGCTGCAGACGGCGCTGACGCCAGCGCCGCGCCCACGCTCGGCCGCGAATTCAACTTCCAGTTCAGCTACGAGCACAGCGCGGCCGCTGCCGCGAAAAGGAATCCGGCATATCGGTACGTCCACTTGCCCGATCGCATCGACTTGTCCACTTCGACGAATGGTGAGTACTACGCGCAGTCGAGCGTGACGTTGCCAGGTCTCGGCCTCGCCGGAGCGGCGTCCTCGATCACGATCCCGGCGTCGAGGGCGGCCTGGGGCGTCACGATTCTCAGGAACGGCGCCAATCAGGAGGACGCGAGTGCGTTCGTGGGTCTGCTTCTCGGTCCAATCGGCACGGCAGCGCTGAACGCGAGCGGACCATCGCCCGTCACACCCGCCGCGGTCAGTCCGGGCGATTACAAGCGAATTCCACAGGCGCTGCGAGCACTGGTGACGCCCCAACCAGCTGCTCCGTAGCGAGCATATAGAATATGGACGGTGAACGGGAAAAAGCAGAAGGGTAAGGGCGCGAGAGTTCGCGCGACGCCGAAAGGCCGTCGCGTCGATCCGGCTGCCCGAAAAGACGTCGTCGAGCTCCTCGGTTCGGCCCCACGCAGGCGCGACCTGCTGATCGAATACCTGCACCAGATTCAGGATCGCTTCGGATATCTGTCTGCCGCCCATCTCGTTGCCCTCGCGGCCGAGATGAAGTTGGCGATGACCGAAGTCTACGAGGTGGCGACCTTCTATCACCACTTCGACGTCGTGAAAGACGGCGACGCGGCGCCGCCGGCAATTACTGTGCGCGTCTGCGACTCGATCGCCTGCGACATCGCCGGTTCACGCGCGCTGCTGGACAAACTGCCGGGCCTGCTCGGCGCGGATGTCAGGGTCCAACACGCGCCTTGCGTGGGGCGCTGCGAGACGGCGCCCGTCGTGGTGGTCGGCCAGAATCCTGTTCCAGACGCCACCACCGAGAAGGTGGCAGCGCTCGTTGCCGCGAAAGCGGTGAAAGACACCGCGTCACCGGGACATGTCACCTACGACGCCTACCGCGCGAGCGGCGGCTATGAACTGGCGGCGGCCTGCATCAGCGGGACCATGCGCCGCGAGGATGTGATCGCCGCGATGGAGAATTCAGGCCTTCGCGGCCTGGGCGGCGCGGGCTTTCCAGCCGGCCGCAAGTGGAAGATCGTGGCTGCCGAGCCGGCGCCGCGCCTGATGGCGATCAACATCGACGAGGGCGAGCCCGGCACTTTCAAGGATCGGTACTACCTCGAGCGAGACCCGCATCGCTTTATCGAAGGCGCGCTCGTGGCCGCGTGGGCTGTGGGCATCGCTGAAATCTACATCTATCTTCGCGACGAGTATCACGGCTGCCGCGCTATCCTCGAGGGCGAACTCGCGGCTCTCCAGGCGAACCCGCCGTGTGCGCTTCCTCCCATTCATCTGCGCCGAGGTGCCGGCGCGTACATCTGCGGCGAAGAGTCCGCGATGATCGAATCGATCGAAGGCAAGCGCGGTGAACCGCGTCTGCGCCCGCCGTATCTCGCGCAGGTCGGCTTGTTCGGGCGGCCGACGCTCGAGCACAACATGGAGACGATGCACTGGGTGCGGGACATCGTGCAGAAGGGTCCGGCCTGGTTCAGCGGCCACGGACGTCATGGCCGGAGAGGCCTGCGATCGTTCTCGGTCAGCGGCCGCGTGAAAATGCCCGGCGTCCACCTGGCCCCTGCGGGCATCACCGTCAAAGAGCTCATCGACGAGTATTGCGGCGGCATGCTCGACGGCCACACGTTCTACGGATATCTGCCCGGCGGCGCGTCGGGAGGCATCCTGCCGGCGTCGATGAGCGACATCCCGCTCGACTTCGATACGTTGAACGAGTACGGCTGCTTCATCGGATCGGCGGCGATAGTCATCCTGTCGAACCACGACACGGCGTCTGGCGCCGCGCGGAACCTCATGAAGTTCTTCTCGGAAGAGTCGTGCGGGCAGTGCACGCCATGCCGGGTGGGCACCGCGAAAGCCGTGCAACTCATGAAGGAACAGCGCTGGGATCAGCCGCTCATCAAGGAATTGTCGCAGACGATGGTGGATGCCTCGATTTGCGGGCTCGGCCAGGCGGCGCCGAACCCGGCCCTGTCGGTGATCAAGTTCTTCCCGCAGGAGATCACGTAAATGCCGGTCACGTTCACTCTGAACGGCAGGGCCGTCGAAGGTCGATCCGACGAAACCATCCTCCAGACGGCCAGACGTCACGGGGTCGAGATTCCCCACCTCTGCTACAAGGACGGCATGCGGGCGGACGGAAACTGCCGCGCGTGCATGGTCGAGATCAAGGGCGAGCGAGTACTGGCGCCATCGTGCTGTCGCGCCCCGAAAGACGGGATGGAGGTGACGACGAACAGCAGCCGGGCGGTGGCCAGCCAGAAGATGGTCCTCGAGCTGCTGCTGTCCGACGTTCCGGAGCACGCCTATACGCTCAACTCCGAGCTCGATCAGTGGGCGAAGAAGCTCTCCGTCGGGAAGCCGCGTTTCGGCGCGCGGCATCAGCCGGCTCGCGACCTGTCGCACCCGGCGATCGCCGTGAACCTCGACGCCTGCATTCAGTGCGGCCGCTGCGTACGTGCCTGCCGGGAAGAGCAGGTGAACGACGTCATCGGCTACGCCTTCCGTGGTGCGCACTCGAAGATCGTGTTCGACCTCGACGACCCGATGGGCCGGTCGACGTGTGTGGCCTGCGGCGAGTGCGTGCAGGCGTGTCCGACGGGCGCGCTGATGCCGGCGCGCGACGTTGGTCTCGCCGTCGCGGATAAGGAGGTCGAGTCGGTCTGTCCCTACTGCGGCGTCGGCTGCCAGCTGACGTACCACGTGAAGGACAACAGGATCCTGTTCGTCCAGGGACGAAACGGTCCCGCGAACTCGAGCCGCCTGTGCGTGAAAGGCCGGTACGGCTTCGACTACGTGCACCATAAGCATCGGCTGACCACGCCGCTCGTCCGCAAACCGGGGATCAAGAAGACCAAAGACTTCGTGGTCGACCCCGACAACTGGCGCGACGTGTTTCGGGAAGCGACGTGGGACGAGGCGCTTGCTCTTGCCGCGGGTGGCCTGCGAACGATCCGGGACACGCACGGGAAGAAATCGCTGGCGGGGTTCGGGTCGGCCAAGGGCACGAACGAGGAGGCGTACCTGTTCCAGAAGCTGGTTCGCACCGGCTTCGGATCGAACAACGTCGATCACTGCACGCGCCTCTGCCATGCGTCGAGCGTCGCGGCGTTGATGGAGGGCATCAACTCCGGCGCCGTCTCGAACCAGGTGCGGGACGCCGACAAGGCCGAGGTCATCTTCGTGATCGGCGCGAACCCGACGGTGAATCATCCGGTGGCGGCCACATGGATGAAGAACGCCGCCAAGGCCGGCGCCAAGCTGATCGTCGCGGACCCGCGAATCTCGGATCTCTCGCGGCACGCGACGTACACACTGCAGTTCAACCCCGACACCGACGTCGCGCTTCTGAACGCGATGCTGCACGTGATTGTGACGGAGGGCCTTGTCAACGAGTCGTTCATTTGCGATCGGACGTCCGGATACGAGGCGCTGTCGGAAAACGTGAAGGGCTTCTCGCCCGAGAAGATGGCGCCGATCTGCGGGATCGATGCGCAGACCATCCGCGAGGTCGCACGCCTGTACGCGACGTCGAAGGGGTCGATCATCTTCTGGGGGATGGGGATTTCTCAACACATCCACGGCACCGACAACGCGCGCTGCCTCATCGCGCTGGCGCTGTCGACCGGGCAGATCGGAAAGCCGGGCTCGGGCCTCCATCCGCTTCGAGGCCAGAACAACGTGCAGGGCGCATCCGACTCGGGATTGATTCCGATGTTCTATCCCGACTATCAGCGCGTCGGCGCGCCGGAAGCGAGGCAGCGCTTCGAGAAGCTGTGGGGCGTCGAGCTCGATCCAAACCCCGGTCTGACCGTGGTTGAAATCATGAACGCGGCGAAGAAGGGCGAGATCCGCGGCATGTACGTCATGGGCGAGAACCCCGCGATGTCCGACCCGGACGTCGATCATGCGCGGGAGGCCATCGCGCATCTCGATCATCTCGTCGTGCAGGACATCTTCCTCACCGAGACGGCATATCTCGCCGACGTGATTCTGCCGGCGACGGCATGGCCCGAGAAGGTTGGCACCGCCACGAACACCGACCGGATGGTGCAGCTGGGCCGGAAGGCCATCGACGCGCCGGGACAGGCGAAGCCTGACTTGTGGATCATCAACGAGCTGGCGCGGGGTCTCGGCCTCGACTGGAAGTATTCGCATCCGCGGGACGTCTTCAACGAGATGCGTCAGTGTATGGATTCGATCGCCGGCATCACCTGGGATCGCCTCGAGCGCGAGTCGTCTGTGACCTATCCGTGCGAAAAGGAGGGCGATCCGGGACAACCTGTCGTGTTCGTCGACAAGTTTCCCACCTCGACGGGCCGCGGCAAATTTGTGCCCGCCGATCTCATTTCGGCCGCGGAACGCCCTGACGCCGATTACCCGATGGTGCTCATCACCGGACGCCAACTCGAACACTGGCATACCGGCTCGATGACACGGCGCGCTTCGGTCCTGGACTACATCGAGCCGGAACCCGTGGCGTCCATCCACCCGCTCGACCTCGAGCAGCTCGGCCTGCAGCCGGGCGACACGCTCACAATTGAGTCGCGGCGGGGCAAGATTTCGCTGTATGCTCGCGCCGACGAAGGAACGCCGCCTGGAGCCGTGTTCGTGCCGTTCTGTTATTACGAGGCGGCTGCCAACAGGCTGACGAACCCCGTCCTCGATCCCTTTGGGAAGATTCCGGAATTCAAATACTGTGCGGTGCGCCTCTCGAAGGGAGGCGCCGTTCCGGAGCAGCTGAGTTTTGGCGGCGGGACCCTGCTGGAACAGCAGCTGTAGCGTCCAGCTTTAGCTGCACGAACGCCGTTCCAGTAGCGCGGCCCTTTCAGGGCCGCACTGGCGGGGCTGAAAGCCCCGCCCTACGGAGGCACATGCGAACGATCATCCACGGCTCGTTGGCCCTCGCGGCGACTCTGGCGGCCGCCGTTCCGCTCCTCGCTCATCACTCGACGACCGCTGAATTCGACGTCACGCACCGCATGACGGTCAGCGGCACACTCAAAAAAGTGGACTGGGTCAACCCGCACATCGTCGTCTTCATCGACGCGAAGGCCGAGAGCGGCAACGGTGTCGCCGCGTGGAAATTCGAAAGCAATCCGCCCGCGTGGTTCCGGCGCGTGGGCGTCAGCCGCGCCGATTTCGCGAAAGCCATCGGCCAGACCGTCACTGTCGAGCTCAATCGCGCAAAGGACGGATCGCAATACGGCTACCTGCTGAAGATCACGTACGCCGACGGCAATTCGCTCGAGTTGATCCCGCCGTCATCCGAGCGCTGAGGAGTCGCCATCATGAAACTCCGATTCGTGCTTCCTGGTCTGATCGCAATCGCGACGGCCGCGTCGCTCGCCGCGCAAAGCGGTGCGGTCACTGGCGGTCATCCCGATCTGAGCGGAACGTGGTTGTTCTCAATTGATCTGCCGCCGCTGGCCATCAAGCGTCAGACCAACGGCGTCACGTCCGTCAAAGGGATCGACTCGAGCGGCCGCCGGGCCGCGACCGACAAGGTGCCGGGCGCGTTGGCGTTCACGGCCGCGCCTGTCTACAAGCCGGAGTTCCGTGCGAAGGTGAAGGATCTACTGGATCACGAAAGCAAGACCGATCCAGTCTTCTACTGCGATCGCCCCGGCATCCCGCGCATCGGTCCGCCGCGCCGCATCATCCAGTTGCCGAACGAGATGGTGTTTCTCTACGAGGACATCTCGGGCGACCCGTACCGAATCATCCCGACGGACGGCCGCTCGCACAAGAAGGACGGCAACCCGTCGTATTACGGAGACTCAGTCGGGCGCTGGGACGGCAACACGCTTGTCGTCGACGTCGTGAACTTCGTCGAGGACTCGTGGTTCGGCGAGGACGGCTACTTCCATAGCGACGCGATGCACGTCACCGAGCGCTTCTGGAAAAGCGGCGCGAACCTCGTGTATCAGGTGACGGTCGATGATCCGAAGGTCCTGACGTCGCCGTGGACGATGGCGCCGCGCGTCGTCAAGCCGTCGACCGAGCCGCTGGAAGAGTCGCCGAAGTGCACCGAGGCGGACGCGAAGCTGCTCGTCAACGACGATCATCACGGGCAGAGATAGGTTCCAGGTTCAGCGTTCCGGGTTCCAGAGTTCAAAATTCGCAGAGTCTCGAGGATGTCGCATGCGTGCCGTCGCGGCCCTGGTGCTCGCCTTTGGCGTTGCGGGTTGCAGCGGCCGCTCGGCAACGTCGTGCGCTGATCTGAAGACACTGTCGCTCGGCGACGCGACGATCACAAAGGCCCAGGCCGTCGCGGCGGGCCGGTTTGCCATTCCCGCCGCCGATCCAGGCGCGCGCGCTGAATCGATTATCCTGCCGGCGTTCTGCCGCGTGCAGGGCGTCATCGAGCCCGCGAAGGATTCGCACATCGAATTTGAGGTGTGGCTGCCCGCCTCCGCCGAAGGCTCCGGCGCGGCAGGCTCTGGGTGGAACGGAAAATATCAGGGCGTCGGCAACGGCGCCTTTGCAGGTTCCATTGAATACGTCGGCGAAGGGGGCGCGCTCGCGTCGGCGCTCAAGGCCGGGTATGCGGCATCATCGACGGATACCGGACATCGAGCCGATGGCGCCGATGCCCGCTGGGCGCTCGGCCATCCTGAAAAGATCGTCGACTACGGCTATCGTGCCATTCACGAAACGGCGGAGAAGGCGAAGATCATCATCCGCGCGTTCTATGGCGAGCCCGCGAGGCACTCGTATTTCAGCGCCTGTTCAAATGGCGGCCGTCAGGCGCTGATGGAAGCGCAACGGTATCGGCCGATTATGGCGGCATCATCGCCGGCGCGCCCGCCGCGAACTTCACGCGGATCCTCACGACCTTCACCTGGGATGTACTGGCCACGACTCTCGATCCGGCGGACTACATTCCCGCTGGAAAGTTTGCCGCGATTGGGGCCGCGGCCGTCGCGTTCTGCGACGCGCACGATGGTGTGAAAGACGGCGTCATCGACGAGCCGAACGCGTGCGCGTTCGACCCATCGGTACTCCTGTGCAAGGGCCCGGAATCGGATGCGTGTCTGACGGCGCCTCAGATCATGGCGTTCAAAAAAATCCGCAGCGGGCCTCGGACGACGAAGGGTGAACAGCTCTATCCCGGGTTCCCGCCCGGTGGTGAGTCGGAGTGGGCGGGTTGGGTGGCCGGCGCAAGGCCGGACCAGAGCGCCCAGTACATCCTTGGCACGCAGGCCATGGCCAACATCGTCTTTCAGAATGCGGCGTACGACTACAAGGCCTTCAACGTCGATCGCGATGCGCGGGCGGCCGACAACCTCGCGGGCCGCACCTTGAACGCCATCGACCCGGACCTGAGCGCATTCCAGAAGCGCGGAGGGAAGCTCATCCTCTTTCACGGCTGGAGCGATCCTGCGCTGCCGCCGATGGCGACGATCGATTACTACCGCGGCGCGGCCGCGAAGCTCGGGAAGAACGCCGACGAGACGGTTCGGCTCTATATGGTGCCAGGCATGCAGCACTGCGGGGATGGGCCCGGTGCCGACGCCTTCGGCTTCGCACCCGGCCTGCCGCCAGCCGAGCCGGATCCGTCGCGCAACATGAGCGCGGCGCTCGAGCGCTGGGTCGAGCAGGGTACGGCCCCCTCCGCGATCGTCGCGACGACGTACAACGTGGAGACAACCCATCGAGCGGTGTGAAGTTCACGAGACCGCTCTGCCCGTACCCGCAGGTTGCGCGATACAAGGGCACCGGTAGCGCGAACGACGAGACAAACTTCGAGTGTTTCGCGCTTTAGTCGCGGGCCCGGGGTCTTTCACCGCACGAGAAAGCTCGGGTTGTCGAATACTGCCGTCGTCGTGCGGTTCACGTCGTGGCTCGTCACGGCATATCCGGCAATCCATTCCGACATGAAGACGTCGACCGACCCGATGGTCTCCAACGCCGCCGGGTCCCGGCCGAAACGGGCGGTGAACGTCGAACCGTTTTTCTCAATCGAGATGTAGCCAGGGAACGTGAGCTGCGCTCCGCCGAGATAGGTCGTCTCGCATCCCGCGCACAGGCGCGCCATGAACTCGACTCCTCCATTCGGCTTTGCGTCCAGAATCACACTCGGCGCGTTCGGCGGCAAATCGAAATCAACCGATGAATTCACTGAGCCCTCGCGGACCATCAGGCCAGCTTTGGCGAAGGGATTCGTGTCCTGCAGGCCGACGACCCGAACGGTGAAGGTACCGCTGGTTGTCGACAAGAATGAAACAGAATGCACGAACTGAAACGAGTCGGCGGTTCCCCACACGTCGGCGCCTGCTCCTCTGACAGCGATGGCCCCAGTGTTCGAGAAACTATCCTGGACGGCGCTTCCCGTGAACCCAGTGCTGCCGATGTCGTGGCTGGATGCACCCGACACCATCTGGCTGAGCCCGGCGAAGTGCGCGGTGTTCAGTTGACCGGTGTCGTGGCTGGTGACGGCGATACCGGCGTCGAAAGAACCATTAGCCGGCATCGGCTCGCCGGGAGATAAGACCGACCAATGCAGGTTGTCTCGCGAGACAGCCGGCACCACCAACGTCGAAGACCCAATCTTTTGTCCCCATTCGAGTCGGAGCCACACCGGACCGTCCACGAGCGTGCCGCCGACGTATATCACGTCAGCGCCGGTCGACGGACGGTACATGAACTCGATTCCCCCATCCGGCTTGACGTCGAGGATGACCATCGGGGCGTTGGGTTCGAGGCTCGTGCGCAGCATCAGGCCGGCCTTGGCGAAGGGGCTTGTGTTCTGAAGGTCATCGACGCGGACGACGATCGTTTGTTGTTCGTCAGGCACTTTGCGGCTGACGAAGTGGAACGCATCAGCCGGCCCCCAGACGTCGCCACCGGCGCCTTGCACTGTCCAGATCCCGTTCTCTTCGATCGCGCTGCCGACCAGGCCGCGTGTGCTCGGAGGTACCTGGAGTCGCTCGGGCGATATCCTGTTCGCGGTCCCCGACGACGGTCTGTATCTGGTCTCGTCTGGGGTCATGACACCTCGCCGAATTGATTGGAATGGCGCGAGGTGCCAGGGGTGCCTGGCCTGGCCAGCCTTCTTACCGGATGGCCGTCACTTCCTGTACACCGTCGTCAGCCCTGAACGCGAGACCGCAGGCGTTTACGTCGGCGAACTGGGCACGACGAAGAGTCAGCGGCTGATCGACGTCATGTCGTCTTGCGCTTATGCGGCGCCTGGGTTTCTGTTGTACGCGCGAGATACGACGCTGTACGCACAGCCGTTCGACACGGGCCGGCTCCAGCTGTTGGGTGACCCTGTTCCGATCGCGGACGCAGTCGCTTACAACCCGCAGACCGGCCGCGTGCCGGCTGCCGCCTCCGATACCGGTGTGGTCGCGCTCCGCGCACCGCCGATCACCGAACTCGTGTGGGTGGACCGTTCCGGCGCTCGACAGGGTGTTGCGGCACCAGCCGGGACGTACTTCGGCTTCTCGATTGCGCCCGATGGTCGACGCGTGGCGGCCGCGCGGCTCGATCCGCAGGTCGGCACCACGGACATCTGGATGTACCAACCAGGGGAGCACGCAATTCGTGTCACCGACAATCCCGACTGGGACATGAACCCGGTATGGTCACGCGATGGCCAGAACATCGTCTACGCCTCGCGCCGGCAGGGTCGGGCGCGGCTGTACCGACGGAATCCGACCGCGATC
>Ga0306920_100006613_pt1 | contig 15164 bp, 12 predicted proteins | sample flu12Cox44000170_FD_204666 | JGI IMG/M metagenome (GOLD analysis project Ga0306920, IMG submission 204666) | Lab enrichment of tropical soil microbial communities from Luquillo Experimental Forest, Puerto Rico - flux4day.12C.oxic.44.000.170 (v2)... | ecosystem: Environmental > Terrestrial >... | reverse complement strand
TGACGCAGGTGATCGGCTTGATCACGCTGACCTGGGTCGTGCAGCTGCCCGTCAGCCCGCGAGCATCGGTCGCCGTCGCCGTGACGCTGATCGTCTGCCCGGCCAGGTCAGGTGTCGTGCTCAAGGTGGCCGAAGTTCCGGTGCCGCTGATCGTGCCGGCAGAAGCTGTGTATGCGTAGCTGGAAATCGGCGAATTGTCCGGACTGGTCGCATTCGCGGTAATGGTAGACGACTCGCCAGATTTGATACTAGTAGGATCCGCCGAGCAGCTTGCCACCGGTGGATGCGGTTCTTTTACAGTAAAGCTTGCGTTGCAGGAGGCGGTATTGTTCTTCTTCTCCTTCGCATCAGTGGCGGTTGCAGTTACCGTGTAGCCACCAGGTGCCAAACCAGTGGTATCAATGTTGCCTGTGTCGCCTGCGCCAGAAACCTTCAAACCGGTGCCGGCCCAGTTATAGGTAACTGTATGTTTTGGATTGAAATTCTGAGTAGCGATCTTGGCGGTGACCGGTTGGCCTGCCATGACTTCACTCGGCGAAATCGTGCAGCTCGCGGTCGGAGGTGGCGGCGGGGTGCCGCCGAATGTGAAGTTCAGCCCGGCAAAGTATTTGAAGTTGTTTTGATTGCCGGTATAGTTTGTTCCGTTGACTCCAAACCGGGTGTAGAGATAGTCCACCTCAACCGGGCGGAACTGAACGTTTCTGCCTAAGACAAAGTCCAGGCCACCGCCAAACTCCATCGCGAAAGCGTTGTTGTTGCTGCTCTTAGACACACCGTGGATGGTGTTGAAGACGCTGGCAAACGTGTTGCTGTGAGCGGCACCGAACAGCGCTTCGCCGAAAGGCTGCAATCTGCCCGAATGCTTCTTGACCTGAGGTCCGAACATGTACGTGAACAGATTTCCCTGAACATCACCGAAGATTGTGAAGCCTTGGTTAGTGAGCCTCGTCTTGAGGCCGTTGCCCTGGGTGTAGCCCATGAAATCTGCCTTGATTCCAAAGATCGGTGTGAAGTTGTAGACGACTCCGCCACCGCCGCCGAAGATGTTGAAGCTGGTTATCGGCGTGAGATTAGGATGAACATTAATGAAAGAGAATCCCAGGGGGACCTCAACCTTGGGATAATCCTGTGCGACTAGGGGCATCGCCATCGAAAGCAGTATGCCGAGAGCGTAGATGCAGAGCTTGCTTGTCAATGGGCATCCTCCTTTCCATATGTAGGCTTGAATGAAACTAGAGGATCGTGCTCTTGTCAAGGACGAATTACACGTGCAGCCCGGACCGGGGTAAACGCGAACTAGAGATTTGAGAAATAATTGGGAAGCATGGCTTCCCCCTCGCGGCCTCCGTCCGCGACAGACGGGCTTCAAACCCGCGAGACGAGCTCTAAGCCATTCTAGGGCCGAGGTCAAGGCTGAGCTATTCTCCAAGGTCGTGATGCCGAAGAACTACGCTTAGGTCCCAGGTATGAGCTGCTTTGCAGATGGTGAGATCTGCCGCTTTCCCCGAAAACAGTGGTACGACCGGAACAATCGGGCCAAGGTATTACTTCTGAATTCTGCTGCGAACAGCTTAAGAACGAGTGCCCCGCGTGATGATTTCCACTCCCTCGTTGGCCAATGCAATGTCGTCTGTTGAAGAAAGGCCACTTACACCGATTGCTCCGACCACTTCGCCGTTCTTCCAGATAGGAACACCTCCGCCCCATCCAACAAATCGGCTGTCTCCGTAGAAGGCGATATCGAAGCCTCTTTCGGGATCACGAATCTTGTCGCCGATATCTTTTGTGGGTTTGCGATCACGTGCCGCTGTCCATGCTTTGTTTTGGGCGATGCGGATCGAAGCTGGGGGTGCGCCGTCCATGCGGGCAAAGGCGATGAGTTCGCCATGACCATCGGTCACCGCAACGACCGCCGCCTTCTTAAGCTGTTGCGCCTTATCGACAATCGCATCGACGATCAACTTCGCGTCCTTGTAATCGATAACCGAAACCGTCCTCACTGGCGTTGCTCCGTTAGCACCGTCTACATGTTTTCTTTAAGACAATACTGTTGATGCGGCTTGCGAGCACAACTCTACGCCTTCATCTTGCCGGGGCAAAGCAAGAAACGCGCGATCGAATTGACGATTCTGCCAATTCTCCTGATCACTTGTACCTCTGGTCTTTTGTGGCTTGCGGGTCACTACCACCCGTTGGGGCCAACGTTGCGTGATTGATCATGACCTTCCATACGGCCTTTATGGTTGTGGTCCCTCGGGCGAGGTGGCGGTGGTTTGAAGCTTCTTGAACTCCTCCATTTCACGTTCAGCTTCTGTCGACTTCCCTTGCTTGCGATACAGCCCAGAAAGCGCGAAATGCGCCTGTGCAGACAACGAACTTTCTTTCTCCAGCTCGATCACCTTTCTCCACGCCTTTTCTGCTGAAGTGGCATCCCCTTGCAGCGCGGCGGCTTTTCCCAAAGCGTAGAGCGTTTCCGGCATTTCCGGCAGCAGCGTGTCTGACCGGCGCAGTTCGGCCAGCGCCTCCGGCACTTTGCCTTGTTGCAGCAACGCATTTCCCAGGCGATACGCAGCTTCGGCGTTTCCTGGCTGCAACTTCGTTTCGGCGCGGAAAGCCTCTTCGGCTTTTGACCATTGTGAACTACTCACGTAGACGAGGCCGAGTTCCAGATGAATCTTGGGTATGTCCGGGCGGAGCCGGATCGCGTCCTGAAACTCCTTCTCCGCCTGCGGCATCTGCCGTAAGACGTAATAGTTTTCAGCCATCGCCTGGTGCGATCGCGCAGAATCGGGATACGTCGCAATCAGGGTGTCGATCGACTGTTTGGAGAGCAGCCCGTTCGCGCGGCCAAAGTAATAAAGCAGATCAGGATCGTGTGGACGTTTGGCCAAGGCTGATTGGAGGTGGACGACCGCGTCCGTCAATTGCCCAGCTTCCAGTTGTGCAATGCCCAGCGCGGCAGTGTCGTCTGATTTCTCCAGGTGAGGAATGGCCTGGGCGGCGTAGCCTTGGGCCAGCAGGGCGTAGCCCAGAAGTTGATGAGCGGCAGCAAGGTCGGGATCGAGTTTCAAAGCCTGCCTCAGCGGCGAAACGGCTCCCCCAAAGTCATGATTTTCAAGGTATGCCTGGCCCAATCGCACAAAGCCCGTGGCAACTGTCGGCTCGATCTCAGTCACTTTTTGGAATTCCGCAATAGCCGTGCGAAACTGCCCAGTCTTCTCGGCCTCGCCGCCGGCTTGCATGTGTTGAAGCGCTTCCGGAGATAGGGTCTGCCACAACAAGAAAAGGAATGTGAGAGTGCGAATCACGGTTTCTCCGGCTCAACCACTTCCAGGAACTGGTTCGCGTGCACATTATTGAGAGTCTGATGGGTGCCTGAAGGCCAGTCAATTTCGACCTTCGCGGTATCCGCTGTCCCCAAGCCGAAGTGCAAGCGCTTGTCGCTGGCTGAGAGGTAGCTACCCGAGGTCGTTGCAAATCTTGTTTGTCCATTAACTCGCACGCGAGCACCCAGACCGTCACGGTTGCTGCGCGTGCCGCGAAGATTCAGGACTAGCCAATGCTGTTTACCGCCGCGATTAAGAAAAACCTGGGGATGACCGCCGAGCGTCGTCATCACCACGTCCTGCCAGCCATCGTTATTCAAGTCGCCAAATGCCGCACCGCGCCCTGCTACCGGGGAAGTCATGCCGGAATCCGTCCGTTCAAAGCGCCCCTGGTGGTTCATCGCAAGCAGCGGGAGCTCGAGGTAGTGCAACGATGGATCGATGGCCTCAACGTTATCCAGAACGTGTCCCTGTGCTACAAACAGATCCTTCCATCCATCATTATCGAAATCTTCCAGGCCGACGCCCCACCCAGAACTCCCGCTTGACAAAACACCTAGGCCTGTCTGGAGGCTTTGATAGCTGAAAGTACCTTTCCCCTCATTATGGTATACGCCGTAGATTTCCCGGGGTAGCTCGGTTACGATGATGTCAGGCCGTCCGTCGTTATCATAGTCCTGAAAAACCACTCCCATGCCCGAAAGCCTTCTGCCATCCTCGGACAGGCCCGCTCCCGCTTTCATGCCTACTTCGGTGAAGGTGCCGTCGCCGTTGTTGTGGAACAGAAACTGTTGCATGCCGTCATTGGCAATGAAGATATCTGTGAATCCATCGCCATCGTAGTCCGCGAAAGCCACTCCCAACCCGCGCCCTTTCTTTGCTGCAATGCCGGAACGTTGGCTGACATCCTCGAACGTGCCATCGCCGCGGTTGTGATAGAGAATGCTGGTGGTGGCAGGAAACTCCTCCGGCGGGCAATAAGTGTGCCACTCGCCACCGCAGGTCTTGTTCCGTTTCGTGTCCCATTCCAAGTAGCGCGTAACCAGCAAATCCAGCTTCCCGTCATTGTCGTAATCGAAGAAGCCCGCTGATACCGACCACCCTCCTGCGGCAACGCCCGCCTTCTCGGTCACATCACTGAACGTGCCGTCCCCATTGTTATGGTACAAAGTGTTCTTTCCATAGTTTGTGACGTAGATGTCGGGGTACCCGTCATTATCGTAGTCTCCAACCGCTACTCCCATTCCGTAGTTTCCGTCACCGGCATTGGATAGTCCCGCGTCCCTGGTCACATCCGTGAAGCTGCCATCCTTGTTCTGACGATAAAGGCGGTTCCAGTAAAGCGGGTTTCTACGATCAAAGTTTTCTGGAATCGGCATGGGGCTCGTGACTCGGCCGCCGTTTACCAGGAAGATGTCGATTAATCCGTCGTTGTTATAGTCCAGAAGCGCCACGCCCCCCGGCATGGTCTCAATCAGGTACTTCAGCGCCGTCGGCGAATTTTGCAGGGTGAAGTCCACCCCAAGCTGCGGCCTCACCTCGAAGATTGGTGTTGCGAGAGCCGGCAGCAACAGGACGATCATTGCTACTCTTAGCAATTCAGATACTCCAAGTCGGTACACGTATGGTCCAACGTCGCTGGGCCATCTCGTTGAAACTTACATCCTCTCGGCTGCGGGACCAGGCCCGTTTTCTTCAACGACAATGGCACCTCCCGTCTCGGCAACCACCAACATCGGGACTTTAGTCGAGCCTCCGCAAATGGGGTTCCCCGCCAACAAAAGTGCACGAAAATGTAGCACAATATCGTGGGTAAGATTTTAGCCAAATGATGGCCCGGGTTACGAGCAGGGAATATCAGTTTCGAATCCCACGAAACTAGCACTAAAAGGCCGTCCCGCCGCTCGACCTCAAGAGCGCTAGAAAGTCGACCTGTAATTGGTTCCCCCACATTGAAGTACTCGTTACCATACGTAACCTGTCGATCAGATTTTGAGAAGCGCGGATCCTGTCGTCTTCCGTGCAAAATTGTGGAGATTTTACATTTAGCAAACATTCGCAGCATTAAAGTGCCTCTGCATTTTTCGCTTGACAACTTGCCGGTCTGCTTGCTACAGCTTTTACCCGATTTTGTTAAGCTCGTGGCTTATCGATCAAGGCTCTTTCAACCCATGGCACGTTTTGGGGTAGGTGCTGGACCACTGGCGACGCTTTCGAATTCGTGGAATCGATCGTTAAGCCCACGGAAGGTCCGCCTGGGCAGATGATCCTCAGAGCGGACGCACGACCGCTGCACGGAGTGGGGGTGCTGAGATGCCGTCTCGCGGGTTCTGGAGACTCGTTCTTTGCGTTATTTTGACTCTTGGCAGTAGCTTGCCGTCGCACGCTCAGACCTCCTACGGCTCAATCACTGGGGCGGTTACCGATGCTTCCGGTGCTGCGGTTGTCGGAGCTGATGTCACTCTGACCAATGTGGGTACGGATCAAAAGCGCACGCAACCGTCCGGCGCGGATGGGCGCTTTCAGTTCGTCAACCTGGTTCCGGGCACTTACAGGATTGACGTCGAAAAGCAGGGGTTCAAGCACTTCGCACGGACGGACGTGATCGTTGAGGTGAACACATCCACCACAGTTGACGCGTCCCTGGCCGTCGGCCAAGTCAGCGAAACTGTCGAAGTCACCGGTGAAACGTCATTTTTGCAGACTGATACCTCCTCGCTGGGCCAGGTTGTCGAAGAGCGCAAGGCCAACGAACTCCCGTTGAATGGTCGCAATATTTACAACCTCACGGCGGTTGCCCCGTCAGTGGTTCCACAGGGTAATACGAACGGAACCGTTGTCGGCAAGAACCCGTTTGATTTTGCCAACTATCAGATTGGCGGGGCGTTCGCGAACGAGAGCGCCGAGTACCTGGACGGGCAGCCTCTCAACATCGGCTACATCAATTTGCCCCTCATGGTGCCAACCCAGGATTCGATCGCCGAATTCAAAGTTCAATACAACAATCTCGGGCCAGAGTGGGGCAAGTTCGCTGGTGGTGTTATCAACCTCAGCACAAAGTCCGGGACAAATACCTGGCACGGCTCTTTGTATGAATACATTCGCAACAATCACCTGAATGCAAACGAGTGGTTTAACAAGAGGTCGGAGATTGCGAATGGCCAGTCGAACAAGCCCCCAGCCTTTCATCAAAACCAGTTTGGCGGGACCATCGGCGGACCGGTTATCAAGGACAGGCTCTTTGTATTCGGTAGTTATGAAGGATTTCGTTTGCGGCAAGGCACGGTGTTTACCACTACCGTCCCGACTGCGCAGGAGCGCACTGGCAACTTCGGCGACCTGTGTTCAGCCGGATTCAACGTTGTGGGGATTTGCAATAATCCAAACGAACAGCTCTATGATCCGCTTTCGATTGTCGGAACGAATCCCAGCCGCACTCCGATTCCATTTAACAACGTATCGAACAGGATCAATTCGACGTCGGCGTTTTTGCTGAATAAGCTGATTGCAAATCCGACGGGCACTGGAACCCAAAGTCCGACTACCGGGGAGTTCATTAACAACTTCACGAAAGCAGCCAGCACCGGCGGCAACATCAACACCTACACGGCACGCGTGGACGTGACGGTCAACAGCAAGCAGCGGGCGTTTGTCAGGTATGCCAACTGGAGCCTGCTCAGCTTGGCGCAGGACCCGTTCGGCACGGGACTTTGCAAGGACCGTTGCGGGGAGGACACGACCAGCAACAGCCTGGCCGTCGGCTATAACATCACAGCCAAGCCTAATCTCATTATTGATCTTAATATCAGCGCAAGCCGCTTCAACTACGTGCGACTCCCGATCAATAGCGGCTTCGACATGACGCAGGAAGGCTGGCCGGCCGCTTACAATCCGTTGGTTCCAAACATCGAGCGCACTCCGCTGACGCCCTGTGCTTTCATTAGCGACCCGCTGGTGTCCTGCAGCCAGGGACAGAGTGCAATTGCTGACCATAATACCCAGTGGAACTTTTCCCCCCAAGTCACCTGGATCAAGGGGCGGCACACCTTTAAGTTTGGCGGGCAGCTCGAAATGGGCTTCGACAACTACCTGCAGACCAACGTGGGTGGCGGTCTCGTGGGCTTTAACGGAAGCTGGACAAGTAGCTTGGCCGGGGGCAGTAGCAGTGCGGTGGGTGGCAACGACTATGCCGATTTCCTGCTTGGATATGGTTTGGGACAAGGCGCGCAGTTTGGCAACCAGAGCACGGGAAACCTAGTCATCTCGGGTCCAGTCTCGGGCAAACAAACCTACCGAGGCCTTTATGCTGCGGATGATTTCCACTGGACCAGCAAGCTGACGCTCAACCTCGGACTTCGCTACGAGCTGCAAGGTCCGTGGTCGGAACGCTACAACAGGCTGACTTACTTTGACCAGAAAGCAGCGAATTTGTCTGTAACTGGCTGTAGTGGCACGCCAGGCAGTCCCTGCCTTGGAGACGTCTTCCTGGTTGAAACGGGCCGGAATACCAGCAGGAACAGTCTGCCCCTGTCCAAAACCCAGTTCATGCCGCGCTTAGGCTTCGCCTACGCCTGGAACGAGAAGACCGTGATTCGCGGCGGGTACGGCATTTTCTTCATCCCGAATTACGTTTCGTTCGGAGTCAACCCGTATATCGATCCTGTCTCCAGCGCGACCACACCCTTCTTTGCCAGCGTCAACCATGGATTGACGCCTAACGCCAGTCTAAGTTGTCAGCTTGACGCAGCATTTACATGCATCCCGGGGACCGGCCCATTCGGGGCAAACCTGGTTGCCGTCCCGGGTCGGAACCCGCAACCGAACGTTTCCCAGTACATCCTCAACCAAAACAACTTTTCCAGTACCGGTTATTTTGTTCAGAAGTACGGGTATATCCAGCAATGGAACCTCGACATTCAGCGGGACTTGGGGGCGGGTTTCTACGCCGATGTGGCTTACGCCGGCGCCCACGGCGTGCACTTGCCGGCGTTCAATCCCAACATAAACCAGATACCCGACAGTTTCATCACGCAGGCACAGGCACAGTTCAACCAAGGTCAAACGCCTACGATTGCCCAACCGGTATCTGTATATCCCTTTAGCCAACCTCTACCTGGCGGCTTGGGTCCCGGCTCTCTGATCCAGGGCCAGCTTGATCGGCCATATCCTCAATACGCCGGTCTGAACCTTAACGGACAGGGTTGCTGCAGCAGCAGCTACAACGCGCTGCAGGCTACCGTAAACAGGAGGTTTGGGGGTGGTGGAACGTTACTGGTCGCCTACACCTGGTCGAAGCTGCTAAGCAACACCGACACTCTCACTTCCTGGCTGGAAGGCTCGACTACTGGCGGCACGGGTGTGCCACAGGATTGGAACAACCTCAAGAAGGAGTACTCGCTGTCGTCTCAGAATGTTGCCAACCGCCTGGTCATCAGCTACGTGTTGGACCTGCCCTTCGGGCACGGAAAGAAATTCGGGGGCTCAGCGACGGGTGTAAAAAACGCACTGATTGGGGGCTGGGGCATCGACGGCGTTACCACCTTTCAGAGCGGCTTCCCGGTCAAGATTCAATACGCCGCCAGTACCCCTCTTTCATCATCAGGGCTGCTGGGTAATTCAACACTTCGTCCGGATGTAGTCGGGGGATGCAACAAAGGTCTGTCGGTCCAGCCGCTTCTCTGGTTCAATCCGAAATGTTTCGTCGCACCCGCTGCCTGGTCGTTTGGCGACGAACCGCGGGTGGACCCCTCTCTTAAGCAGGATGGCGTAGCTAACTGGGATTTCGCTGCTTTCAAATCGCTTATGTTCGGTGAACGAGTGAACCTGCAGTTCCGAGCCGAATTCTTCAACCTCTTTAACAGCCCAACATTCGGCCCGCCGAACGGCACTTGTTGTATAGCAAACAATGGAAACTTCGGCGTTGTGACCAGCACGGTGGGGAACCCCCGCCTCCTCCAGTTTGGCCTAAAACTAAGTTTCTGAGGAAGTCTTGATGCAGGTTTCACCCGAAGGGAGATCACCCTCACGCAGCGCACGAACTCGCTGCCGACCTGCCGTTGATAAGACGGTTCGCACTTGCTGACGCCAGTATTGGTTCCAGTCCATCAATACGCCCTCGGAGACAGGCGTGATAACCCCGCTTACCGGGATGCATTCACGGGCCGTCGGTGCTTGACCCCTGCCGATGGGTTTTTCGAGTGGTCGGCGTAACAGCAGGGAAAAGCGGCCCCTCCAGTTCGGAATGCATGACGATTCCTTGGTCGCTTTCGCGGGGTTGTGGGATCGACGATAGATTCGGCCGGCGCTGCGATTACAATAGTCTCGCTCGATCTTAACTACTGCAAACTTGACCTTCTCGAGGTCGAGGCGGGAACTTACCTGTCCGGTTCGAGAAGGGGCACCCACTCGTTCCTTCCCTATTTCTGTGCCTCCAGCCCTCCGCGACCTCAACTCGGGAAGCCCTACGCTGCTACGACCGAGCCGAGCTGAAGCCTCGGCAAGATTAGAATCGATCTCTCGGTCCTTTCCCCTATTCTGGCTTGGTGACTGCTACGGCCTGCTTCCCAACAAACCAATCCCTCCTTGCTTGGCCACGCCTACGGGGTAGCCAAAATGGAAGGCGGAGATGGTTTGCCTAAATTCGGATTTAACTCGATGGCTCCGTCGAAAATCACCTCAATTGAAGATTCAGCCAGTCGCGATTAGAACACGGTGGACGTGCAACCCGGCAGGTTCAATATCGATTTTGTAGCAAAAAGTAAGTACAGACCGACCGTGAATGATCTCCTCAACGTACCAGAAGACCTCCTCTCAGGGGAGTGCTATCCGAGGACGACCCGACGAATACTTCGTAATCGCCAGGTGCCAGATTCCAGCTGTCAGTCGTTTCGTCGAACGTCTGCAAGACTCGCGGATCGATCGCAACTGTCACAGTTTGCGATTCGCCGGGAGCAAGCGTGACGTGCTTCCACCCGACCAGCCGTTTGTAGGATTCGTCTGCGCCTTTCGGAAGCTTTGCGTACACTTCAGCGATTTCTGTGCCTGTCCGTTTACCGGTGTTCTTGACAGTGAAACGCACAGTCTTCCCGGATGAATCGACGCTTAAACCGGAATATGCGTAGGATGTGTATGACAACCCGAAGCCGAAGGCAAACAGCGGCTGCCTGTGCTCCGCTTCGTACCACTTGTAGCCAACTTTGGCACCTTCACCATACTGGACGGTATAGCTGGAAACATGAGTGCCTGAATTCCCTGTTTGTTGCCCTTGATCCTCTGCTGGCAGTGCTGGAATGGCCGGATGTGGAAGGTCTTTCTCGCTCTTCGGGAAAGTGATGGCAAGCTTGCCTGTTGGATTGACGTCCCCAACGAGTACATTTGCCAATGCCTTATGTCCCGCACTGCCTGCGTACCACACCTCGACCACTCCAGCAACTTTGTCAAGCCAGGGCATTGTGACAGCCGTGCCGGTTTCGAGCACGACGATGGTCCGGGGATTCGCTGCTGCGACTTGCTCGATCAATGTATCCTGGTGGTCAGGAAGCGACAGACTCGGCAAGTCCATATCTTCGGATAACCACTGATAAGCAAATACGATTGCAATATCAGAGCTCTTAGCCAGGCTCGTGGCGGGTTGCAAGCCAGCTCCGGAATCAAAATCGATCTTCGTATTTGGCAGTTTGGCTCGAAGAGCTTTCAGCGGAGAGGTCGGAAACCAGATGTGATCTTGCCAATTAGTTGCACCCTTGCCCGGGGGCACAATGGCATTGCCAACCGGCGGGTCCACCTGCGCCGATCCTCCACCCGAGATCATTCCGACATCAGCGTGTCCCCCAATGATCGCAACGGTCTGGACCTGGGACGGATTAATCGGGCGCACCGCCTGGCTGTTCTTCAAGAGAACGATACTTTTCTCTTCCAACCGTTGCGCAACTTCTAACCCCTTTTCGACATCAACTACGCTCTTCTGAGGTGGGTCGTCAACAACCCCGGATAAGAACTCGGCATATAGAATTCTCCGCACATGGTCGTCAATCTCCGACAGGGGCACCTTCCTGGCATCAACCGCTTCTTTTAGCTTCAGACCGAAGTAGTCAGCCATTGGCTGTTCCTGGTCAAGACCGGCCGCAGACGCCTTCTCCGTGCTGTGAGTTGCACCCCAGTCTGAAATCACGAAGCCTTTGAAGCCCCAATCCTTCTTGAGCACATCCCGTAGAGTGTATGAGTTCTCGCAGCCGAAGTCTCCGTTGATCCGGTTATAGGAGCACATCACTGCCCCAGGATTTGCGATGGAGATCGCAATGTGAAGCGCCAACAGATCGGACTCCTGCATGGCCCGTTTAGAAATGATGGCGTTGACAACGAAGCGTCCAGTCTCCTGGTCGTTCATCACATAGTGCTTGATGTCACCGATGACATGCTGCGCCTGTTCGCATTTCATCATGTTCCCGACGAGCGTACCGGCAAGAAGCGGATCTTCGCCCCCATACTCGAATGTGCGTCCGTTCCTGGGCTCACGGGTGAGATTTATCCCGCCCCCCAAAGTCATGTTGTAGCCCTGCGCTCTAAGCTCGCGACCGATCACTTCGCCGTATTCGCAAGCCGATTGCGCGTCCCAGCTTGATGCTGCTCCCAGGTTTGACGGCATAGCGCTCGAGTATCTTCCGTTCGCACCGCTGTCCCTCACTCCGTATGCTGCGTCTGAAATGACAAGGGGCGGTATACCGAGGCGCTTGACGCCCTCGACGTAGCCTGCGCCGCCATTCGTAAGATGAGTGAGAGGCATTTGCCACTGTGAAGCGTGAGCCATCCCGTTCCCATGCAGGAGTGCCAACTTTTCATCGAGCGTTAACTGCTTCAGTATCACCTCAGCGCGTTCTGCCGGGGAAGGTACCGGGCTCATTAAAGGCCGGTTCGTCTCCTGCGCAACAAGATCACTAGCGCAGAGGATCATCCCTATGGCGGCAATGAGTGAGTAAAAAAAGTGGTAACCACGCTTGCGATTCTGCATTCGCCTCCGAGCCAGCCTGCAGATTGAGAAACCCCCTCTATTCGATCACGCGCGCAAGTCTGCAGTCCTTGAAGCACCTGGGCATTTATTATCTCGGCGCCACCGTCGACCGTGAGCAGGATGGATAAGTATAAGGTGTCACATGCGCTGGAGGTGAACCAGATTCGCTTAGTGCTCGGCATCCACGGTCAGCTCGCACGCTGCATCCGGAGTCCTTCATGTGCGTTTTGGATCTGTCACCTACAACTGCCTATGCCGCGAGACTTGACTATTCTTCTTTCCGGTGCGGCTACCTCCCATAGCATCGAACAAAAGTCAGATGGCGTTGTAACCAGCACACTATGTTGGCCGCGCCTCGGCTTGAAGTGCCTGATGTTACCGGCAAGCAACGCGTCTGCGCCGCCGCTGCTCGCGAACGTCGAGAAATGGTAAGTCGTTCAGGTCGGGCAATCCCAGCAAAAGCAGTTCGGCGTTCACGTGTTCTTCCGCCAATTCAACGAAATCAAGTAGTAATTCCACATCCGAGCGCGGAAAACTGGAAGCTGGCCGCAACAGAACTTCGCTGTACTCGGACAGAATGCGTTCGTCGTGCGATACGATGATGGTCTCCAAAAGGAGAGGCATTGACGATGCGCCTCGGCGGGCCGTGAGGATTCAGGACTCCCGAGACCATCATATTCGCATCAATCACGACCCTCATGCCTACGTGCGCCGGGAGCGAACGGTGCGAATTTCCGTGTCAAGCCGAAGCCGACACGCGATCGGCACATCGCCGTGCTGCGCGTGTTTGCGCAGCCGAGAGAGCGCCACATGTGCTTCGCTTGGCGGATGGCGTGGGCCGTTTCTTCAAGCTCGTCTTCCTCAATTCCGGGAAGGATCGCGATCGGCTTGCCGTTTGTTGTCAGCAAACGACTATACGGACGGATGAACGATCTCTGGCGGACAGGTTCGGGTTTCTGAAACGCAACTCCGTCCGCGCGGTAGGTCAGAAGGGGAGCTCTTCGTCGGACGTACACTCCTGATCGCCCTGCCTTGACAACGCGTGACGACGGGGGCGGGGCGAAACGGGAACCGCTGGGATCGGTGATATCGGCTCTCCGGTCTCAAGCGCCTCCGCGATTTCTCGCAGTTCCACGCTGACCTGCGGCAGCACTTCGGGAGCGACCGCGCCCTGCGCCAGCCACGTTTGCAGATCGTCCGCGAGATTCATCAGGTAACAGATCAGATCCTCCAGCTGGGACGCGGCTTCTGTGACGCGCTTGCACGCGTCCATATCCCGTTGGGGGATCGGAAGCTGCTGTGAGCCCGGCTCCGGTCTATGTTGGTGATGGTCCAGAGGGTGGCCGCCAAACCGTTTCCGGTAGCATGCTTCGATGAACTCGCCGACTGGCAGCTTCCAGCCCTGCCGCGGGCCAGGGCGCAAACCGGGGAGCTTTTTCGGATTCATGCCGAGTGCGCGCGCCATCTCGACCTGCTGAGCATTGAGTTGGCAGATCCTCTTCGCGTTCCTCCATTCCTCGTCTTGGTGTGCTTGACTCTTCGCAGCCACACTATCACCTCGCATTGTCGATACCCGAGTTCTAAGCGCGTCCAGGTCCGGTCGGCTCGTGTGAAAGAATACCTCAATTCGCAGCCATAATTTATTTTAGTTTCCATTTGGTTCGCAGCACTGGTGCAGAAATTTAAAGATATATCATCGGTCTCCTCGGCACCTTCGACTGCTTCCTTCTTCGCGATTAGCACGGGGTAGATCACATTTCGCGTCCGTTTGATGCCCTCCCCGACCTCCTGCATGTAGACGTTGACCGAGTGTGCGCCTTGCCGTGTCCCAAGGTGGCTTGCACGTCGTTGACCTAGCCTTTGGTCTGGGCCAGCGTCGCTATCGTGCGCCGCATCACTGGAAATTCAGCTTCTACAGTCCGAGCTCGTTGGCAGTTCTTCAGGACCGGCTACGGTATTGCCCGTGAGGAGGAAGCCGTTCTTCTTTGCCCCATTGCGCTTCGCGCATCGGAGAAGATGAATGTCCCCGCTCTCACTGCATGTGGTACGTAAAACGGGGCATGTCAGCCCCATGGTCGATCCAGACCACAAAGCCCAACGCGGGTGGCGTCAATGATCATTATCATTGCGCCCACCCGCGATGATCCCGACGTAAGGAGCTGTTCAGCTATTCCCCCTTCACTTCGTACGCTCCCATGTCGCAGGCACCCAGATCGGGACGTGCGTGCATCCGCTGATCAATCTCCAGCCGATTCCCTCTGCCGTCGGTACAGCCACTCGGATTGCCGGCGAGAATCGCCGGGCTCCCCGGCAGTAGAGCCATGGTTTGCGTGGGGCCACCATTGTTCTGCAATGGGCCAAGCTTGGGGTCGCGGTTGTTCATATCTCCAGGGCCGTGGAGAGGGCAAGTGTTATCCCCGCTGATGTTGTAGCCCTCTGAGCTCAGAGCTCCGTTGCAGTTGCCCCCAGGATCACTGCCGAAGATGCTGTTCTGGAGAACCACTGCGGTCCTGGGGCCACTGTTGTAGAGGCCGCTACCAAAGCCATAGGCGGTGCCGAAGGGAGTCAAGTAAGTGGTCACATTCTGGCTGATGGTACTGTTGTTCATCTGTAGGGTGCCATTTTCGTTGGCAATCCCGCCCCCGTAGGTCCAGTTCGCAGGCCAAAAATCCAACACGGTATTTCCGTTTATCGTGCTGTTAGTAAGGGTAAGATTGCCGCTGTTGTAAATGCCGCCTCCCGCTGCCGAGGCGCCCGTACGAAACCGGGACGTGGTATTTCCGCTGACCGTACTCTGGATTAGCGTCAGGGTCCCGGCGTTATTGATGCCG
>Ga0306920_100006611_pt1 | contig 15168 bp, 10 predicted proteins | sample flu12Cox44000170_FD_204666 | JGI IMG/M metagenome (GOLD analysis project Ga0306920, IMG submission 204666) | Lab enrichment of tropical soil microbial communities from Luquillo Experimental Forest, Puerto Rico - flux4day.12C.oxic.44.000.170 (v2)... | ecosystem: Environmental > Terrestrial >... | reverse complement strand
GGCGCCATCATCGCGGTCGGCGGCGACGGAGCAATGCCGCAAGCGCGCGAGACGCTTGACGCGACCGGCCTCTACGTTCTTCCCGGCGCCATTGATGTGCACGTGCATTTCCGCGATCCCGGCTATCCCCACAAAGAAGACTTCGCGAGCGGCACGGCGGCGGCGGCGTTTGGCGGCGTCACCACGGTCTTCGACATGCCCAACACCATTCCGCCGACCGGCACCGGCGAAGCGCTCGCTGCAAAGCACCGCATCGCTGCCGGCAAGGCGCATGTCGATTTCGGCCTTTACGGCCTGCTCGGCGAGGACACCATCGAGCACGTCGCCGCGCTGGTCGAGGGCGGCGTGATTGGATTCAAGCTCTACATGGGAAACACCTTCGGCCGAATCCCGTGCCCTTCGACGGGCGCGATGCTGGAAGCATTCGAGGCTGTAGCGCCGACCCGCAAGCGCATTTCGCTCCACGCCGAGACGAACTCAATCATGGAGCGGCGCGAGGCACGGCTGCGCGGGGCAGGGCGCCTCGATCCGCTTGCACACCTTGCCTCGCGCCCGGCGGTCGTTGCGCTCGAAGCGGTCAGCCGGGCCGCGCTGCTGGCAGAATGGACGGGCGCGCGCATCCACATCCTGCACATATCCTCGGCGGAAGAGCTTCGTGCGTTGCGCGAAGCCAAGGCGCGCGGTGTCGACATCACCGGCGAGACCTGCCCGCACTACCTCATGCTCTCGAGTGAGGATTATGCGCGCTTCGCCGGCACCATCCGGGTCAATCCACCGGTGCGCGAGAAGCGCAATCAGGCGCCGCTATGGGGGGCGCTCGCCGACGGCACGATTGACCTGATTGCAACCGATCACGCGCCTCATTCCGCCGAGGAGAAAACGCGCAACGATATCTGGACGGTCGATTGCGGCTTTCCCGGCGTCGAGACCCAGATGGCGCTCATGCTGACGCAAGCGAATGCCGGCCGCTTCGGGATCTGCGACTACGTGCGCTGGAGCGCGGCCAACCCGGCGAGGATTTTCGGGCTCTATCCGCGCAAAGGTGCGATCGGGCCGGGCTCCGACGCCGACATTGCGGTCGTCGATCTTGCGCGCGAATGGACCGTCGAGGACGCGGCACTGCAATCGCGCTCGAAAATCACGCCCTGGAACGGACGGCGCGTGCAGGGTCTGCCCATCCACACCCTCGTGCGCGGACGTTTCGTCATGCGCAACCGCACGCTTGTCGCAGGCACGCGGGGATGGGGCCGCTCCGTTCACGCCATGCAGAAAATGCCTCCCGCCAAGGTGCGCAACGCGGATCAGACCATGCAGGCAATCGTGCGCTTTCGCGAGCATGCGGCATGATGCTGATGGCTTCTCCCGCGCATCTTACGGCGAGAGCGGCTGCGCATGGGGAACATTTCGTCAGGCTCGAGAAAGTCACGCTCACCTACGGCCAGGGGGAGCGCTCGGTGCATGCTCTCGATGAGACCGATCTCGCCATCGACAAGGGCGATTTCATCGCGCTCGTGGGCCCTTCCGGGTGCGGCAAGTCGACCATTCTCAAGCTGATCACCGGCCTCATCCGCGCGACCAGTGGATACGTGTTTGTCGCCGGCCGCGAAGTCGGCGCCGAGCCGGTTCGCGTCGGCATGGCGTTTCAGAACCCGACCTTGCTGCCATGGCTCAGGCTGCGGGAAAACGTCATGCTTCCGCTCAAGATCGTTCCGCCGTTCCGGCAGAAATATCGGGCAAAGCGCAAGAGCGAGTTCACTGACCGCATCGAGACGCTACTCGCGCAGGTCGGGCTCAAAGGCTTCAGCGACAAATATCCCTGGCAACTCTCCGGCGGCATGCTTCAGCGCGCCTCGCTTTGCCGCGCGCTCGTGCATGAGCCGCAGCTCCTCATGCTGGACGAGCCGTTCGGGGCGCTTGATCAGTTCACGCGCGAGGAGCTCTGGGCGATCATGCAGGAGCTGTGGATGACGCACCGGCCGACGGTCGTGCTTGTCACCCACGATCTCAAGGAAGCCGCCTATCTCGCCAACCGCATCTGCGTGATGCAGGCGCGCCCCGGCCGTATCATCGACGAGAGCGTCGTCGCCTTCCCGCGCCCGCGCACCATCGCAATGTCTTATGATTCCGGATTTGTCGCTCTCACCCAGCGCCTGCGCGAGCTCATCGTCGGCGCACGCCCGGACAAGGAGGTGGCCCAGTGAACCCGCAATTGCGACGGCGGATGGCCTCGGCCGCGCTCATCATCGGCTTTTTTGTCGCGTGGGAGCTGCTTTGCCTGATGTTCGGAGTGAAAGACATCGTGCTGCCGCGCCCCACGCAGATCCTGGAAACGCTCTGGACGCGGCTTCCCGCCATCATGCCGCACGCGGCGCAGACGCTTTACACGACGCTCGTCGGCTTTGCTCTCGGCATTGTATTTGGCGTGTTTCTGGGCGCATTCATCGGCTCCTCGCGGCTTGCCTATGATGTCGCCTATCCGCTCCTCGTCGGGTTCTCCAGCATTCCCAAGGTCGCGGTGGTGCCGATCTTCGTGCTGTGGTTCGGTGCCGGCACGGTGCCGGCGGTGCTCACCGCCATGATCCTTTGCATCTTTCCCATTGTCGTGAATGTCGCCACCGGGCTTGCGACCACGGAGCCGGAGCTCGAAGACGTCATGCGCGCGCTCAAGGCAAGTCGGCTCGATATTCTCGTCAATGTGGGTTTGCCGCGCGCCATGCCCTATTTCTTTGCGTCGTTGAAAGTGGCGGTGACGCAGGCTTTCGTCGGCACCGTGATCGCCGAGACCGTGGCTTCCAATCGGGGGATCGGCAATCTGATGATGATTGCGAGCTCGAGCTTCGACGTGCCGCTCGTGTTCGCGGGCCTGCTCGTGCTAGCCGTCCTCGGCGTCGGACTCTACGTCATCTTTTCCTTCATCGAAGTGCGCGTGACCGGCTGGGCGCTGCGCAAGGACGAATTCGCGATGGGATGAATTTCAAACAGGAGCATCATATGGCTTTGATCCGCAGTCTTGCAGCACTTGCGTCCGGATTGGCGCTTTCGGTCAGCATCGCCGCGGCGCAGGAAGCGACCAAGATCCGGTTCACGCTCGATTGGAAGCTCCAAGGCGTGCACGCCTGGTATTTCTGGGCGCAGGAGAAGGGCTATTTTGCCGCCGAGAAGCTCGATGTGACCATCGATCAGGGCGAAGGCTCGGCAGCGACCGTCACCCGCATCATGTCGGGGGCCTACGATGCGGGCTTCGGCGACATGAACGCCATCATTCAGAACGCGGCCGCAAAGCCCGGCGAAGCGCCGGTCATGGTGTACATGATCTACAACAAGGCGCCATTTGCGCTCCTTACCAAGGCAGCAAGCTCGATCGCCTCGTTCAAGGATCTGGCCGGCAAGACGCTGGGCACGCCGCCCGGCGGCGCCGCCTTCAAGCTCCTGCCGCTGCTCGCAAAGAAGAACGGCATCGACTATGCCACGATCAAGATCCTTAACGTTGCACCCAATCTGCAGGAACAGGTGCTATTGCAGGGCCAGGTCGATGTAAGCGCGGTCTTCACCGCGACCAGCTACATGAATCTGGTCGCGCTCAAGCTCGATCCGGACAAGGATTTTCGCTGGATCTACTATTCCGACTCAGGGATCGATCTTTATTCCAACGGCGTCATGGTCTCGCGTAGGCTCGCCACCGAGAAGCCCGAGGCGATGAAGGGCTTTGTTCGCGCCATCAACAGGGCGATGCATGACGTGATCGCCAATCCGGATGCGGGCATCGAATTGCTGGCAAAGCAAGAGCCGTTGCTCAACAAGACGATTGAAAAACAGCGTCTTCTCTATGTGACCAAGACCCTGATCGCCACGCCGGAGGCGCGCGAGCTTGGGGTCGGCGACATCAAGGACGCCCGCATGGCGGCCTCCATCGACGCAATCGTCGCCGCATTCGAGCTTGCGCGCAGGCCCACTGTTGGCGACGTGTTCAACCGGACCTTCCTGCCGCCGAAAAGCGAACGTTCAGTGCCTAATGTGGGTAACTGACACGCATGCCCATCGCCAAGGTCCAGCGCATCTCGGCGTCCGCGCCGGACGATGTGTCAGGTATTGAAGCTGCGATCAAGGCGAGCCGCATCGATCCAAGAGGCGTCGTGGGTGTTCTTGGCAAGACCGAGGGCAATGGCCTCGTCAACGATTTCAGCCGCGGCTTTGCGACGCTCGCGCTGAAGCTTTTGTTTACGCGTTATCTTGGAGCGGAAGCGGCCGGGCAAATCTGTCTTGTCATGTCGGGCGGCACCGAAGGCGCCATGGCGCCGCACTGGGTCGTGTTTGAGCGCAGTGTTGGTGCCGATGGCGAGCGACCGGCCTTGGCGATCGGCCGCGCTCACACCGCGCCGCTTGCCTTCGAGCACCTCGGCCGCCTGCAACAGGTCGATGCGGTCGCCGCCGGCGTGCACGCAGCCATGCAGGATGCCGGCATTGTTGACGCCGCTGACGTTCACTTCGTGCAGATCAAATGCCCGTTGCTTACCGCACAGCGCCTGGGCGAGGCCGCCCAGCGCGGCGTAAGTGTCGCGACACCCGACACGCTCAAATCCATGGGGCTCTCGCGCGCCGCAAGCGCGCTCGGTGCCGCGGTTGCACTCGGCGAGATAAGCAGGACAGAGCTTAAAGACGGCGACGTCGGCACGCGCTGGGACCTGTGGTCGGGACGCGCGAGCAGTTCCGCCGGCATCGAACTCCTCGGGCACGAGATCATCGTGCTTGGCATGTCACAGGCGTGGTCGGGCCCGCTCGCCATCGATCACGCCGTGATGCGGGACGCAGTCGACATCGAGCCGGTGCGCTCAGCGCTTGGCCGGCTGGGGCTCGTGACCCCCGGCCAGCTTTCATTGCCCGATCGCGAGCGGCTCATCGTGCTTGCAAAGGCGGAGGCCAGTCATGATGGCCGGCTGCGCGGTTATCGCCATGCCATGCTCGATGATTCCGACATCGCGTCGACCCGCCATGCGCGCGCCTTTGTATGCGGCGCGCTTGCCGGTGTCGTTGGGCACGCCGAGATTTACGTTTCCGGCGGCGCCGAGCACCAGGGCCCGGACGGAGGTGGGCCCGTGGCGCTGATCGTTGATCGCGCATCCGCGTGAATGCTGCCATTGCACTGCACGTGCCCAGTCGGTACATCCCTCCCATGCGCGCTGAAATCGAGAATCTTGTGGACGAGATCAAGCAGTCGATCGGGCTGCTGAGGAGGCATCTTTGACGTCGACAAGGCGCGTGCGCGCCTTGCCGAGCTCAACCGGCAGGCCGAGGATCCCAATCTCTGGAACGATCAGCAGCGCGCGCAACGCGTGATGCAGGAGCGCACTGCGCTAGAGGATCAGCTCGGCTTACTCGCGCGCATCGATTCCGAGCTCGATGACCACTTGACCCTGATCGAGCTCGGCGAAGCCGAGAACGACCAGAAGACTATCGCCGACGCCGAGGCCGCGCTGCAAAAGCTCAAAGCCGAGGTGGCGCGGCGCGAGCTCGAAGCGCTGCTCTCGGGCGAGGCCGATGCCAACGACAGCTACCTTGAAGTCCACGCCGGCGCCGGCGGCACCGAGAGCCAGGACTGGGCCAACATGCTGCTTCGCATGTATACGCGTTGGGCGGAGCAACACGGTTACAAGATCGAATATCTGGAAGAGACCGAGGGTGAGGAAGCCGGCGTCAAGTCTGCGACCATTCTGGTCAAAGGCCGCAACGCCTATGGCTGGCTCAAGACCGAGAACGGCGTGCACCGCCTCGTTCGCATCTCGCCTTTCGATTCCAACGCGCGCCGGCACACCTCATTTGCCAGCGTGAACGTTTATCCGGTTATCGATGATCGCATCCAGGTCGACGTCAAGGAGTCGGACGTCCGCGTCGATACGCTGCGCGCGAGCGGTGCCGGCGGCCAGCACGTCAACAAGACCGAGTCGGCAATCCGGCTCACCCATATCCCGACCAATATCGTGGTCTATTGCCAGAACGATCGCTCCCAGCACCGTAACCGCGCGCAGGCCTGGCAGATGCTGCGCGCGCGCCTTTACGAGATGGAGCTCAAAAAGCGCGAGGAGCAGGCAGCCGCGGAGCAGGCTGCCAAGACCGATATCGGCTGGGGGCATCAGATCCGCTCCTACGTGCTGCAGCCCTATCAGATGGTGAAAGATCTGCGCACCGGGGTGTCCACATCAAATACCGGGGCCGTGCTCGACGGTGAGCTCGACCGGTTCATGGAGGCGGTGCTGTCGCAAAAGGCGTTCGGCAAGGAGCCGGTTGCAGTGGAGGACGTGGAGTAGGGGGATCAATCCGCGGTGCGGCCGGAGGCCGTAGGGTGCGCACTCTCATTTGGGCGTAGGCCCGCAAGCTGGATTGCGCGCACCTTTGCCCACCCTACAGCTCCGAGAGTCGTGCTCCTGCGCGCAAGAACTTCTGCGGATCGACCGCTTCACCTTTCACGCGCGTCTCGTAGTGCAGATGTGAACCGGTCGAGCGTCCGGTCGAGCCCACCTTGCCGACGATTTGTCCTGCCCTGATGGATTGTCCGACCTGAACGTCAATGGCGGAGAGGTGTGCATAGCGGGTCGAGAGCCCGTTGCCGTGATCGATGTCGACCGACTTGCCGTAGCCTCCGCTCCAGCCCGCTGCGGTGACGGTTCCGTCGGCGGTGGCGCGCACCGGGTCTCCGACCTCGCCATGAATATCAAGCCCGGTATGCATCGCCGGCGCGCCGGTAAAGGGATCGGATCGCACACCGAAGCTGGACACAAGCTCGATCTCGCCGCCCACGGGCTTGCGCAAGGGCACACTATGGAGCGTGCGTGCAAGTTGATGGAATTGAATCCGTGCCACACTGATGCGGTAGACTTGGCGCTCGAATCCGCCCGCCTCCTTCGGCGCATGCGGCGGGACGAAGGGGCCGCCCATCCCTCGAGCCTTGTCAGGGTTTGCAGCTCTCGTTCCGCCGACCCCAAGGTCTGAAAGCACGCCGCGGATGCGTTGCGCGCGCAACGCATAATCCTCCTCGATGGAATCGAGCGTGGCGGCCTGACGCTGCTCCACGCGATCGAGCGAAGCCTCGATCTTCGCCATTGCCGCGCTCACCCCGCCGCTCCTTGCGATGTTGGCGCGGTAATCCAATGACGGATCGCGATCGCGCGGGACGAGAAGAGCTCCCTTGCCATTGCTGGGCGAGGGCTTGCTACCGGTCGCCGGTCCGATTGTGCCGGTTCGGGGTGCCGGCCTGATTGACGAGGTCACATCGCCGAAGCCGTTGAGCGCGTTGGCGCGGGATTCCAGGGCTGATTGCCGCCGCAGCATCTGGTCGAGCTTCTGCTCGTACTGCTCCTGATCGAGCAGCTGCCGGCTCGAAATGCGATCGATCTGGGCGCGTAACTCGGCAATGCGATCTTCGTAGCCGAACTGCATGTCGGCCTGCCGGGCGATAAGCCTGGTGAGCACGTCCTCGCGGAAAGCAAAGTAGGTCGCGGTGGCGACCGTCCACACTGCCATCAGCGCAAGCGCGCCGAGACCGAGCCAGAACGCGAACGGGCCAAGCCGAAACTGTCGCCCGGCGTGCGCCAGCGTGTAACCGGCGAGCCGCCGCTCGCGCAGCGCATAGAACCGCTCGGTATCGCCGGATTGGCCGCCATGGCGGTACGATGATAATGACCGCGAAGACATTCACGCATCCTCGCCGGATCGTTACGTCAGGGGACGTTACACCGGCGCTAATTGCCGCCAATTTGAGCGAATTATGGTTAATTTTCCGGAAATGCTGATCCCTCCCCCTGCAAGGGGGAGGGTGGCCGAGCCGATCTCGGGTTTACCCGAGATCGGCCACTTTAAATGCCCAAGTCGGCTACAGCCGACTTGGGGAAGCGAGGCCGGATGGGGCTTCCGTCGTGTGAGCTGCCCCCACCCGGCGCGCTGCGGGGCACCTCGCCGACATTGTCGGCGGGCCCCCTCGCGCGCCACCCTCCCCCGCAAGCGGGGGGAGGGATAAGCCCCTAAGGCGCCTTCCTTTTGACCCTTTTGCGCATCAAAAACGGAGTCGCAGCTACGGGCAAAATTGCTGCCAGGTCGATGATTTAGGGGAACTCGACCGGGGCGAGGGGAGTGTGGTCCGCCGTGCGGGCCATCGCGGGTCGAGGGGACGCCAAGTCGGGGCATGGCGGCGCAGCCATCTTATCCTACGCTCGAGACGCTCCAAAAGCTGGAGGCTTGTCTCTGCGACGAAGTTCGCCGGCACGTTCCGCGCCGCCGCCCGCAATTCGACGAAGCGCAAACTGCCTCATCGTTTTTGGACACGTCCGCGCTTGGTACATCCGCCTCGCGACGGCGAATCGGTTTGTGGTGGCCACGCCTGCGCAAGTTCGCCCTGATCGGCGGCGCCCTAAAAGCTTTCACGTTGATTGCCATGGCCGCTCTGTGGTGGCGGTTGTCCAGTGGTCCGATCGAGCTTGATGTCGTGACCCCTTGGCTCGCCGCCGCGGTCCAGGAGAATTTCGGGGAAGGTCACGAGGTCGAGATCGGCGGCACGCAGGTCGAGCGCGGCGCTCACGGGCGACCATCGCTGCGCATTCGTGACATTGTCGTGCGCGATGCGGACGGCGTGGTCGTGGCAAGCGCGCCCAAGGCCGAGGTCGGCATTTCCGGCTGGAGTCTTCTCACCGGCCATCCCCGCGCGGAGCGCTTGAGCCTCGTCGGGGCCGAGATGGCGCTGCGCATCGAGCATGACAGCAAGGTGACCGTGTTCGCGGGCGGCAGCAAGCGTGGCTTCGTCACCGCCTCGGCAGTGTCCACTCCGCTCGCGACCGGCTCGACGCCGCTGCCGGTCAAGCCCGCACCGATTGCCACCCTCGCCGTTCCCGCGCCGCCTGCGGTCTCCACCGCTCGCACCGGCGTTCCCGATTTTGCCGCGCTGCTTGCCTGGATCGAGAGTCTCGATGCCGCGGCTCTCGACGGTCGTGATCTCACCGAGATCGGGCTCAAAGGGGGAAATCTGACCGTCGACGACGAGCGCACCGGCAAGCAATGGACATTCACAAACATTGATCTGAGCGTCATGCGGCCCAAGGAGGGCGGCATTGCCGTGATACTCGGATCGCAGGCCGCGGAACGGCCCTGGCAGATGCGCGCTGCGATCACACCGGGACAACGCGGCCATCGTCTTGTGGATATCGAGACGCAAAAGGTTTCGGCCAAGGATCTGATGTTCGCAATGCGATGGGGCGAGGGCTTGTACGATCCCGAGCTGCCGCTTTCGGCGCGCATCAAGGCCGATCTGGGGCCGGACGGGATTCCCCACACGCTCGACGGCCGGGTCGTCGTCGAGAAGGGATTCATCGTTGATGCCGACGATCCGCTCGTACGCATTCCCATTGATCGCGCCGAAGTCAGCCTCGATTGGGATGATGCGCACCACGCTCTCCTGATGCCGTTCCAGATCGTTTCCGGCGCCAATCGGTTTACCTTGATGGCGCAGTTCGCGGCGCCGCGCGAGGAAGGCGGTGCGTGGGGTCTCAAATTGTCGGGCGGCTCCGTCGTTCTGGCCTCGGCGACGGCGTCGGACTCGCTCGTGCTCAATCGCTTGCTTCTACAGCTGCGCATCGATCCGAACACCCGCCGCGTCGACATCGAGCAGGGCGAGATCGGCAACGGCGAAATCGGTGTCGTGCTTTCCGGCGGGATGGACTGCTCCGGGGACGACCCGCAGCTCGCGGTGTCGGTTGCCGGCACCCGCATGTCGGTCTCCGCCATGAAACGGCTGTGGCCGGTTTTCGCGGCGCCCAAGGTGCGCGCCTGGGTCGAGGACCACATCCACGGCGGCACGGTCGAGCGGCTGGAGATTGCAACCAACGCGCCAATATCGACGCTCAAATCGAGCGGGCCGCCGGTGCCGGAGGATGGGCTCGCGATCAAGATCGTGGGCCACGGGGCCGAGCTTCGGCCGATCGAAGCGCTCCCCGCGATCCGCGATGCCGACGTCGACGTGCGCATCACCGGGCGCACAGCGGTCATCAATCTGGGGCGCGGGAACGCCGAAATCTCTCCCGGCCGCAAGCTTTCGATCACGAATGGCGTGTTCGAAGTCCCGGATACGTTTCCGAAAGCGCCGCCCGCGAAGGCGCGTTTCCGCCTGGATGGCTCGGTGCAGGCCGCAGCGGAACTGTTGGCGAGCGAGCGGCTGCGCAACTATTCCGGTGCGCCGTTCGATCCTGCGACGACCCGCGGCACGTTGACCGCCCAGGTCGCGCTGGGCTTGCCGCTCAAGGAAGATCTTGCCGAGGGCTCGTCGAGCTACACCATCAACGTTGATGTTGTGAACTTTGCCGCCGAACGCATGGTCATGGGCCAGAAGGTCGAAGCGGCGACCCTCAAGGTGAGCGCGAACAACCAGGGCCACTGGATCAGAGGAGACGTGAAGATCAATGGTGTTCCTGCGGCCCTCGATTTCCGCAAGCCCCGCGATGCCGATCCGGAAATCCGCCTGCAGGCAACGCTCGATGAGAGCGCGCGCACCAAGTTCGGTTGCGATCTCAATGGCTATGTTTTCGGTCCCGTCCCGATCAAGCTCGCCGGCCGCTTGCCCCAGGAAGGCGATCCACGCTTGAGCATCGAAGCCGATCTCACCCAGGCGAAGGTCGATAACCTGCTCCCGGGATGGTCGAAGAATCCGGGCGAAACTGCGCGTGCGACCTTCACCATGATCAAGCAGTCGCAAGGCGCCCGGTTCGAGGATTTGGTCATCGAGTCCCCGAGCGCTTCCGTCAAAGGCATGGTCGAGGTCGATTCCGCGGGCGAGGTCGTGCTGGCAAATTTTCCCGTCTTCGGCCTCTCGAACCGAGACAAATCAACCCTCAAGGCAGAGCGTGGTGCCGATGGCACCTTGCGCGTGAGCGTGCGGGGCGATGTCTATGATGGGCGCGGCTTTATCAAATCGACGATGTCGGGCCCCGCCAACGGCAAGCCGAAGCCGGACAAAGACATCGATCTCGAAGTCAAGCTGGCCACCGTGCTCGGATTTCACGGTGAGACCTTGCGCGGCCTCGACGTGCGCGTGTCGCGCCGCAGCGGTGTGATCACCAGCTTTGCGCTGAGCGGCAAGCTCGGCCGCGATACCCCGCTTCTCGGCGATCTGCGCGGCCGCGGGACCAATGGGCGGCCCGTCGTTTTCGTGGAAACGAGCGATGCCGGCGCATTTTTCCGTTTCACCGACATCTACCCCAAAGTTTTCGGCGGCGAGATGTGGGTGGCGATCGATCCGCAGAGCGCCGACAAGGCTCCGCAGGAGGGCGTGTTGAGCGTTCGCGATTTCGTGGTGCGCGGAGAGGCGACGCTCGACCGAGTGGCCGCGGCACCGCCGCCGGACCGTCCGAATGCTCCTTCGCCGGGCGTGGAATTCTCGCGCCTGCGCGTGGATTTCAGCCGCACGCTTGGCCGTTTCACCGTTCACGACGGGGTCGTGAAGGGTCCCGCGATCGGCGCCACCGTTGATGGCTATATCGATTACATGCATAACGACGTGCGCATGCGCGGTACCTTCGTGCCGCTCTATGGCCTCAACAATATGTTCGGACAGATACCAATTGTCGGGCTCTTCCTCGGCGGCGGCAGCAACGAGGGTCTCATCGGCCTGACTTACGAGGTGGTCGGCCCGCCGAGCGCGCCGGTCCTGCGGGTCAATCCCATCTCCGCGGTGGCGCCCGGCCTGTTGCGCAAGTTCTTCGAGTTCCCCGGCGCAAACACCATGAGCATGCCGCAGAGCTACGCTGAGCCGACCAGATGACAGAGGTCAGATGACAGATGTCAGATGTCTGATGTCTGACCTCTGATCTCTGACATCTGACATCTGACCTCTGCCTATACCGGTTTCAACAGCACGTGGCGCTTTCGCCCCAGCGAGAGCTTGATCACGCCCTGCGGGGTCAAGTCCTTCGGGGTGAGCACCATCCTTTCATCAGACACGGTCACGTCGTTGACTTTGAGCCCGCCGCCCTTGATCTGGCGGCGCGCCTCGCTGTTCGACGGCACCAGGCCTGCTTCCACATTCGCCGCGAGCACGCCGAGCCCTGCCTCGAGCCTCGCGCGCGGGATCTCGATCGTCGGCAGCGTCTCGGCAAGGGCACCCTCCTCGAATGTGCGCCGCGCGGTTTCCGCGGCCGCTGCGGCCGCCTCGCGGCCGTGCAGCAGCGCGGTCGTCTCGGTTGCGAGAATTTTCTTCGCTTCGTTGAGCTCCTGCCCGCGCAGTGCGGTGAGCCGCGCGATCTCGGCAAGGGGAAGCTCGGTGAACAGCTTGAGCAGCCGTCCGACATCGCCGTCCTCGCAATTGCGCCAGAACTGCCAGTAGTCGTACGGGCGCATCATCTCGGCATTGAGCCACACCGCCCCGGTTTCGGTTTTGCCCATCTTGGCGCCGGATGACGTGGTAAGGAGCGGCGTAGTCAATGCAAACAGTTCGGTGTTGAGCAGCCGGCGGCCGAGATCGATGCCGCTCACGATATTGCCCCATTGATCCGAGCCGCCCATTTGCAGAATGCAGCCGTGGCGCTTGTTGAGCTCCACGAAATCATAGGCCTGCAGGATCATGTAATTGAATTCAAGAAACGTCAGCGGCTGCTCGCGCTCGAGCCGCAGCTTGACCGAATCGAAGGTGAGCATCTTGTTGATGGTGAAGTGACGACCGACGTCACGCAGAAACGGGATATAGTGCAGCCGGTCAAGCCAGTCGGCATTGTTGGCCATGATGGCGCCCGCGTCGAAGTCGAGAAAGCGGGCGAACACCGTGCGGATCGAGGCGATGTTCTGCTCGATTTCCGCTTCACCGAGCAGCATGCGGCTTGCATCCTTGCCGGACGGATCGCCGATCTTGCTCGTGCCGCCGCCCATGAGCGCGATCGGACGATGGCCGGTCTTTTGCAGCCAGCGCAACATCATGATGGTGAGAAGATTGCCGATATGCAGGCTCGGCGCGGTGGCATCGAAGCCCACATAGGCGGTAACCGGGCCGGCCGCGGCCCGCGCATCGAGCCCCTCGGCGTCCGATATCTGATGGATGAAGCCCCGCTCCGCGAGAACGCGCAGGAAATCGGACTTGTAGGTGCTCATGAGTTCTCGTCTCTTTCGCGCTCGTGGTGTAACAAATCCGCAGCAGGATTGAAACCGAGGGCTCCGCAATGGCCTCTGTCGCTGCCATCGGCCTGATGAGCGGTACGTCCTATGACGGGATCGACGTTGCGCTGATCGAGACCGACGGCGAAAAAATCGGCCGTCTTGGGCCGACCGGCTACCGTCCCTACAGCGATCTCGAGCGCGATCGGCTGCGCCATGCCATGGCGGCTGCTTCACATCTCACCGATCGCAACGAGCGGCCGAAGCTCCTTGCCGAAGTCGAAGAGCTCGTCACCGACATGCATGCGGAGGCGGTCGAGGCGTTTCTTGCCGCGAACGGCATGACGCCGGAGGAGGTAGGCGTCGTGGGCTTTCACGGCCAGACCGTGTTGCATCGCCCCGACCGGGCGTTCAGCCTTCAGCTCGGCCATGGAGCAGCGCTTGCCGCGCGGCTCGGCATTGCGGTCGTCTACGATTTTCGCGCCGCCGATATCGCGGCGGGAGGGCAGGGCGCGCCCATGGTCCCGATCTTTCATCGCGCCATGGTGCGCGTGCTGCGGCGGCCGCATCCCGTGGCCGTGCTCAATTTGGGCGGTGTTGCGAACATCACCTTCATCGACGGCGACACGCTCATTGCGTTCGATACCGGCCCCGGCAACGCGCTGATTGACGATTTTGTCAGGCTGCGCTCGGGCCAGCCGCAGGACGACGAGGGGCGTGCGGCGGCGGCAGGCCGCGTCGACGAAGATGCGGTCGCGCGCGTTCTCACCCATGAATTCTTTTCCAGGCGGCCGCCAAAGTCGCTCGACCGCAACGCCTTCCGCCACTGGGTGGCGGAGGAAGGAAAGCTTGCCGATAAAAGCACGCAAGACGGCGCCGCGACATTGACCGCCGTTACCGCTGCCGCGGTCGCGCACGCGATGAAGATTCTCCCGCGGCCCCCCCTGAGCTTCATTATGGCCGGAGGCGGCACGCGCAATCCAACCTTGATGCGAATGCTCGTCGAGCGCCTCGCGCCTGCCCACGTCGATACCGCGCACGCGGTCGGATGGTCGGCCGATTCGCTCGAGGCGCAGGCCTTCGCCTATCTCGCCGTGCGCACGCTACGCAATCTGCCCATCACATTTCCCAGCACCACCGGCGTGCCTCAACCGCAGACAGGCGGCGTGATCGCGCGGTGATCCTTCTGGCCATACGTTATTCCTGCAGGCTCAGCCGCAGATAGACGCGATGGAAGCCTTGCTCCATCCCGCGGTGGGTTTCAACAAATCCGAGGTGGGCGTACATGGACAAATTCTCGCTCATCGCGGCGTTTGTATAGAGCCGGATGGCTGGCAAACGAAGCCGCCGGGCCTCGTATAGAGCGTGCTCTATCAGCTGCCGGCCAAGGCCTTCGCCCTGGCACGCCGGGTCGACTGCAATATTGTCGATGAAATAGGCGTCAATCTCAGGCCAGGCGATCATATAGCCTTGCACGCCGCCTGCGCTCTCGATCATCACGACATGACCGACCGCGATCTCGGCCGGAAAATCGGCCGCCATTGGAGCAGGCTCGCGTCCGATGCGCGCGACGTACTTGCCGTAAGCGGCCCGCGCAATCGCGACAATGCGGGGAGCATCGTCTGCACGCGCCTCGCGAATAAAGCCCGCGTCCTTGGAACGGGGCATTGGCTACTCGCGCAATCTATAGCGGGATGATGATCCTTCGAATCATCATCCCGCTACAGCTTTTTGTTTGAGCATGATCTCTTTCCGAAAACCGGTTCCCACTTTTCGGGATCATGCTCTATCGAACGAAAAATTCAATCAATGGCTGGTTGCATTGAGCTTCGCATGCAGCCGGCCAATCGTTTCGGCCTCGCTCGCAAAATCAGCCTCGCTCAGGAACGGGCGCTTATGAGCCAGAGAAATCCAGAACTCGCGAATGTTCGTCAGATTTGCGCGATAGATCGGATCAAGCGTAAGCATAAGCGCCCGTTCGCAGTCCGCCGCCTTCTCCCATGGGTCCACGTGGTTCATGACGTTCTCCCCGGCGAGCGGCCCCCTCGCTCG
>Ga0306920_100006610_pt1 | contig 15168 bp, 14 predicted proteins | sample flu12Cox44000170_FD_204666 | JGI IMG/M metagenome (GOLD analysis project Ga0306920, IMG submission 204666) | Lab enrichment of tropical soil microbial communities from Luquillo Experimental Forest, Puerto Rico - flux4day.12C.oxic.44.000.170 (v2)... | ecosystem: Environmental > Terrestrial >... | reverse complement strand
ACATGGTGGATGGAAAACAATACATAGTCATTGCCTCAAGCGGTGGCCGTGATCCGAAAGGGCCAACCGGCGGCATGTACGTAGCGTTTGTTCTGCCGGTAGGGAAGTAGCGCGCACGATAGAGCGCTATCGGATATAGTCCTCCGGCTTCACGTCAAGCGAATCCGGAGGAAACGTGGAGGCATCGGCGCCAAGCTGCGTGTTCGGAGTGTCTCCCATCGTCAATTCCAGCGTTCCGCCTTCAGCGATATCTGCATGACGGAACCAGACCCCGTCGAGCGGCTTTCCGTTAAGCCGGATACTCTGCACGTACTTGTTATCGCGCGAATTGTTATGAGCGAGAACCACAAGGCTCTTGCCGTTCCTGAGACGAATTGTTGCCTTATCAAAGATTGGACTGCCCACATCGTAGGCCGGGATGCCGGGCGTAACCGGATAGAAACCCATCATCGAAAACACAACGAAAGCGCTCATTCCGCCTCCGTCTTCATCGCCGGGAATGCCCTGCAGTCGATCGGTGAAGAACGCATCGAGCAGGATGCGGATCCGTTTCTGTGTCTTCCACGGCGCGCCGAGCCGGTTGTAAATGTAAGGAATCGCGAAGCTGGGCTCGTTGCCCATTGAGAACTGCCCAACCATCGAAGTCGAATCCGGGAACTTCGCCTGGAACTCATACTTCGAGCGCCCAAGCGGCTCTCGGAAGAGTTGGTCGAGATTCGCTTCAGCGCTTTTCGTGCCACCCATCAAGTTGATCAGGCCGCTGAAGTCGTGGAGCACGTCCCACGTATAGGTGTATCCGTTGTTTTCATCGAAGTAATCGCGCCCACCCATGCCGCCATCGAATTTCGGATCGAGCGGCTCGATCCATTTTCCTTCATCATCCTTCGGCCACATCAATGCCTTGTCTGTCCGGAAGAGATTCTTGTAGTTTGCAGCGCGCTGAAGAAATAGCTTCTCGTCGTCGGGCTTCTTGAGAGCCCGGGCCAGCTGAGCGATATTCCAGTCATCGAAGCTGTTCTCCAGTGTGACAGGCACGGGCTGGCGCTTTTCAAAGGGATGAACCGCTGAAACGGTCTCATTCTCGCCGGGGCGCAGCGCAGGCATGTATCCGCGAGCTGCATAGAAGTCATCCAGCGCAGTCTTCGGACCGAGGCGCCACGGCAGCAGCGTCGTATCAAGCGAGCGCTTGCGAACTCCCTCAAACGCAGTCTGCAGATCGAAGTTCTGCACACCCTTGAACCATGCGTCGGCAAACCACGGCGCTGCATGATTCCCATTCATGCAGGCGTAAGGCCCGGTGACCAGCGCAAACGTCGGCATGACGCCCGACTGCTGGTACATGCGAACATACGATTGAATCTTATCTGCTTCTACATCGGGATTCAGCAGTGTCTGCAGCGGTTCCAGCGCGCGAAACGTATCCCACAGCCAGTTATCCACGTAGAAAGGGCGCGCATCCTCATGCACGTGGTGATCAAAGCCGCTGTAGTATCGTCCGTCTTCAGTGATGTTGACCATTCGCTCGTAGCAGCGATAGAGCGCTGTGTAGAAGACTCTGCGCTGCGACTCCGTGCCGCCTTGCACTTCGATCTGGCCAAGAACCTCATCCCAACGCGCCTTCGCGGCCTGCTTGACGCGTTCAAATCCCCACTCCGGAATCTCACGCGACAAGTTCTTCTTTGCCTGCTCCGCGCTGATGAACGAGATTGCGTACCGAAACTCGAGGAGCTTCGCGCCACTACCGGTGGCCGTGATCCTGCTCTTGTTCTCGTGCGTCGCGAGCTCGAATGTGGCCGGGAAACTGAATTCTCCAAAGACAAACGCCTTCATCCCGCCGAAATTCTCTTCGCCGGATACGGCATTCCCCTGAATCTGCAGTGATCCAGGCTGCCGGTTCGCAATCACGACAGAGGCATTGGCGCTTGGAAAACTGAAACGGAAATAGCCACACCGCTCCGTCGCGGTAAACTCTGTCTGAATCAGCGATTCATCAAAACGAGTGGAGTAGTAGTAGGGAGTTGTCTTCTCCTGATCGTAGGCCGATGGCCGGTTATCTTTCCCCGGCATGATGCTGAACAATTCCGGCATCCGAAGGGAACTGATCGTGAGTGGAAACGACGCAATCCGGTCATCCATCGCGTCCGCTCGAACCGGGTACATTCGAATCATGCTGTTTGGCAGGTAGACGGTTGGCCGCGTGGGCTCAAGCAGAATGCCGACATTGCCGATCGTTGGGTCGACCCACTCGACCTGGGCGCGGCACCGCACAGAAATCAAAACCAGGATCGCAACAGATAAGATCCTAAACAAGCCTGCATGTTTGTCGCCGGTATGACGTATGGCGGTCCTCAGGGTCAGCATCGTGGGTCTCATAAATTGGCCGGTGACAGAAGCATAGCCGGTTGAACTCTGGCATGGCGGGGATGTGATCCAGCCTCAGGGCTGTGGAAAACTTTATCGGCAATTATCGCTTTTTCTTCGCCTTTTCATGCAAAGATCGAGTATGCTGGCTCCGCAGCTTGGAGGATGCATTCATGGACTTTCAAAAGGAGCTCGTCGCGGAATACGATCGCGAAACCGCACACACCCGCAAGACTCTTCAGGCCATTCCCGAAGAGGCCGATTTCGCCTGGAAACCGCACGACAAGTCGATGGCTTTCGGGCGCCTCGCGGCGCACGTGTCGGACACGAACGGGGACTGGGCCTTGCACACACTTACGCGTGATCGGCTCGAATGGACGCCGGACATGAATCCCAAAGACCCGGCTACGAAACCTGAACTGCTGGAGCGCTTTGAACGACAAGTCGCCGAAGTAAAACTCGCGCTGGCGGCCATGACCCCGGCACGGTGGGACTCAAACTGGAAGTTTGTTGCTGGCGATCAGACTTGGATAGATGATTCGAAGTACCAGGTATGGCGCATCTGGGTGGTCAATCACATGATTCACCACCGCGCACAGCTCGGCGTTTACATCCGGCTGCTGAATAAGAGAGTGCCGGGGATGTACGGCCCCTCTGCGGATGAGATGTGAGCCGTTGAGGCACCCGAGAGCGGGGTAGTGGCGAGAGGCCAGCGACTGCTCCGCTTTCCAAGTCGCACATCACTGACAGCTTGCCACCTATTCCACTAGCCTTGATGGATGCCGTTCTCCTTTCCGAAGGTCTATCCCATACTTGACGCCTCCTTCATCCCGACGACCGGAAGGGCAAATTTCCTGAGAAGCCTCGGCCAATCGCTGACTGATTCCGGAGTCACTTTACTCGAATACCGCAACAAGACCGGCAGCGACGCGGAACTTCTAGCCGATGCAGCCGTGCTTCGCGAAGCTTTGCCTGAGGGATGGGTAAAGCTCATTCTTGATGATCGGGTGGATCTGGTTGATGAGTCGGGCTTTGACGGAGTGCACGTTGACGCCGGAGACGCGTCCCCATATGAAGCTCGGCGAATCCTGGGCCCGGATCGGATCATTGGAACGTTCGGTGGAAGCGAGTCGCTCTTGCCCGGCATCCTCCTCGCGCCTGTAGACTACCTCGCAATCGGCCCGGTCTTCACAACAACCACCAAGCAGACCGATAAGCGGCCAATTGGCGTCGCCGGCGTGAAGCGGCTGCGCGAACAGGCTGGGCCGGATGTCATTTTGACGGCAGCAGCCGGCATCACGCTCGAGACCGCTGCGTCAGTACACGAAGCCGGCGCAAGTACGGTGGCAGTTGCCGCCGCGCTCTTTCGCGCGGGCGATCCTGGTGTCGAGTTCAAGAGATGGTGCGCGAATATGGGCTGTTAGCTCAGCGCTTGAGATTGCACGAGACAATTCCGATATATTCAAGTACAAGAATCCCAGTGCAGACTCCTGAGCTGAGCTCCAACGAGACTTCATCGCCTTCGGCCGTTGCCCCAAAACTGGTGCAGAGCCTCGGGCTATTCAGTTCTACTGCCCTCGTCGCCGGATCCATGATCGGCTCCGGTATCTTTCTCGTCGACGCGGACATTGCGCGGACAGCCAACTCGCCCGCCCTTGTTTTGGGAGCCTGGGTCGTCACCGGCGTCCTCACCATGATCGGCGCCCTGAGCTACGGTGAGCTCGCTGCAATGATGCCCAAGGCGGGCGGCCAGTACGTCTACCTTCGGGAGTCTCTCGGACCATTGTCGGGGTTTCTCTACGGCTGGACGCTCTTTCTTGTCATCCAGACAGGAACAATTGCAGCGGTATGCGTCGCATTCGGCAAATTCCTTGGCGTTTTTTTTCCGGCAGTTTCCACGACGCACTGGCTTTGGCATATCGCGCACGTACCCCCGATCACCGTTGGCCCCATGGTTTTGGGCAACATGGACATTGGTGTTAACACCGCCAACCTCACCGGCATCGTCATCGTCTTCTTGCTGGCGTTCGTGAATGTCTTCGGCGTGAAACTCGGCGCGCTGATCCAGAACATCTTCACCTCTGCAAAGGCTCTATCTCTCGCGGCCCTGGTTCTCCTTTCGCTCACGATCGGCCGCAACGCAACTGCATGGAATGCAAACTTCGGAGAAGGCTGGAGCCAGTTTTGGAAGAATGCTGGCTGGGGCTCACTGCATCCGCTGCAAGTGGGCGTCGGCGGCCCCATCGTCCTTGTTAATCTGATCGTGATTCTCGCTGTCGTACAGGTTGGCTCGCTCTTCTCTGCGGATGCCTGGAACAACATCACGTTCACAGCCGGGGAAGTGAAGAATCCGCGTCGAAATATTCCACTCTCGCTGATTCTCGGCACCGGATTCGTGCTGACGGTCTATTTCCTTACAACTCTGGGGTATCTGCTCGTGCTCCCGATGCACGGCGATCCGAATGGAACTACCGCGCTCGCGCGCGGGCTCCAGTACGCCGCAGAGGACCGCGTAGCGACGGCAGTGCTGGGCGTGGTTTTCCATTCCGGGGGAGCGCAATTGATGGCGGCGGCCATTCTCATCTCCACCTTCGGCTGCGCGAATGGACTGTCGCTCGCGGGTGCGCGCGTTTACTACGCCATGAGCCAGGACGGACTCTTCTTCAAGTCGGTCGGCAAGCTGAATCCGAAGTACAAGACGCCGGCAGCGGGCTTGTTTGTTCAGGCGTGTTGGACGGCGCTCCTTTGCATCTCCGGCTCCTACAGCCAGTTGCTCGACTACATCATCTTCGCGGTTCTCGTCTTCTACATTCTGACCATCGTTGGACTATTCGTGCTTCGATTCAAGCGGCCCGACGCTCCACGGCCATACCGAGCGCTCGGCTACCCCGTATTGCCGGGTGTCTACATCGCAATTGCTGCATGGATCTGTGTCGTATTATTGCGGTACAAGCCCCAGTACACGTGGCCGGGCCTGGCGCTGGTCCTGCTTGGAATCCCGGTCTATCTTTTCTGGTCGCGGCCTCGGCAAGCCACATGATTAGTTGATCGATCCACACGAGAATCAGCAAAACTTCAGGGAGGGCAATGCATGGCAGGCAAACTTTTCGCCACCAAGCCAATCGAAACTATTTTGGCCGAGGCCAATGAATCGCACGAGCACTCGCTCAAGCGGGCTCTGGGCCGCATCAATCTGATCTCCATCGGCATTGGGGGAATCATTGGCGCGGGCATCTTTGTCCTCACGGGAACTGCGGCAGCCCAATTCGCCGGGCCCGCAATCGTCATCTCTTACATCATTGCGGGTATCGGATGCGTCTTTGCTGGCCTCTGCTACGCCGAGTTTGCATCGATGCTTCCGATTGCAGGCAGTGCCTACACCTATGGCTACTCCACGATGGGAGAGCTTGTTGCCTGGATCATTGGGTGGGCTTTGGTGCTGGAGTATGCTTTCGGAGCTGCTACGGTCGCGGTGGGCTGGAGTGGCTTTGTCAGCAGCCTCCTGAGCTTCTTTGGAACGAAACTTCCGTTTGATCCGACGCCCGCCATCTCGCTGTCATTATTCGGCCACGCGATCAATGCACAAGTAGACCTGTTCGCACTTCTGGCAATCGTGGTCATCACCGGGGTTCTCGTCATTGGAGTCCGCGAGTCTGCCAACTTCACCAGCGCGGCGGTCATGATCAAGGTTGCGATCGTCCTGTTCTTTATCGGCCTTGCTGGAATCTTTGCATTCAGCCACTGGTCGCACATGGTCGCCAATTGGCACCCATTCATTCCCAAGAACACCGGCCACTTCGGACAGTACGGATGGTCGGGTATCATGCGCGGCGCCGGCGTGGTGTTCTTTGCCTATATAGGCTTCGACGCGGTCTCTACGGCAGCACAGGAAGCGAAGAACCCGCAGAAGGACATGCCTTTCGGGATTCTGGGTTCTCTGGTCGTCTGCACGATCCTGTACATGTTCGTGGCTGGCTTGCTCACTGGCCTGAAACCCTACAACACACTCAATGTTCCGGCTCCGGTCGCTGATGGGGTCGCGGTCATCGGAGTCCGATGGGCAGTTGTTCTCATCGATCTGGCCGCGATTGCCGGGCTCGCATCGGTCATGCTTGTCATGTTGCTGGGACAATCGCGTGTTCTTTATACGATGTCGCGCGACGGATTGTTGTGGAACTGGGTTGGCAAGCTTCATCCACGTTTTTGCACGCCTTACCTGACATCGATCGTGGTTGGGTGCCTTGCTGCGTTTCTTGCGGCCTTTTTCCCGATCACGCTGCTCGGAGAGCTTGTCAGCCTTGGGACGTTGCTTGCGTTTACGATCGTGAGCATTGGGGTTTGGGTGCTTCGCGTCAGGAGACCCGATTTGCACAGGCCAATTCGGACCCCCCTGGTTCCGCTTGTTCCGATCTGCGGTGCAATCGTTTCTCTTGCTCTCATGGTCTCCCTCGATGCGCCGGCCTGGATCGGGTTTACGAGTTGGCTGGTTTTCGGCTTGATCATCTACTTCACTTACAGCCGCAAGCACAGCAAGGTCCAGCGTGCGCTCGCTTCAGCCGATAGCAAAGAGAGGGCCCTTAGCAACTAAGGGCCTGGAAGACTGCCGTATTTTCTCAGGAAGAGAGACTCAGGCCGGCGTCACCGCGCAGAACTCGTCAAACGCGCGAATGAGCTCGCTTGCGATCTCCTGGGCAGTGGCCTGCTCGATGATGTATCGCTGCATCAGGTAGACAAGTTTGCCGTCGCGAAGAATCGCTACCGCGGGGGAGGTCGGAGGATTGCCCTCGAAATAGCTCCGAGCGCGTTCGGTTGCTTCGCGATCCTGGCCGGCAAAGACAGTGATCTTGTGATCCGGCTGACTGCCAGCATTGGCCAAGGCAAGCCGAACGCCGGGACGCATTTTCCCGGCCGCACAGCCACAAATTGAATTCACGACGAGCAGGGTCGTTCCAGGCTTGGCCAGGACAGCATCAACCTCCTCAGCCGTTCTTGTTTCATTGATTCCGGCACGCACGAGCTCTTCGCGCATGGGAATCACCATCAGTTCTGGATACATTTTCGCCTCCGGCAGGGGATGCTGCCTTTCCCATTCTACCCAAAGCGCTTGGTGTAGCCTTGAACCGATGCTCATCGAAGAAAACAGGCCTCTTGCTCCCTTTACCACGTTCCAGATTGGAGGCCCAGCCCGGTGGTTCACTACAGCCAGGTCCGAGGAGGATGTTGTCGGGGCTGCGCTGTGGGCCCGCGGTAAGGACTTGCCGCTTTTCGTGCTCGGTGGAGGAAGCAATCTGCTCGTCTCAGATGAAGGCTTTTACGGACTCGTCCTGCACATTGGCTTGAATGGGATAGATAGATCGGCAGACTCCTTGGGCGCCATGGTCTACAGGGCTGCCGCCGGTGAGGATTGGGACGCCTTTGTAGAGCGCGCAGTTGGGGACGGCTGCGCCGGCATTGAGTGCCTTGCAGGAATTCCCGGAACCGTCGGGGGAACCCCGGTGCAGAATGTCGGAGCCTACGGTCAGGAGGTTGCCGCCACAATCGAAAATGTCCGTGCACTCGATCTGGAGCAGCAAACCTTTGTCGACTTCTCAGGAGCGGAATGTGGCTTTGCGTATCGTCGCAGCCGGTTCAACACGGTCGATCGCGGGAGGTTTGTCGTAACGCGCGTCGACTATCGTCTCATGCGCGATGGTGCGCCTGCGCTTCGTTACGCGGAACTCCAACGCGCCTTCCCTGGAGACAATCGTCCGTCTCTCAGGGATGTTGCTACGACCGTCCGGCAAATTCGGCGCTCAAAGGGAATGCTGCTGGAGGATGGGCAGCCGGATTGCCGGAGCGCGGGAAGCTTTTTTAAAAACCCAATCGTGAACGAAGAGCAGATCACGCACATCGCCGCAAACACCGGTAAGGAGCCGCCGCGATTTCCTGCCGGATCCGAGCCCGAGTATGCAGGCCGAGTCAAGGTGCCTGCGGCATGGCTCATTGAGCAGGCGGGATTTGCGAAGGGCTATGCGCTCGGTGCCGCAGGCGTGTCAACGCGCCATACGCTCGCGCTCGTCAATCGTAATGGCGCGAATGCGGCAGAGATTCTTGCGCTTGCCGAACAGATTCGATCAGCCGTGTCATCCCGCTTCGGGGTCCTGCTGCAAATGGAGCCTGTGCTCGTCGGGTTCTAGCCTGCTGGTGCCTACGCCGTTCCGTCGAGTCGCTTGATCATGCGCTCACGCTCCAGATTCAGAACATCAACAGCCGAACCCTGGGCGCGTATACGGCCTTCCCGCAGCAAAGCCACCTCTGCCCCTGCAGCGAAGGCATCTGTCGCGTCATGCGTCACAAGAATTGTCTGAGCGCCGTGCTGGCTGGTCCAGTGCTGTAGACGCAACAGCAGAGAATCGCTTGCCGCACCGTCCAGCGCGGAGAATGGTTCGTCGAGCAGCAGCAGCCGCGGCAGGGGGGCCAGAGAACGCGCCAACGCTACCCGTTGCGCCTCACCGCCAGACAAGTCCCGAGGAAGGCGGTTGGCCAAATCCTTTGCGTCGACCATCTCCAGCATTTCGCCCACGCGGCTGATGCGGCCACGAGAGTCGAGGCCGGCAAGTCCGTAGCTGACGTTTTTGGCGACGCTCAAATGAGGGAAAAGCGCAGGATGCTGGGCGACGAGCGAAGTGCGCCGCCGCCCAGGCTTCAGATTGATCCTCAATGAAGTATCCGTGAGCGTTTGCTCGCTGAAGACGATCCGGCCCTCTTGTGGAATGTCGAGTCCAGCAAGAATGCGCAGAATCGTGCTCTTGCCCGCTCCCGATGGCCCGAATATCACCGTCCACTCGGCCGCGAAACGACAGCTCACATCAAGAGAGAAATGACCGCGCTGCGCTTTGACCCGGAACTCAAGCATCGCGCGCTCCCCGCCAACGTCCGCCGATGTAGATGGCGGCAAGCGCAATGATGCTCAACCCTAGCAGAAGCGCGGCAGTGCGATTGGCCGCGGCGTAATCAAAGTTCTCTACCTGGTTGTAGAGAACGATCGAAAGAGTGCGCGTGGCTCCCGGGATGTCGCCGCCCAACATCAACACCACTCCGAACTCGCCGACGGTGTGCAGGAACCCAAGCACCGCCGCCGCCAGAATCGAGCGTCGGGCGAGCGGAACAAGCAGGCTCCAGACGAGCCGTGGCGGCCCCGCTCCAAGCAGGCGCGCCGCATCGATTAGCGATGATTCGACAGCAGAGAATCCCGCCACAATGGGCTGCACTGCAAATGGCAGGCTGTATATCACCGAGCCAACAACAAGTCCTTCAAACGAGAACGCCAGCGGATGACCGAGAATGGCTGCGATCCCTCTGCCCACTGATGTGCGCAGGCCAAGCAGCACAAGCAGAAAGAAGCCCAGCACGGTCGGCGGGAGCACGAGGGGCAGGGCAGTCAACGCTTCAAGCAGCGCGAGCCACCGGCTCTTTCCCAGAACAAGCAGCGCAGACAACGGTACCGCAATCACCAGGAGAATGGCGGTGGTTACGGTCGCGAGCTTAAGAGTGAGGGCAAACGCTTGCCAGTCGATCATTTTTCTTGCACCGAAGTGAGACCAGCCCTGGAGAGTTGCGCTTGCACCGCCGGCGAAAGCAGGAAATCAAGAAGCTTGTGCACGGCGGCTCGTTGCGCAGTGCGGCTGACGATTACTGCCCCTTGCTCGATCGGGGGATACAGGTCCCTTGGAATGATAAAGTACCGTCCGCTCGCCTCAAGGTGTGGCGTGAGCGCCGAGGTTAGCGAGATGAGCCCTGCATCGGCATTGCCTGAATCCACGAACTGCGCAGCCTGGGCGATATTCTCCGCAGTGACGAAGCGGGGCCGCAAAGAATCGTAAAGTTTCAAACTGGTCATCGCAGCAACTGCGGCGCGGCCGTAGGGAGCGCGGTCAGGATTTGCAATGGCGAGACGCCGAAGGCCAGGGTCGCGGAGCAACTCGACAGAGGGCGCCGCCAGCCTGGAATCTTTCCGCGCCCAGAGCACCAGTGTGCCCTTCGCATAGATGATGGGCGTAGTCGAATCAGCGCTACCTGCAGCGTCAGCCAGTCCTGCATCGATCAGCCTCTTTGGATAGCGCATGTCCGCTGACAGAAAAAGATCGAAAGGAGCGCCATTTTGAATCTGTGCTGCCAGAGCGGCAGATGCCTGATAGGTCACTTCTGCCCGTATCCCCGACGATTGCTGAAACTGTGCCAGAATGCGGGGTAAAACGGGCTCGAGATCCGCTGCCGCAGCTACACGCAGCGACGCCTGCGCCAAAACAACAGGAACGCAGCTCAGTCCAAACGCAATGGCGAGAAACTGCTTCAGCATGGTCGTTTCGGTCGCGTGTTGAACAAAAGGTGCCCTACGCTGGTAGGCTAACACCAAGGATGAACGACAATCTGCACACGTTACGCTGTTTCGGATGCGGAGCGCGCAGCTCGGGTGCCGAGTCGCGGCCGGACTTCCGATGCGCAGCCTGCGGCGATCTGTTTGAGGTTGAGTATGCGGGCTGGAGTCAGCGCAAGGGACACGACCGCCCCAATCCCGGCGCGCTGAAATGGCTTTGGCGCGAGCGCCGCAGTTCGAGCGAATCGCTTGACCTGTCCGGAGTCTGGCGCTTCCGCGAGTTGTTGCCCATCCTCGACAACTTCGGCAATGCGGTCACCTTACGCGAAGGCAATACGCCGCTCTATCAGCTTAAGAGAGTGTCGAAAGCGCTCGGCATGGATCAGCTCTTTGCCAAGCATCAGGGAATGAACCCAACTGGTTCGTTCAAGGACACCGGAATGACCGCAGCCCTGAGCGTAGCCAGAGAACGCGGCTTCGAATGGGTGGCGTGCGCGTCTACTGGAAACACATCGGCAGCGATGGCGGCTTACGCAGCGCGCGCCGGGATGCGCAGCCTTGTGCTGATTCCCGAAGGAAAAATCGCCTGGGGAAAGCTCGCTCAAGCCATGGACTACGGTGCGGTCACCTGCCAGTTGAAAACCGATTTCGACGGCTGCGTCCGCGTGCTTACCCAGACCGTAAAGCAGTCTCCCATCTACTTGCTGAATTCGGTGAATCCTTATCGTCTTGAGGGACAGAAGACTCCTGCATTCGAAATTGCCGAGGCCTTCGATTGGTCTGTTCCTGATCACCTCATCGTCCCCGGCGGAAACCTTGCGAATAGTTCGGCGCTTGGCAAGGGTTTCAGAGAGTTATGCGAATTAGGGCTTGTTTCAAGGCTGCCTCGCATCTCAGTCATTCAGGCCGAAGGCGCCAATCCGTTGGCACGGAGCTTTGCCAAGAGCAACGGAACTGTTTTCGAGCCCGTGGAGGCCCATACGCGAGCCACTGCGATTCGGATCGGGAATCCGGCTTCATGGCGCAAGGCTGCGCGCGTCATTCAGGACACCGGGGGATGGTGCCTTGATGTCAACGAGAGGGAAATAGCCGTCGCAAAGGCAGAAATCGGCGCCGAAGGGCTGGGATGCGAGCCTGCCTCTGCGGTCACGCTTGCCGGGCTGAAGAAACTGGTTGCTCAGGGCAAAGTTGCTGCTACAGACTCCGTCGTTCTTGTGTTGACCGGCCATACGCTGAAAGACGCCGAGTACACAATTGGCTTTCATAGCGGAACACTGCTGAACGACCAGGAACTCTCCGGCCACGAAGGGGAAGTCGAGGCTCTACGACGCAATGCCGTTCCTGTTGATGCCTCCGCCGCTGCTGTCCTGGACGTTGTCAAGGCAAGTGTCAGATGAGCGCATTCCAAACTGGGCCCTCCGCACCATTCCGGATGAAGCTTCCGGCAACTTCCGCTAATCTCGGCGCCGGCTTCGACGCGGCCGCCGTGGCGCTTGATTTCTTCCTTGAGATCGAGGCCGAGCCCGCGCTCGAGTTTTCAATCGATGCGAGTGGGCGCGATGCGTCTCTCTGCGGCATGGTCGAAGGAAACCTTATTCTCGAGGTCTACAGCACGCTGCTTCGGCAGAATGGCAAGCCGGTCACGCCGCTGGAGATTCGCATGCGCAACGAAATCCCTTTGGGAATGGGCTGCGGATCTTCGGCAGCGGGGAGACTCGCGGGAGTCGCAATGGCCGCCCGCTTCGGCGAACTCGGCTGGAGCGCTGACCGCATTCTTGAAGAGGCGTGTGCGCTCGAGGGGCATCCGGACAATGCTGCGGCCTGTTGGCTGGGGGGATTTGTGGCCGCAGCCAGCGAAGGACGAAAAGTGCATCTGGCGCGGGTTATGCCCCCCGCCGAATGGCGCGCAATCATAGTCCTTCCACCGGATTCACTCGCCACCTGCAAAGCCCGGGCCGTGCTGCCCGAGTGCTATTCCAGAGAGGATGCGGTTGTGAATATCCAGGCCGCGGCCCTCCTCGGGCTGGCCTTCGCACAGGCGAGGGGCGACCTTTTGCGCGCAGCCATGCAGGACCGGATTCACCAGCCTTACCGGGCATCCATTTGCCCCATGCTCCCTCGGCTTCTGCCGCTTGCCGGGTCCCACGGTATCATTGGCGTGGCCTTGAGCGGCGCGGGCCCGGCGGTGTTGGCTGTTGTCGGATCTGAATCCAGCCTCGAGGATGCAAGAGGCGCAATCGAGTTGAATTTGAAAGGCTTACCACAGCCAGAAATTCAGATCTGCCGATTTGAGGACGCTGGCGCAAGACCGCATTTCGAAGTCAAGTGACCCCGGATTGCTCAGATCAGCGCCCGAAGAGGCAATGGTTCTTGAATCAAGAGGTTGTATTTACTGATGAGTTAATCGCAGGTACATCCTATTTCGAGATGATTAATCACCACTCTTCGATTACCGGGCCGATTACCTAAGTTTCCTTGCCTTTCAATCGAATCACACCTAAATTCGCTGCGTGGGCAGTTCTGGGGGAGGGCTGCTCTAGCGCCCGAGATCCTTATCTGGATCCGGGCGCTTCTATTTGTAGCTGGTTCAAACTACTCGTCTGAGGCCCCGGAGGATAGCGAACGCGAGCCTTCGAACAGTAATGAATCAGTATCACCGTTAAAATCAGGCCCAGGCTCGAATTGCGACCATGGCCCCTCTTGAAGCATCCTATAGAGGCACGGTTGCCAAGGTTAAAGAGGAGGCGCCGCAAGGAGAATCATGGCGGGATTGGGAGTTCTTGAAGTTAACGATGCAACGTTCGAACAGGAAGTGCTGCGGAGCGAGCAGCCAGTTCTGGTGGACTTTTGGGCAGTTTGGTGCGGGCCCTGCAAAGCAATCGCACCGATCGTCGATGGGGTAGCGAAGAACTACGCCGGCAAGCTGAAAGTCGCAAAGGTGGACGTTGATCAAAACGCTGCGACTCCGTCCCGTTATGGCATTCGCGGCATTCCCGCGCTGCTCTTCTTCAAAGGCGGCAAGGTCGCCGATCAGGTTGTTGGCTACGTGCCGCAAAACGTAATTGAGGAAAAGGTGCAGCGCCTGCTCGCGTAGCTCCTTAAGATATCGGCAGCATGTGAGGGGCCTGGCATATCGTCGGGCCCTTCACTTTTCTGGATCGGGCTGCGCTTCTATTTGTATCGCCGCAGGACTCCGAGTACCCGGCCCTGAATCGTTACCTGGGAAGCTGGCACGTAAATCGGTTCCATTTCAATGTTGGCCGGCTGCAGGCGTACGAGATGACCCTCGGGATAAAACCGCTTCAGGGTAGTCTCGGACCCGTGTACCAGAGCAACGACAATCTCGCCCTGGCGCGCCGTTCGCGTGCGCTCCACCAGCACATAGTCGCCGTTGATGATGTGCTCGTCCCGCATCGAGTCACCGCGAACTTCCAAGGCAAACACGTCCCGGTTGCCGACCACGTCGTGCAGGGAAATGCTCTCTGGATTCTCCGAGGTCTCCACCGGAAGCCCGGCTGCAATCCTCCCGGCAAGCGGCAGCCGGTCGCTTGATCTCGTCCTTGTGCCCGGGGGAAGAACATCGATGGAGCGGCTGCGGTTGTGCACGCGATCCAGCATGCCCTTCTTTTCGAGGTTCGTAATGTGTTTGTGAACGGTGGCCAGGCTCTTCAGGCCCATTCCGCGGGCAATCTCCTCAAACGAGGGGGAGTAGCCATTGCGCGCGACGAACGACTCAAGGAAATCCAGAATCTCTTTTTGCCTACGGGTGACAGCCATGGGCGGATTATAGCGAACAAAAAGCGAATCATGACAAGAGATTCCTGGAATCTTTTTCCGGGGGTAGCCCAAAACTAAACATCCTCGGCCCTCGGTCCCGCCCGACACGGGTTGCTCGTCCGAGGGACCTCGCGGATTCGGTGTCCGCCGTCACACATCGACGTTCAACTGTTTCGTTTCGGAACAACCAAAATCAGCAATTCATTTCTGGCTCTTCGGCGGAATCTTTTTCGCCCTCGATCTTGAGTTCACCAGCTCCACAGGCGAACGTGGAAGAGTGCTGGAGGGGAGGGCGCGAAGTTGCTCCCTCCAAAACAGGCGCCGCAAGTGAGAAAGGCAGAGATGAGGCTATTGATCGCGGAAGACGACAGAGCACCGTGTCGCGCAGGCACTAAGCGGCACGCATCCCGCCTGATCTTGAATTGCGGCGAATTCACGTCAAATCGCGCTATGACCGGCTGAGGGCCGGCGTCAACCCACAGGAGATGCAACAATGGCTAGTTTCTTTATTCCGCTGACGGGGCTCAATGCCGATTCCACAGCTCTGAATACCATCGCAAACAACCTCACCAACATGAACACGACTGCGTACAAATCTCAGTCGGTGAATTTCTCCGATCTGTTTTACCAGCAGGTCGGCACTGCCGGTTCGGGCGACCCCATCCAGCGCGGCT
>Ga0306920_100006609_pt1 | contig 15170 bp, 16 predicted proteins | sample flu12Cox44000170_FD_204666 | JGI IMG/M metagenome (GOLD analysis project Ga0306920, IMG submission 204666) | Lab enrichment of tropical soil microbial communities from Luquillo Experimental Forest, Puerto Rico - flux4day.12C.oxic.44.000.170 (v2)... | ecosystem: Environmental > Terrestrial >... | reverse complement strand
CCCCGGATTCATCGCGAAAGAGGGCGGCGGCTACCGCTTCACGCTGCCGCGCTGATCGCGCCGCGGTGCACGACGCGACTCAGGAGGCGAGCGCCGGCCTGCGGTCGAACCACGGGCGCGTGGCCTCGAGCTGCGCGGCGAGACGGAACAGGGTCGCCTCGTCGCCGTAGCGCGCGACCAGCTGGACCGCGATCGGCACGCCTTCGGACGAGCGCCCGAGCGGCAGCATCATCGCGGGCTGCCCGGTGAGGTTGAACCACACCGTGAACGGCGAGAAGGTGAACACGCGCCGCCAGTACTCGTCGACGTCGTCCATCATCATGTCGAGCCAGCCGAGCTTCACCGGGAGCGACGCGAGGCCCGGCGTGAGCAGCACATCCCAGCCCTCGTGGAACGCGCCCATCTGCCGGCCGAGCCGGTGCGCGGCCTGCGTCGCGCGCACGTAGTCGGCGCCGCCGATCTTCTCGCCGAGCTTCGCCGTCGCCCACGTCACCGCCTCGACCTCGTCGGGCCGCGCCATGCGGCCCTTCGTGGGATGGCTCGCCAGGTTCACTATCGTGTTCGCCGCGGCGAGCGTGAGGAATGTCGGCACGACCGCGTTTCGCTCGATCGCCGGATCGGCTTCCTCGACCCGGTGGCCGAGGTCGGCGCAGCGCGTCGCGGTCTCGGCGAGCACACGCAGGCTTTCGGTCTCGACCTTGGCGCCGTTGGGCGCCAGGCTCGTGAACGCGATGCGCAGGACGCCCGGGTTGGCTCCGACTTCCTGGCAATAGGGGCGGGCCGGCGGCGGCGCCACGTATGGATCGCCGGCGCCCGGGCCGCACGTCGCGTCGAGGAGCGCCGCGGAGTCGCGCACCGACAGGGTCACCGCGTGCTCGACCGAGCAGCCGCCGAGGCCCTCGCCCAGGCCCGGCGCCATCGTGTTGCGCCCGCGCGTGGGTTTGAGCCCCACCAGGCCGCAGCACGCCGCCGGCGCGCGGATCGAGCCGAAGCCGTCCGTGGCGTGCGCCATCGGCAGCATACGCGCGCCGACCGCCGCGGCGGCGCCGCCGCTCGAGCCGCCCGAGATGCGCGTGAGATCCCACGGGTTGCGCGTCGGCCCGTGCATGCGCGGCTCGCACGTGAGCGACAGGCCGAGCTCGCACGTGTTCGTGCGGCCGAAGATCACGAGCCCGGCGCGCTTGAGTCGCGCGACGTGCTCGCTGTCCGCCGTGGGCGCAGGCGCGTCGGCGAAGAATCGCGAGCTGCGCGTCATCGGCACGCCGGCGATCGATGCCGTCAGATCCTTCATGAGGAACGGCACACCCGTGAACGGCCCGTCGGGTAGCCCCTGGGCGATCGCCGCGCGGCCATAATCGTAGAGCGGCATCGTCACCGCGTTGACCGCGCCGTTGCGCGCCTCGACCCGTTCGATGGCGGCCTCGAGCAGCTCACCCGGCGACACCTGCCGCCGGCGAACGAGCTCGGCCAGACCGGTTGCGTCGTACCGCTCGTACTCGGCGAATCCGCTCATCCGTGCCCTCCTCGGCTCACGGCGGGTCATGTTAGCCGAATCGACGACGCGCTCGCCTGTAAACTACCCCCCGCGATGACCCTCCCGGAGGTCGAGCGCCACAGCCACAATCCTCTCGTCCGCTATTTCAGGATTCTCGGGCCGGGCCTCGTCACCGGTGCCGCCGACGACGACCCGAGCGGGATCACGACGTACTCGGTTGCCGGGGCCTCGCTCGGCTACGGCATGCTCTGGATGGCGGTGGCGACCTTCCCGCTGATGGCGGCCGTGCAGCTCATCTGCGCGCGGATCGGACTCGTCACGGGCCATGGTCTGGCGGCCGCGATCCGCCGCCACTACCCGCGTCCGTTCATCTACGTCGCGTGCCTGCTGCTGCTGGTCGCCAACGTCTTCAACATCGCGGCCGATCTGTCGGGCATGGCCGGCGTCACGCACATGCTGACGGGCGTGCCGGCGCTCGTCTCGGTGCCGGTGCTCGGTCTGATCATCCTGCTCACGACGATCTATGCGACCTATGCGGCCTTCGCGCAGTACCTCAAGTGGCTGACCGCCGTGCTGTTCGCCTACGTCGCGACCGCGTTCCTGGCCCGGCCCGACTGGCGCGAGATCGCGCTCGCCACCTTCGTGCCGCGGCTCAGCTGGGACTCGCTGTACATCACGACGATGGTCGCCGTGCTCGGCACGACCATCTCGCCGTATCTCTTCTTCTGGCAGGCGTCGCACGAGGTCGAGGAAGAGAAGGCCCTCGGCCGGCGCCTGATCGCGCAGCGGCGCGGCGCGACGGCGCACGAGCTGGCCGACGCGCGGCTCGACGTCGTCACCGGGATGTTCTTCTCGAACCTCGTCATGTTCTTCATCATCCTCGCGACCGGCGCGACCCTGCACGCCGCCGGACAGACGCAGATCGAGGACGCGCGGCACGCCGCGGAGGCGCTGCGGCCGCTGGCCGGCGACGCCGCGTACCTCCTCTTCGCGCTCGGGCTCATCGGGACAGGGTTGCTGGCCGTGCCGATTCTCGCGGGCTCCGCCTCGTTCGCGATCGCCGAGCTCTTCGGCTGGCGCGCGGGACTCGATCTCACGCCGCGCCGCGGGCGCCGCTTCTACCTGGTCTTCGGCGGCGCGGTGGCGGCCGGTATGGCGCTGAATCTCGCCGGGACGAACCCGATCCGCATGCTGTTCCTCTCGGCCGTGCTCAACGGGCTCCTGGCGCCGCCGCTGCTCCTGCTCGTGATGCTGGTCGGCAGCAACCGGTCGATCATGGGGACGCACACCAACGGTCCATGGCTCAACCTGCTCGGCTGGCTGGCGACGATCGTCATGTTCCTCGCGGCCATCGCCTTCTTCGCGACGTCGCTGTGACAGCACCGGAGCGAGTGACGACCCCGGACGACCGGTCGGCGCGCGTCCTGATCGGCGCCGTCTCGCTGGCGGTCGTGCTCGTCGTCGGCTACCTGCTGCTCGGCCACCGCGCCGCGCCGGGAGCGCGCCCGTTCGTCGCCGCCCTCCCGTTGCTCAACGCGTGCCTCAACGCGACGAGCGCCGCCCTGCTCACCGCCGGCTGGCTCTTCATTCGCCGCAAGCGGGTGACCGCCCACAAGACGTGCATGGTCTCGGCACTGGCGATCTCGACGCTGTTCCTCGTCTCCTACGTGACCTATCACTCGCTCGCGGGGTCGCGGCCGTTCGGCGGGACAGGATGGATCCGCCTCGTGTACGTGCCGATGCTCGTCTCGCACATCGTGCTGGCCGCGGCGATCGTGCCGCTGGCCCTCACGACCGTCTACCGCGCGCTCCAGGGGAGCTTCGCGCGCCACGTGCGGATCGCCCGCTGGACCTTGCCGATCTGGCTCTACGTGTCGGTGACCGGCGTCCTCGTCTACTGGATGCTCTACAGGCTCTGAGTCGTCGTCGGCGCGCCTACGCGCCGAGCAATTCGCCGCGCAGGACCGTGACGGCCTTGCCGCCGAGCTTCACGCGTTCGCCGACGACGCGAACCCGCACGACACCGCCGCGGGGCGAGGCCTGATAGGCGACGAAGTTGCTCTTGCCGAGGCGCGCCTGCCAGTACGGCCCGAGCGCGCAGTGGGCCGAGCCGGTCACCGGATCCTCAGGGACGCCGGAGCCCGGTGCGAAGAACCGCGAGACGAAATCGTAGCCGCGCGAGTCCGCGCGGCTCGTCACGATGACGCCGCGCACGGGCAAGGCGGCCAGCGCCGCGTGATCCGGCGCGAGGTTCCGGACGGTCGACTCGCCGTCGACCTCGACGAGGTAGTCGAACTGGTTGCGGCCGACGTACTTCGGCGCGACACCGAGCGCCTGGGCGAGACCGGCCGGCGCCGGCGCGGGCTCCTCGCGCTTGGCCGGAAAATCGAGCTGGATCCACTCGCCGGCCCGATCGCCGGTGAGCAGACCGCTCCTGGTATGAAACCGCGCCTGGCGACCCGGCGGCAGATGGCCGTCCTCCCAGAGCACGTGCGCGCTCGCCAGGGTCGCGTGGCCGCAGAGCGCAACCTCCACCGCCGGCGTGAACCACCGGAGCGCGTAGCCGTCGGACTGCGGGACGAGGAACGCCGTCTCCGACAGGTTCATCTCGCGCGCGACGCTCTGCATCCAGCCCTCGTCGCGCGGCGCCGGCAAGAGGCAGACCGCGGCGGGATTACCGGCGAAGGGCTTGTCGGTGAACGCGTCGACCTGAGCGATCCGGAGGCTCATCGCGCGAAAAGTGTAGCAGCAACGGTGTTACAGTCCAGGCATGCTCGCCGCCGGAACCGGTCTCGCCGTGGGCGGCGCGGCCGACAACGCCGCGCTCGAGGCCTCGCTCGCAGCGATCGAGCGAAGCGGCGCCGGCCGCGCCGACCTCGCCCTGGTCTTCGTCACCGGCGACGCCCACGCCCGCGCGCACGAGGCGCTTCACGCCGTCCGTCGCGTGACCGGCGCGCCGGTCGTGCTCGGCTGCAGCGGCACCGGGATCCTGACCGAGCGGCGCGAGGTCGAGGACGGGCTGGCGGTCGCGGTGCTCGCCGTCCGCTGCGAGCGGCTGGTCGCGACGCCCTTTTCGTTCCAGCGCCAGGGCGAGCGGCGCGGGCTCGGCGCCGAGCTCGCCCAGCAAATCGGCCCGACCGTCGCCGAGGGCGGCTGCGCGCTCGTGCTGCCGGACGCTATGGGGTGCAATCCGCCCGCGCTTCTCGGCCAGCTGCACGACGCGCTCGGCTTCGTGCCAGTGCTCGGTGGTGTCGCGGCGGGCTCGCCGATGTTCGAGCTCTACAACACCGACGCCGTCGAGGGCGCGCTCGTCGGCGTGGCGCTCTCGGGGCTGGCGCCGGTGATCGGCGTCACCCAGGGCTGCACGCCCATCGGCGAGCCCTACGTCATCACGCACGCCGACGCGAACGTGATCCAGCGCATCGGCAGCCGCCCGGCGCTCGAGATGCTCTCCGAGGCCATCCGCGCCAACCCCGACACCGAGGCGCGTGTCCGTCACGCCGGCGTGTTCGCCGGTCTCGCGATGGATCCGGCCAAGTCTCCGCTCGGGCGCGGAGACTTCCTCGTGCGCAACCTCGTCGGCGCCGACCAGTCGAGCGGCGCCGTGGCCGTCGCCGAACGGGTGAGGATCGGGCAGACCGTGCAGTTCCAGATCCGCGACGCGCAGGCGTCGCGCGAGGATCTGCGCAAGATGCTCGACGAGCTCGCCGAGCGTCTCGCCGGCCGGCGGCCGGCCTTTGGCTGCTATTTCGACTGCGCCGGCCGCGGCCGCGGGCTCTTCGGCGTTCCCGACCACGACGTGAGCCTGATCCGGGAGCGCCTCGGCGAATTTCCGCTCGTGGGATTCTTCGGCAACGGCGAGTTCGCCCCGATCGGTCCCCGCAACTTCTTCCACAACTACACCGGCGCGCTCGTCCTGTTTCCCGAGGCCTGAGTGCGCGGCGTCGAGCGGATCCCGCGGCTCTACGACGGGCTCTGCGCGGTGGTGGAGCGCGGCGGGCTGGGCGAGTGGCGGCGGTGGCTGGCGAGCGGGGCGAGGGGGCGCACGCTCGACGTCGGATGCGGCACCGGCCGCGGTCTGCCGCTGTACGGTCCGGGCGTGCGGGCCATCGGTCTCGACCCGGCGTGGGACTCGCTCGGTCGCGCCCGCCGGCGCGCGCCGGGCGTGCCGCTCGTGCAGGGGAGCGCCGAGGCCCTGCCGTTTCGCGCCGGAACCTTCGACACGGTGGTGTCGAGCCTCGTCTTCTGCAGCGTCGCCGAGCCTGCGCGCGGGCTGGCCGAGGTCAAGCGCGTGCTGCGCCCGGACGGGCGGCTACGCATGATCGAGCACGTTCGCTCGCGCCGGGCGTGGAAGGCGGCGTTCCAGGACCGCGTGCAGCCTCTGTGGACGTGGGTCAGCGGCGGCTGCCATCCCAACCGCGAGACCGAGCGAGCGGTGGAGAGCGCCGGCCTCGCGATCGAGGCCGACGACCGCGCCGAGATGGCCGACATGCGGCGCTTCTCGGCGCGCGTGCGCCCCTAGAGCGCGTCACGCGCCGACCAGCTCTCGGTACACCGCCGTGGTTCGCGCCATCGTCGCGTCGATCGTGTAGCGCTCCCGCACCATCGCCTGGCCGGCACGCGCCATCGCCCGCGCGCGCTCGGGCTCGCGGAGCAGCGCGAGGATCGCATCGGCCAGCCCGCGCGCGTCGCCCGGCGGGACGAGACGGCCGTTCTCGCCGTCGCGGATCAGCTCGGGACTGCCGCCGACCGTCGAGGCGACGACCGGCGTACCCACCGCGAGGGCCTGCGGGATCACCTGCGGAATCGCCTCGGACCTGATCGAGGGCAGCACGAGGACGTCGAGCGCGGCCATTACCTGGGGGATGTCCCGGCGGAATCCGGTGAGGCGCACGCTCGCGTCGAGACCCATTTCCCGGACGCGCCGCGACACCTCGTCGAAGCCGACGCCGTCGCCGACGATCAGGAAGCGCGCGCCGGGCACACTCGCCAGCACAGTCCGCGCTGCCTCCAGGAAGACGTTGTGGCCCTTCGAGCCGCGCACGTTGGCGACGAGCCCGACGACCGGCGCCGAGCCCAGGCCCAGCTCCGCGCGGACCGCGTTGCCGGAAACCCCGGAGTGGAACCGGTCGGCGTCGACCCCGGCGGAGATCGTCACCACGTGCTCCGGCGCGATGCCCGCGGCGATGACGATCGAGCGGACGCTCTCGCCGCTCGTGATGATGCGGTCGGCGAGCCGGTAGACGAGCGCCCGCCGCCGCCGGATCGGGATCGAGACGTGCCGGGTGCGCACGACGGGCCGGCCGAGCGATTTCGCCGCGACGCCGGCGAGCCAGCTGTCGACGGAGCTATGGGTGTGCACGACGCTGACGCCGCGCTCCCGGATGAGCCGGCGCAGCCGCAGCGCCGCGCCGAGGTCGGTCGCGCCGCGCATCCTGACGGGCTCGACCGGGATCGACGCGGCCTTTGCCTCGGCGAAGAGGGGACTGTCGGGCTGGCAAGCGATCAGCGCGCCCCAGCCGTGGCCGAGGAGCCAGCGAGCCTCGGCAAGGGTACGGATCTCCTGACCGCCGTGACCGCCCGACGACTCGGTGTGCAGGACGGTCCGCATGGAGGCAGGCTACCGCCCCGCACGCCCGAGTGATAAAAAGCTAGTGAATCTGGGCCGTGTTACCAGCGACCGCGGCCGGCGCCACCGCGGCCGGCACCGCCGCCGCCGAAGCCGCCGCGACCGCCACCGGCGCCACCGCGCCGATCGCCGCCGCCGCCTGAGCCTGGGGCCTTCGCCTTCTCGACCTGAATCGTCCGGCCGTCGAGGTTCGTGCCGTTGAGGCGGCTAATGGCCTGCTCGGCTTCCTCTGGGGTCGCCATCTCGACGAACCCGAAGCCACGCGATCGGCCGGTGTCCCGGTCGGTCACGACACTCGCGGATTCGACGCTGCCGACCGCCGCGAAAGCTTCGCGCAGGCGCTCGTTGGAGGTGGAGAAAGAGAGACCGCCTACGAAGAGTTTGACCGCCATGGAAGGGCTCCTTCTGACCGCACAGGACTATCAGAGTATACACTGGTCACCATCTTCCGGAAATCGAATCTTGCCCCCGAGGTGCGGTCTGGTCGCCTCGCTCATCGAGCAACTGGGCTACGCGGGCCTATTCATCGTGCTGTTCGTCGCGGGCCTCGGGGTTCCCATCCCCGAGGAGCTACCCATCATCACGGGCGGGGTCCTTTCCCATCAGCTCGTCCTGCGCTGGTGGATCGCTCTGCCGGTGTGCTTCGTCGGGGTGCTTTCGGGCGACATCGCCCTCTACTGGGTGGGACACCACTGGGGGGAGCGGGTGCTCGGCTGGCGCCCCGTCCGTTGGGTGCTGAGCCCGGCCCGGGAAGAACAGCTCAAGGCCAGCTATAGGAACCACGGCATCAAGATCGTGTTCACGGCGCGCCATGTGATGGGCCTGCGGGCGGCGGCCTTTCTCACGGCGGGCATCGCCCGCATCCCGTTCTGGAAGTTCCTGGCGGCCGACGGCCTCGCCGCGGTCGTGAGCGTCCCGTTCGGCTTCTTTCTCGCTTACCTCTTCGCCGACCAGGTCGAGCAGGTCTTCAAAGACGTGCATCGCGTCGAGCGCTGGCTGATGCTGGCCGCGCTCGTCATCGTCGCGCTGTGGGTCGCCATCGTGGCTCGGCGCCGCGGCGAGCGGCCCTGATTGGCCGCAATGCTATAGTCGGCGTGGAGATGGCCGCGATCGCCGCCGAGCGGAAACCGTGGCACGCCAGCTTCCGGCTGCTGGAGCGCGACGAGCGTGTGTTCGCGGTCCTGCTGGCGGTCGTCATGGTCGGTGGCCTCGTCGCCCTGGGCTTCTTTCCGCTGCGGCCGCGCTACAGTGACATCGACTTCTACTGGCTCGTCTTCTGCTTCGCCGCGTACAAGGTCGGGATCTTCGCGCTCGTAACGGTCAACCCGCGCGCGACCCGCGCGTACTTCATCGGCGCGCTCGCGATCGACCTGGCGCTGGTCTTTGTCCTCCTGTGCCTCACCGGCGGTTGGGAGAGCGTCTTCTATCTCCTCTTCTTTCCCCTGGTGGTCGTGAACGCATACTACTTTGGCCCTTGGGTCGGGCTCGGCGCAGCGGTGGTGGCCGGAGGGCTCTACGCGTGGTCCACGATCCTCGTGCCCCCGTCGGTGGGATGGATACCGGTCCTGATTGTCGTGGTGCTGGCCGGGCTGCCCGCGGTGACCCTCGGCCTCGTGGCCGACCGCGAGCGTCGGGCGCGCGGCGAGGTGGAGCGGTTGAACGACGAGCTCACGGGTACGTTGAGCCGACTTCAGACGGCCCAGCAGGAGCTGGTCGTGGCCGAGCGCATGGCCACGGTGGGACGCCTCTCGCTGAGGATCGCCCACGAGGTGCGCAATCCGATCAGCGCGATCGAGCTGAACGCCGAGATGCTCGAGGACATCGTGCGCGTGCGGAGCGAGGCCGACATGAAGGAGGCCGCGAGCCTCGTCAGTGCGATTCGCGATCAGGTCACCACGCTCGACGCGCTGACCGAAGAGTACCTCGCCTTCGCCCGTTTTCCGAAACCGCACTTCGAGGAGGAGTCGATCAACCACCTCGTGCAGGAGCTCGCGGACTTCGTGCGCCCGGTGGCGACGCGTCAGGGGCTCACGCTCCGCGTGGACGTCGATCCCAACGTCCCGATGATGGAGATCGACCGCGGCCTCCTGCGTCAGGCGGTGCTGAACCTCGTCAAGAACGGGCTCGAGACCCTGTCGAGCGGCGGGGAGCTGACCATCGCCAGCCGCTTCGACGGCCAGGCGGTCGAGATCGCCGTCTCCGACACGGGCGGCGGGATCCCCGAGGAGGCTGTGCCGCGGCTCTTCGAACAGTTCTTCACGACGAAGCCGCAGGGCACCGGCCTCGGCCTCTCGATCACGCGGCAGATCGCCGAGGAGCACGGCGGCGAGGTCAAGTGGGCGAATCGGGCTCCGCTGGGCGCCACCTTCACGATCCGGCTCCCCATCAAGCGGGTGAAGGATGGCTGAGCCCGCGACCCTGCTCGTGGCCGACGACGATCCCGGCCTTCGCGAGAGCCTCGAACGTACGCTGACCCGCGAGGGCTACCGGGTCGTGCTGGCCTCGGACGGGCGCGCCGCGCTCGAGCGCGTGCAGGCCGGCGGCGTCGATCTCATCGTGACCGATCTCCGGATGCCGGGCCTGACGGGGCTCGAGCTCTTGCGGGCCGCGAAGGCGATCATGCCCGACGTCGACGTGATCTTGCTGACCGCGTTCGGCACCGTCGAGGAAGCCGTGAAGGCGATGAAGGACGGCGCCTACGACTTCCTGACCAAGCCGTTCCGACGCGAGCAGCTCATCAAGCTGGTCGACAAGGCCCTCGAGCGCCGCGACCTCATCGAGCAGAACAAGGAGCTCAAGAAGCAGCTGGAAGACATCCGCGCCAAGGGCCAGATGATCGGCTCCAGTCCCGCCTACCGCCGCATGCTCTCGCTGGTCGAGCAGGTCGCCGACAGCTCGGCGACGATTCTCATCCAGGGCGAGAGCGGCGCCGGCAAGGAGCTGGTCGCGCGCACGATCCACGAGCGCTCCGGCCGGCGCGCCGGCCCCTTCGTGGCGGTCAACTGCGCGGCGCTGCCCGAGACCCTCCTGGAATCCGAGCTCTTCGGCTACGAGAAGGGCGCCTTCACCGGGGCCGCCGGACGCAAGGAGGGCCGCTTCGAGCTGGCGAACACCGGCACGCTGTTCCTCGACGAGGTCGCCGATCTCTCGCTGGTCACGCAGCCCAAGATCCTGCGCGTGCTCCAGGAGGGCGAGTTCGAGCGGCTGGGCGGGACGCGCACCCTCCAGGTCGACGTCCGCATCGTGGCGGCGACGAATCAGGACCTGGCCGAGATGGTGAAGGAGAAGCGCTTCCGCGAGGACCTCTATTACCGGCTCAACGTCATCACCGTGCGCGTCCCGCCGCTGCGCGAGCGCCACGAGGACATCCGGCTCCTGGCTCAGCACTACCTGCGGGTCTACGCCGCCAAGAACGGCCGCAAGCTCGAAAGCTTCTCGAACGAGGCGCTCGAGCGGCTCGAGTCCTACAAGTGGCCCGGCAACGTGCGCGAGCTCGAGAACCTCATCGAGCGCACGGTGCTGCTCGCCCGCAAGGACCGGATCGACGCCGAGGATCTGCCCGAAGAGGTCGCGGGTGTGAAGCGGCCGCCGCGCGACGCCATCCTCGAGCTGGTCGGCACGCCGCTCGCGGAGATCGAGCAGCGGCTGCTCGACGAGACCCTGCGCATCACCGGCGGCAACAAGACGCAGGCCGCCAAGCTGCTCGGTATCGACGTGCGCACCGTCGCGCGGAAGCTCGAACGTCGCGAGGACGATCAGGCGGAGGGCCCGGACCGCTCGTGAAAGCCCTGCTCTTGACCCGCGAGTATCCGCCGCACATCTACGGCGGCGCGGGCGTGGTCGTCGGACAGCTGGCCGAGGCGCTCGCCCGACTCATGCCCGTGGAGGTGCGTTGCTTCGGCGAGCGCGCGGCCACCGAGTCGACGGATCACATCGCGCTGCGCGGGTACACGCCGTGGGAGCGGGTGGGACCCGGCCGTGACAAGCCGCGATACGCCCCGACGCTCGAGACGCTCTCGATCTCGCTGGCCATGGCCCGCGATCCCGTCGACGCGCAGGTCGCCCACGCCCACACGTGGTACGCCGACATGGCCGGCCTCTGGATCCGGACGCTCCACCGGATCCCCCTGTGCGTGACCTTGCACAGCCTCGAGCCGCTGCGGCCCTGGAAGGCCGATCAGCTCGGCAGTGGCTATCTGCTCTCGAGCTGGATCGAGAAGACGGCGGTGGAGGCGGCCGACCGGGTCATCGCGGTCTCGCGCCGCATGCGCGACGACATCCTGGAGCACTTCAAGGTCGATCCGGCCAAGGTGGTCGTCATCCACAACGGGATCGATCCGGAGAAGTTCCGGCGGACCGAGGCGCGCGACGTGCTGGCGCGCCGTGGTGTCCGCGAGCCCTACGTGCTGTTCGTCGGGCGCATCACGGACCAGAAGGGCATCTTCCATCTCCTGGAGGCGTCGTCGAAGCTCCCGGCGGGCGTGCAGGTGGTCCTGTGTGCGTCCGCGCCCGACACGCCGGAGATCGAGGCGCGACTGCGGCGAACCCTGCCGGAGCACCCGAACGTCCTCTGGATCGACGAGATGGTCCCGGTGAGCGAGGTGGTGCAGCTCTATAGCCACGCGGCGGTCTTCGCGTGCCCGTCGGTCTACGAGCCGTTCGGTTTGATCAACCTCGAGGCGATGGCGTGCGAGACGCCGGTCGTCGCCTCGGCGGTCGGCGGCATCCTCGAGGTCGTGGAGGACGGCAAGACCGGCCTGCTCGTCGAGCCCGGCCGCTCCGAGGCGCTGGCCGCGGCGATCTGCAGCGTGCTCGCCGATCCCGCGCGCAGCCGCGCGATGGGGCGCGCCGGGCGGCTCCGCGTCGAGGCGCAGTTCAGCTGGGCCAGCGTCGCCGAGCGGACGCGCGACGTGTACGCCGCCGCGATCGACGACTTCGCGCGCCTGGAGGTCTAGCGCTCTGCCCGTCCCGGATCTCTCGACCTTGCGCGGCTTCGTTTTCGATCTCGACGGCTGCGTGTGGAATGGCGACGTCCTGAATCCGGGCGCCGCGGAAATCCTCGCCGCGCTCCACCGGAACGGACGCGCGCTCGCCTTCCTGACGAACAACTCGCGGGCGACCGGCGGCGAGGTGCGTGAGCGACTGCACCGCCTGGGTGTCGGCGTCGCGCAGCACGTCCTGACGCCGCTCGAGATCATCGGCGAGGTGATCCGCGAGCGCTACGGGCGCTCACGGGTCCTCGCCATCGGCGGTCCCGAACTGAGCGCGGTCATCGCAGGGGCCGGCCACGAGCTGGTGGACGTGAAGGAGTACCGCGCGGCGACGGTCGTCGCGGTCGGCAACGACTTCGACCTGAGCTACGAGCGCCTGACCGCCGCGGCGCGGGCCGCTGCGCGGGGCGCGCCGCTCGTGACGCCGAACGTCGACCCGCGCCTGCCGATCGAGAATGGCGACTTCCTGCCGGGCTGTGGATCGATCGTGCAGGCCGTCGCGACGGCTGCAGGTGTCCGGCCAATGGTCGTCGGCAAGCCGGAGCCTCCGCTGTTCAAGATTGCGCTCGAGCGTCTCGGTCTGACAGCGGCCGAGACCGCGATGGTCGGCGACAGCATTCCCTCGGACATCCGCGGCGCCCAGGCAGTGGGCATGCCCGCCGTGCTCTACGCTCCCGACGGCAGCGCCTCTACCGATGCCGCGGACGTCGTCGTGAGCTCGTTCGCCGAGCTCGCCAGGCTCGCCGGGGTCGGTTAGCCTCGAGCCGCGTGTTACTCTAAGCCCGCGATGTTCGACATCGGTTTTCAGGAGATGCTCGTCATCGGGGTGCTGGCCCTGCTGGTCTTCGGGCCCGGAAAGCTCCCCGAGCTCGGACGGATGATCGGCCGCGCCCTCCGCGAATTCCGCCGCGCGAGCGACGAGTTCAGATCGACCGTCGAGACCAACCTGCACATCAACGATCCCGATCCGATCATTCCGCCGGCCACGTCGCCCGTCGACCTCGAGCCGGCGGCGAGCGTGCCGGCCGAGACCACGTCCGTGAGCACCGCCGTCGAGCCCGCGCCCGCCGCCGCGGTCGAGCCCGGCGAGCCGTACTGCGCCCAGCGGACGTCGCGCCTCTTCCACAAGAGCGATTGCGCCTGGGTCGCGCGCATTCCGGAGGCGGAGCGCGCCTATTTCAAGCACGTCGCGGAAGCCCGCGAGCAGGGCTTCACGACGTGTCCCGTCTGCGAGCCCTGGGAGCCGGCGTAGCCACGCACTTCTTGACCCTTCTGGAGCCGCCCGGCAGGGCACTCGCTTTTTGTTGACTAGTCAACACCAGTTGAGTAATATCTCCGTTCACGGAGGAAGAGGATGCGTGAGCTGACGAGCCGGCAGCGCGAGGTGCTGAGCTTCATGCGCAGCTTCCAGTCGAAGCACGGGGTGCCGCCGACGGTGCGGGAGCTCGGCGAGCGGTTCAGGATCACGCCGCGCGCCGCGTTCGATCACCTGCGCGCCCTCGAGCGCAAGGGCGAGCTCCAGCGGCGCCCGAGCGCCGGGCGGACGTCGCGCGCCCTGACCTTGCCCGACATCGCCGGCTCGGCGCGCGGCCACCACGCCGTGCCGATCCTCGGCCGGATCGCCGCCGGCACACCGCTCTTGGCCCAGGAAAATCGCGAGGGCGAAGTGCCGATCGCGGCGGCGTCCCTGCCGGGCCGCGGGGAGGACGTCTTTGCGCTCCGCGTCCGCGGCGAGTCGATGATCGAGGCTCACATCTGCGACGGCGATCTCGTGCTGGTCCGGCGCCAAGATTCGGCGCAACCGAACGACATCGTCGTCGCGATGGTCGAGTCCGAGGCGGGCGGCGAGACGGAGGCCACGGTGAAGCGCTTCCTGCGCGACGGCTCGCGCGTCGTGCTGAAGCCAGAAAATCAGATGATGGCGCCCATCGTGATCGATCCGTCCCGGCGCGCGGTCACGATTCTCGGCAAAGTGATCGGCTTACTTCGCGGTTTCTAGAGCCTCGCGGCGTCGCGCGGCAGACTTCGACGTGTGTTCGAGCGCCGGCGTTGCCGGCGCCACGATCCAGAGATTTCACCGGCGAGTAATCCCGGTGGGGTGAATCGGGGGGGCGGCGATCGCTCACCCCGATCTGAAACAATCAGGAGGAGTCGGTATGAGCTCGCACGCAGTGACGTACGCGTTGCTTCACCGTCGTGGATCGCGCGCGTTTTTTTTGGCCCGGACTACTCAACACGTGCAGAGCCTGCCAGGCGTCCGCGAAGCGCTGCGAGCGCTCGTGGCGCTCGGCGCGGTCATCGCCTGGGGCGGCGTCTGTCTGTTGCTGAGGGGCTGACGGCGGGGACCTGCGCCTGCTCGTAAATCTTCGCCTCGACGAACACATCGAGCAGCGCGCCGTCGAGGTGCCCGGCCTGTCGCTCGTGGTCGAGGATGTCGAGCGCCTCGGCCGAAGAGATCGCTTTCTTGTACGGGCGGTCGCCGGCGGTGAGGGCGTCGTAGATGTCGGCGATCGTCATCATCCGCGATTGCACGGGGATCTCGCCGCCCTGGCGTCCCTCGGGGTAGCCGGTGCCGTCGAGCTTCTCGTGGTGCGAGCGGGCGATCTCGGGGATCCGTCGAAACTCGCGCGTCCACGGGATCCGCGCGAGGAACTCGTAGGTGTGGATCACGTGGGACTGGATTTCCTTGAACTCGGCCGGGGTGAGGCTGCCCCGGGGAATCGCCAGGATCTCCGCCTCCTCGCGCGTGATGACGGTCTCGCGATTGCCCAGGTGGTTCTCGAAGGCGTCGAGCGCCAGCCGCTCGATGCCCGCCGCGAAGTCGCGCGCTCGCACGGCCGGCTCGTTGGCCGCGACGATCCGGGCGAGGCTCTGCTCGAGCAAGGCGACGGACGCCGCCAGCTCGCCGTCGATGCCTGCGGCCAGCTTCGCGTAGCCCCGGCGGCCCTTCGCGAAGAGGTGCTCGATCTTCTTGCCGGCGTACCGGAGCTCGAGGCCGCGCTTGATCAGCTCCACGCGCTGGCGGATCCGGTCGAGCTCGCCGGGTAGAAGCTTC
>Ga0306920_100006608_pt1 | contig 15171 bp, 11 predicted proteins | sample flu12Cox44000170_FD_204666 | JGI IMG/M metagenome (GOLD analysis project Ga0306920, IMG submission 204666) | Lab enrichment of tropical soil microbial communities from Luquillo Experimental Forest, Puerto Rico - flux4day.12C.oxic.44.000.170 (v2)... | ecosystem: Environmental > Terrestrial >... | reverse complement strand
GCGTGATGGAGCGCGGTTCGCTGTGCCTCGACCGGGAGCGCCACACCTGCACCTGGAAGGGCAACCGGGTGGTGCTCACGGTGACCGAGTTCCGGCTGCTCGAGACGCTCGCGACCCGACCGGGCGTCATCAAGAGCCGCGACGCGCTCATGGATGCGGCGTACGAGGATCAGGTCTACGTCGACGACCGCACCATCGACAGCCACATCAAACGCCTGCGTAAGAAGTTCCGGATCGTCGACGAGACCTTCGACATGATCGAGACGCTCTACGGCGTGGGCTACCGCTTCCGCGAGAGCTGAGCCGCTCGTTCGCCCGCGTTGACGGCGGTTCCGGCGGCGCGTATCCACGCCCTCGGACCGTAAGTTTTTCCCTCGACCCCGCTGCCGGCGGCGAGGGCTCACGAGGGCGTTGATGCTCTACGTCGCGCGCCGCCGCGTCGCGGAAGAGCCGGTGTCGAAGCTCGCCATTTGGTCGCGCCGGCTCGCGCTGTTCGCGATCGCGGTCGTCCTGCTCGTCATCGTCATCGTCAATCTCGGTTTTCTCGATCCGCTGCCAGCGATCGCCAGCCTGGCGGGCTCGCTGTTCTTTGCGCTGGTCGCGATGGTGCTGGCTTTCGGCGCCTTCGTGGTGATCTGGCGCCAGGGGCTGCGTGGGCTTGGACTAGCAGTTGCCGCGCTCGGCGTCGGCGTCGCAATGCTCGCCTATCCGGCCTATCTCGGCGTGTTGTTGTATCGGCTGCCGGCGGTCAACGACATCAGCACCGATCCGATCGATCCGCCGCGGTTCGAGGCGATCGCCCGGCTGCGGCCGCGCGGCGCGAACCCGATCGCCTACCCGGGGGCAGCCGCTACGCAGCTGCAGCGCGCCGCTTATCCCGACATCGAACCGCTGCTCGTTTCAGTGCCACCGCTCGAAGCCTATGACGCGGCGCTCGCGGTGATCACGAAACGCAAATGGCGCATCGTCGACTTGCGCCCGCCGCAGACCGGCCGGCGCGAGGGGCGGATCGAAGCCGTGGCGCGCACGCCGATCATGGGCTTTCGCGACGACATCGTGGTGCGGGTGCGCTCGGCCGAGGACGGCGCGCGCATCGATATGCGCTCCGCCTCACGTTACGGTAAGCACGACTTCGGTGCCAATGCGTCGCGGCTGCGGTCGCTGAGCAACGACATCGACGACCTCGCCGGCGCCGAAAAGGCGAAGCCCAAGCCGCCGCCGAAGCCCGCTCCCAAGAAGGGCGCTCAGCCTGCCAAGCGATAGGTGCCGCCAATCGCCGGCGGGCCGTCGGTCGTCACCACGCCACGCGCGACCAGTTCTTCGAGATGCGCTAGCACCGAGAGTCCGGCCGCGCTCACGAGCCGGGGATCGAGCCCGATGTATACGGCGCGCACGATGGTCGGGATATCGGTCGGGCCCTTTTCGAGCCGGTGCAGGATCGAGGCCTCCCGCGCGTGGCGGTGGCGGATCAAATATTCGACAAAGCGCGGCGCCTCGCGGATCGCGTTACCGTGGCCGGGGAAATAGATCGTCTCCGGGCGGCGCGCGAGCCTGTCGAGCGAGGCCATGTAGTCGCTCATCGCGCCGTCAGGAGGCGCCACGATCGTCGTCGACCATCCCATCACATGATCGCCCGACAGCAGCAGGCCCGCCTCCTTGAAGGCATAGGCCATGTGGTTCGCGGTATGGCCGGGCGTCGCGACGGCCTCGAAGGTGAAGCCCTTCCCCCGCACGACCGCGCCGTCGGCGAGCGTCACGTCCGGCTGGAACGTCTGGTCGCCACCGGCGTCGAGCCGCGCGGTCTCGCCGGTGTGTAGCGGCCGCGCCGGCCGGTGCGGGCCTTCGCCGTGCGTGGTCGCGCCGGTCGCCGCCTTGAGCCCTGCCACCCCCGGCGAATGGTCGCGGTGGGTATGGGTGACGAGAATGTGGGTGACGGTTTCGCCTCGCACCGCGTCGAGGATAGCGGCGATGTGGCGCGGGTCGTCCGGCCCCGGATCGATCACCGCGACCTCGCCACGTCCGACGATGTAAGTCACCGTCCCTTTGAAGGTGAAGGGTCCGGGGTTATTCGCAAGGATGCGCCGCAACCCGGGTGCGACTTCCTCAACCGTTTCCGGAGCGAGATCGCACGTCTTGTCGAAGGGGATGTCGTCGGACATGGGGGTGCGAAGGACGGAGGCGGCGTGGCCGCGCTATTTCGTGGAACGCCGGTAGCATTGAATCGGGGGCGCGGCTACCCGCTTCTGCCGACGATGGTTCTTGCTTAGAGCCGTTCGGCGAAACTCTTGCTTCCGGGTTGGGCCGGCGAGCGGGGAAACAACCGGTCGAGCAGGTTGAGATCTCCGGCGACCCCGGGTTTTCCCGAGTCGAGATGGGCAAAGTCGTCCCACCCGTCAAACAGGTTCCACGTGGCATGGAATCCAAGAGCACGATACGCCTCAAATTGCTCTTCACTGAAGAATTGATCGAGCGTCGTCTCATGCGGGAATGCTGAGTACCGTTTCTTGTATTGAAATATGTAATCGTTTTCATCGCCCGTGAGCGAAGCCTTGATGTAGATGAGCACGCCGGTGCGATCGCCGGGGTACTTGATTTGGCCTACCGCACAATGCGGCCCGGGATTCTTTGGCGCATCGCCGGTCTTGTCGATCAATTCTCCGGTCTTCTTTGTCGTATCGCTGATCGCTTGCCATGGCAGGTCTATGCGCACTCCCAAATCGATCCGCGCGTAGCGTTCGAGTGTATTGAACGAGCCGAATCCCATCTGCGGATCAGCTTCGGCATCTACAACGATGATCACGCGGCATCGTCGTTTGAGCAGCTGGTAGAGTCCGAGATTCTCGATATGCCCGCCATCGGTGAGATAGATCGACTTCCTGCGCTCGTTGAGAAGTCCGAACATCTCTGCGAGAAAATAATAATTGGCCAAGCGGTTGAATCCGCCTTGGTGCTTGACCTTTATTGGGTTGCGCAGCCAGTAGCCGAGGCGGATGTTGAGGATTGCTATGGTCGGCCCTAGCGGCTTGATGGTCTCGGCGCCCATTTGCGATGAGGCCGCCGCTCCCGATACGGCCATGGCCGTGGCGAGGTCGAGCCCGGGCATTACCTTTTCCATATCACCGGTGCAAACGTATTCCGTCGTCTTGCTGCCGACGAAATTTCGACTGAACAGGAAGAAATCGGCATTGCGGCCGCGGCGGTTGGCCGCCTTCGAGCTTTGCACGTTCAGCGCCGTATTGATGAGATGATAGGGCGCGTTTTCCTCGGACAATTCGCTCAGTTTCAAGTGCAAGGGAGCAAGGACTCCGCTTGGGTAAAGTACCTTCTCCGGATCGAACAAAAATGCGTCGCTCAGCCTGTCGCGATAGAGCGGATGAAGGGAGTTGGCGTTTGGCCGCAGGAAAAGCGTGATGACGAATAACACGAAAGCAACGACAAGGTAGCCGACTCCTATGTCCCCCAAGTTATGTGATAACTTACTGCCAAAAGCGGCCCATTTGGGACCGGCGCACCCCGCAGTACCGAGGCAAAGCCCCCAATAACTGAGCTGCAGGTAGATCGCCCACAGCAGCAGCGGAAGCAGCAGCGCGGAAAGATAGATCAGCGCTTTGCTCGCGTACGCCGCTACCTGATCCCGCGTGCGGGAGGATTCCATCCCGCTCTTGACGAACTCGCCGATCTTGCGCGCGAGGAAGGCCGCTACGCCCGCGATCGGTGCTAAGGCGACCGCCCATTGATTGATCAACCTGTAAAAGGCCCCGGAGAAACCTGACTGCGGCCCCTGCGCCTCGAACATTTGATCGAGAATGAACGGCTGCAGTTCGAAGAATGCGGAAACGAGAACGAGCAGCACTACCCAGCCAACCGCGGTTGGCGGCCAATTGTGAACTTCCGCGCGATCGGGGCGTATCGAACGATATATACCCCATCCGATGATGATAAGGAGAAGTGCCAATGCAAGATAACTTGTTACGACGAAATGGTCGTAGCCGAAAATGTTATACACGCGATAGCCAAAAAAATTAGGCTGAGACAAACCGTGTTGGTTATGGTTTGAAAGAATTGTGACTGCGGCAAAAATGAACAAGAACACCGCCACGAGAATCTGGTTTGTGACCAATCCGCGCGCGTATATCGCCACATTATGCAGAAACGCCCCCGGATGGCCGCGCGGGAACAGATAGTTCGAATAATCGCGCAGGTGCTGCATGGCCGGCGGCTCGTCCTCGGCCAGTCTACTTGCAAACGGAAATCGGCCACCCGCTGTGCTCATGCAGGCCGAGAGCGACGTTCCGGTATAACCGCCACCCGATACGGTCGAAAGATAATCGACCTTGGGCAGAACGCGGGCCTGATCCAGCGCTTGCAACGCACCAAGGCACACCGCAGCCGAGCGGACACCGCCGCCCGATAAAGCCAACCCCACTACGTCCGAATCCAGAGTTGGACGCAGCGCCGGCTTGTTGTCGGCTTTGAGGACCGGTTCATTTTCGAGTTTAATGTCGTTGCGCGGAGGTTTGGCAAGCCTCCGCCGTTTGTTAATCGATTCTTTTTCCGCCTCGAAGATTTGGTTGAAATCGCAAAGTTCCCCGATGGCCATAGCCCCCTCCCGGCGAGCGTCCGGACCAGTTTTTACTCGCTGGCTTTGCTGCGTTAGTAACCAAAAGTAGCAGGCGCCGACCAGTGGAGCAAGAAAAGATCAATCGGCAAATGGTTCTGTACTGGCACGAGTCTTGTATGACAGACTGCGATCAAATCGCCGTCACCGCGGCGGTCGGAGGGGGCTGTCATGCACGAAACCGTTCACCCGGTGGACGAACGTCTGCCGTATCCGCGCCTGTTCACGCTCGGCCTGCAGCACGTGCTGGTGCTTTACGCCGGCGCCGTCGCGGTGCCGCTCATCATCGGCCGCGCGCTCAAGCTTCAGCCCGAGCAGGTGGCCGCGCTCATCAACGCCGATCTCTTCGCCGGCGGTATCGCGACGCTGATCCAGAGCGTCGGTTTCCCGCGCGTCGGTATTCGCTTGCCGGTGATGATGGGCGTCACCTTCGCGTCGGTTAGTCCCATGCTTGCCATGGCGGCCAGTCCATCGGTTGGTTTGCTGGGAATTTTCGGTGCCGTCATTACTGCGGGCATCTTCGGCATCATTGTCGCGCCGGTCGTGAGCCGTTTGCTGCCGTTGTTCCCGCCGGTCGTCACCGGAACGATCATCATGGTAATCGGGATTTCCTTGATGCGGGTGGGAATCAATTGGGCCGGCGGCGGCGTGCCGACCCTCACACGCGTGGTTGAGGGCCAACCGGGCGCCTTCCCCAATCCGGGCTATGGCGCGCTCGACGGCTTGGCCGTGGCGCTCTTCGTGCTCCTCGTCATTCTCGCGATAACGAAACTCGCCAAAGGTTTCGTTGCCAACGTCGCGGTGCTGCTCGGCATCATCGCGGGCGCGGTCGTCGCGGCGATGATCGGTATGATGCACTTCGAGAAGGTGCTGGCGGCGCCGTGGGTCGATCTCGTGGTCCCGTTCCAGTTCGGCTGGCCGCAATTCGATTTCGTCGCCGCGCTGACCATGTGCCTGGTGATGATCGTCGTGATGATCGAATCGACCGGCATGTTCCTGGCGCTGAGCGAGATGACCGGGAAACCGATCGATCAAGAGGCGCTCACCCGCGGGCTGCGCGCCGACGGTCTCGGTACATTGATCGGCGGCATCTTCAACACGTTTCCCTACACGTCGTTCTCGCAGAACGTCGGGCTGGTCGGCGTCACCGGCGTGCGTTCGCGCTGGGTGACTGCAGCCGGCGGCGTCATCATGCTGGCGCTCGGGCTCATCCCGAAACTCGCCGCGTTGGTCGAGGCCGTGCCGCTGCCGGTGCTGGGCGGAGCCGGGCTTGTCATGTTCGGGATGGTCGCGGCGACCGGCGCCCGTATCCTGACCAACGTCGACTTCCGGGCCAATCGCTTCAATCTTTACATCGTCGCGATCTCGGTCGCTTTCGGCATGATCCCGCTGGTGGCGCCGGGCTTCTTTGCCCGCTTCCCGGGCGAACTGCGGCCGCTGCTCGATTCCGGCATTTTGCTTGCCGCGCTCGTGGCCGTTCTTCTCAATGCGTTCTTCAACGGCTTGGGACACAGCGAACCGGCGCGCGCGGAAGCGGTGGCTGCCGCCGGCGAGCACGTATAGTCGGACTTACGTGTTGCTACGGGTTGGGCGCTTAAATCGCCGTGGGCACGGCGCGTGCGCCGCGCAAATCGATCGCCGAGAGGAACTCCTGCCGGGTCTCGGCATGATCGCGGAACACGCCGAGCATGCGGCTCGTGACCATGGTGGCCTGTGACTTATGGACGCCGCGCGTGGTCATGCAGGTATGCGTGCCCTCGATCACGACCGCGACCCCGTGCGGGTTGAGCACGCGCTCGATCGTGTTGGCGATCTCCGCGGTCATGCGCTCCTGGATCTGCAGCCGTTTGGCGTAGACCTCGACTAGGCGCGCGAGCTTGGAAATTCCCACCACCCGGTGGCGCGGCAGGTAGCCGATATGCGCGCGGCCGATGATCGGCGCCATGTGGTGCTCGCAATGGGATTCGAACCGGATGTCGCGCAGCAGCACGATTTCGTCGTAGCCGCCCGCCTCCTCGAAAGTGCGCTGCAGCAGTTCGGCCGGGTCCTCGCCATAGCCGGCGAACCATTCCTCGTAGGCGCGCACGACGCGCGCCGGGGTGCCGTCGAGCCCCTCGCGCTCCGGGTCGTCGCCCGCCCAGCGGATCAAGGTGCGGATCGCCGCCTCGGTTTCCGCGCGCGACGGCCGCGTAGCAGGTGGCTTGCTTTTGCCCTTCCGGTGACGGGCTTCAGCGGCGTCATTCATGGACATTCTCCAAGTTCAGCCTAGCGTCCCGATTCCGAAGTTCGCCTGAGTTTGCGGTACGCTCCGATGCGAACTTCGGAATCGCAGGACGCTAGCAACTCTATGATTCTAGTGCCGCTTTGAACCCGAAGTTCGCATCCGGACTCGCGGCAATTGTAGTGCGAACTTCGGGTTCGCGGCACTAGGCACTTCATAAGTCAGGTGAAGGGCTAGCCGCGGCCGAAAATCGCGCTACCGTGCCGGAATAGAGGCGCGCGTTCGGTTTAATGTAACACATTAGCATCACGGGAGGTTGCCATGGCGGCAGGACCTTCAGCTCCGTCCGGTCCCGACCTGACGCTGGGGATTTCGCAATCGGACGTGCCCGACAACGGCATGCTCGCCGGACACGTCGGTGATGAAGCCGTGCTGGTCGCGCGCCGGGGCGCCGACTACTTCGCCATCGGCGCCACCTGCACCCATTATAGTGGCCCGCTCGCCGAGGGCCTCATGGTCGGAGACACGGTGCACTGTCCCTGGCATCACGCGCGCTTCAGCCTGCGCACCGGCGAGGCGATCGGTGCGCCCGCGTTCAATCCGGTCGGCTGCTGGCGCACGGAAGTGCGCGACGGCAAAGTCTACGTGCGCGAAAAGTTCGAGCCGGCCCCCGTCCCGTCGCGCGCCAAGACAAGTGGTGCACCCGATCGCATCGTGATCGTCGGCGGCGGCGCCGCCGGATTTGCCGCCGCCGAGATGCTGCGGCGCGAAGGTTTTGCCGGCAGTCTCACCATGGTGAGCAGCGATAACGCGCCACCCTACGATCGGCCCAATTGTTCGAAGGATTATCTTGCCGGCAACGCGCCGGAGGAGTGGATGCCGCTGCGCCCGCCGGAGTTCTATAGCGATCACGGCATCGACCTTCGCCTTGAAACCGAAGTCGCGTCCATCGACGCGCGCGGGCGCAGCGTAAGTTTGGCTGACGGCAAGAGCCTGCCGTTCGACAAGCTGCTGCTGGCGACCGGCGCCGAGCCGATCCGGCTCGACATCCCCGGCGCGAACGCACCGCACGTATTCGTGCTGCGCTCGCTCGCGGATACCCGTGCCATCATCGAACGTGCCAAAGGCGCAAAGCGCGCGGTCGTGCTGGGGGCGAGCTTCATCGGGCTCGAAGCCGCCGCGGCGTTGCGGGCGCGCGAGATCGACGTCCACGTGGCCGCGCCGGAGCGGGCGCCGCTCGAGCGCGTGTTCGGCAGCGACATGGCCCACTTCGTTCGCCTGCTGCACGAGGAGCACGGCGTGACCTTCCATCTGGAGCAGAAGCCGACCGCGATCGACGGCACGCGGGTGCGGTTGGAAAACGGCCAAACGCTCGACGCCGATCTTGTCATCGTCGGCATTGGCGTGCGGCCGCGTACGGCGCTCGCCGAGCGCGCCGGCCTCCAGGTCGACCGCGGCGTGAGCGTGAACGAATATTTGCAGACGAGCGCGCCGGACATTTTCGCGGCGGGTGACATCGCCCGCTGGCCGGATCCTCATTCGGGCTCGCGTCTGCGCATCGAGCATTGGGTGGTCGCGCAGCGGCAAGGTCAAACGGCGGCGCGCAACATGCTCGGCGCCGGAGAGAAATTCACCCAGGTGCCGTTCTTCTGGAGCCAGCACTACGACGTGCCGATCAACTACGTCGGCCACGCGGAGAAATGGGACGACATCGCCGTCGAGGGAAATATCGCCGGCCGCGATTGCGTGCTGCGCTACCGTCAGGGCGGCCGCGTGCTCGCGGCCGCATCGATCTATCGCGATCGCGAGAGCCTGGAGGCGGAAGTCGCGATGGAGCGCGACCGCCGCCGCGGCTAAGGCTGTTCTATTTGCCCCTCACGTGCGCGCCCGCATACGGATGATGAAGCTATCGTAGGATAGCTCCGCGATCTGCATCCAGATGGAGCTTTCGCTGCGGAACGGGACAACGCTGTCATAGAGCTTTTTGAATAGCGAGTTGGTGGCGGAGTGTTCCGCGTACACCTCGTTGGCCGCCTTGTAGCAGGACTCCAGGACTTCCGGCGGGAACGCCCGCACCTGTGCTCCCCCGCCGACCAGGCGTCGTAGCGCGGGCGGATTGCCCGAGTCGTAGCGGCCGAGCACCCATCCCCATGTCTCGTGCGAGGCAGCCATGAAGGCCGACTGACAGAGCTTCGGCGGCTCGTGCCATTTGGCCAGACGGGTAGCGAATTGAACGGGGGCGCCCCAGCGCACCGGACGCGCGATCGCGCCACTTACCCCAAATCCACGGCCCGCAAATGCCGGATGGGGCGGCCGGGTGCAATCGTTTGGGCAGCAGCCACGATGGCGTTCGAGTCGATGCCGTAGTGGCGGTAGAGGTCGCTGATTTCTCCGGTCTGGCCGAAATGCTCGACGCCGAGCGAACGCACCCGATGGCCGCGCACGGCGCCGAGCCACGCGAGCGTCGCCGGGTGACCGTCGAGCACCGTGACGATGCCGCAATGGGACGGCACCTCGGCCAGCAGCCGCTCGATGTGGGCGCTGGCGTTCACGAGCCCGCGCTCACGCGCGCGGCTCGCGGCGGTCCAGCCGGCATTGAGCCGGTCGGCCGAGGTAACGGCGAGAAGACCAATGTCGCGGCGGTCCTCCGCCATCAGGCCGACGGCTTGGATCGCTTCGGGTGCCACCGTGCCGCTGTAGGCGACCACGACCTGACAGTTAGGTCCAGGCCGACGCAGCCAATAGGCACCGTCGATGATCGCCTGGCGCAATTCGGCGGTCATCGGGCGCTTTATTTGTTCTATCGGCCGCGTGGAGAGACGCAGATAGATCGAGCCGCCCGTCTCGTCGCGGAGCCAATTACGTTCGGAAGTGGGGCTCTCGCCATCCTTCTGGATATACGCGAATGCAAAAGTGAGAATGGCCGATAATTCGTCGACGAACGCCGGCTCGAACGCCGCCAGCCCATCCTGGGCGATGCCGATGAGCGGCGTGCCGATCGACTGGTGCGCGCCGCCTTCCGGAGCGAGGCTGATGCCGGACGGGGTGGCGGCGAGAATGAACCGCGCATCTTGATAACACGCGTAGTTGAGCGCATCGAGCCCGCGCGCGATGAACGGGTCGTAGAGCGTGCCGATCGGCAATAGCCGCTCGCCATTGATCGCGTGCGAAAGTCCGAGCGCCGAGAGCAGGATGAACAGATTCATCTCGGCGATGCCGAGTTCGATGTGCTGGCCCTTGGGCGAGAATTCCCATGTGAACGTCGAGGGGATGCGCTCGCTTTTGAATGTGTCGGCCACGCTCTCACGCGCGAACAGGCCGCGCCGGTTCACCCACGGCCCGAGGTTCGTCGAAACGGTGACGTCGGGCGAGGTGGTGACGACGCGTGCGGCGAGTTCGGAGTTTTCCCTGGCGAGTTCGTTGAGGATCAGACCGAAGCCGGTCTGGGTCGACATCAGCGGCTGAATTGTTACCGCAAGCTCATCCGGTACCGGAATGGGAACGGTCGGCCGGCGCCGCGTCCGCGTTCGGAACGGCACTTGCTCTAGAAACATCTGTAATTGCTGCGGTGGGAGGTCCAGTCCTTCAAATTTGTCCCACTCGTGCCCCGGCCTGATGTTCATCGAAGTGCGGAGGCTTTCCATCTGGGCAGGCGTCATCAGGCCGGCGTGATTGTCCTTATGCCCGGCGAAAGGCAGCCCGTAGCCTTTGATGGTGTAGCAAATGAAACAGGTCGGCCGGTTGTGGTCGATCCGGCCGAATGCCTCGATCAGGCTCGGCAAATCGTTGCCGGCGAGGTTGGTCATCAGACGCGCGAGTTCCGCGTCGGAACGCGCATCGATGAGCCGCGTCACGTCGACCTGGTCGCCGATGTCGTCGCTGAGGCGTCGTCGCCACGCGGCGCCGCCCTGAAACACCAGAGCCGAGTAGAGCTGATTGGGACATTCGTCGATCCAGCGGCGCAGCCGTTCGCCGCCCGGCTCACGGAAAGCGGCTTCCAGCAGCGAGCCGTATTTGAGGATGACGACATCCCAGCCGAAGTCGCGAAACAGCGCTTCGTAGCGCGCCCACAGGCCCTCGCGGATCACCGCATCGAGACTCTGGCGGTTGTAGTCGATGATCCACCAGCAATTGCGCAGGCCCTGCTTCCAGCCTTCCAGGATCGACTCGAAGATATTGCCTTCGTCGAGTTCGGCGTCGCCGACGAGCGCGATCATGCGGCCTTCCGGTCGATCGACCCCCCAGCCATGTGCGCGCACGTAATCCTGCACCAGACTCGAGAATAAGGTCTGGGCGACGCCGAGCCCTACCGAGCCGGTCGAGAAATCGACGTCGTCGGCATCCTTTGTACGGGACGGATAGCTCTGCGCGCCCTTGTAGCCGCGGAAGCCTTCGAGCTTGTCGACCGATTGGCCGCCCAGGAGATACTGGATCGCATGGTAGATCGGGCTCGCGTGCGGCTTCACCGCGACGCGATCCTCCGGCCGCAGCACGTGGAAATAGAGCGTGGTCATGATGGTGGCGAGCGACGCGGACGAGGCCTGGTGTCCGCCGACCTTCAGGCCGTCCGTACTCTCGCGCACGTGGTTGGCGTGGTGGATGGTCCAGGCGGCAAGCCAGAGGACCTTTTTCTCCAGTTCGCTCAGGATGGTCAGGTGCGAATCGTCGGACATGGGCGTGCCGGCCTTGCAATCGACTGCATCTTAGGACGGCGAATAGCGGATGGCGAATGGCCAATGGAAGCAGGCCGCAGAAACTATTCGCTATTCGCTACTCGCCATTCGCCCATCATCAAACCGGCGGCCACTGACGCGGGCGCACGGTTGGCACGCGGCCGCGGACCGGTCCGCTCCAGGTCGTCGTGCGCACGTGGTGCGGCGGCCCCGGTGCGTGCGCAGCAAGCGCAAAAAGCGCGCCGAAAGCAAAGCCGCCGATGTGAGCCCACCAGGCGATCCCGCCCGCAATGTCGTGCGACATCAATTCGGACGTGCCTTGGAGCAATTGCAGCACGAACCAGATCGCGGCGAACAGCACCGCCGGGATAGGCACGAACAACGGGATGAATATGATGAGGATGAGGGTGATCACGCGCGCCCGCGGGTAGGCCACCGCATGGGCGCCGAGCACCGCCGCGATCGCACCGGATGCGCCCAACACCGGCGTCGTCGACTCCGGATGCGTGAAAAGGTGCACCGCGCTCGCCGCGACTCCGCCGCACAGATAGAGCGCGGCAAAGCCGAGGCGGCCGAACCGCGCCTCCATGGCGGGTCCGAATATCCACAGAAACCACATGTTGGAGATGAGATGCAGCCAGCCGCCGTGCATGAACGTGTTGGTCAGCAGCGGCCACCAGTTCGACGGATCGAGCCCGTATTGCCGCGCCGCTAGCGGCTCGGTGTAGCGGATCGGAATAAGGGCGGCGTGGACGAGCACCTGCTCGAGCGTGCCTGCCGGCAGGCTTTCCATCCACAGGAACACGAGCGTGTTGATGCCGATGAGCGCCAGCACGAGCACCGGTGGGGACGCGCGCGGCGCAGTATCGATGAAAGGAAACAACCCGATCTCCTCGGCCGGCGAGGCTTGTTTGCCGGCCCTATAGCTAGGAATGCGGGCCGCTGCGCGCGAGGGCGATCAGGCGCGCCAGGGCAGGGCCGAGGCCGTCTCCACGAATATCCAGCTGCCTAGTCCGAGTTCGGGCGGAAACGGGGCAATCAGCAGGGGCCCATAGCGTCGGAACGGCGCCCCACGGGCGCGCAGGGCCTCTTTTGCACCATCGAGCGACACCACCATGATTGCATAGGCGCCGATGAACGGCAGCGATGGGATGGTGAGTTCCGGCAGCAGCGCCGTGAAAGCGGCGGCGTTCATTATTTGCACGCGGCCGCGGTCGAGCGCGACCGCGCGACCGGCTGCGTTGGCGATCACCGAACGGCCGGTGAAACGGGCGAAGCGCTGCGCCGCCTCTTCCACGTTCGCCACCGCGATCACCACATCGGTCAACGCCACGGCGCCGTTCGGGTGAGTAAGCCAGCGCGGCTGCCACACGGCCTGCTCGGTCCGGTGGGTGAGCACCTGAACGCGGCCTTCGGGCATCGTGCCAGGCTCGACCCGCGCAATCGTGAATGCGGCGGTCGCCGGTCCGGTTTCCGTATCGACCGGCCGCTGCATTTGAGCGAGCGGCCGCGTGCGAAAGCCGGAAGCGCCGAGCCTTGCATGCGCGGCGGCCGCGTCGGCGACAGCGAAGGCCACCAGATGAAGTCCCGGATGCCGTGCGAGCGAGGTGTCGAGTTCGCGCGAAAGCGGCGTTTCGGACGTTTTGAACAGAATCTCGACGTATCCGCGCCGAAACATCACCGTCATATTGCCGGTGCCGGTCAACCGCGGCGGCCCGCCGTCCGGATCGGGATTCGATTGAATCGAAAGCGGCGCGGGAGCAAAGCCGACGCGCGCGAGCGCACGGCCGGCGGATTCAGCGTCGCGCACGAAATGCGCGAGGTGATCGAGAAAGATTTCTCCCTCCAACGGAAGCTGGCGGTCGGCTTCGGGTGAACCAGGCGCGTGCGCCACGGCGAAACCGTCAGGCGCTTGGCGCGTGATCGGGGCAGGGGTGCACCTCGATCGTCACATGGGAGAGGCCGGCAATGCCCGCGAGACGGCCCTTGTATGCTTGCGGGGGCTTCGGATGCTCGGTGACGACGGATGCGATCACTCCCGCATGTCCCGGCCCAAGCTGCCACAGGTGCAGGTCGGCGACCCGGTCACCGCCGACCTCGAGCCGGCCGCGCACGCGATCGGCAAGCCCACGGCTCGGAACAACGTCGAGCAACACCGCGCCCGATGAACGGATCAGGCCGATGCCCCAGCTGATGATGACGCCGGCGCCCACGATCCCAACCAGCGCATCCATCCAGACGAATCCGTAGAACCGACCCATCAACAACCCACCAATCGCAAGTACCGACGTCACTGCATCGGCGAGTACATGGATGTAGGCGGCGCGGATGTTGTGGTCGTGGGAATGGTGATGGTCGTCGTCCTCGTCGTGAGCGTGTCCGTGGTGATGATCCTCGTCCGACAGCAGCCACGCGCTTATTAGATTGACGGTAAGACCGATGCAGGCGACCGCGATCGCCTCATTGTATTTGATTGCGATCGGATTGAAGAAACGGGTCATGGACTCGTAGGCGATCAGCAGGGCGATGAGCAGCAGGATGAGCGCGCTCGCGAAGGCCGCCAACTCCCCCAGTTTGCCGGTGCCGAACGAGAACCGCGCATCGGCGGCGTGGCGTCGGGCGAAACGATAGGCGAGCGCAGCGATCGCCAGCGCGGCGACGTGCGTCGACATGTGGACGCCGTCCGCGACCACCGCCATCGAGCCGAACAGGGTACCGCCGGTGACCTCCGCCACCATGGTGGCGGCCGTCAGCGCGACGACGAACCAGGTGCGCCGCTCGTGATGGTCGTGCTTTTCGCCCAGAAAGACATGGGCGTGATGCCACCGCTCGAGAGAATGCGTGTGCATGGACGACCTCCATCCGCGGCTCTCGTCAGCCCCGCGTTAATCGGCATATCATGGCGGCTGGTCGGGCGAAAATCGGCACCTGGGGAGGCGCATGCGACAGATTTGGCGCGCTTTGGCTTGCCTCGTTGTCGCGGCTGGGCTGATTGGGCCCGCCCGCGCCGACGATCGGCGGATTGACGCACGCCGGGGGCCCCGGACGTGGCGATTGCCGCCTGCACGCGCTTGATCGGTGCCGGCACGGTCCGGGGAAACCAACTTGCCGACCTCTTCGCGGCACGTGGAAATGCCTATCGGGCGCAGGCGGATTTTGCGCCATTGCCGATTACGACGAGGCGATCCGGATCGATCCTGCGCGCCCATTCCTTCTCGATTTGCGGGGCAACGCCTGGCTCGCCAAGCGTGATTATCCCCACACCATCGCTGATTACGACCGCGCGCTCCAGCTCAATCCGAAACTCGCCCCCCTATGTCGGTCGCGCCAGCGCGCATTTCGCAAAAGGCGATCTCGATGCGGCCATTGCCGATTATCAGGTGGCGATCGAGATCAATCCGAGGGGCGCCGGCCTCTACCTCCAGCGTGGCCATGTCTGGCGTCGCAAGGGAGATCTCGCGCGGGCGATAGCGGATTATTCCGAAGCGTTGCGCATCGCCCCGGCGTTCCTTGTCGCGCATGTGGCGCGTGGGATCACGCTGGAAGCGGCGGGGGATCGCACCGGCGCCCGCGCGGATTATGAGGCAACGATTGCGGCGGACGCCCGCGGCGAGGGCGGGATCCGAGCCCAGGCCACTGCGCGCGAGCGGCTTGCCATG
>Ga0306920_100006607_pt1 | contig 15172 bp, 23 predicted proteins | sample flu12Cox44000170_FD_204666 | JGI IMG/M metagenome (GOLD analysis project Ga0306920, IMG submission 204666) | Lab enrichment of tropical soil microbial communities from Luquillo Experimental Forest, Puerto Rico - flux4day.12C.oxic.44.000.170 (v2)... | ecosystem: Environmental > Terrestrial >... | reverse complement strand
CCCCCTGCTGAAGCAAGCTCAGCAAGATAGCCGCCGCTCGTCGTTCACGCTTCCAGCAGGCGCCGTGCAGGGATATCAAGGGCGTAGCCCTTGGCTAGTAAGTGCGCAGCATCAATGGCAGCTATTTGGGTCATTGAAAGCTCTCGACCGGGGAATGCCTGACTCACTATACCAATATCATCGCGCCGGCTAGGGTCCCGCGGCTTTGTCCATCGCTGCAAGGATAGCATCAAACCGCTTCTTCAGTTCAGCGTGCCACTCCGGACCCCAATGCGTGAAGACATCGAGCTCGTCCTGACGGATCGCATCGAGCACTTGTGACGCGACATCGGACGGGTCGATCCCGGACTGTACGCGTTCGGCAACCTGACGCGCTAATCGAGACTGCAGCGTTGGAGGTCGCCGAGCGGGGGAGTGCTGAGGGATCAGTCCCGACATTGCGGGGTAGTGCGGGCGGGACTGAAGCCCCCAAGGCTAAGGCGCCGCAGAGGGCAAAAACGCCGCAAGCAGCCCGAGAGAGGTTTGCGCAGAAAAAGATCGGCACAGAGGGTCAATGCGATGGTATTGCTAGGAATGTAGCGATGTGTGGCGGGGATGCCACGGGACGTCTGCTGGAGACCCTAGCAGAAATTTAGCCCGCTGAGGGGGCTATCGAGAGGCGCGGCTTTCCGTGCATGATCGTGCGCTCACCAAGAACCAGTACAACGGCGCCGAACCAAGATCGCGCCGAGACCATGGTCGAGGCGCTGCGCAACATTCGAGGTGACGTCGCTCTGCTCGGTATCTCAAATCAAGGCTTTTTTATGCCGCTCGTGGCTGCACAGCGCCCCGTGCGGCGGATTGCGATGATAAACGTTGTCGTCCCACACACCCGGCAAGGCGATCAAAGAGGCGCGTTCGATTGCAAAGAGGTATTTGCGACATGGATTGCCGGCATGCTCGCCCAACGCGCGCTGGGCTTTTCTGAAGTTTGTGGGCGAACTGCCTAAGGTTGAGTACGTCTACATCTGCGCGAGAAAGACGACGCGATACGCCCCGAATGGGAGGAGCATATCGCGCGAGAATATCTGCACGTCGAGCCGTTCATCATCACGGGGGCAGGGCACGCCAACATCGTCTTGAGCTATGTGGATGAGGTTGCCGATGCCGCGACGAAAGGACTGTAACAAGCCGTGCGCTATTGCCCGACTTCCGGCCAATTCGGGGGTCGCTGAAAGCGATGGGCTTGCCGCTGGAGGGCTCCTTAAATCGCTCGGCGTGCCAGCGTTCTGACATCAAGATCGACCCTGCGGTTGGTTACCTCGGCCAAGGCGTCGAGCGCGCAACATCCTTGAGCGTTCGTAGTGCGCGTCCCGCATCATCGCGGAAGAACGTGTACCAGTAGTATGCAAGGAAGATGAGGGAACCGATGTCCCACACGTCACCGAGCGGCTGCATTACCATCGCCGGAATATCAATAAGAGCCAGACCCCAGGTCGCTGCCACGCGCCGCGCAAGCGCGGCGAGTGTGAGCCGCAAGGGATTGCCGACCGGCAACCTCGAAATGATGACCAACAACGCGATGAAGAGCAAGGATATCGCGCCAATGAAGATGAGCAGGTATTTGATGATTTCAGCGACGGTATTCATGTCCAGCCTTTACAGCGTGCCACAAGACACAGTTGGGGATCCCATCAAGTCCAAGCAAGAGGGGAGCAAGACACAGGCTGCGTGGCGATTACCTGCGCGCGGCGGACGTTGACGTTCGTGGACACCACGTCGCGCTCGGGACGAGCTGTCACATAAACGTGCTGCCCTCAACGCCAACGGCCACTGCCAGCCGGATGCTAGATCTGCGATGGCGCCAAACCGCGCTAGTACAGAAATTAGTACAATCGGAAGGTCGTGTATTCGGTTCATGCGTACGTTGTTCGCGCCATTTGCAGCGCTGGTATTCGGTGGCGCTGCCGGTGCGACGACAGACCGGCATCTCCTATTTTCATGCGGGGCGAGGTCGAGGTGCGTGACGGCTTGCGCTCTGGAGATCGGGTCATCCTCTATTCGCCCGTCGATGTCGCAGAAGGTGCTAAGGTGCAAATGGCCCGACCCCGGACTCCACTGAGTTGAAGCCGAGCTCTAGCCCTGAGCAGTGCAACCAACAACGCATCGACGTTACGCCTCCACAAATCGGGTATTTCGACCGCCTGCGCGCCTAGTTCCCGCGCTGGCACCCGGGCGCGACGCCGTGCCACAGCCACTTATCGCCATTCGATCGGCGTTGCGATGTCTTGTCACGGTGATGCGCTCGGCATTGAAACGATTGGTCAAATAGACGTGACGACCTTGATCCTTCGTGATGGGCGCAAGTCGCGCATTGATGCACCGTGTCGCGTGCCTACGTGCTGAGCGCTGCCGGTACACAACGGCCCTCACCGGGCCGTCGTGCGGAAAGTGGGTCAGGAATTGCTCCTCGACATTTAATCACGGTAGCGAGCGGACGCGTATCATGCATTTATCACTCGCTTCCCGTGATGATCGCAGCGGTTTGACGGGAAGCAATTTAGCCGACGAAGCCGCAGGATTCGAAACCTCCGTCAACTATTCCCCTGCCAAGATTGTCGAGCGGCAAACCACCAGCTGGCAGGGATTGCGGGCGGAGACGGCTGCTGTCGCGCTCCCTTTCTCTGTACATCGACCCGCGCGCCGTGGCGGTCAATCCCGAGCTCGGCTTCGCCAGCACAAAATTCGAGCCGAGGCGCAGCCCATTGCAAGAACGTCTGAGAGCGTTGGTTGTGACAGGGGAACAGATGGATCCTGGCGCCTTATCGGTGCCCGTGGTCGGCGGGCCGCCGACCATAATCCCGGCTTCGGACACAGCGGCTCAAGTCTGCCTCCCCGCTGGGCTGAGGTCGCATCGACAAACTCAGGGATCTACTGGTTCCGCCCCAATATCTCAGTGACCCGGATTGAATTTTCGCTCGGCTTCAGCAACACCTGCTGTGCGTGAAGTAATTGTCCGGACTTGCTGTGGTTATGAGATTTTGCGACGGTGTCGATCTTTCGTCGTTCCTTTGCGCGCTCTGCGTCGCAACTGCGCATGTCAAAGGGGTGGACTTCAGTCGTGACGTACCGGTGCTCACCAGATCGTGAGCAGATCGCCTACTTCGGGCATCGGAGATAAACCAAAGCGCTGGTAAAGATGAGCATCAGTTTTAAGGTTTGCGGATCGCAAGAGCAAGATTGCTCATCGCTCTGAGCGGGCCATGCTTGGCACAGGGCGCTATCTCAGGCTTAAGAACGGGCGCTGCCTGCACACTCAGCTCAACTCACACACTCAGCCTCAAAATGGGCAGACTTCCTGTCATGTTGCAAGATTGGATTGAGAAGAGCAGTACGCTGCCGGCAGGAGTGGTCAGACCGAATGCGTCAGCTCCCATATGAAGGGTCCATACAGCGCGGCCGTGACAGCACAAAAGACCAGTGCCATGACGGCCCAACTCCAGACATCGCCTTGTTGCTGCGTTAGTGTACCGGTTTTGTCCATGCCTGTGCGTACCCAACCGGACTTTCTCCAACACCTCGCTGCTCGACCGCGTTTAGCCCACGAGCGTCGGGTGTGCGGTCGCCGACCCCTGCGCATCAAGCTGACCATGACGGACAGCCCGCGGGGTGCGCACCCGCGGGCCTGGTCATGCGAGGCTACCTGGCCTCTCGTTGCTGTTGTTCGAAGAACTGCTTGGCGTCATGCGTGTCTGGATTGTAGGCCAGCGCCCCTGCCGCGAAGCCAGTGAGCACCGTCAGCGCCAGCAATGCTGATGCGATTGTCCTCATAATCATCTCCTGTGTTTAGTGTTCCGAGCCCCATAGGCTCGTGCCCGTAATTTGGGGATAGCGGCCAACGAGTGCAGCACTGCTCCCCGACGTGTGAAGCTTTGTGATTGCTGCTGCCGCTGACTGGGGAGCACAGGAGCCCTTCGCCCGCTGCATGGCGCCGGCCCCCGCTGCTGGAAGTACCCATGATGAGGCTGGTGCTGCTCGATTTCCGAGGAACTCTGTCGCGACAAGCTCTTCCACTGCGACGGCGATGGACTGTTCGTGGCCCTGCGGTGGTAGGGATCGCCGCTGACATGACAGTCGAGCACAGCTGAGACGGTCAGGGATTGCGGACCTCGTAATCGGCAATCGCCGGGCTTTGATGGGTAGCAGCCTCGCGGAAACCCTCCGGCCGCTGCGGCCAAACGTTGGGTATGAAATAGCGCCGGCCTTCGGGGCTGGTAAAGTAGGACTCGTCGGGCCAATTCTCGCGGCCGAAGTGGTAGTACTCCTTGAGGTCCGGCGGCGTAATGTTGGCGTTGCCGAAACCCAGAGCCTCGTAGCCGATTGGCTTGTAGCCGCGGGGCGTCTTGATATCGACCGGCATCACCTTCCGCTTCTGTTCGATCGGTTGGGCAAAAAAACTCGTGTGCCTTGCGGTTAAGGCCCCAGATCACATCACGCGGCACGCCATGGCCCGTGATGGTGAAAAACCCGATCTCGGTGCAGATGCGATCAATGTGTCGACCCGTGCGCAGGCGCGCGGCCGCATCCCCGGTGAACACGCTGGTGAGATCGACGACTGGGATTTCCCTTTGCATTGCTTCCACTCCGGCTTCGCCATGGTGTTTGCCCTGCTGATAGCGGCAATCATTTGGAATCTCGGCACGTGGTGGCTGGGATTGCCGGCCTCCTCTTCGCACACGTTGATCGGCTCAATCATCGGCGTCGGTGTGGCTAATGCACTGATGCGAGGCATGGATGGCACCTCAGGCGTCGACTGGACCAAGGCGACAGAGATCGGCTACTCGCTGCTTCTTTCACCACTATTCGGTTTCTGCATGGCCGCAGCCCTCCTGCTCGCATTGAAGTTGATCGTACGCAATCCGGAGCTTTATTCCGAGCCCAAGGGCAGTGCGCCGCCGCCGTGGTGGATACGTGGCATCTTGATCCTGACCTGCACCGGGGTTTCATTTGGCCATGGCTCCAATGATGGGCAGAAGGGCATGGGCCTCATCATGCTCATTCTGATCGGTACGGTGCCCATGGCTTATGCACTGAACAGAACTCCAGCTCCGAGCCACGTGACGGAGTTTAAGACGTCCTCGGAAGGGGCCGCCAAGGTCATTGAGAGCAAGGCAGCCGGCCACAGTGTGCTCGGCAACCCGCGCCCTGCCGTTTCCGAAGATAAACGAAGGAACGTATCCCTCGCTTGCCGTGCTAGTGCGCGAGATTTCCAAGCAGGTTGACACCTATGGCTCGGTTGCCAAACTGCCCGGAGAAGTCGTTGCCAATACCCGCAACGATATGTATCTCGCTTCGGAAGCCGTGCGCTTCGTGCTCAAGGACAAGGAGAACGAACTTAGCAAGGATGAAGTGGGAAAGCTTTCTGCCTACAAGAAGTCTCTCGACGACGCGACCCGATTCATTCCTTTGTGGGTCAAGGTGGCGGTAGCGATCGCTCTTGGCCTTGGCACCATGATTGGCTGGAAACGGATCGTCGTTACGGTCGGTGAGAAGATTGGCAAGTCGCACCTAACATATGCGCAGGGTGCCGCCGCGGAAGTCGTCGCGGCAGGTACCATCGGCGCGGCGGACGTTCTCGGCCTTCCCGTGTCGACAACCCACGTGCTTTCGTCGGGCGTTGCCGACACCATGGAAGCCAATAGCTCCGGCTTGCAGTTAGCAACTGTTCGCAACCTGTTGCTGGCTTGGGTGCTGACGCTGCCGGTGGCCGTTGTGCTCTCGGGCACGTTGTATTTCCTATTGGCTCAGATGTTCTAGTTTTTGCCGGCGAGCAAAATACGAGCTGCTTCTGTGCTCCTTTATGCCCACGGAATTTCGGCCGATACGAAATATGGTGTTTGTGCCATTTCGCCCAGTGCGTGGTGGGCCTCTCGGTGGAAGATAGCGAAAAATCGGAGGGGAGCGATGTTCTTTGCGATAGGGACGATATTATTCAGTGAGCACGATCGCCTGGGAATGCACCGAGCCATGCTGCGGCAACCCGGATTGATGACATGAGAGGTCGCATATTGTGATCCGCTCGGTCGGCACCGGATCGTGCAGGCGAAACTCGGGAAGATAGTCACGTACAGGCCTGGTCCAGTCGAGGCGCCCTCATTGTGCAATAGCCCAACACCAGTCGCGGTTTTGGTGATCGAGCAGATTACGGACTGCGTCGCGGCGGTTACGGGCAATTTCGCCTCAACATCGTGCTGGCCATAGGCTTTCGCGGGCGCTATCTTGCCGTCGTGCACCACCGCAATAGCTGCGCCTGGCACCTTCCAGTCGGCCATGGCATCGACGGCAAGACGATCGAGCTCAGGGACTAACTCAGCGATTGGCGCATGCCGCACGTCGGAGGAATGAACCACGTGAGGATTCCTCAACTTGGGCTTGCTGGCACGCCCACGGAAGTGAGGGGCTTGTAGCGGGGTTCTCAAGTCATTCGACTTAGTCTTATCACCAGCGAAGCCGCAAGATGACTTCGAACCCGGAAGTCATCGGCGACGCAGGGCTGGCGCTGTCTTGTGGCCACACGCCGGTGTAAGGATGCCAGCTCGGCAGCGCAGCAACTTCGACAGGTATGCGCGGGTATAGCAGACCTGCCAGTTGCGTCGCTGCCACGACCGCCCATGACCCTACCCGTTGTCGGACAGGCATATTGAGTAAGCGCTACATCAGCGCCAAGGTGATCCTGATCTTAGTGCTGCCACGGTCGTAGCGCAGCGATGTGGGGTGGAGCGGGACGTGCTCCGGTTGGATTCTTGCGAAACCGCTCGCGACCCAGTGGGCCAATTAGACATGATTGCTCCGGTAGTGCGCGTATTGTTTCTGGCGCTGGTGCTCTTGACCAGCGGCGGAACGACGGCGTCAGGTGAAGTTGACGAGCATGAAGAGTGGAGTCGACGGATCGGAGAGTTGCGCAAGGCCGGCAGGCAAGCAGATGCAATCGCGCTGGCCGAGGAGTACCGCGAAAAGGTGAGGGAGGGGTATGGAACGGAGCATCCTCGGTACGCGATTGCTCTGAAAGTGCTCGCCAACATTCTGCAAAACACCGACCGAATGGAAGAGGCAGAGTCCTTGATGCGGCGAGCTCTCGAGATCGACGAGAGAAGTTTCGGGCCGGAGCATCCAGACGTTGCAGAAGACCTCAGAGACCTGGGCGCGATCTTGCGGAATACGAACCGGGCGGGGGAGGCGGAGGCTTTGTTGCGTCGCTCGCTCGCCATTGAAGAGAAGAACTTCGGACCCCAACATCCGAGGCTGATCCCGGCCCTTACTGAATTAGCGCTGTTCCTCGGCAACAACGAGCAGATAGCGGAGGCTCGGCAGGTCTTTTTTCGCATGCTTTCGATCCGCCAGTCGGTGGATGCTGCCGCGGCGGCTGAGCATCTCTGTAATTCGGAACGTCAACAAAAAATCGATAGCGCCGTGAAGCAAAAGGTCGCGGCGCACCGTAAATTGGAAATCTGTCGGAAGGAGTACGAGAAGACCAAGACCTTCTTCACGCTGGAGACAATGGACGACCACTGCAAGCAACAGAAGACGTACGCCGATCGCGCTGACGGCAAGCACCGAGCGGCTAGTGCAACGGTCTGCCCACCGGCCGCGAGGCAGCAGGGAAAGGATTGACAGCTCCCGATCTCAAAACCGCTAAGCGCTCGGCCTCACGATCCCGCCCTCTCTGCTCGCCCGAACCGACGAAGTGATCGAATAGGACCTCTTCATTCCACGTGTATGCTGCGCACGCTCAGGTCCGGACCCTGGCACTCTTTCTCGGTGCAGCGCGCGGCATCGAATGGTCCACTATTCAGGGCAGATCGGCCTTGCCTACTCACCGAGGGAACGAACGATCACGAGCAAGAGGACGCTGATGGAAACCTGAGCAAGCCTCGGTCCGATGTGGCTCAGACCACGACAGAAGGACCAAAACGATTTCGAGTGCCGCCACGATCCATACAAGGGAGCGCAGCAGAAGAATGCCTGCTGCGTACAAGGCGAGATAGGCGACGCGACGCCAAAAATAGAGCTGAGCACCCAATCGGGTCACCCAACTGTGTGTGGCTGCAGCATGCGCTGTCGGGAAACAAGGAAAACGTCTCGAACTCCGGTCAACGCGGGCACAGCCTCATCGCGAGAAACTCGCCCCATACGTAGCCGCGTTGCAGGCTATTTCTGAGTCGGGCCAAGAAGAGACAGGGTCAGCAATTTACACGGCTGGTCGCAACCCGGGTGTCATTGTCACCGATCGCGACGCACGGGCCCCGGTCGCGGATGACGGAGCAAGCGGCGAACCGCATCGCGATCGACGGATTTTGACGCCCGGGCGAGCCAATCGAGCGGGGTGAGTCCATTGTCGTCCCGGAAGTCCGGATCGGCGCCGTGATCGAGCAGAACCTCGATAGTCTTCACGAAGCCTGCTTTGGCGGCATAGTGCAGCGCGGTCGCTCGTCCGCCGTCGGTCATTTGGACAGTCTCGCGCCGGTCATCTACCCGCGCGCCGTGACGCAGAAGCGCCGCGACGTACTCGGGATCGTCCTTTCGACCTTGATTTCCGGTGCATGAAGCCTGGATCCATTGTCCCGATCGGTCGATACGCGCTCCCGCGCGTGAGAGTATGGGCTCCAGCTCCGGATGCATGACTCATCGGCCTCCACCGATTGTCGTTGCGTCGGCGCCGAGCTCGAGGAGCATCACCACCATCGCGACGTTCTCGTGCGCCACCGCCATGCGGACCGCGCGGTTGGCGCCGCGAAGCGGCTCCTTCGCCTGTGATGCACGCTCAAGAAGCATGCGCAGCGCTTTAACATGCCCAGCGGCGGTAGCGTGATGAATCGGTGTGATCTCAAGAGCATCAACGGCGGGGTCGCTTGCCTGCGCGGGCGACGGCTCGTGGGCAAGATCCTGTTCCAGGGCACCAAGGTCGCCGAGAAAAGCGTGCGTGAAGATGTCCTCCTTCGCGCCGTGGCTGAGCAGGAGGATCTCGATGTCCTTACGGCGCGTCAGGCGCGCGGCGCAAAGCGGCGTGATTAAAATCAATGTGTGGGAACCATGGCGATGTAATGGGATCGGCGACGGCTTATTCACGTCGACGCCCTTATCGAGTAGAAGCTGGACGACTGGCATGCCTCCGGCGAGCACCGCGCGCCGCAGCAGATCGGCAGAGTGGGGTGTCGACGCAAGGACGTCGGGCGCATCTGCCAACAGCTCGCGCAGGGCGGCAGCATTGCCCCGGCCCGCCAGGTCGATCGACTTAACGGCAGGCTTATAGCGCAAACACGCCCCATGCTGCTGCGCGCGCAGCGCCGTGAGCGGTTCGCTTTCGTTGACGAGTGCCAACCCCAGCGCCCGGACCTTCTCGTAAATTACGCGCCGCGCGTCGGCGTCGGCTACCGCGATGTTGAGCGCGTCGCGGAAATGCGCGAGCCATTTGCTGGCGAGAACGCGTGTGATCGGCAATAGATCGTGTCGGTGCTTGAGCGGCAGATGCGTGGTGCTGCTATAGCTGCCCACACCGCCGAGCCACTCGGTGAAGAAACGCTTCTGTGCCTCCCGCTCGCCTGTCAGATCCCGGTTAAAAAGGGGCTGAAGCGCAGCGTCGTTCTCGATGCGGTCGTAGAGCCCATCGACGAGCACCCCGACTGCGACAGGGCCACCGATGCGCGCAAAGAGATCGCCGCCGACGAAAGGACGATGAGCCTCAGGGTGAGCCAAGAACCGACGGTGTTCCATTTGCTCCCCAAAGAGGATGGATCGTCAAGCAAGCAAAAACGCCGGCCCTTACGCAGAGTCAATGGCCGACAGTGCGGGCCACGTGATGCACACTGGTGCGATAGAGCAACACGGTGAGTTTGGGTCAAGGGCAGCCATGGTAGCGCGTGCTCGCCCCGCCCCAAACCCGACCGCGTCGTCTGCCTATTGGCGACGCCCAACAGTGCGAGTGGTCACTGGCCTCATCCGGCCAGGCGGCAATCGCTGAGATAGCCTCCTGACCGGATCCATTGGTCGCTTACCGACTCAAGGCGATCAAAGTTTGGTTGACGCCCGCGATAGAAGCTTCCAATCAGCACCCTGCTTTTGCCAGTTCATCAGAATGTGAAGGTTGGTCGCGTTCTTCTTCCCGTCCGCCACGGACTCGCTTTCGCCCACCCAATGGAACCGCACGACCGCCGCGGCGCCGACCACGCGAACCTTCACGTCCTCATATGCCAGTGACAAGAACCTCGATTTTCCACTGGTAGCGTTCGCAATGAAAGTCGCCTTATCTTCGACGCGGCCATCGGAGTGGCTGTAGCTGAGTTCCGGCGCGCAGAGAACATCGAACGCCTTGGCGTCCGCCGCGATCTGGGCAGCGCGGAACGCCTCGACGTTTTTTGCCACAGCCGTTTCTTCATCCGCCTCAGTCGCGACGGCCGGAAGGAGGCCCAGGAGCCCCGCGGCAAGCGCTGGTAGGGCTAGCTGACGGCGATGGATATTCATTGCATCCTCCCTATATCTGGTTCGGGCTGGGTTTTCGTCGCAAGCGCATTGTTGCCGCTCTCCCAGCAGGCACCGACTGTAGACCGACCGTTGACCCTGAGCTACTCGAAGTGGGGTAGGTTCGCCCACGGCCACCAATATGCGCCGATCTTGGGTCGCATCGGATCCTTTTGCTGTGTGGCCGGCCGAACCATCCATGCTTCATGCCGCTGGGCGTTCCGGCACAGATCCTTTTCGTCTTCGCCGAACCAAAAGCGTGGATACATGCCGAGTGAGGTCCGGCCGCGCAGCATACTCGAACCAACATCAGCTGGGTGGTCATGGGCCGGCCTCCTGGAAAATGGCGGACTGGCGCACGAGCATGCCCAACCAGGGATGAATGATCTCCATCACGAACACGAACCGCTCGCCCTCCGCCTCGATGTGCCTGACGGTCAGCGTGCCGGGCGTCGCCCACCGCGGTAGGGTCAAGCGCCAGCGGCCGAAGTCGACGAAGTACTGATGGCTACGGAACACCAGTGCGCGATCCTCGACGCGCATCGTAAGCGTCATGCCAACGCCGCAGCCCACATGCTCTTCCAGGCCGGTTGGGCCGGTAAAGCGCTTGGAGGAATGGATGACCTGCGGAAAGCCGCGCCGGCGCACATAGAGGCGGGTCCAGACTTGCCCGCCACTCGCCAGGTCCTCTGTGACGGTCACGACGCTCGGTAGGTGCGCGTCCCGCGAGGTCGGCAGCGGGCCGCCAATCTGCCGTAGCGCTTGCACCAACAGCCAGCCCGCGCGGCTCGTCCACGCTTCCAGCACCTCGCCGACGTAGATGGCGGTTCGCCCATCGGCCAGCCGCTTGGAGAAGCGTCGGCGCACGGCCGCCGGCAGCGCCGCCCAGTCCGCTTCGGACAGCAGCGCGCGGAAGCGCAGGTCGCCCAGCGAGTCATCGCCAGCACGGCCGGAGGCGTCTTCTTCTGCCCTGAATGCGTTCTTCGCCCACATTGCGGCCCCCGAAATATTGGGCGCGCGACTAGTTTGTCTTTCCCGCCGGCAGGAAGCGGATAACCTTTGCGCCGAGCCGTATGAGTGCGGCGAGCTTCGGCTTTGGGATCGTCAACATCTGCGCGTACCAGCGGTCGACCGTCTGTGTGAACTCGAGCATCTCCTTGAGCCGCCTGGACGCGACCGGATGCACCGTGCCGTCGCCCTCCGCGTCCGCCACGCAGGCCCTGAGCGCCGCCAGCGCCGGGTCGATCTCGCGCGCCTTGCGGCCGGCGGCGATGCGGTGCACCAGCTCCCAGATGTCAGACTCCGCCTCGAAATGATCGCGCCGGTCGCCCCTGATCGGCACGCGCCGGATCAGCTCCCAGCCCAGTAACTCCCTGACAGAATTCGACACGTTAGAGCGTGCTACCCCCAGCACGGCTGCGATCTCGTCGGCCGTCAGCGGCCGCTCGGAAAGGTAAAGAAGTGCATGGATCTGAGCGACGGTGCGGTTGACGCCCCACTGGCTGCCCATGTCACCCCAATGCAGGATGAACTTCTCTACCGCCGCGGGCAGCTGTTTGGCGCCGCCTGAAATTTTAGATATTTCTGTCATGACAGAAATATCTGCCACGGTGCAGTGATTGTCAACGCCCAATACTGCGGCAAATGCAACGGTTGGCCGTCAGCGGCCGGCGCGATCCAGTACATAAAGCTTGTTCTAGGCTCCGTGAGGTCTCAAACCTGAAGCAGTCCTCGGAGTGCGAAATTTGGCGCGCTGCACAACACGCTATCCCGGGATAGAGGTTGAGAGAAGAGATGCTGACTGCCCGGATGCGCCTTGCGTAGAGCTTATCCGGCGGTGATCGCAACCGTGATCGGCGGCCCTTCCGATGCGGCGCGCTCCTCCGTCGGGCCCTTCTGCCGACTCAAATTGAGCGCGCAGTTGATAAGACCAACGTGACTATAGGCTTGCGGAAAATTACCACTTTGCGCGTGAGTTCACGGCTTCTGGAGGCCTGTTGAGTTACGGGGCGAGCCAAGCCGACGCCAATCGCCAAGTCGGCATCTACACCGGGAAAGTCCTCAAGGGTGCCTTACCCGCCAATTTGCCGGTTTGGCAGCCGAGTACATTCGAGCTCGTCATAAATCTCAAGGTGGCCAAGGCACTCCGCTTGGAAGTGTCGCCGACCATATATGCACTCGCCGATGAGGTGATAGAATAGCTGTTTACTGCGGTGCACCGCTGAGGCGCTCGCGTGAGCCGAGCAGGGGCTTAGGATCACAATGAAATAGCATTCGCCAGGCCGTCTACCCGGTTACCGGCACGCAACGCGGAAATCCACGTGGTAGTGTTCGTCGTGGCGAACCCACGCCTGCAGCTTGTTGAAGGCAAGGCGCCTGATTACCTCCCGCCCTGGCCCGACCGCAGCGAGCTTGGGCTGCAGGTTGACATCAAAGATGACGCGCCGGATCCCGATCCCGTGTGCACGGGCAGCGCGCTCGAGCGCCAATAGATGGAGCGCCATTGCTTCGAAATCGATTGTGTTTGATCCAGATCGTCCTTCGCGGTCGAACTGAGTAGCGTAGCCGAACAGATTGAACGGCGAGATTGGCAGTTGCGATACCTTGCCGTCGGACGATCGCACAGGCACGAAAAAATCGACGGCAGTGCCATTGCTATGGCCTTTGTGCGGATGAAAACGACCGCCCGTTGCCCAGCCACTTTCGCCGTAGATGAACCGCAAGTCGGGGTGAGACTTGGCCAACTCCGCGTAGGCGTCGCGCATGACATCCCGTACACTGCTGTGGACGTAAGTGCGTCCGAGGGCAAAGCCGAGCATGCTGTAGGCGCGATAGTTTTCTCCGGAGTATGATAAGCGCGTGCCCCGTTCGAGGCGTCCGCTCACCGCGTCGCCGTAGCACACGCTGGGCTGGCCATGCTCAGACGTGCTGTATCCTGCAAGACCGGCAGTAGTAAAGACCGACAATGCACAGATCGCTAAGGGAACGCGAAGAATCCTCATGGGATGCCTGCTACAGTGCGTCACCCATTTGGTCACGAAGAATATGGCATCACTGGGCGCGGCGCCTGCGATTAAATCGAATAATCCACCAACGCACCGGCAATACGCACACATTCTTGCATGTGCTCACGGAAGGTAACGGCGTAGGGGTCATAGCCGTCGAGCATGGGCAGCCTTGGCGTCACGGTGCCGCGGGAGCCTCGCCCGCGCTGATGAGGTGATTGAGCAATCGGAAATCTCTTCACGCACGTTGTTGCACGTGCTCGCGACCGTCAATGGGCACGAACTTACCGTGCGGGCCGGGTGAGGCGCACGTCCGTGAACAGTGCTACATTCCCCTTAAGTAAACCCTTGCTAGTACGGAGCAATTCGACCTGAGCAGACGCGCGGGCACCAGAGATGCGATAGCCTCCACACGCAGCAAGGGGACGAGGAGGGCGCAAATGAGCCTGCGCAGCATTCCCGCCTCAATGGATGCTGGCAAGGTCGCCAGGATCGATGCAGCGGTCGACAACATCGTGCGCGAGCACGGGGTGGTGATTGGGCTCGCAGTCGAGAGCGGCAGCCGCGCGTGGGGCTTTCCCTCGCCGGACAGTGACTACGACTGCCGGTTCGTCTACATCCGCCCGCTCGCTCATTATCTGACGCCGTGGCCTCGGCGCGATGTGATCGAGCTACCGCTTGTCGATGAACTCGATGTGAACGGTTGGGATCTTGCCAAGTCGCTCAAGCTCTTAATGAAGGGCAACGCCGTCATCATCGAATGGCTAACCTCGCCTCTCGTATATCGCGGCGACGAGGAGTTTCGTAGTTCTTTCCTGGCGCTCGCCCGCGCGGTCGCAGACCGCGATCTCGTTATCCGTCACTACCTGCACCTGAGTGAGGAGTTCCGTCGGCGGCACTTATCTGATCCTGCAGCGGTGCCGCTGAAGAAGCTGTTCTATACTTTACGGCCCGCCGCCGCGATCCGTTGGCTCGCACGACATCCCGAGGCAGCGGTCGCCCCGATGCATTTCCCGACATTGATGGGGGAGAGCGAGCTGCCGCCCGATGTGGCGGCCATCGTCGTCGATCTTTTGGCGTGCAAAGCTATGACACGCGACCTCGGCACCGGCCCGCTACCGCAGCCGCTCGCCGCTTTCATCGATGAAGAGCTGGAATGGGCACGGGCTAGGACCGCGAGGCGTGGCCCCAGCCAGCGACGCGAACAACATACCATGTGCGAGGCGTTCTTTGCCGAGACCGTGCGGCGTTTTGATTTGCTTTCGTAAGTCGTTCTTTAATGGGCCCGGTAGTCTTCCGGTGCGGCAGACTCCCGGTTCAGCAAGTGTCGAGGGTCATGGCTGGTCCTCTGTAAGAGAGATCTCGTCGATTGGGCAGGGCTTGCACATAGCTCCCATGTCTCGCCAGCCGGGTTACTTGCTTTCTCTCCGTCGTCAGCGCAAAGGCTGCCAGCATGATGCGATCAGAAGGGGAAGTAGTGAGCAACATCTAGGAACGCGCGGTTCGTCAGACGACGACCGACTGCCCGACTTACGTCTTCACCACGTCCACCGTCCCGGCGACGGGACCTCGGGGAGCAAGGGCAACTCTTGGTCTGCCCGCTCAGCGACTCGTCATCCTCCGTGATCGAAGCATATACACATTGCCTTGAAGGGCATGGCGGCATCTTTTGT
>Ga0306920_100006606_pt1 | contig 15172 bp, 11 predicted proteins | sample flu12Cox44000170_FD_204666 | JGI IMG/M metagenome (GOLD analysis project Ga0306920, IMG submission 204666) | Lab enrichment of tropical soil microbial communities from Luquillo Experimental Forest, Puerto Rico - flux4day.12C.oxic.44.000.170 (v2)... | ecosystem: Environmental > Terrestrial >... | reverse complement strand
TCGCCGACAGGCTGATGGCGTTGTTGAAGCCCCCGCTCACCGTCGTGGTGATGGTCGAAGTACCCTGGGCGCCTTGCGCCACGCTGACCGATGACGGCGCAGCACTGATGGTGAAATCAGGTGCCGTGACCGTAAGAGTCACGCTGGTGGTGTGCTGGGTACCGCCACCACTTCCAGTCACCGTGATGTTGTACGTACCCGCCGCGGTGCTGCTGCCCACCGCAATTGTCATGGTGGACGAGCCCGAGCCCGGAGCGGCAATCGGGTTGGGGTTGAAGCTGACTGTCGTGCCGGTGGGAGCACCGCTCGCCGACAGGCTGATGGCGTTGTTGAAGCCTCCGCTCACCGTGGTAGTGATGGTTGAGGTGCCTTGGCCGCCTTGCGCCACGCTGACCGAAGACGGCGCAGCACTGATAGTGAAATCAGGTCCCGCGACCGTAAGCGTCACGCTAGTGGTGTGCTGGATACCGCCACCACTTCCCGTTACCGTAATGTTGTACGTACCCGGCGCGGTGCTGCTGCCCACCGCAATTGTCATTGTGGACGAGCCCGAGCCCGGCGCGGCAATCGGGTTGGGGCTGAAACTGACTGTCGTGCCGGTGGGAGCACCGCTCGCCGACAGGCTGACGGCGTTATTGAAGCCCCCGCTCACCGTGGTAGTGATGGTTGAGGTGCCTTGGCCGCCTGGCGCCACGCTGACCGAAGACGGATTGGCGCTGATGGTGAAATCTGCGTTGGTCGCGACCTGGGTCACGCCCACATAGGCCAGCGGCGTCTGAGATGCATTCTTGTTGTTGCTCGCCGTTCCCACCAGCACCGTCAAACGTGTACCGCTCAGCGTCACTTGCTTTGACTGGTTCTTGGTCGGCCATTGCGCCGCCGACCACTTGGACCCTGTCGCATCGTAGAAGTAACCAGCTCCGATTTGCCCGGTTGTAACCGTACCCAGCACCGTGCTGCCGTCTAGAAACTGCACCTGACAGCCGCCGCCGCCCTTGCACTGTGAGGAACCGGCGTCGCCCATTGCCATCGCGATGTTGTAGGTACCTGGATACGGCAGATCGACATAGAATGAGGCTGGCTGGCGGTTAGTTGCATTGTTGATGCCCCCCAGCCGCGGATCAACCGTGGTACTGCAGTTCGACGCCCCCACCAATCCTGGGTTCCCCCAGCCATAGGTAGTTCCGTTGTACGACGTCGGATAGACTGTACTGGCAAGCACGAAGGTCGATCCCGGCGGGTCTTGAATGAAACTCTGGGTCTCACGAAAATCAAAGCCTTGCTGCCAGCTGGCCAATCCCGGGGCGGAATTCGCCGGAGTCGCCTGATTCGGCGTGCTCCCCGTTGTCACACCGATTTGCTGGACTTGTGTGGCACTCAGCGCACTATCGTAGACCCGCAAGTCCGCAATCATTCCGCTACTGAAATCTGAAACGCCTCCGCGACTAAACAAATAGAGCGGATTGCTGCCAAAGTTGTTGGTGTTGGTCGAGGCCTGGAGATTGCGTGTCGGGTTCTGCAGCACTCCATCGATGTAAAGAGCCACTTGGTTGCCGCCACTCTGCGTCTTATCGTAGACAACCACGAGGTGGTGCCAGACCCGGGAGGACGGTTGCTTGTAGCAGTTCGAGGTGTATCCCACATCCCCGCGTAAACCCACCTGCAGGCCGTTGCAGGTATTGTCGTCGGGCAGCAAAGTAAACCCGGTCGTTGACTGCTCGTAGTCGGCGCTCGCCTCAAGAAGTACCGTCCCGCCAGTAGTTGTGTAAGTTCTGTTCACCCAGAGGGCAACCGTCACACCTTGGGTGTTGGTGAGATTGACGGGAGAACCGCCAAGAGCGGGAATGTTGACATACTGCTGGTTCGCCGCGTTTGCAGCAATTGCGCCGCCGACCGGTGAACTACTCCACTGCACACCATTCACCAGAGTGGCCGTATAACCATTGCCGGACGAATCGGCTGCCTCGGTTCCCGTGCCTTCAGCAAAGGTCCAATTTCCGACTGGACTTTGCGCCTCTACCGTTATGGCAGTGACGGAAAAGGTAAATAGAAGATAAGCCAAAAACGGGAGCCACGAAAATCTTGAAGTAATGAAAGATCGATTACTGTTCATAGCCCGAGCGCCATCTCGGATCCTTCCGTGGGTAAACCCTGCCTCCCACTGAAGAAGAGCAGGATGGTTAACAGCAATGATTGCTTATAGGGAAAATGTGGGCGACTAAAAAGTGAACTAGGCAAGAACTTTGGTAACAATAAGGTAACAATTAGGCTTAGTTGGTTACCGATTGGTTACTTAAGTCCCGAGTCCGGGCCTAATCGATGGCTAAGATACGAGATGCGTCGGGTTTGGGTACGGTGCGCGCCCACTCCTCTGCTAGCAAGAAACGAGAGGCCTCGATTGTGAGAGCAACAGAGGCATGCCCAAACACACTCACTTTTGAATCAGCAGCCGCCCGGTGAACCCTGAACAAGCCCACATAGCATGACTGCCCTTCACGATTTGCTGAGGTCGTAAGACTCACTGCTGAAGATGAGATGGTTTGGGGATGAACACCACCAGTCCTCAGAAGGAGGCGTTAGGCGGTCACAACAGGACGGTGGGTTGCGTCCTGTCGCGTCCTGATGGGCACGATCTCGGCAGAGTGTTTTTGCGTGTAGGTTGGCGGTGCACAAGTATTGACGAGACTGCTTACACTTGCACCTGCCGCCTCCAGTGTGAAGTTTTGATCCAACCAATCTGTGATTTCAATTAATCTCTGGTAGTTGCGGTGACACTCCTTCTCCTTTTTGCCGGCAGCCATAGCGGATTCGTCAAAACGTTTTACAAAATAGGCACGAATTGTCTCGAGCTCCTCGCCCTTGGCTATCCGTGACGCAATGACTTCATCCCAATGGAAGTAATAGCCCATCCCGTTGGGCTGTTCACCGAAGTGGGCGAACATTTCGTGATCGACAGCCTTCGGATCTACAGCAACGGCATTCTCAGGCTTCCTATAAATTCGGAACTTGATTGCACGTTTATCTCCTCCGGACACCGACACACGCGGATCAGGAAAGGATTGCGGAGCTCGCGAGATGTCGCGACCCTCCGCGGCTGCCTTTGATTTAATCGGAATAGGCTCTGACGGCACTGGAATTTGTTGAGACCCGCTTGTTTCCAGCCGGGGTTGTTCTTGGCAAACTTTATCGGCAGTCGTCTTCGATTCCGGCAAAATTTCAGAAACGGGCGATCCCACACCTCTCCAGGCACCCGGCTCTAAATTGGCGACAAAATCGTCGAGGTGTGGAAACCCACTGCCAAGAGCCCCAAGGAACACAGAATCTTCAGGCTCACTCAACCCACACGCCCATTCGATCCATTGATTCGCTTCAGGACCGGGCAGAGTGTGCGGTGCTCCCTCCGAACCGGCCAGGGACCGCAATTCCTTGATCGCCTCTTCGCGAAGCTGGTTCAGTTGATTCATCCGGCCTGCCCGGCGGTGCACGATACTACCGCGCTCCAGTTCAGTCGCGAGAGCCAAAAGACGGACGCGCAGTTGCGCTACAGTCCCCGTTGCCAGGCGTTTCTGTATCTCCTTCAGAAAACCGTCAAGTTCCTCTCGGGTTTTCCATGAGGCGGCGGGCAGCTCCGACTGTACCCAACCTCGCACTTTTTGGGCAGACAATATGGCCGTTTTAAACTGCTTGATGATTTCTTCAATGTTGAAGTCTTTGGCTGCCCTGAGCTTTCCTAAACTTTCGCGGAGTCGAACTACATCATCATCTAGGGATGCGAGGGCGGAAGAACATGCCTGACCTGCCGTTTGTCGAGCCGAAACTGAATCCTGCCCCTGCGCCTCCTGGGACCTAAGGAAGAAGGTGTGGCCCGACAAGCAAGTAAATTCAACAAGTCCAGTGAGGGGAGATGAGTATTCCGTCGAGTGTTGCTCATCAGGCATGATGAGCCCAAAAGCGTCAAGCTGACAAATCGGGCAGGAAATTGGGTGGGTCATCGTCTTCAACGATATACCGGCCGACCCTGCAGGCAACTTACGAAAGTAACCACCGCAGCGGTCGTACCTATCTGCTGTGACCAAGCCTAATTTGTAATGGTTTCACACTGTTCTGGAATAACAATTGCGCCCGTCTTCGGCTTCCAGTTTTTAGCTGTCGCTTGCAAAATCTTGCTGGACCGTGGACCTGCCCACGTTAACTGATGTGATATCAGGTTTGGTCATAAAACGGATTTCTTGAAAACCGCTGTACTCGAAAGGGTACCGGGGGTCGAATCCCTCTCCTCCGCCATCTAAATTTTGCCATTCCTAGCATTTACGTTCCGCCTAACGATGGAGAGCCTCACTGCCTTGAACGGAGTTTAGTGTCCTATTAGTGTCCGTTAGCGCGTGTGCTCAAGCGTGTTTTCCAAACTTGTGTCGCACGAGTGGCGGTCTCTATACTAGTGCGCGTAGCGCTCACTGCATCCATGAGCGGACATCGCACAGAATAAGCGCGACCTTTCCATTCAACACGCCGCCCGGCTCGGCATGAATTATGATTCCCCAAGTGATCGCACTGTTACTGAGAGAGCTATAAAGCGTACGCTGATCATTGGCTTCGCGGCATTCGTTTCGTACGCCTATTTCTACGGGGGCGGAGGCTATAACCAGAACACGCGCTTCGACTTGGTGCGTGCGATTGTGGAACGTGGCACGCTGTCCATCGACGCCTATCAGGAGAACACCGGCGACAAGGCTTTCAAGGATGGGCACTATTACTGCGACAAGGCGCCGGGACAGCCGCTGCTGGCAGTCCCCGTCGCGATGTTTGCGCGCTCTGCGATGCGAGCCAGCGGAGTCGATCCGCTCTCGGCAAGCAGCTTGGTGACGCTTTCCTGTATCTGCACGTTGTTCTCTGTGGCGCTGCCCGCGGCCGTGGCGTGTGCGTGCCTATACTGGGATCGCGTTGCGCTTAGGGGCAAGTACCAATGCTGCGGCCTTCGGCGCGCTCGGCATGGGGCTCGGATCTCCGATGTGGGCGTATGCCACGCTTTTCTGGGCGCACGCGCTCGCAGGGGCGTGCTTGCTCTTTGCGTTTGCTGCGGTTCTCAGGTTGAACGGTGAGGCAGCAGGCGGGGAAGTGCTGTGGGGATTCGTTGCGGGACTGATGGCCGGATGGGCGACGGTGACGGAATATCCCGCGGCGCCGGCGTCTGCGATTATTGCGCTGTTTGCCGTCGCGCGAGTTTGGACCGGCGGCTGGTCGCGACGGGTGCGTATCGCGAGCGGAGTCGCGGCGGGTGCGCTCATCTGTATTGCCGTGCTGATGCTCTACCAGCGCGCGACCTTTGGATCTGCACTGCATACCGGCTACGCCTACGAATACGAAGTGGGGGATTTCCCGTGTACCAGCCAGGGTTTTCTTGGGATCAAGCTACCGCGACTCCATGTCGCATTCAAACTTCTCTTTGGACTCGAACGCGGCCTGTTTGTTTCTGCGCCAGTGGCCATGGTTGCAGTCGCCGGGTTGCGATGGTTGCAGAAGCGGCCGGCAACGCGTGTGCCCGGCTACACCGCAGCGGCGATTTTTGTTTACTACCTGCTATTCAATGCTTCTTATTGCGAATGGTCGGCAGGGTGGTCGTACGGGCCGCGTTACATGGCGGCCGGGATTGCCTTGCTATGCGTAGGACTGGCTCCGGCGTGGGATCATTTCCGCAAAAATGGTAGGCGAATATTACTCGGGCTGCTGGCGGTGAGCGTGCTGTTCTCACTGATTGCAGTGTCAACGACGCCTCAGCCAGCGTCTCAGTACCGCTCGCCCATGATACAACTGCTTTGGCCGTCATTCTGGAGCGGAAACCTCGCATTGAATCAAAGCTCCATGCTCGCACCGTTCGATGCCGATGCGGACGACGCTCCCGGCGCGTTTAATCTTGGACAACTCATGGGGCTTCACGGGCTGGCGAGCCTGCTGCCGCTGCTGGCGGTGTGGGCCTTGGCCGGTATGGTGTGGGTCAAAACGAAGGAATGCGGCGAGAAACGAATGCAGGTGAGCGAGCAAGTTCGAAAATGAATAATGGTAATGACGGTGGACGTGCTTGATCCTTCATCGCAGCCGCAGAGGATTGTGCACAAGATGGTAATTGACGCGACGACCCCGGTGCCCCCGGACACTCGAGGCAATTTCGTGTATGCGAGCCAGCACTTGAACTTGCGGTGAATTGGGAAGGCTCATCGGCGAAATACCATGGCTTCAAACCGTACCTGGGAAACCCGGCCGTACGGCATTATAGGGGGGCCTAGCTTAGCTAAGCTAGGGAAACGTCGCCAGGGTGGAAATGTGAACCCGCCTTGTAATCGAAAGAGCAGGAGCGGTAACCCTCCACCTACAGCGATCGCGCCCTACTTCTATCAACGGCACGCTCGGTTTGACGCGGCAGGGTTTGGAAACCGGGTTTATGGCCCGGCTAGTGAGTCCATTCCCAGAGGAAACAGCGAGCCCCAGGTAGAACCTAAAGACACGGCGCTAGACCTCGACCCTACTTTTAGGGGAGGCGAATGGAAACGTCGGCATCATGCGAAGCCCGGTCCGCGCCATTGCCTTACCCGACTGGGTGTTGAGAAACTCTATTGCTCGACCTTTGGGCAAAAAACAACGCTCCAGGATGATGCTCTATAAATGTCCTTCTCGAAATCGGGATACATTTAGCATCATCCGTGTTAGCAGGATCGCTTGCGCCACTGTCGCAATCCGAGCGAGGTGGCACCAATTGCGAGCACTGAAAGAGTGCCGGGCTCCGGTACCGTGCCCGATGTCTGAGTAAGAACTATGTTGTCAAGAACCGCGCCATGAAAACTGTCGGGTGCGGTATCGGTCGCAAAGGTAAGGTCGACACCGGGCTGGCCGGTACTCGCCGTAAAGCTGATCGATGCATGCTGGACTTCGGGAATCGCGGTCAAGACGGTTGAAAACGTCCCCAGCTTAACAGTGAAATCGCTCGTGGGCGTAGTGCCCATAACAAATCCCTGCAGAATGTATCCGAACGAGATTGTATAGGTATCCCCGGCGACGAGATTAAATGTGGGAATGCTGGCAACTGCGCCAGGACCGGGAGAACCAACCATGTCCAGGCAATTTCCTCCGGGGTTATTGACGCATGCAAAGAAACTGCCGTTGAGTACCCCTATAATGTCCACCGCTCCCGATAAGACCTGGAAATGTGTACCTGCTAGATTGTTATTTGGTCCCGGTGTCGCCCCCGAGAAATTCTCTTGCAGTAGCACAGTACCTGCTTTTGCTGTAACTGCAAGGACCGCGAGGAGAACGAACAACAGAGATGCCCTCTTCATGAAGCCTCCTTTTGCAGTGTCTAGATGCCAGAAAACTGAGGATAGTTTCCTCCGCGGAACACGATTGTCAATGGCTGGATCATGCCACGATGAGAATGACTTGGTGGTGGCCCACACGGTCTGACAGATGACATGTAAGTGGGCATCTTTAACGAGAACATTTATGGTAGACCGTCTTTTTTCTCGATGCTGGACCGCAGGGCGGGCCAGCGTCGCCCTCAGTGAATAACGTGTGCTAGCTTCAGCGTTTTCCATCGACGTGATTTGGCAGGAGCAGCGGCTAGCGTAACTGCTGCTCGCTTTGGGGATCACGGCAAGTATGGCGATTCCGCCTTGATACGACGGGTGGCCCCAGAGGAAATCTGCTTTAGGAAACTGCTGCTCAATTCATCGACATCTTCTCTTTGAGATCCCAAAATTCACTTCGTCGTGTGAGACGGTATGCGAGTATGTGCATCCTGAAGAGATGGTGCATATTCCCCTGGCTATCCTCTTGCGGGAAGACGCGATTCAGTGTCCCGAGCAGTGTCCTATAACTGACAGGTCACCTGAGGTGACTTTGTACGAGGCAGAACGACTGTAAGTGATTGAAATTGCGGGGCAGCATCTCGGAAAAGAGAACTTGAAAACCGGGCTCAGCGTATCTGCCATGGGGTAGCATTTGAGCCGAAAAACTCGCCCCGCCCGGCTGCCCACAAGTTGTTCACCCGGAGGGGAATCCGGTCCATCATTATCGATAACAGCAGGCACACGGGAGCCGCATGTCGACTCAGCTCGGGCTTACTCGCTTGTGGCTATGCGCGGTTTTGGTTCCCTGCGCTGCTCGCCTCAACCCGGGGTCTCAACCGAACAGCCAGCACGGCACCAAGAGGACAGGAGATCCGGTAACCGTTACTGTCTTTCCAACTAGCAGCAGGTGGCGCATCGCCAGCAGGTTGCGCAGCCCAGTGTTTTCTCTGGAACTCGTAGTCGTCCAGATAGAAGGAGCCCTCGGCTACGTCATGCCAACCATCGGCCAGCAGGACGGCAATTATATTGTCAGCATCGATCTTACGGGGCAGAAAGAACCTCCTATACATGCTGGGCGACAAGGTCGGCAGAATCTTAGCTCTCACTCCCGGCTGGTTGCCCTGTAGCCTCTATGAACCAAAATTTTGTTAACAATAATAAACTCGGTGTGACGGCCCTTGGCAAGTGTGAGCATTCTAGCGAACCTGTGCATACAACTCTAGTGACGGTCGATCACCATGCCTGGCATGGGTCCGCCAAGCGAATCGGGACGCACCCGAACGTCGCCGAACGTAGCGCCTGACTTTCTAAGGAGCTGCAGGAACTCCAACTACAGGTGCAGCAACCGGCAGATTTTGTGCCAGGTGCAATGGAGAAAATCTGGGTACGAGACGAACTGGAGGATGACTCTTGCCGCTGAACCGGACTCCAAACAATCGGTTCTCGAGTGACGCCGCACTAGCGGAGTTCGGCGGACCCCGTTAGATGCGTTGCCGCCTGATTTCTGGTAGCGCTCTCAGCAATCTGAAAGACGGATCGGCTTTCTAAGTTATTCCATATAGGTGGTTTCACGAAATGTTTTCCATCGCGCCTAGGACGGGAGATGGAGACGATGGTTTTTGATGCTGAGGCCAAGCGGCACCTTATCGTGGGCGCTGGTCGTGGGTCCGCAGGCGTCGATGTCTGAGGAATGATCAAGCAGGCTCGACGGAAAGGATGTCATGCAAAGTGTCGGTCGCGATGCGTTCGGACTGGACATGATTCCTGGAGCTGATGTGGCTGAGATGGAATACGAGGAAACCGGTCCGGCTGCTCAATTCATGAACACGAAGCTGAGATCACGAATCGACAATCTAGCCGAAGATGTCTACGAACATTTTCTGAGGGAATCTTGCGACGCGATGACTGGCGGTGAATGGCATGAGATGGCTCTGGCGGTGGCAGACCGCTTCAGAGCACTGATCCTTGAATCGCAGGACAGAAATAGGGTCACCATCATATCCAACCTAACTTCTGCACCAGACAAAGTAACAGCTGCCGAATCGTAGCGTACAGTCCAGACACGATTGTGATTCGAGTTAGCGTGTCATCATAGGGCGCAAGACACCACCCAAGCCAAGAATGCTCACTGATCAGAGCCAAAGTGCTGCCTCAGGAGGCCTACAGGCAAGAATACTCTGGCGGTAGTCAGCCTCACGGGGTACAATGCCGGAGCGCCGAGCTTTGCAAAGCAAATCGCAACCTTATGCAACCACTTATTCGCAGTGAAGCCTTCGCTTCACACTCCCCTGATCGACGGACAAGACTCCGCTTCGACATGAGCCTTCCTGTTTTGCTCCGGGCATTTGGCGACCCATGGAAAGCAGGTGAATTGAAGAACGTTGGCGTCAAAGGCGCATTTATTCTGACAAGTAACCCATTCCTGCTTAGCACTGGTGTTGAATGCGTACTTAGACTTCCCCCGCAACTGACTAAGGCGAACCATCCACTTATGATTCGGTTCATCGGAACGGTCTTACGCTGTGAGTCTGAGCGTGAAAGAGATTTTTCATTCGGAATCGCATTAGAGAGCCATGACTACAGGTACTTGCCAGCCGAAGAGACGGCTAAATTCGACGCCATGTTCAATAAGATTTTGAGCAACTGCTGAGGAATAAATAGCGCTCCGGGGGGCTCTACGGAGGCGTTTTCAATACCAAAGGACATCAAAGACGTAGCAGATGCCGTCCCGCATGATTGCGACCAAGCAATTATTCGACCTGCTGCGGGCAATATGGGCGATCCTAAGCAGCGATCCCAAAAACTTCGCCATTAACGTCATCGTTACGCACCTGCGCTGCTGCCAATCCTGTACGGTTAGGGGAAGCAGCGGAAGACATTCCGCCTCCGCAACCCCTTGACCTGACAGGAAGCACGCTTACCGTCACTCTTGTTAACACTTACACTGAGGAGCCAAGAACGGTATAGAAACCTCGCTCAGCGAACTTGGCAACTCCGTTGTCTTCCAATATGGAACGGCCTTTACAGAAACCAACTTCGTCAGGACCCCTGTCCCGCAACCTTCGAGCTTGGCCCTTTTAGGCGTGGGCGTGCTCGGAATGGCGGGATTGGTTCGCCGTCGATTGACCCCCGGCGGATAATTGATCTTTAGATGAACGTTCAGTGCGTGTGCGACTAAATGGAAATCAACCTATGCTGTTTTTCTACGATCCCATTCGACCTTGAGGACCGCCCTGCCCCCGTAAGAACGAGAAGCAGGAACAACAGGGCGAACTTTTCGAACCAAATAAAGGTGTTTGCATGATGGACAGGTCCAACGAAGGGTTAACGGGCCCTCTCCCAAACACGAGAGATGGACGAGTTGCGATTTGGATTCCCAACACGCGGGGCAGAATGGCGTTTCATCGCCATCGAGGAAGTAAAACGGCTCCTTGTATTTCATCTCGCGCTTGAGCCTAAGAGTTTCCTTCAATTCCTTGTTCTCATCGTTAAGCCGCAAGTTCTCCTCTACAAGCGCAACAATGTCTGAATGAAGGTTAGCGATCCGCTGGGACAGCTCAAGGCTCTTGATTTCGTGCGCCGCCTGTGCTACATCCTTCGCTCGATCTCGGATGTTCATGTCTTATCTGGCGAATTATTCAATCAACTTGAACGCCCGAGAGCTTACTACGGTTTGTGGCCGCATACAATGTTGTTCTGGACCGTTTCATTCATGCGTGCATACGTGACAATGGAAAAACTCATCACGGTGTTTTGGGAGCGAATAACATCCCCTTGACGCTCTCGCGCAAGGGGCGCGCCGCGAAGTAATTGCCCTATGATTACCATCAGCTCGTGCTCCGCCGAGCAACTTCGGCTCAACTGGTGCAATATCAAGACGAATATTGGCGCCGCTCGAACCTCTGCGACTTGTCGCATAAAGGTATACTAGTCAACACCCAATTCATGCTCAAGTTGGTCGGCTGAGGCAGCCAGGGGAACAAGTACTATGGCAGGGCAAGAAGAAAGCCCATCGCGAAAAGCGCCTGAAACGATAGCTGTTTCAAGTGGGGACAGCTCCGTTGAAAAAGATAGGGTTGCAATGAACCGCGAGGCTGCCACACTTGCCGGTATTAACTCGGCTGATGCAACTTCCCCTGGTGCCCCGATCTACGCTGCAGGCGCTCCATCTTCCGGTGCCAAAAAGGAATCAACCTCTGTCTTCCGCTCGATTGGGGCCACCGTCTTTCAGCCGGGGGACCTCCTCGGGGGGCGTTATGAAATCACCAAGCTGCTGGGAATGGGCGGGATGGGGGCGGTTTATAAGGCTCACGACATTGAAGTCGCGCGAACGGTCGGGCTAAAGGTGATTCGTCCCGACCTGGCTGAGAACCCTGCAATCCTGGCACGGTTCAAACAAGAGCTGGTGCTTGCGCGACAAATCACTCATAAAAACATCATTCGCATCTACGATCTCAACGAGGCCGATGGTGTGAAGTTCATTACCATGGAGTTCATCGAAGGTGAGGACTTACGAACGATTCTCACGCGGCAAGGCAAGCTCCCGCCGGAAGACGCGGTTGAGATCCTGCACCAAACATGTGCGGGATTGAATGCAGCTCATTCCGAAGGCGTGATTCACCGCGACCTGAAACCCGCGAACATCATGCGTGACCAATCGGGACGCGTTGTCATTATGGATTTCGGTCTGGCCCGTACGCTTCAAGGCGAAGGCATGACACAGACCGGCATGATGGTCGGAACGATGGAGTATATGTCTCCCGAGCAGGCGACGGGTCTTGAGTTGGACGCCACGTCGGACATTTACGCGGTTGGTTTGATTGCCTACGAGATGTTGACCGGCAAGATGCCGTACGCAGCCGACAGCGCTGTTGCCAGCTTGCTCAAACGCTCGCAGGAGCGTGCGAAACCGATGATCGACGTGGATAGTTCAGTCCCACGAGATCTCAGCACCATCGTCAGCAGGTGTATCGAACCTGACCGTAAAAAACGGTATCAGAACACAGCGGAACTCATCGCCGACCTCGAAGCATTCCAACCATCGGCCGCGTCAAAGGCTACCGGATCTGTGGCCGTTCGCCGTGCGCCCTTCAAGGCTGCGCGGACCATTCCCGCTTGGGCGAAGTGGGGGGCCGTTTCAGTGCTTGCTTTGCTCATTGGGGGGGTCGGTCTATACGAATGGAACTGGCGCCCCAAACCTCGGGTCACGCACGCGCCGGTTTCGGTGCTGGTGGCCGACGTCACGAATCACACCGGCGACCCGGTCTTAGACGGCACGCTGGAGCCAATGTTCAATGTCGCGTTGGAAGGGGCGAGCTTCATCAACGCTTTCAACCGCGGGACTGCGCGCAAGATGGCGCAGAAGCTCCCCAATCCTACCGACAAGCTGGATGAGCAATCGGCGCGGCTGGTGGCGCTCAGTCAAGGGATCAGCTCGGTGATCACCGGTGAGATCAGCTTCCGCGGGGACTCCTACACTGTTTCCGCTATGGCGCTGGATGCAGCTACGGGCAAAGTCATCGCGAAGAGCGAGGCAACGGCCGCTAACAAAGATGAGGTGGTAGGCACTATTCCCAAAGTGGTAGCTCCGATTCGTAAGGCCCTGGGCGACGAGACTCAGGAGTCGGTCTTCCCACCAGGGGCATTTACTGCCGCGTCAGTCGAGGTTGTACACCAGTACGGCCTTGCGAAGGAACAGGAGGGTGCCGGTAATTGGGAAGGAGCAATGCGCTACTATGAAAAAGCCGTCCAGCTGGATCCGAACTTTGCCCGCGCATATTCCGGCATAGCTGCCATGGCCTACAATCTGGGACAGCGGCAATTGGCCGAGCAGAACATAAAGCTGGCCATGGAACACGTGGACCGTATGACGGAGCGCGAAAAATATCGTCATCGGGGCCAGTATTATTCGTACACCGGCGATAATAAGAAAGCCGTCGAGAACTATAAAGAACTCCTCGCCCGTTACCCGGCAGATTTTATCGGCCGATTCAATCTCGCCGCGGGTTACATCGAGCTGCGGGATTTCTCCAACGCCGTCGATTCCGCGCGTCGAGCGGTCGAGATCGCCCCTAAGAGAGCGATGGCGCGGGAGGCGCTCTCGTTGTACGCATCGTACGCGGGGGATTTCCACACCGGCGAGCAGGAGGCGCGAGCGGCTATAGAGCTGAGCCCGTCCTCGGAAACGTCCTACCTGGCCTTGGCAGAGTCCCAGCTCGGGCAGGGACAGTTGTCGCAAGCGGCCGAAACCTACCATAAGCTCGAGAAGCTTAGCGTACTAGGCGCTTCCATGGCCGCGTCCGGTCTCGCCGATTTGGCTGTTTATGAGGGCCGTTTCGCAGATGCTGTGCGCATCCTTGAGCAAGGCGCCGCCGCCGACCTCGCAGCCAAGAACCCCGAGAGCGCCGCCGACAAATTTGCCGCACTGGGCCACACGCAGCTTTTGCTTGGGGAGAACCGTGGGGCACTCGCGGCGACGGACAAGGCTTTGGCCGGCAGCCAATCAATCAAAGCTAAGTTCCTGGCTGGGCTAAACTTCGTCGGGGCAGGAGAATTGGCCAAAGCGCAGAAACTGGCTACCGGTCTCGGTTCCGAAATGACAGCGGAGCCTCAGGCCGACGCCAAAATCATTCAGGGCGACTTGGCCCTGAAGCGCGGAGATGCACACGAGGCCATCAAAGCACTAACGGATGCCAACAACGTCCTGGATACATGGATCGGTCACTACGAGCTTGCCCGGGCTTACTTGGAGGCCGGTGCTTTCGTTGAGGCCGATGCCGAGCTGGACCGATGCCTCAAACGGCAGGGCGAGTCGCTGGAACTGTGGTTAAATAATGTGCCCACGTTCGGCTATTTTCCGCCCGTCTATTACCTCCAGGGGCGTGCGCGCGAAGGTCTCAAGAGCCCCGGCTTTCCAGAATCGTACCGCAATTACCTGGGCATCCGCGGGAAGGCCGGCGAAGATCCCCTCGTTCCTGAAGTCCGGCGGCGACTAGGGCAATAGGAATCCATCAAGCCTGTGTCTCGCCGTCTCACCGGCGGCGTAGCAGTCAAGCCTCAAGAGAAGAAAATGCCCGGCAACGGCCGGGCATTATATTCGCTACGCAGCCCACACATATTGTGGGACCCGTGGCGCGTAGTGCGTCAACACCCAGATGGTTTGCAAACATTCAGTTTGAACGTTTGCGTCCCATAGTTCCCGTTAATGTCGGTGACCTTCACCCCAAAAGTGTAAGTGCCTGTCGCTGTTGGTGTTCCGGAGACCGTGCCGCTACTTGAGAGCAAAAGACCCGGCGGGAGTGCACCCGACACCACTACCCATGATGGTGAGACGCCACCGGCTTGGACAAGGTTATTGAGGTAAGACTTCTTAAAAACAGCGTTGGGAGTAAGAGTCGTGGTGAGAGTTGGGAACACGCTGTCGGATGCCCAGATCAGGAGCGACAACGCACTCGTCGTGACCTCAGACTGGCCGCTGTCCAAATTCAGTTTGAACCAATAGCAACCCGCGTTGAAGTTCGTTGTGTTCCAGGGGTAGCTGAACTGGTTGGCGCCTGTGACGCCAAACTGAATTCCGTTACCTGAAGTGGACACCTGTGTAACGGTTGCATTCGCTGGAGGCGTGGACGGGCACATTCCGTCAAAGGCAACGGGGCCGATGGCGCTCAGTGCCTTCGCTGCGGCCGGGCGGCTCACGAACGTGCCAGTGTCATCGTCCTGCAAGCTCCAAGTTATAGTGGCTACATCCGTTTTTGTAACCGAGCTGGGGCTAAACGCCAGTGAAGTTAAGCTCACCGTCGGTGGGCTGTTGGTGTAACAGGCCGTCAGCAGCGGTA
>Ga0306920_100006605_pt1 | contig 15172 bp, 13 predicted proteins | sample flu12Cox44000170_FD_204666 | JGI IMG/M metagenome (GOLD analysis project Ga0306920, IMG submission 204666) | Lab enrichment of tropical soil microbial communities from Luquillo Experimental Forest, Puerto Rico - flux4day.12C.oxic.44.000.170 (v2)... | ecosystem: Environmental > Terrestrial >... | reverse complement strand
GAAGGCGGCGCGCACCAATCGATCGCAACGCCGCTGATCGGGCTTGCCCAGGACGGGCTCGCCGCGTTCGAGCCGGCATTCGTGGACGAGCTTGCGGCCATTCTCGCCTTCGCCTGCGACTACATCCAGCGCGGCGGCGAAGGCGAGACGTCGGAGCGCAATTGGCTGCGTGATGAGACCGGCGGCTCGGTTTATTTGCGGCTATCGACGCGCCCGATCGAGCAGATCAAGCGCGCCATGACGCCGGAGCTGCGCCAAGCCATCGTCGACGGCGCCTATTGGCTGCGCAGGCCGGGACCAAATTGTCAGGTCGTCGTCGCCTATACCGGGGCGGTCGCGCCGGAGGCCATACAGGCGGTCGGCTTGATCGCGGAGGACCGGCGCGACGTCGGGCTCCTTGCCGTCACCTCCGCCGACCGGCTCAATGCCGGCTGGACCGCCGCGCAGCGCGCGCGCGAGCGCGGTTTGGTGCACGCGCGCTCGCATATCGAAAAACTGCTGGCGGAGATTCCGGCCCATTGCGGGATCGTGTCGGTACTCGACGGCCATCCCGCGACGCTCGCCTGGCTCGGCGCCGTGCACGGGCATGCGGTGCGTCCGCTCGGGGTGGAGCATTTCGGGCAGACCGGCTCGATCCCGGAACTCTATCGCCACTACGGCATCGATGCGAACGCGATCGTTGCGGCCGCAGCCTCCGTCGCGCCGGGCCGCCCGATCAGGCATCTGCGCGCGTTGCCGTAGCAGGGACTTCGCCGCACTTACACCAGCTTCAGCGTGCGCGCGAGCTGCCAGCCCGCGAGCGAGATCACCAGCACACCGACCGAAATCATCAGCGCACGGGCGGACAGGTGCTTGACCGACCATCCGCCGAGCGGCGCCGCGATCAAACCGCCGAGCACGAGCGGAGCCAGATTCAACAATGGCGAGGCGCCGAGTTCGACGAAGAAGGTGGTGGCGGCGGCTATCGTCACGAAGAACTCGGTGGTGTTGACCGAGCCGACGGTCATGCGCGGCGCGTGGCCGGAGCCGACCAGGGTCGAGGTTGCGACCGGTCCCCACCCGCCGCCGCCGCTGGCGTCGAGGAAGGCCGCGATGAAGCCGAGCGGCGGGGTCCACCGCGCCGGAGCCTCGCGCGGGGGCGCCATTCGCCAGGCCTTGAACAGGATGAAGACGCCGATCGCAACGAGATAGGCGGACACGTAGGGCCGCATCACGGCGGCATCCACGTTCGATAGGACCCAAGCTCCCAGCACCGCACCCACCACGCCGGCGACACCCAGCCGGATGACCAACCGCCAGTCGACATTGCGATGGTAGACGTGCGAGACCGCCGAGGCGCCGGTGGTGAAGACCTCGGCGGTATGCACCAGCGCGCTCGCCTGCGCCGGCGCAAATCCGAACGTCAGCATCGCCGAGGTCGAGATCACCCCGAAAGCCATTCCCAAGGTGCCGTCGACGATCTGGGCAAAGAAACCGATGGCCAGCAGCAGCAAAAAGTCGGCGAGGACAAAATCGCCGGGCATGCTCCCTCCTATACCAACGAAAGCACGACCGCGGGAACGAGTGCGCAGGCGGTGACGAAAACCGCGTAGGGCAATGCTTGTTCCCTCTTGACTCGCATCAGCAGCGGCAGCCCGACCCAGAGCAGGTAGAATCCGTAGAGTCCGAGGATCGCCAGAAAATTGAGGCCCGGGATGAGCAGGAATATGCCGGCCAGCCAGAGCGGCGTGTGGGAATAGACCGAGAGCTTGACCGCGTTGGGAAAGTTTTTGCGGCCGCCGAAGCGCGGCGCCAACAGATCGATGATACCGGCGATGATGTAGACCATCGCGAAGGTGACGAGATAGACGATGACGGCGCGCAACAGACTGGACGCGAGCGGCGTCTGAGCGGCGCCGATCACCGTCTGGCCAATTAGGTGCGCAATCTCGGGAATCGCGGCAAGAATGGCGACATAGCGCAGTAGCAAGCCCACGAGCGTGCTCGGCTCCTGCTCGATCACCGGCCATTCGCTGCTCGGGCTGAGCATGATCGCCTTGACCCGCTCGACGAGCTGCAGCGCCGCCTTCTTCATTTCAGCGCCGGTCATGCGCGCGCGTCCTCCAGGATCATGGCGGCGCCTTTCTCGGCGATCATCATGGTGGGGGCGTTGGTATTGCCCGACGTGATCGTCGGCATCACCGAGGCGTCGACCACGCGCAGGCGCTCGAGCCCCATTACGCGCAGCCGCGCGTCGACCACCGCCATGGAATCGCTGGGGAGACCCATCTTGGCAGTGCCGACGGGATGAAAAATGGTGGTGCCGATGTCGCCCGCGGCCTTGATCAGCGCCGCGTCGTCATCGCCGACTGCGGGGCCGGGCAGATATTCCGCCGGCCTATACTTCGCGAGCGCCGGTTGCACCGCGATCCTGCGCGCAACGCGAATGGAATCAGCGGCGACGCGGCGATCCTCATCGGCGGAAAGATAGTTCGGCTTGATTGCCGGCTTGTCGGAGAGGTCGCGCGAACGCAAGCTCACGAAGCCGCGGCTCGCCGGCTGCAAATTGCACACGCTCGCGGTAAAGGCGGGAAATTCGTGCAGCGGGTCGCCGAATTTGTCGAGCGACAAGGGCTGCACGTGAAACTGGATATTGGCGCGCTCGCGCGAAGGGTCCGAGCGCGTGAACAGGCCGAGTTGCGAGGGGGCCATAGTCAGCGGACCGCGGCGGAACAGCGCGTATTCCAGCACCATGCCGGCGCGGCCGGCGAACGAGCGGTAGCTCTCGTTCAGGGTCTTGACTCCGGACACCTTATATATGAGCCGCAGCTGGAGATGATCCTGCAGGTTCTCGCCGACACCGGTGCGGTCGAGCACGAGCGGAATGCCGAACTGCGCAAGCTCGCCAGCAGGACCCACGCCGGACAGTTTTAGGATTTGCACCGAGCCGATCGCCCCGGCGGCAAGGATCACCTCGCCACGGCAGCGCGCGGACCGGCTCGTGCCGTTCTGGCGCCAGCGCACGCCCGCGGCGCACTTGCCTTCGAATTGAACCGCCTCCACCAGGCAGCCGGTTTCCAGCCGCAGATTGGCACGATGGAGCGCCGGCTTGAGAAAGGCGCGCGCGGCCGACCAGCGCCGCCCGCGCTTCTGGTTGACGTGGAACGCGCAGCTGCCTTCGTTGTCGCCGGTGTTGAAATCGGGGATCCGCTTGATGCCGGCCTGCTCCGCTGCCCGGCAAAACGCATCGAGGATGTCCCAGTGCACCCGCGGCGCTTCGATGCGCCATTCGCCGCCCACCGCGTGCGCGTCGCTCGCGCCGAGGAAGTGATCCTGGTGACGCTTGAAGAACGGCAGCACGTCGTCCCAACCCCAGCCGGTGAGCCCGAGCTGGCGCCAATGATCGTAATCGGCGGCCTGCCCGCGCATGTAGATCATCGCGTTGATCGCGGAGGAGCCGCCGATCACCTTGCCGCGCGGATAATTCAGGCTGCGGCCGTTGAGCCCCGCCTCGGGCTCGGTTTTGAACATCCAGTCGGCGCGCGGATTGCCGATCGCGAACAGATAGCCGACGGGAATGTGGAACCAGATCCAGTTGTCGCGGCCGCCGGCTTCCAGCAGAAGCACTCGCGTATTGGGATCGGCCGACAAACGGTTCGCCAGCACGCAGCCGGCCGAACCCGCGCCGACCACGATGTAATCGTAGTCTCCCTCGATCGGCGCTGCCTCTGCCATGCGTTGCTACTGCCGCTCTGCCTGTGCGGGAGGATGAACTCCCAATTGGCGCGCGTAGTGATCTAGGGCAACGAGCCGTGGGTCAAGCCCAGGTTTTGACCTGTGGCTTGGCTTTGCCTTGCCGCGCAATACTGCTAGTCTCGAATTGCGACCCGCGGCGCGCCGTAAGCGCGCCATCTGGCCCGGAACGGCGCTTCCGGATTGGTCGCTTCCCGACAAAGCACCGGCTGGACGACCGCGCGCGTGCGCGCGGCCGTTATCGAAGGAGTGCCAGCATGCGCGACCGCGTTGGCTCGATTGCTTGCGGTGCCATCGTCGCATTGGCGATCCTGGCTGCGCGGCCGGCTGCGATCGCGCAGCAGACAACCGTCACGGCGTTCGCCGCCGCATCGCTGAAAAATGCGCTCGACGACGTCGATCAGACGTTCACCCAAAACAGCGGCATGCGCGTAGTGGCGAGTTATGCGGCGAGCTCAGCGATGATCAAACAGATCGAGAACGGCGCCCCTGCAGACGTGTTTGCATCGGCCGATCTCGACTGGATGGATTATGGTGCGCAGCACAAGCTGATCAGGGAAGACACGCGTGTCAATCTGCTCGGCAACGAGCTGGTACTGATCGCGCCGAAGGATTCAAATGTTGCAAGGGCGGAGATCGGGCCGGGTTTCGATCTGGCGGGGCTTGCCGGCAATGGCCGCATCGTCACCGGCGACGTGCGCGCAGTTCCGGTCGGAAAATATGCGAAGGTCGCGTTGGAGAAGCTCGGCATCTGGGGGGCCGTCTCCCCAAAGGTCGCGATGACCGAGAACGTGCGCGCGGCGCTCACGCTCGTCGCACGCGGCGAAGCGGCACTCGGTATCGTCTACGCAACCGACGCCAAAGCCGAACCGAACGTGAAGGTCATCGGCGTGTTTCCCGCCGATTCGCATCCACCGATCGTCTATCCGGTGGCGTTGACGATGACCGCCAAACCAGTCGCGTCGCAATATCTCACCTTCCTGCGCTCCCCTGCCGCGCAGGCACTGTTCGAAAAGTACGGATTCATGTTTTTGGCGAAGACACCGTCGTGACCCGTTGCTCCACAAACATTGCGCTGCCGTGATGCTCTCGCTTTCCCCCGACGAATGGGTAGCGGTGCGGCTTTCGCTCAAGATCGCGCTGGTGGCAACCGCGGTGGCGCTGCCGTTCGGCGTCGCGGTCGCCTGGCTGCTGGCGCGCAAGCAGTTTTGGGGTAAGACGCTGCTCGACGGCCTCTTGCATCTGCCCCTGGTGCTGCCGCCGGTCGTCACCGGCTATCTGCTGCTGATCTCGTTCGGCCGGCGCGGCCCGATCGGCGCGTTTCTCGCGGATCACTTGGGCATCGTGTTTTCGTTTCGCTGGACCGGCGCCGCGCTCGCCTGCGGGGTGATGGGTTTTCCCTTACTGGTGCGGCCGATCCGATTGGCGATCGAGGCGATCGACCGCAAGCTCGAAGACGCTGCAGCAACACTCGGCGCCGATCGGCTGTGGGTATTCCTCACGGTTACCTTGCCGCTGGCGATGCCCGGCCTGATTGCCGGGCTTGTGCTGTGTTTCGCCAAGGCGCTCGGGGAATTCGGCGCGACCATTACCTTCGTCTCAAACATTCCGGGCGAGACGCAGACGATTTCGGCGGCGATCTACACGTTCGTTCAGATCCCGGGCGGCGATGCGGCGGCGGGCCGGCTTGCGTTGGTCGCGATCGCCATTTCACTTGCGGCGCTGATCGCGGCGGAATGGCTGGCGCGCCGCGCCGGCACGCGCTTCCATGGAGAGTGAGGGTGCTCGCGCTCGACGTGGAAAAGCGGCTCGGCGATTTTTCCATGAAGGCGAGCCTCGACACCGCGGGCGGCGTCACCGCACTGTTCGGTCCCTCCGGCGCCGGCAAGACCACGCTCGCCAACATTATCGCCGGCCTGATCGCGCCGGACCACGGCCGCATCGTGCTCGATGACACCGTCCTGTTCGATGCCGAGCGCCGCATTAACGTGCCGGCACATCGCCGACGCATCGGCTACGTGTTCCAGGAGGGACGCCTGTTCCCGCACCTCAGTGTTGCGGCCAATCTCGATTACGGCCGGCGCATGAGCGGATTTGCGCCGAATGCGGCGGAGCTCGAGCGCATCGCCGAGCTGCTCGATATCGGCCATTTGCTGGCGCGCCGGCCCGGCAAACTATCGGGCGGCGAGCGTCAGCGGGTGGCGGTGGGCCGCGCGCTGCTGATGCGCCCGCGGCTCCTTCTGCTCGACGAGCCGCTCGCTTCGCTCGACGCGGCGCGCAAGCGCGAAATCCTCCCCTATCTGCAAAAGCTGCACGACGAGGCGCGCGTGCCGATGATTTACGTGAGCCATCATGCCGGCGAGCTGCGTCGCCTCGCCCGCAGCGTGGTGCGGCTCGACGCCGGCCGAGTGACCGCGGTCGGTGGGCTGGAGCTGCTCGCGGAAGCCGATGCCGACGCGCTGGCGTGAGCGTATGATCGAGGTTGAGAACCGAGGCAGCGCGACAGAGGAAACCTCGATGACCAAGAGGCAATGGATCACGCGGCGGGCGGCCGCATTGCTGGCCATCTTGGTGCTGACGGTCGGAGCCACTCGACCGGCGTTCGCGCAAGGAGCCACGGTTCGCTTGGTGGTCGATTACGGCGACGGCGTGATCAAGAGCATCACCGACCTGCCCTGGTCGAAAGGCCAGACGGTGCTCGACCTGATGAATGCCGCCAAGACTCACGCGCATGGCATCACGTTCCGCGCGAGCGGCAGCGGCGCCTCGGTGTTCCTCACGCAAATCGACGATGTCGCCAATCAAGGCGGAGGCAGCGGCAAAAAGAATTGGCAATTGTGGGTCAACACCACCCATGCTGAGCGCGGCTTCGGTGCATATGAATTGCAAGCGTCCGACGTGGTATTTTGGCGCTTCACGACGGAACAGGGGAAATGAGCAATGGCTGCAATCTCGAATTACCGGCGCATGATTTGCGGCTTGGGCATGGAGCTGCCGCTCGCGGCGGGTCTGGTCGCGCTCGACGTGGTCGCGCGCCTCCTGCCGCATCCCCCGAATTTTACCCCGATTGCGGCAAGTGCGGTGTTTGCCGGCATGATGTTGCGCAACCACGCCTTGGCATTGGCCGTGCCGCTCGCGGCCATGCTGCTCGGCGATTCGCTCCTCGGCGGTTACGATTGGCGCGTTATGGGGGTGGTCTATGCCGCGCTCGCGCTGCCCGCCGGCCTGGCCATGGTTGCGCGCCGGCTGCGGACTTCATTCGTAATCGTGCCAGTGGTCTTGTTCTCATCACTCATTTTCTTCGTGACTACGAATTTCGCGGTATGGGTGTGGAGCGGCATTTATCCGCTTACCATTTCCGGTCTTGCCCATTGCTATCTGGCGGCGCTGCCGTTTTTCCAGAACACACTTTGCGGCGACATGTTCTGGAGCGCGGTCTTGTTCGGCAGCTGGTGGTTGGCGCGACGCGTACTGAATCCGCTCGTGCCCGCGCAAGCGGGGACCTAGTCCACCCGTAACTGTGTCTGGATTCCCGCTTACGCGGGAATGAGCGGAGACCAATTGCTCATCCGCCGCGCGACCACAGGTCGCGCGCGAGCCGTTTGAGCTGCGCTGCAATCGTGCGCGGCACCTCCTCGCTTTCCGGGAGGCGCAGGCCGACACTGGTGACCCGGCCGTCGCTCACGCGGTGCGCGAGCAGCGCAATCGGCCCGAGCGGAACCACGTCCCCGGCGCGCGGGCGCCGGATCACCGCGGTGGCGATATAATCCGCAAGTGCCAGGTCGGCGGCCCGCGGCGCAATCGACAAGCCGTAAATCTCCGCCAACTCTCCGAGCGTGACCTCACCGGACACGAAAAAATCGCCGAGCAGCCGCGGATCGGGTTCCGCCGGCGGCGGGACATCGACGAAGAAGCGGTCGAGCGCCTGCGCCTTCTCCGGCGGCGCCAGCAGATAAACGTAGTCGCCCGGCTGCACTGGATCGGCTTCCGCAGGACTTAAGATTTTCTGTTCGCGCACGACCAAGGTGGGGCGCGCCCAGGACGGCAGCAGGTTGCGCTTGAGATACGGGCTGTTGGCGGAAACCGGATAGCCGACGATCTCCTGCTCCAGCTGACCGGGGAGGTCGAGCTCGACCCGGCGCGGCAGCGCATCGTGCCGGGGCAGCGCGATTTGCAATCGCCTGGCCGCAAACGGAATGGTCCAACCCTGGATCAACAGCGATGTCAGCACCACCACGAAGGCGATATCGAAATAAAGGTGCGCCCGCGAAAGCCCGATCAGCAGCGGGATCGACGCCAGGAAAATGACCACCGCGCCGCGCAGACCGACCCAGGAGACGAACGCGCTTTCCCGCCAGGTAAAGCGAAACGGGAGAAGACACAGAAAGACGGCGATGGGTCGCGCGATCAGCATCAAGGTCGCGGCCACCGCAAGCGCCGGCCACACACTCTCCACGAGTCGGTGCGGCCACACCAACAGGCCGAGCAGCACGAACATCACGATCTGCGCGAGCCAGGTCACCGCATCGAGAAACACGATGACCGTATTGTGGGCGCGCGTGGGGCGATTGCCGACCACGAGGCCGGCGAGATAGACGGCGAGAAAACCGGAAGCGTGCAGCGCCGACGCCACTGCGAAGGTGACCAGCGCGCTCACGGTCACGAATGGCGCATGCAGGCCCTGTGGCAGCGCCAGCCGGTTGAGCACGAGCACGATCACGTGGGCGCCGATGACGCCGACGATCGCGCCGATTACGGTTTGCTCGACAAGCACCTCCAGGACGTGCTGCCAGGTTCGATCGCCGATCGCGAGAAACTCGACCAGCAGCACGGTCATGAGAACCGCGAATGGATCATTGCTGGCGGATTCGACTTCGAGCGTGGCGCCGACGCGCGGACGCAGGCGCAAGCCGCGCGAATGGATAAGAAAAAACACCGCAGCGGCGTCAGTCGAAGCCACCACCGCTCCCACCAGCAGCGCCTCGGTCCAGGAGAGGCCGAGCACGAGGCGGGCGACCGGCGCGGTCAATGCCGCGGTGAGCAGGACGCCAGCGGTCGCCAGGGTGGCGGCGGGCCCCAGCACGCTGCGGAACGTGGCGAACCGCGTGCGCAAACCGCCGTCGAACAGGATCAGCGCGAGCGCGATCGAGCCCACCACGTACGTCACGTAGACGTCGTCGAACTTGATGCCGCCCGGACCGGCCTCGCCGGCGAGCATGCCGACGATCAGGAACACCAGCAGCAGCGGCGCCCCGAACCGCATGGCGATGAGGCTCGACATGATGCCGGCCAGCACCAAGACGGCGCCGAACAGGATGCCGATACTGACGGTATCGAGAGCGGCCATGGTGCGCGAATCCTCGACCCAGACTACTCTCTTGTCGTACGAAGCAATCAAGCCATTTGCGATGAAATTCCAGTCTGGCGGTTTCGCACCATGGATTTCGGCGACCGCCGGCGGCATCGCCTGCGGCACCGGCGCGGCATTGTTCTGGGCGGGCGGATTCGTCGCCGCGCGGCACGGCATCGCCGCGGGATTTTCCCCCGCGGATATCGCGTTTCACCGCTTCGTCTGGGCCGGCCTCGCCTTCCTCCCGCTCGTCGCCCGCTCGCGCGATCTCGCGGGCACGGGTTGGCTCAAGGCGATCCTGCTGACGGTCTGCGGCGGACCGCCGCTCGCGTTGTTGAGCTATGCCGGCTTTCTATTCGTCCCGCTCGCCCACGGCGGCGTAATCCAGCCGTCGAGCGCCGCACTCGGCGGGCTCCTGCTCGCGACCGTCGTGCTCAAGGAGAAGCTGCCGAAACAGCGCGCACTCGGCGCGGCGATGATTGTGATCGGCCTGTGCGTGATCGGTGGCGAGGCGCTCGCCACGATCGGCATGCACGGTCTCCTCGGCGATCTCTCTTTCATGAGTGCGGGCCTCATGTTCGCAACATTCGCGCTGCTGCTGCGGCTCTGGCGTATTACGCCGATGCATGCAGTCGCGATCACCAGCGTCGTGTCGCTCATCGATGTTCCGATTCAGTGGCTGGCATTCGGATTTGACCACATGATCGGCCTGGGTCTGCGGGAAAATCTGCTGCAGCTCGTGATGCAGGGCATCTTCGCCGGCGCCGGGGCGACTTATCTGTTCGCCCGTTCGGTCGCGCTGCTCGGCGCCGGTCGTGCTGCGCTGTTTCCCTCGCTGGTGCCGGGCTTCACGCTGCTGATCGGCTTTCTCGTGCTCGGAGATGTGCCAAGCCTCGCGCAGCTCGCCGGCTTTGCCATCGTGCTTATGGGCTTCCGCCTGACGCAGAAGGGATAAGCCAGGGCGACGAACACTGCTTCACCGGTGCGAAGAAACCCTCTCCCCTCGGGTTCTCGGGGCGACGTTTCCCCGAGATGGAAGTTGATTGCTGAGAGTTCATAATGCGTTGATTTCTCTTGCGTCAATGCGGACCAAGTACCACGTTCGTTCTTGTCATTTCATTTGCGGCGCTACCTATCTGAAGTGGAGGTAGCGCGCCCGAGAGGACCTGATTTGTATGCCTCGCCTCAGACTAACTAAGAGCGCTATCGATTCCCTCCCTACTCCTAAAACGGATATCGTCTACTGGGACGCCGGCTGCCCTGGATTCGGCGTGAAGATCACGCCGAAAGGTCGCAAGGTGTTCGTCGTACTCTACCGCACTGCCGGCGCCGGCTCGAAGCTGCGCAAATATACCATCGGTCCGTATGGGCGCGTGACGCTCCATCAGGCACGCCTCGCTGCGCAGAAGATCTTTGCAGCGAAGCTCCAAGGCCGCGACCCGGCGGCTGAGAAACGCGAGGCTAAGCGTCGAATCGTGGCAGATCGTGTCGAAGACCTGCTGGAGACCTATATCGCTCAACGTCTGTCACAGAACCGCTCCGCGGGCGAGATTTCAAGGCTCCTTCGTCGAGAGATCGGTAAGACCTGGGCTGGGAGAAGCATTCATGAGATCGGAAAGCGAGACGTAGTTGAAATCGTCGGCGCTATTGACCAACGTGGAGCACCCATCGCCGCCAACAAGACGTTGAAGTGCATTAAGACATTCCTGCGCTGGTGCGTAGGGCGGGGCGTGCTCGATCAATCTCCGGCCGACGGCGTGCCTCTACCCGCAAAGGAAACCGCTCGCGACCGGGTGCTCGACGACAAGGAGCTCGCCGCCGTGATCCTCGCCGCTCGACAAATCGGCGATCCGTACGATGGCATTGTTGAACTCTTGGCCCTCACGGGTCAGCGCCGCGAGGAAGTCGCACGGATGATCTGGGGAGAAGTAGATCTCGCCAACCGAGTTTGGACGATCCCAAAATCACGCACAAAGAATGCCAAGGCACACGTCGTGCATCTGTCCGATCAATCGTTGTCGGTCCTGAACCGCGCAGCCGATCGAGGTGCACTGGTCTTCTCTCTGGTGGGAACCAAACCTTTCCAGGAATTCAGTCGCGCCAAACGCCGGCTGGACGAGCTGTCCGGCGTCACCGGATGGCGACTTCACGACTTGCGTCGGACCTGCGTTTCGGGGATGGCTCGCCTTGGCGTCGCGCCTCATGTTGCCGACAAGATTCTAAACCACCAATCCGGTACAATCTCAGGCGTTGCGGCTGTGTACCAGCGGCATGAGTTTCTTACCGAGCGCTGCGAGGCACTCGACCGATGGGGCGTTCACGTTGCGAGGATTGTGGCTGAGGCGCAATTCAGCAGCAGATTGCAGGAAGCCGCATGAACTGCGAGAGTCCTATAGGACAGTGACTGTCATCTTCGGCGTATCCCCCATGACAGCACCCCGTGCTGCCACACAAGCATTAAGCAATAGTCAGCCGAATTGCATATTGCGGCGAAGTCAGAATGGTTCGATTCCCGACAAGAGGTCACAGTATTGCTAATCCCGTCCGGGAAAAAGCCGATCTGACCCACGTACTTTCTGAGTTGCATGTTGCGCAGTCGATGGATGACCGCGTTGTTGATGAAATCTATTCCAAGCTCGCTTTCATCATAGGGAAGTGGTTTGCCGAGCAAGAACGGGTGGAAGTTGAACCGGTGGCGAGTGCATTATTAAGAATGGCAAAGAACCTAAGCGAGGCCAACTTATGAGCGGAATCGAAACTGGCTTCCGGACGAGCTTCGAGAGTGCTGTAGCCTCGCAACTGACCAACTACTTGGCGCTCGAGCCTACGGTCGGTAGCAAAGCGCACGAGCTGCTGGCGTCCTTTCATCAACAAGCTGCTCAGATCGCGCATGTTTGTATGGTTGGTTACGTTGATCTGTCGCGAAAGGCAGGTGAGCGGGGCCGTCTGGCCTTGGATTGGTATGACGATTTCACCGCTCTCTTGCTCGATATCGCGGCAAATGCCGGGATCGAACCAATACTCAGAAAGGATCGCAGCACACGAGCTCGCAGCGGTTGGCTTTTTGACGCCGCGCGGACACTGGAAACCTTTCTTTACCCGCACATGCGCTCGCCGAGTGACGAGGCGTGCGGGAAACGGCTTGAGCGGAGCAGGAGACGACTGACGGCGCCGGCACGACAGAAACCCTCTGTTCGCTGACGATATTTGTCGATGTGATTGGGCCCTAAGGGGTCCCCATGTGGTGCTCATGGCCCGGAGGTCTGGGCCTGCGCGCGGAGTTAGCGCGCCATCACCAAAACGGGGGATCCTCAATTATGTCCAATACCAACGCGGTAGAAGTACCTCAAAAACCTGCGACACAAAGCTTTGTTCTTCTTTGTCCGAAGGAGGTGGCAAAGCGTCTGAAGGTCAGCACGTCGTGGCTGGCAAAGGCGAGCGCGGGGACGGGCCGCCGTTCATTAAGATCGGAAGGGCCATCCGCTACTCTGAGGCTGCGCTCATCCAATGGATGAAAGGGCGCCAGCGACTGTCCACTAGCGAGCAATAGTCGTGGCGGACATCAGCTCAGAAATATGTTGGCGACAGCAACGTCAGCTTTGTGCAGGAAATCGCCTCAGGTTTTTGGAAGGTAGTCAATCAATATACATCAGTATACATCAGAAGGCATTAAATAGAATGAAGATTAGGAAGGAATATATCAGTTACATGCGCGCAGTATTACATTGACATTTTCCCAAACTGAACCATGTAATACTTGCAGCCATCCCCATCCATCTGTGGAAAAGTGCCTGTGATCCTAATGACCCAGACCATTAGCTTGATCGAGACCTCCTTCGCCGACGCCATCGCCGTGATCACGCAGGCGACGGAGTTGCCAGAGCAGACCCGGCGCCACTGGGCGACTTCGTTGCGGCAGATTGCCAAGTTGTCGGGTCGACCGCTTGAACTGATGCCGGCCCGTTACAGCGCCATTCGTGCCAACCCCATCCAGCTCCATCAGGTCCCCGCGGGGCTGACTGCCAAGACGCTGGCGAACCACAAGAGCAACGTGAAGGCTGCCCTCCTATGGCTTGCGCGGGAAAAGGGTGTTCCCAAGAAGGGCGCGCCGTTGTCCCCGGCCTGGGAGCAATTGCGGGCAAAGATCACGAATAGCCTCGTTCGCGCGCGCCTCTCCTCGTTCATGCGGTTCCTGTCGGCCAACAATGTCTCGCCCGAGCAAGTCGAGGAGGCGGTTGTCGATCGGTTCGTCGAGTATCGCGCCAAGACGGGCAAACCGGTCGACGACGCGTTCCGACGCCTGCTCGCGCGGGCGTGGAATGCGAACGTCGGGCCCGCCGGCTGGCCGAGGCAGCGACTGCGCGAGCCGCCAATCAAGGCTGCCGTGGACATCGCGTGGGAGGACTTCCCGGAAGGGCTGCGGCGGGATCTCGACCAATACCTGCAAGGTCTCACGCGGATCCGGCGCAGCAGGACCGGCCAACGCATTCGACCATTGAAGCCCTCCACCATCAGGACGCGCCGCGCCGAGCTGCAAGCCGCCGCGCGCATGGCGGTGAAGTGCGGCGTGCCGGTTGAAGCGCTGAACTCGTTTTCGGCACTGCTGGCACCCGCGGTGGTCGAGAAGGTCTTAGAAGCCTACTGGCAGCGGAATGGCGAGACGCCGAAGCTTTTCACCATCGATCTGGCCGCGAGGTTCCTAGCGATCGCGAAGGAGACCCAATGCCTGGACGAGCCAGCTTGTGAGCGGCTCGATGAGATGCGACGCGATCTTGATGAACGCCGCCCCACCGGCATGACTGATAAAAATCTCGCGGTGATCCGGCAGGTCCTCACGCCTGGTGTCTGGGAGCGGGTGGTCAATCTCCCCTTCGCGATGATGCGGATCGCGCGATCGCAACAGGCATCTGCGCCGGCCAGGGCGGCTCTCGCCGCGCAGCTCGCGGTCGCCATCGCGATCTTGACGTTTGCGCCGGTGCGTCTTGCCAACCTGACGGCGATCAAGCTCGGGTTCAACTTGATCAAGCCCGACGGACCGGAGTCGAACTACTGGCTCGTCTTCCCCGACTACGACGTCAAGAACCGGGTCAAGTTGGAGTACCCGTTGGAGCCAAGCGTCACGCGCTTGATCGATGAGTACGTCAATGAGTTCCGACCAGCCTTGATGCGGAGCAGCAACGAGGACTGGCTGTTCCCAGGACAAACGGGCGGGATGAAGGGGAAAACCTGTTTGAGCGGCCAAATCACCGATCGCATCTACAGGGCAACGGGGATGCGCATGACGGTTCACCAGTTCCGGCATGCCGCAGGCGCAATTATTCTCAAACGTCGGCCAGGCGAATATGAGCTCGTTCGGCGGCTGCTTGGGCATCGCAACGTGCAGACCACAATAAAGGCGTACGTTGGGCTCGAGAACATCCAAGCCAGCAAGATCTTCGCCGACATCGTGAAGGAGTGTATGGCGGACGGGCTGGAGCCAGCGGCATGACGATCCGCACCAAAGCTCCCTTCGGCGGGTCGCATCGCGATCGACCACGGTCGCTTCCTGTCGATGAATGGCCTGAGGCGGATCGGCATGCCTGGGTGCAGGCTTGTCGCCCCGGATCGCATCTCAAGCCGGGCGGGAGTGCAAGTTACCTCGCGCCGATCAGCCGCCGCGACTTTGCCAACCGATACGGTGCGTTTCTAGGATTTTTGCAGCGGAACGGCCGCCTTAGGAGCGATCTTGTTGCGGCAGCTCAGGTCACCCCCGCAAACGTTGAAAACTACCTAGCCGATCTCACAGCCCGGGTGCGATCGGGCACGAGCTACAACTGCATCTACAAACTCCGTCGGGCCGCGCAGCTGTTGGCGCCGCACACGGACTTCTCCTGGCTAATCGAAATTGAGAAGGACCTGGCGCTGGTGATCGAGCCCCGGTCGAAATACGACCGGCTGGTGTTCTCGGGCCGCCTGGTCGAAGCGGGACTGACATTGGTAGCGGAGGCGCAGAAGTTCGCCGAAAACGATCTCTCCCGCGCGCGCGGTGTGCGCAACGGCCTTATGATCGCGCTTCTCGCCGTCTGTCCGATTCGGCAGAAAAATTTTGCA
>Ga0306920_100006604_pt1 | contig 15172 bp, 15 predicted proteins | sample flu12Cox44000170_FD_204666 | JGI IMG/M metagenome (GOLD analysis project Ga0306920, IMG submission 204666) | Lab enrichment of tropical soil microbial communities from Luquillo Experimental Forest, Puerto Rico - flux4day.12C.oxic.44.000.170 (v2)... | ecosystem: Environmental > Terrestrial >... | reverse complement strand
GGTCTCGAAGCCAATCCTGCTGCTCGGTCCGTTCGCGACGACGGAGCTGGCCGAAATCGTCGCGCATCGTGTCATGCCGATGGTCTACACGCCGATTGGCGACGCGCTCGATCGCGTCGCGGCCCGCTACGGACGACCCGTGGCACTCCACATCTGCGTCGATACGGGGATCGGCCGCGTCGGCGTGCCGTTTCGGCAGGCTTCGTCTTTGATCACGGATCTCGGGTCGCGCCGCTCGGTCTCAATCGTCGGGACGATGATGACGTTCACCGAAGACCCGGAATTTGATCCCGAGCAACTCCGGCGGTTCAACGTGCTGTCAGACCAGCTTGAACGGAGCGGGCTAAGGCTCGGGCGCCGGCACGCGGCGTCGAGCTTTGCGCTGTTTCAACACCCCGACAGCTTTCTCGACATGGTGCGGCCGGGGATGGCGGTCTTCGGCATCTATTCGGAGCCACAATTCCGGTCAGCGGGAGTCATGGACCTGCGACCGGCGATCAGCCTCAAGGCGCGAGTGGCGTACGTGAAGCAGCTGCCGGCCGGCGACAGCGCGGGCTACGAGCGGGCGTACAAAACCGACAAGCCGGTGTGGCTCGCGACGCTGCCGGTCGGTCATGCCGACGGGTTGCCACGTAGCGTCGCTTCGGGGGGTCGCGTGCGGATCGGCGAACGTCTGTATCCAGTCGTCGCGTCGGTATCGGCGAGTCATTGCATCGTCGAACTCGGAAGCGAGGCTTCAGTCGCGATTGGGGATGTCGCGACGCTGTTCGATGCGCAGGTGGGCTCGCGGCCGGAAGATCTTGCGGCGGCGAGCAAGGCGTCCGTTTACGACCTCACGATGCATCTGCACGCGGATCTTCCCCGGCGCGTCGTCTGATGAGACACGCCCGTGACATGACTGTGACAACCTGATGATCACGATGTCTGTGGATGTCACTCCCGAGTGCGTCTGAACGACTCTCTCAACATCTCCCTGCAGTTTCGGGCGTTCTCGAATGGAGACACTCACAGCGTACGGCGACCCCATCCGACGACACGCCACGTTGAGGTTGACGCGTAGAAGAGATCACGTCATGCGGCTCGGAATTGGAGTCGCGTGCGTTTCCAATACAGACGTTCAGTCTGCACCGGACCTGGCATCACTGCTGCACCACCCGCGCCGACCCGTCGAAATCGCGCAAGGGAAAATGTCATCGCATTGTCACAGGTCAATGGCCGCGATGACGACACCCAGTGACGGCGTGGGTCGGAATCATCATGAAAACACTCAGCCTGGCGATTGCCGTTGTCAGCCTGACGGCCACGCCGTTGTTCGCTCAGGCCGATCAAAGCCAATCCACACAGCCGGCCGCGGCTCCAGCCGAACACCAGGCAGCGCAACCAAGTGTCCCTGACGCCGATACTGCACCATGCGTCAAGGAAGCTGTCACCGAGAACGGAGGCCAGAGCGATCGAAGCGACGATAAACACGCCCCGGGCAAGGCGAGCACTCATATGTTCGGCGTGTTGCCGAACTACGCGACCGTCGAGAATGCCACGGCGGTGACTGCCATCACCACGCGGCAAAAGTTCCGGATGGCATCGCTGAACACGTTCGACCCGTATGTCTATCCCTTCGTTGGCGCGGTCGCGACGCTCAATCGGACATATGGCCCAGGCGAGTCGGGTTACGTGAAACAGTACGCGGCTTCACTCGCCGACAACGCGATCGGGAATTTCCTGACCACGGCGGTGCTCCCGTCAGTTTTTCACCAGGACCCGCGTTATTTCGAGCGGGGCTCAGGAGGTTTTTTCAGCCGTATCGCATATGCGGCCAGCCGCAGCGTTGTGACGCGCGGTGACTCGGGACGCGCGCAGTTCAATATCTCAGAGATCGCGGGCAACGGGATGGCAGCCGGACTCTCCAACATCTACTATCCGGTGGCGGAACGGACGGTTACCGGCACGCTGTCACGATGGGGCATGCAAGTGCTCTGGGACACGCTCTCGAACGAACTGAAAGAATTCTGGCCGGATGTCAGGCAGAGGCTTCACGGTCGGTAGGCGATACACCGTTTGCCGGCGCCCGTCCTGCCCCTCGGCCCCGCGAAATACCGAGGAGCCCAAACGAGCCACCCTCGCTGGGAGAATCCAGCCGCAAACTCAGCCGCCATCAGCAGGCTGGATTCTCGGAGACGCACTTTCGGATAGCATCCAGGTTCATTAGGGTACTCCAGCAAAACGTTCTTACATCGATCGTGCATTCTCGCATGTGAAGTTCGTTGCCATAGTCTCCGGGTGTCGAACTCGACGCAGTCATTGAGAAAGTGGTTATTAGCGTTTCACGATCTTCAGGTTCTGCAGAGCAGGACGTCGAATGGAGGGAGCCTGAGCGGACGGGCTCCCGGTCGTAAACGCGTAGAGGCCGTCGTCGCCCGCGACAATGATTCGCCCGTTGACTGCGATAGGGGTTTGATAGCCTCTGACCAAGCCCATCTGGTCCGTAGGGCCACCTCCGGCGAACAAGACCTGACCGGTCTCTCCGTCGAACGCATGCAGGCGGCTATCGCCTCCGTCCCCCGCCCCAACGATCCAGACGACCGGCTGCGATGTTCCGTCCGTCGTCGTCACGATAGGCGATCCATACCCGCCGTAGCTGGCGCACCAGGCGACCGAGAGCGTTGGGGGCGTCGACGCAGTAATATTCAGCGCGACGAGATTGCCAGCACCGTTCGGGCATCCCACACCGGACCCAAACGTTTGAAAAACCACGTAGGTGCCCGAAGGGGCGGTATAAGCGGCTGCGGCGTTGATGATCTCATCGTCGGCCGCCTGAAGGCTGAACAGGCCCTCACCTGTGGTGCCGTCGCCGGTCCCGACGCCTCCGAGATTGTTGCGATCGAGCAGGTAGGCGACGCCGTTCTTCCCTAAGGCGATCACTAATTGCGAAGGGCTCGCCCCAGGCACGTCGACGAGTACCGGCCCCGAGCCGCCGAGGTCCAAGTCCACCGCGTCCAGAGCCTGCCAATTTGACGGTGTGAAATAGTCGGCAGGATTGCCCGAGAACGTTGCTCCGGGACCAAAGCGGATGACGGCTTCTCCACCAGTCCACGTTGTCTCCCCAAATGCATTCCCCGTCGTCGCAAAGATTGAGCTGCCGTCCGTGGCGAGGCCGCCCGGCGCCCATACGCCACCGCCGCGTACTGGATTGGCCCACGCCGTCGCGGCACCGGGATTATTGACCGGCACAGCGACGACCCACCCGTTGTAATTGCCGCAGTCTGTACGGCCCCCGTACGGGACGTACAGGATCCCGGCGCTCAACAGCAGCGCCCCGCGCTGGTTCTGAACCGACGAATCGAATGGCATCCCCGAGTACGTGATGACGGCGGAGACATCCAGAGGCCACCCCGCAAGCGTGGAACCATCGTCGAGAGAGAGCGCGAAGATGAGATGGCGCTGGGAGATCCCGTCGTCGGAGATGGTCAAGGCGTCGAGGTAAAGAGCCCGAGCGTCTGGATCGATAACCGGCGTGCCGGTGATCCCGAGCGGGTCGATGTTTCCACACAATTGTGTCGACAGGGGAACAGGATTCCCGAGAGTGCTCCTCCACATCGGTGACCCAGTCGTCGCGTCGAGCGCCACGACTTCGTCCTGCTCGGTCACCACGATGAACGCCGCCCGGCCAGCGGGACCGTTTGAAACGTACACCGGTTGCGCATAGATAGGACCGGGCACCGGAGCGTAAAAGCTCGAGTCCCAATGCGTCGTCTGAACCGCGGTTTGCGTCAGGGCTGGATCGATGTAGTTCCCGTCTCGCGTGTCGTTGAGATGGTGTTTGAGGACGTCGGCTGCGATACCTCCAGTCGGCGTCGTGAGCAGCAGTAGAAGCATGGCTCGGTGAATGCGGTACAGGTTCATTGGGGGCCCCCTTTGCGAATTAGCGGGATTTGCGGGCCGTATCGGAGCCAGTGAGGTAACCATAGGGACTCGTGGAGAACAGGCTGACGCCCTGCAACAGATGTTCATAGAGCGTCTGGGGCTCGCGCGCTTGTAAGATCGTTCCAGACGATATGCAAGTTAGACTACTCAGCGCGATACCAAGCAGGATGACGCCAACACGTCTTACATTGACCTTCATCTGCGCCTCCCATATGTTTCATCGAGCTTTGGGAGTCACTTCTCTGGTTGTGCGTTTTCGTTTGAATGAGTGCCTCTTTGCGAAGAGACAGCCCGCCTCCTGACTTTCCAAGGAGCGGATACGTCGCGTCTATCGAGTGACTCGCCTTCCTATCGCGCGCTGCGCAAGACACTCCATCTGAAGTTGATGGCTGTCAGGAACCACAGACTTGGCCCTGCATGTTTCTGCAGGCCTAATGGCGGGCTGACGCGAGCGGCGGATGCTGCGCGAGCCACGCGCGCGCATTTCCTTGGAGGCCAAGGGCCGACGCCATTCGACGCTCGGCCAGATCAGTCCGGCCGTCTTCGAGCGACGAGTGGATGACCCAGGCAGCGTGAATGAACAGTCCTTCGGATCACACTCACCGCGCGGCAGGACGCTGAGAGGACTCGCCATGCGATCGTTTGGGCTCGTGATTGGGGCACTTCTCATCCTCGCTAGTGCGATCAGCTTTACCGCGCCAGACCTGCGGCTCTCGCTGGAGCGCTCGGCGATTACGCCGGTCGGACTCTACGCGATCACCGCACTGAGAATCGCAACTGGGCTGGGGCTCGTGCTCGCCGCGCCGGCATCGCGGGCACCGCGGACGCTCGGCGTGCTCGGCCTCATCGTGATCATCGCGGGGCTGTCGACCCCGTTGTTCGGCGTTGCCCGCGCGCAGGCGGTCGTGAACTGGTTGGCGAGTGCAGGGCCGTTGTTGATGCGCCTTGACGCCGTCATCGGGATGGCGTTAGGAGGGTTTCTCGTGTACGTTTCCCGAGACGGGCAGGAGGCTCGAACTCCCGACCTCCGCGTTGCGAACGAGCCCAAACAGCGACCTTAATCTGATTGCGCGATCACGACGTGGCCACCGTGAACCGCGCGAATGTGATCTGCACGAACAGGCGATTTTATTGGGGTGTCTGCACAGGTACACGACGGCCAGCTCGCTCAAATCCCGTCGCCGCCAGGTGTCGAAATCGCGCGCCAATTGCTGCGTAATCCGACTGACCGTGCTCTTGCTCAGCCGCGTTTCACCAAACGTCTCGCCGTACAGGGCACCGATGTCTTGGGTCGAAAGGCCGCGCACATACATGCCTCGCACCAGCGCCTCTAGATCCGGTGTGCGCGTCGCCAACCGCTCGGGCAGCTGCGGCCGAAACGCGGCGTCGGTGCCCCGCAGCTGCGGAACCGCGAATTTCAGCAACCCCGCCTCGGTCTGCACGGCTTTCGGTTCATAGCCATTGCGCCAGCCCACGTGGATGCGATCGCCCCGGCGATAGTGGCCGCGGCCCAGAAACGCCGTCGCTTCGGCTTCGATGGCCACTTGCAGCAGGTACCGGGCGGTTCCGCGCACGAACCCGTCCATCGGTCCATCCGCGACGTCCGGCTCCGCCGGTCGCCCCTGCAGCAAGGCTTCGACTTCTTCCTTCATGCGGACGCTTGGTGGTACTCTCTTCATGGCGTTGATCTCCTTCGGCCCCGCTGCTAACGGGGCTCACTGGTTTGAGTCACCAGGAGGATACCAACGCCTTTTTGCTTTTACAGGAAAACTAACACTTCACCTACCGACCCGCAGGAACTGCGAAAGTCCGGAACGCTGATGGAACGGAGAAGGCTCCATTGAAGGTCCGTATGGGGACGCTCCATTCCAAGTGCGCGGAGGAAATAGACGAATCAAAATGACATCAGCGGTCCACCTTGGTATCGCCGTTTTTCTTCCCTCTCCCTGGCCCAGCTCCCTCTTGGCCGGCTGTTCGGCGGGCTTGTCGATCGTGCGATTCATCAGATCCGCGAAGGCGTGAACCGAGGGATCTTTTTCCCAGACCTCGAGCGTCTCTTCTTTGGCCGTCCGCCTTTCGTACCGTTCTGTCGGGAGATGTGGCCAGCCATACGCTTTGCAGGCGATCGTCAGCTTGTTGGGCGTCCCTTTTGAGCGTCCTGCGCTACCGCCGCGTTTTAGGGCGGACGTGTTTCGCTCGGATTCCCCCGGATTGTTTTCCGTCGCCCTGGTCTCGCCTAGCGTCAATCCAGTCTTTGTGAATCTGCATGAATCCATTCGCCACCCTTATCAAACGCCCGCACGCGACGTTCACGTGACACGAGTCCCACCTTAGTCGCGCTGCGAGAGTTCGCGTCTGACCGCGCGTTCCGCGTCGAGGGCCGCTTGAGTCTCCACGACGCCGCTGTGGGAATGCGTGCCGATCCGCTCGAACAATTGATCCACGGCGTCTTCGGTCGAGACATCGGGCGCCTCGAGGACTTCAATGGCGTGGCGCAGCTCGTGCGCGAGGATGACGATCGGCCGGTCCCCCTGCGCGGCCCCCACCATTAATTGGAGCACACGGTGTGCGCCCGCGGTGGTCACCGAATGCGACAACGCGCCGTCCAGGACGCGCTTCGTATGCGGATCCACGTACTGTTGGAGATAGATATAGACGATTCCGTTCAGCGTGCTCACCCTTTCGACGAGCTGTCGGAAGGTCGCCGACCGCTTCAGGCCGTCTGCAATGGCCACGGCCAGGCGACAGTCAAGTGGACGCAGCTGTAGCGGCATGACATCTCGGGCGGCGCACCGCTCAGGCACCGGGTCCGACTGGGGGCCGGCCTGTCCTGTACCGGTAGCGACGAGGATTCCAACGGCCATTCCGATGAGCCCGACCTGCGCGGTCCTGTGTCCCATGGCCCCTCCCTGGCCCGCACGTGCGCGGACCGAGGGAGGAACCGCTCATCACCGCGTCGCACGTTACGCGGCTGGCAGCTGGCCCATGGGTGCCCAGCCAGAGTTCCCAGGTTGGTGAGGGTGTGGAACGCGCTACCTTAGGGCCGTCTAATTCCCTAGTTCCTGATGCCCATGGGTCCCGGGACGCCGCCGGACGACTTAACCAGCCTCCTGGGACGGTGGGGGACCGGGACGACTGCGGAGCAGGAGCGCCTCGTGGTTGGTGTCCAGGGCGAGCTGCGCCGTGTTGCGGCCGCGTACATGCGGCGTGAGCGCGGCGATCACACGCTCCAGCCGACGGCGCTCGTGAACGAAGCCTATCTGCGGCTGATCAACGGGCGAGACGTTCAATGGGAGGATCGCGCCCATTTCTTCGGGATCGCGGCGCGGCTGATGCGGCAGATCCTCGTGGACCACGCGCGAAAGCGGCGCGCCGGTAAGCGGGGCCTGCTCGCGCGGACGGATCGGTCAGTCTCGAAACTGGCCGACCCCTCGAATGGGCCGGATCTCGAGATGCTCGCCCTGCACGATGCCCTCACCGCCTTGGCGGCGCTCGATCCACGTCAGGCGGAGATTGTCGAGCTGCGATACTTTGGCGGGTTGACTGAGGAAGAGGTGGCGGGAATCAAGAAGATCTCGCCCGCGACAGTCAGGCGGGAAGTGGCGGCCGCGAGGTTCTGGCTGGGCCGCCGGATGAAGGGTGAGCGGTGAACGCGGCGGAATGGGAACGCGCCAAGTCGCTGCTCGTCGCGGCAGGTGATCTGCCGCCCGGCGATCGCGAGCACTTCGTCATGGAGCGCTGCGACGATCCCGAATTGCGCCGTGAACTGCTGGCGATGGTGGCGGACCCGGCCATGTTGACTGAGATCGTGACCGCCGGCGCGCTGGCGCCGGGCGACCGGCTGGGTCCCTACATCATCGAGCGGCTGCTCGGCAAGGGCGGGATGGGCCAGGTGTATCGGGCGCGCGACACCCGGCTCAACCGGGCGGTCGCCATCAAGGTCCTGCCGCCAGAGCTCTCGGCGGATCCAGCGCGGCGCGAGCGCTTCGAGCGCGAAGCGCAAGCCATTGCGGCGCTGAACGACCCGCACATCTGCACGCTGTACGACGTCGGCCGCGACCGCGGCATCGATTTCCTCGTGATGCAGTACCTCGAGGGGGAGACGCTGGCGGCGCGGCTGGCGCGGGGGCGATTGCCGCTGCACGAAGTGCTGCGCTTGGCGATCGACATTACCGAGGCGCTCGAGCGCGCGCATCGGGTCGGCGTTGTACACCGGGATCTGAAGCCTGCGAACGTCATGGTGACGAAAGCGGGCGCGGTGCTGCTCGATTTCGGCCTGGCGCGTGTTAAGGCATGCGGCGGAGATATGACGGGCACCGTAAAGGCGCCTGCGACCCTCACAGCCCCAGGAACATTTCTCGGCACGCTTCGATACATGGCGCCGGAGCAGCTTGAAGGCACCGAGGCCGACACGCGGAGCGACATCTGGGCATTTGGGTGCGTACTATACGAGATGGTCACCGGGACCTGCGCATTCAACGGAGACACGCAGCCGAAGCTCATTGCCGCAATCATGTCGGGTGCCCCGCCCGACGTTGGCACCGTCGAGCTACAAACGTCCGCACTCGATCGCCTCGTTCGAACCTGTCTCGTTAGGAATCCTGACGACCGGTTCCAGAGCGCCCATGACCTGTCGATCGAGCTGCGCTGGACGCGCGATGCCGCCGCTCTCTCAATACCGGGGACGTCAGGTCTGGCCTCGTCTGCAAAGCGCCGCTGGCTCATTGCCGCCGCGATCGCGATCGGCTTGGCTGCTGCGGTATCCATCGGGTATCTGGCGGCCGGACGTGAGAATCGCGTGCTGCCAGTCGTCCGATTCGATGTCGCGGCTCCGGCGGGCTGGACATTCGACAGATCCGTTACGATTTCGCCGGACGGCGATTATGTTGTCGCGGTCGCTACACCTGAGAGGGGTCCTTCGCAGCTCTGGTTACGCAGGTTGGACGATGACGCCGGCCGATTTCTACCAGGAACACAGGGCGCATCGTATCCGTTCTGGGCACCCGACAGCCGCGCGGTCGGTTTCTTCGCCGATCGGAAGCTGAAACGGATCGATATTCGCGGATTAACGGCGATCACGATCTGCGATGCGCCAGGCGGGCGCGGAGGGGCATGGATGGTCGATGGTCAAATCGTGTTTGCACCGGACGTCTACACGGCACTCGTCCATGTGCCGGCAGCGGGGGGCAATCCCGTCCCTTTCACTAGCCTGGTAGCCGAGCAGGGAGAGACCAGCCATCGGTTCCCGTTTCCGTTGCCAAATCGTCGGCTGACGTACTTCGTCATCCACCGAAACGCCGACGAGAATGGAGTGTGGCTCGTCTCGCTCGACGATCCCTCGCATCCACGGAAAATCGTGCGAAGCGGGAACGCCGCTCAGTTTGCAGGCGGGATGCTGTTCTTCACGGATCGCTTCACGCTGCTGGCTCAACGATTCGATCCCGTCGCTGGCCGCCTCGCCGGCGATCCGACAACCGTCGCGACGAACGTGGCAACCGTCGTGGTCGGGCAGGCGGCCTTCTCGCTATCGAATGCCGATTCTGTCCTCGTCAGGCGCTTCAACGCGTCCGTGACACAGCTGGCATGGACGGACAGACACGCGCAGGTGCTTGAAGAGCTCGGTGAGGCTGGATTCAATCTTGACCCGCGCTTGTCGCCTGACGGTCAGCGCGTCGCGTTCGTGCGGGTCGAGCACGATGTTTCCACACTGTGGGCGTTGAACGTCGACACTGGTGCGTCGACACGTGTGATTTCCGGCCAATTACGAACCCCTGACGCCGCTCCAGCCTGGTCCAGGGACGGAAACCGGATCGTGTTCTCGTCGGCGCGCGGCCCTTCCGCGAATGTCGATCTCTACATCGCCAATGCGACGGGTGGGCCGGTGGAACCCTTTGCGGCGAGTTCGCAGTCGATGTACTTCTCAGGATCGACACCTGATGGCCAGACGTCCGTTTGGATGCAGAACAGTTCGCGGGAGACACAACACATCGTGGTCATGGGTCCCGACCGCAAGCCCGCGACCTACTTCGATCCCGGCTATCAGATTGAACATGCTGCGATGTCGCCCGATGGCCACTTCATCGCGATCAGCTCGAACCAATCCGGCCGCCGCGAGGTGTTTGTTACTGGATTCCCAACGCCCGGCGTCCCGCGACAGCTCTCGGTCGGCGGTGGCACCCAACCGCGCTGGCGCGGCGATGGCCGGGAGCTGTTCTACTTGTCGCCCCCGTCCAAGCTCATATCGGTCGCGGTGAACAGTTCCGGGCGCAACACCAATTTCGGCAGACCCGAACCGCTCTTTGACGCGCCGATCCTTGTGGGGCCGGGCTACGGACGCACGATGCCGGACCCTGCTCAGTACGACGTGTCGCCGGACGGCAGTCGGTTCATTCTGAACATCGTACGCGAGGCGCACCCGCCTCAACTCACGGTTATGCTGAACTGGTCGAGGTCGATCGGACCGCGCGGATCTACTCTGTTTTGAATCCGACGCGCTTCAGCACGGCCTTCATCTCCGGCCTTCATCTCCTCTTCGGTCACGTCGTGGACGATGTTTGACGCGCCGATCGTGGTGGGTGGGAGGACGACGTGCGGCCGGCCGGTGATCATCTTTTCGTCGTGGGTGATTACCTGCAGCACCTGGGCGCCGATCGCTGTGAGCGGATGGTCATCAAAACGCGCAATTGGCGCTCCGACTAGCGCCTCAGTCCAGATCGCGGCAAAGTTGCAGGTCATTTACCTCGCCCCATTCGTGCTCCTTTCCGCGATCCTTGGTGTGATTTTTCTGATGGTTCCCCGGCTGCGTCGTCATGCGGTTTCCGCTGCCGTTGTTCCGGTCGCGTTCGCAGTGAGTTCCATTACGGGAGTATTTGCCACGGTTCTGATCGCTGATCACTTCGGGTTTGATCGCGCGTTTGGATTCGATGAACCTGCAGACAGCCTCGGCAGAATCGCGACGTTCTTCAGCATCTACACCAGGATACCCCCGTTATTGTTGTTGTCAAGAGCTATTACTGATGCGTGCTGTTATTTCTGCTACAATGGCGGCCCATGCCAGGAAAGCCTCGCGGCCGGGTCGGGCGGCGCCCCACAGGCCTCCAGCCCGGTGAGAAGAGCTCCGAGTATCACCAGCTCACGATTCGTGTCCCTGATGGCGACGTGGCGCTTTTAACAGCCCTTTCCGGAGTACTCTCGCGGCCCCGCTGGCGCGTCATCAGTGATGCGCTCCGCGCGTTTGCCGAGGAGGCGCCTGGTCTCAGCGAAGAGCAGCGGCGGGCGGTTCGAGCAGTCCGTCGGCTGCACGAGTAGGTCTCCGCGTCCGTCCTAGTCTCTCGCGAGAAATTACCCAAGCGGCAGCCTTCGCGGATGTCGCATTTTGGCCTTGCAGCGGCGCTGGCTCAGCGCTATTCTCCGCGCAATTCCCAGGGAGGCCACGATGAACATGCTTCGCTCGGCCGTCGCCATTGCGGTCGTAGTCTTGGTAAGCATCGGTCTCAGAGCTCAGCAACTTCCAAACCTGCCCGGCGATCGGATTCCGACGACGGCCATCGACCTCTCCTCAACGCTGGGAACACCTAGTTTGGCGTACGGAATCAATGACATCGGAACCATCGTCGGCAGCCGCCACGTCACGAACTCCATCGATCCCTTTATACCCTTCCGCTGGTCGAGTGCCGGCCTGCAGGACCTCATCTGGACAGCACGGCCTGAGCGCCCTCGCTTTTGTGTCGGTAGGCCGGACATGCTCCCGTTTTGCCGCGCGCTGGCCGTGAACAACAACGATGAGGTCGTGGGCGACTGGTGGGGAGACCCCGAGGTGCCGTGGGGTCTCTTGTGGCTGGACGACGACGCGACGCGGATCTCGCTCGGAACCGCTTACGCTATCAACGATGCCACCACCGTTACTGTGGTCGGATTCAACACCGTCTGCTTCCTTTGCCCCTTCGCGTATCGCTGGACTCCATCGACAGGTCTCGAGTATCTCGATCCGGGGGCGCCGCGCCAGGTTGCCCCGGAGTCTGAAGCGCGTACCATTCGCAACGATGGCGTGGTGGCGGGTTGGCATTGCCTCGATCTGCGGCCGTTTTGCGATGACTTCCAGGGAGCCGTTGTTTGGCGACCAGACGGCGGAGTCACAGACCTCGGATTCGGCATCGTCAACGCGATTAGCGACAGGTCGCTTGCCGTAGGCCGGAGCGGCGGCCGGTCCGGTTACCCTCTCGCGTGGCGCGACGGCACGGCAATTCAAATTACGCCGGCACAGGGTGAAGCGTTTGACGTCAACGAGGCCGGCTACGTCGTCGGCACGATCAATGTTTTGGGCGAGCCGCATGCCTTCGTCTGGCATGAAGCACGGGGCCTCCAGGACCTGGGTCCAGGCGAGGCGCGGGGCATTGACGAAGCCGGCAACATCGTCGGCTGGCGCACGACCGGAAGCTCTTTTGGCCCGGCGCGCCAAGCGACGCTGTGGCAGGCCGAACTGCGAGTCGAGGATCTGTTCATCGGCCTGGAAGCGATTGCTGGACGACTGCTGGCCGGGATCGACGGAAGCCAGGCCGAGAAAGCCCTGCGCGACATCTTCCGCGCACGAGACGCATGGACGGGCGGAGACTCCAAGCGCGCGCGCCAGCGCCTCAGGCAGGCGCTCGATGCGATGGTCAAGCTCAATCGTTCCGGAGAACTGTCGGATGTCCGCGCCACAGCTGTGCTGTCGCTTGGCAACACGCTGGCTGATCGGCTCTGAAACGAGCATCGAGTCTGGGGAGTGCGTCACCCCACTCGCGACATTCGCGGCGCTGCGTCAACTGTCTGCGGGCCAGGGGCGCCCGATGTGGCGTGTGGTGGTCGATTCGATCGACGCCTACGCGGCTGCGCAACAAGCGCCGTAGACTGTTCTCGCCGCCGTAAGCGTGGGCCTCATGAACCTGCGCGAAGGCCGGTTTCCTCTGCCGGCTCGGCGGCGACTCCTACTCAGAGGCATCGCCAAGAGGAACGATGGCACGCCGGCATTCCGCAGAGACGTTCGTGTTTTCACACGAGGCACAAGCGGAGCTCCGGGACATTTTCGGAGCGGACACCTCGTCGCTGATCTCACCACTGCAGACGTGCGTCGGCGCTCATCTCCAAGGGGCATCACGACCGCGCCGCGCGCCGGAGACCATTGCGCGTGAACTCATCCCGCTGATCCGGGCGCTGCGCGCGGTCATTCACAGGGCCGACCAGATACCGCCGCCTGTCCGGCGACGACTGATGACCGATGGCTCGCTCGGCGAAATACTCGGTATCACGAGCCCCTGGGAACACGTGGTCCGCGTGTGTGAGCACGCGGCCATGGCGCTAGCCCTCTGCAGGTCGAGATTGACCGCTGCGCAGGCAGACAAGGCCGCCCAATCGACCGGGATCGCCGGAGCCTCGCGATTGAGCTCGCGACAGCACTCACGTTACGCGGCGTCACCGTGAGCACGAGTCGGACCGGCACATTCGCACAAACACCGCGATTACGCGGATGCGGATGGCGGGCATCGATGATGCGACGATCATGGAGCTCGTCGGCCACTTGACGAAACGGATGCTGGACCGCTACACGCATCCGCCGATTGAGCGAAAGCGCGCCGCGCTGGAAACGTTCGATCGGCTGGTCGCCGCGCCCGTAACTACGGTGTCAACGCCGGCAATTGAGCACACTGTGAGCACACGCGCCGTCGCCCATGGCGGGCGGCGATCGGTGTGGCGTAATTTGTTGAGGAAATCTGGTGGACGGCAGGAGGCTCGAACTCCCGACCTCCGCGTTGCGAACGCGGCGCTCTCCCAACTGAGCTAGCCGCCCAATGTGGCCGAACCTGAAGTTTACCACGAGGGTATGGCTGTTACACTCGACTGAATGAGCACAATCACCCGAATCGGCGTGCTGACAGGCGGGGGCGACGCGCCCGGACTGAACGCCGTGATCCGTGCGGTCGTGAAGGCTGCGTGGAACAGCGGCATCGAGTGCGTCGGCATCGAGGACAGCTTCGACGGCCTGATCGAGCCGGGACGATCTCGCGTGCTGACTCCGCGCGACGTCACCGGGATTCTTCGGCTCGGCGGGACTATCCTGGGCACGACCAATCGAGGTAATCCCTTCGCATATCCCGTCGGCACGTCCGAGGGAACTCATGACTACTCGGACCGCGTGGTCGAGATGTTCGCGCGCATGGGGCTGGACGCCCTGATCGTCATCGGGGGCGACGGCACGCTGGCGATCGCCCACGCATTTGGCAACCGGGGTATTCACCTCGTCGGCGTCCCGAAGACGATCGACAACGACATCGCCGGCACGACCAACTGCTTCGGCTTCGACACGGCGGTCGCGTTCGCGACCGACGCGATCGACCGGCTGCACACGACAGCTGAAGCGCACCGCCGGATCCTTGCTGTTGAAGTCATGGGCCGCTACGCCGGGTGGATCGCCATGTACGCCGGAGTCGCCGGCGGCGCGGACGCCATCTTGATCCCCGAGATTCCCTTCGACATTTCCGTTGTCGCCGAGCGCTTGCGTGAGCGCGATCGATGGGGCGCCAAGTTCAGCATCGTGGTCGTCGCCGAGGGGGCGTGCCCCAAGGGCGGCACCCGATCGCTGATTGCCGCGGCGCATGACGGGTTCGTCGAGCGGCTTGGTGGCATGGGCGCCCGCGTGTGCGAGGCGCTGGCCGCTGAGACGGGCAAGGAGACCAGGTCGGTGGTCCTCGGTCACCTGCAGCGCGGTGGGGCGCCGACGAGCTTCGACCGTGTGCTGGCGACGCGTTTCGGCGCCAAGGCCATCGAGCTCGTCAAGCGTCGTGAGTTCGGCACCATGGTCGCCTTCGATCCACCGGACATCGTCGCGCGCCGGCTCGACGACATCGTCGGCAAGACGCGGACGGTGCCGCTCGATCACGATCTGCTCTTGGCGGCCAGAGCGCTGGGAGTTACGTTCGGGGACTGAGCACGTCGAGGTATTTCAAAGCGCCGCCCGTATTGAAAAGCACGACCGATTCGTGCCGCTTGATCGACCCGCTTGCAACCAGGCGGCGGACGGCGATCAGGGCGGCGCCTCCTTCAGGCGCGGCGCTGACACCCTGGTGTTCCCCTATGGCGAGCATCCCGTCGACCATCTCACGATCGGGAACGGCGAGTGCCGTGCCGCCGCTGTCGCGCACGGCGCGCAGGATGAGGAAGTCGCCAATCGCGCGCGGCACGCGGAGTCCGTCCGCGATGGTCGCCGCGTCCGCCC
>Ga0306920_100006603_pt1 | contig 15173 bp, 9 predicted proteins | sample flu12Cox44000170_FD_204666 | JGI IMG/M metagenome (GOLD analysis project Ga0306920, IMG submission 204666) | Lab enrichment of tropical soil microbial communities from Luquillo Experimental Forest, Puerto Rico - flux4day.12C.oxic.44.000.170 (v2)... | ecosystem: Environmental > Terrestrial >... | reverse complement strand
GGCGCGCCTTGGTGGGGGCGTTTTCCTTCAGGCAGAGTTTGGCAAGATCCATTTCGATCCGCGCGCGCGTCGTGCTGTCGGGGTGAATCTGGACATTGAGCATCAGCTGTTCGAGCAGGAGCCTCGTCTGCCGCAGGCCGAAAATCCGGACCTTCAGGATCGTGAGCAGATTGAACAGAATCAACCGAAGCGGCGGACGGCTCGTGGTGGACAGCATGGCGAGATAAAGTTCGGCGAGCGCCAGACGATTCCATGAAGCTACCGCGAGGCTTCCCGACGCGTCGCCGGCCGCAATTCCTGCCTCTAACGTGCGAATGCCCTCGCCGATCCGGCCAGTCATGGCGAGCGCCGGGCCCGCCGCGAAATCGAGGCCGCTTGCCGTATAGGTCCAACGATGCGCGATCGCCCATTTCTTCAGCGACAATAATTGCGCAAGCCCCTCCTCCACACGACCCTCCAATAGAAGCGCGGTGGCGTTGGCTAGGCTGCCGGCGTAGCGGTCGAATGGCGTGATCGCGGTGCGCTGGCTTCGCTGCGCGTTGGCGCTGCCGTCACGGAAGCGGTAAGCTTGAACGTCGATCCAGGCGAGCGTCCAGAACGCCATGCCAAGCGCCCGGTTGTCCTGGCGCTGCCGGCCCGCCTCCATCAATTGCAGGGTCGAGACCCTCGCCTTGCTTGTGAGCCCGCGACAGACATAATCCCAGGCGATCGACCAATAAGCCCAGTTGAGGATGTAGTTGTCGCCCGACTGCTTGCAGATCTCGAGCACGCGCTTGCCTTCGAGTTCGGCCTGTTCCAGCGTGTGGCGGCCCAGGATGATCGAACAGAAGGCAAGCGCGTGCTTTGCATAGGCCAGCGCGCGGATATCGTTCAAGAGCTCGGCGATGCTCACGGCCGATTTCGCACGCGCCTCGGCGGCGCGAAATTCGCAAAGATGGTTCAGAAGCATGGTCTGGAAATAGAGCGCAAACACCAGTTGCGGCGAGTTACCCAGGGCCTCGAGCCGCGGAATATAAATTTCCGCGACTTCCCGCAAATTAATGAGGTCGCCCTTCAGATACAGCACTTCCAAAAGGCCCACGACGACGGTTGCCATCGCGGCATCATCGGCGCAATGCGGCGCCTGTCCGAGCAGGCTCAGCGCCTTGCGAAAATACCCCTCCGCCTCCTCGAGTGAATAAATTTCAAGGCACTTCGTTCCCGAAAGCGAACAGTAGCGGAACGCCTTGTCGTTGCGGCCCGAAAGCGAAAAATGATACGCCAGCGCCTCGACGACCTCGCTCAGGCGCGCGGCGGGGCGACGCTCGATTGCGTTGCCAACCTTGAGATGCAATTCGGCGCGCAGGGCGCTGAGGAGATTGTCGTAAAGCGCATCGCGCATCAAAACGTGCTTGAATTCGAAATCACCGGATTGCGGGTCTCGTTGCACGAAGTCCTCCGCCTGCAGGGTTTCCAGGCGGCTCTCGACGTTGCCAAATCCGCTGTCGATCGCGGCAAGAAGCTCTGGATCGAACCGGCGACCGATCACGGCTGCGGTCTGCAGCAACTTGCGATCGTCGGCGGAAAGCCGGTCGGCGCGCGCCGTCAGAAGCAGTTGGACGCTTGCCGGCAATGCTCTGGCAATCTGCCTGGGGTCGAAACCCAATCCCAAGGGCGTTACGCGCACCGTGCCGCGTTCGATCAGGAAGCTTGCGATCTCTTCGGTAAACAGCGCGTTGCCTTCCGCCTTCTCGACGATGACCTGAGCAAGCGGCTCCGGCAGGTCGTCGACGCCGAAGCGAAACTGGGCAATCCGCAGCGTCTCCGATGACGACAACGGCGCCATCGGCAATTCGATCACGCCCGGGCGGCCCGCCCAGGCCGGCGCATATTCCGGACGCCGCGTATGCAGGATGACCAGGGGTGAAGCCGGTTCGCGGTCGACCATCTGCAGCAGCAAATCACCGGAGGCGCTGTCGATCCAGTGCAGGTCTTCCAGCATGAGAACCACGATGCGGCGCCGGCTCTGCTCCTCGATCAGCCGCAGCAGGAGATCCCGCGTGCGCGCGCCAATCAGCGTGCCGTCGAGGTCGGCCAGTGCGTCGCCGGGCGCCTTCAACCCCAGCAGGTTGAGCAGGAGCGCGAGATTCTGCTGCGACCAGCAGTTCAGGCATTTCAAGCCTTCCTCGAGCTTGCCGAGGATGGCGGTTTCCGGCTCGCCGGAACTCAACGAGAACCAGTTGCGCAGCACCTCGATGAAGGGCAGGAACGGCGTTTCGTGCCCGTCGGCCGAACAGTTTCCCCGCAGCATCAGGACGGAATCGGAGGCGTGGCGCAACGCGAACTCGTAGAGCAGTCGCGACTTGCCGATGCCGGGGTCGCCGACGATGTCGACGACCCGCACCGAATTGAGATGCTTGAGCTGGGCTTCTAGCACGGCCATCTCGCTGGTGCGGCCGATATAGGACGTCAGTCCGCGCGCCACCGCGGCGTCGAACCGCGTGGCGTGATCCTTGATGGCGATGAGGCGATGGACCGGCTGCTGCTCGCTCTTTCCCTTGAAGTGAAAGACGCCGGCTGGCTCGGCCTCGACCATGCCTTCGACCTGCCGCAGCATGGCCTCGCTCATCACCACCGTGCCGGGCGCGGCCTCGGCCTGAAGCCGCGCGGCAAGATTGACGATGTCACCATGCGCGGTGACGCCGGTGCTCTCGCCGCTGTCCACGGCCCCGAGCACCACGGGCCCGGTGGTAAGACTGACGCGAAGCAGCGGACGATGGCCAACCTCCGCCTCGATCCGGTCGCCGGCAGCCGCCAGGCGCTGCTGTATCTCGAGCGCTGCGCGGCACGCCCGGAGTGGTCCGTCTTCCAACGCCGTCGGCGTACCGAACAAGGCCAGAATGCCGTCGCCAGTGAAGTTCTTCACCGTGCCGCGGTGACGGTGGATGGCAGCTGTTGTCAGACCGGACACCTGCGTTACCAGCGCAAAGGCCGCTTCCTCGCCGGTCCGTTCGACAAAGGCGGTGAAGCCCACGAGGTCGGTCATCAGGACGGTAATCTGGCGATGCTCGCTTTGGCTGAGCCGCCGATCCTTCTGCGACGAAGTGCCCTCCGTGGGATCGAGCATCTCACCGGCTCCGGCCGTGGAAAATTTGCCCCAAATCCTAGCGGTGTGCGCCGCGTATAGCGACGAACGCTCGGTTGAACCACAGCATGTGCGTCAATCGAAGGTTAGGGCCTTTTCGGCGCTGAAAAAGCATGTAACATTACATCGATAATGCCTTGCGACAGATGGCGACGACACCTCGTGCAGCAACAGCGAAATGGGGAAGCGTCAGTTGGGAAACCGAAAGCCCATAGAGGTCGCGATCCTAGGCGGCGGCTGCGCGTCGATTGCAGCAGCTTTTGAACTGACCAGGCCCAGGCACAAGGGCGCTTATCACGTCACGATATATCAAATCGGCTGGAGGCTGGGCGGCAAGGGCGCGTCGGGCCGCGGCCCTGCGGGACGCATCGAGGAGCATGGGTTGCATGTCTGGCTCGGATGCTACGACAATGCGTTCCTGTTGCTGCGCCAATGCTATGACGAGTTGAACGCAAAGGCGAAGGCAAAGGGACGTGATGCGAAAAAACGCCGCAGACGAAACTGGGACGACTTCTTCCTTCCGGACTCGCATATCGCCGCCGCCGGCACCTCCGCGCATGGCGGCTGGATCAACTGGGCGGCGCATTTTCCGCCCGCGCCGGGACTGCCCGGCGACGCCATCCACGAACAGAATCCGTTTGCGCTGAGCCACTATCTCGCGCGCGCCGTTTCGCTGTTGCGGACGCTGCTGCTCGGCCTCGAAACGTTCCGCGCAGCAGGCGCGTCGAACGCCAGCGCGGATATTGATCAGGACGCGGATACAGATGTCGGCCAAGACGACCCGGCCGACATCGCCGCGAGGATTGCAGACCTTTTGCGGGTCGGCGCGCTGGCCTCGGCTGCAATCGCGGTCGAAGCGCTGGCGCTGGTAGAGGCCGCGCTCAGATCGATTCCGAAAGTGCCCGAAAGCCTGCTGCTTACGGTACTCGAAGCAATTGCATCGGCGCTTCGCAAGCAATTCGAAGCGATCGTCGCAAGCGACGACCACACGCGATATCAGTGGGAGGTCATCGACCTGGTGCTGGCTAACCTCGTCGGCGCGGTCCGCTACAAGCTGCTCACCGATCCGCGCGGGCTCGATGCCATCGATCATCTCGATCACCGGGAGTGGCTGCGCGAGAACGGCGCCTCCGAGCGCGCGCTCAGTTCCCCGTTCACGCGCGTTCTCTACGATACCGCGATGGCTTACGAAGGCGGGGATGAGGGTCGACCCGCCATTGCTGCCGGCGCCGCCTTGCGCGGAACGCTGCGGCTTTTCTTCACCTATCGCGGCGCGATGTTATGGAAGATGCGTGCCGGCATGGGCGACGTGGTGTTCGCGCCGTTTTACGAAGTGCTGCGGGCCCGCGGCACGACGTTCAAGTTCTTTCACCGGTTACGCAACGTGAGACTGGCGGATGCGAATGAGCTTGCGCCTGGTGAAAAGCCGTACGTCGAAGCGCTCGAATTCGACATCCAGGCCGAGACGCTTGAGGGGCGCGAGTATCAGCCGCTGATCGACATCAAGGGCCTGCCATGCTGGCCCTCGGAACCGGATTTTTCCCAATTGAAGGGCGGCGCGCGGATGCGGCGCGAGGGTCGGGATTTCGAGTCGCACTGGGACCGCCGAAAGGCAATGACATGCGAACTGAAGGTGACGCGCGATTTCGACTTTGTAGTGCTCGGCATCGGCATCGGCGCGCTGCCTCATGTCTGCGGCGAGATTATCGCCGCCAACGCCCGCTGGCAGGCGATGGTCGAGCGTGTCAAAACGGTCGCAACACAGGCTTTCCAGATTTGGCTCAGCGCCGACCTGCAGGAACTCGGCTGGGACATGCCGCCGGTCACGCTGACGAGCTTCGTCAAGCCGTTCGATACCTGGTCCGACATGGGTCATGTGGTGCCGGCCGAGAACTGGCGCCATCCGCAGCCGCGCACATCGGCCTATTTCTGCAACGTGCTGGCCGAACCGCCGCGTGAGCCGGACGCAGATGACATCGATTATCCGAAGCGTCGGCGCGAGGAAGTGCGCAACAATGCGATTGAATTTCTCAATCGCGACATCGAGAATCTATGGCCGACCGCGAAAAGACGCGGCGGCGAATTTCGCTGGGAATTGCTGGTCGATCCCGATGCGAAGACGAAGGGCGGGAAGCGCGCGACGCGCGGTCGCTTCGACACGCAATACTGGACCGCGAATGTCAATCCTTCCGACCGCTACGTGCTTTCGGTGCCGGGCAGCGCCAGTCATCGTATTTCGCCACTCGACAATACTTACGACAATTTGACCATCGCCGGCGACTGGACGGATTGCAGCCTCAACCTCGGATGCGTCGAGGCCGCCGTGATGTCGGGCCGACTCGCGGCGCACGCGATCTCCGGGCTTCCCGCGCTTGAAGACGTTATCGGTTTCGATCACCCATGATTAGTTGATCCATAGCCCCGAGGGGGATGCGACATGGCGAAAAAAACTACTACCAGGAAGACAAACAAACGAATGCGGCGCGACGATCCCGAACGCGAAGCTCCCCACCGACGCGCCAGCAGTCAAATCATGCTGATGGCGAAAAAGCCGAACGACAAAAAAACCAGCCGCGGCCGGCGCCCGGGCATTTCGGAAAGCGTAGGGCAGGCGATCAGCAACATGGTCCAGCAAAGCGCCTCTTTCATCGAGGAACAAATCGACGCGGGCCGTGGCGCCGCAGAGCGCATGCGCCACGGCATGACAAATACCGGGCAGCTGAATGCCAATATCAACACGCTGGCCGAAAGCCTCGTCACCGTTACCAGGGATATCGGCGTCACCTGGCTTGAACTGATATCGATGATCGTCCGTTCGATCGACTCGCAAGCGCTGCCTCCGGGCCGCGGCGGTGGCGGCGGCATTCCGTCCCCCCCGGCCAGGCGCGGCGGCACGGTAACGCGAACCACAAAATCCGGCGGCGCCACGACGCTCAGCAGTTTTACGCCTGCCGACGCCGAAACCCATGGCGTGCCCCCTCATATCATCGTGAAGGGAGCGAAGGCGAAACACGTGGCGCTCGATCTGCGCCCGACTTCGGCGCGTTTCGTTCCCCTCGTGCGGCACCTCGTCCACAGCGACCCCAAACATTCGCTCAGCGCTAAATTCTCCGGCAGTTCCGACCCACTTCGCCTCGTGCTCCTCATAGACGTTCCCAACCGCCAGAAGCCAGGCACCTACACCGGCGCCATCGTTGACAGCAGCACCAACGAAGCGGGAGGAACGATCAGTGTCACGGTCGCGGACTAGAGCGCGAAAGTCGCGACGTCGCGCGGCTAACCGAGGAGGCATGTCCTCGCTCGTCGCCGACACACTCGAGGAATACGGCTCGAGCACGCGCGAGGCGATGGCGGGCTATTTGCCCAACGGTTACCCGGCGCGGCATCTGTACGAGCCGCTTGCCGACTATCCGCGCCGTGCCGGCAAGATGATGCGGCCAAGCATCTGTATCGCAACCGCGCGGGCGTTCGGCGCCAGTCAGGCCGACGCAATTCGTTCGGCTGCAGCGATCGAGCTGTTGCACAATGCGATGCTGGTTCACGACGACATCCAGGACGGCAGTGAATTGCGCCGCGGCCGACCTACGCTGCACATGCTGCATGGCGTGCCGCTTGCCATCAACGCCGGCGATGCGCTGTTCCTTCTCAGTCTCCGGCCGCTGTTCGACAATGTCGGCATTTTCGGCAGCCTGCTCGGCCTGCGCATCCTGCGCGAGATGGAACAGGTCGCCTGGCATTCCCTCGAAGGGCAAGCGATCGAGCTCGGCTGGATCCGTGAAAACATCCTCGACCTGGAGGATGCCGATTATCTCAACATGGTCCTGAGAAAGACCTGCTGGCTTGCGACCATTCATCCTTCCCGCGTCGGGGCGCTGATCGGGGGCCGCGGCGCCCTCGATCTCGAACCGTTCATCCGTTTCGGCTTTTATCTTGGCGCGGCTTTCCAGATTCAGGACGACCTTCTCAATCTGGCACCCGACCCGCGTTACGGCAAGGAAATGAACGGCGACCTTCTCGAAGGCAAGCGCAGCTTGCTGCTCATTCACGCTTATCGTCACGCTTCGCGCGCCGAGCGCGACAGGCTGAGCCGGTTGTTCCGCCGCCCGCGCGAACAGCGCAATGAAGAGGATGTCGCCTTCGTGTTGTCGCTGATCGCGGAGCGCGGGTCGATCGACTATGTGCGCCAGTTTGCGCACGCGCTCGCCGGCGCCGCCTTGCATCAGTCCGCTTCAATTTACGGCGGCCTTCCGCCCTCCAGAGACAGGGAGTTCATCCACGGCCTGGCGAGCTGGATCTTCAATCGCTGAACTCGATAAATCCGGGAAGGTCGGGCAGCGAAACCGATAGACCCCAATCCAGGGACAACGCTTGCGGGAGGATTGATTGCGCGGTCGTGTCTTGATCTATGGGGCGACGGGCTACACCGGCCGGCTGATCGCCGAACGGTTGCGCAATTCGCGCCGCCACCTTGTCGTCGCCGGTCGAACGGCGGATCGGGTGCAGGGGCTGGCCGCCGAGCTTGGCGTCGCCGGGGACGTGATTGCAATCGACGACGCGGAAGCGCTCGATTCCGCACTCGGCGATGTCGATGTCCTGATCAATGCCGCCAGCCCCTTCACATTGACGGCGCCCGCGTTGATCGAATCGTGCCTGCGCACGAAGACTCACTATCTCGACATTTCCGGCGAACTGCCGGTGTTCCAAAATGCCTTTCTCCACGACGAGGCAGCCCGCGGGCGCGGCATCATGATCATGCCCGGCGCCGGATTTGGTATCGTGGCTTCCGATTGCCTGGCGGCCCATGTGGCAGCGCTGGTTCCGAACGCGAAATATCTGCGGATCGCGGTGCGGCCCGGTTCGATCTCGCGTGGGTCTTTTCGTTCGGCGCTCAGGGTTGCCAATTCGCCCGTCAGCATCCGAAGAAACGGCAGAATGATGCTGCTGCCCGTAGGCCGATTGCAGCGTGCCTTCGATTTTGGCGACGGCGAGAAGGAATGCGTTGCGGTGAGCTGGGCCGATGTCTTCACCGCCTATCACTCCACCGGCATCCGCAACATCGAAGCCTATTTCGAGGCTGGTTTTGCTTCGCGTGCTCTCTATCAGCTTGGCGCGGGTGTCGCTGGCGCGATGCAGCTCAGGCCGGTCAGAGCGCTGGTCGACGCCGTGGCCGGCGCGTGGCCAGAGGGTCCCTCCGAAACCCGGCGCCAGGCAGAGCGAGGCGTTATCGTAGCCGAAGCCGAGGACTCCTGGAGGCAAATCCGAAGCGCGCGCCTCGAAACCCCGGACGGCTACAGTTTCACGGCTGAGGCGGCAGCCGCAATCGCAAATCGCATCATGCGCGGCGACTTTGTTTCGGGCTTTCAAACGCCCGCCAGGGTCTACGGCGCCGATCTGGCGCTTCAGTTCAGCGGGACGAATCGCCGGGAACTGCGCCGGTCATTTTCCGCACAAGAGAGGACCATGTCATGATTCAATTCATTCAGCGGAACGATAACCCGGAGATTCCACCGCCGTATAAATTTCCCGGCATCACGATCATGAGCTTTCAACTGCCGGCGAAGCTGGCAAACCTTCAAGATCTCTGCGACCAGATGCTCAACATCGGATCGCTATCGGATCGCGGCTTCGAATACCGGGCGTTCACCGACTTCGTCGACATGGAGATCGTGACCTATCCGAAGATGATGTTCGACGAGCCGCCATTCTCCAATTGGGGATTCGCCCGTCAGCAGGAGATCTATTTTCGCTTCTATGTCTGGAAATTCAACCTGTTTGGCGGCCTGCTGTTTCCGGAGTTGTTTCCCGAATTTTTCTTCCCGTTCATGTTCGTGGACAATCCCTGGTCGATGACAAGCGGCCGCAATGTCATCGGATTTCCAAAGGTCATGGCGAAATTCGAACCCACGCCCGTTCTGGGTGTCGATCCGCTTCGCATCACTGTATCGGCGATGGTCATGAAAACCCATTCACCGCAGACCATGCTCGATTGGGCGCCGATTGTCGAAATAAAGCCCGGCGCCGCGGCCATGGCGGCTCAAGTGCAAGCCCCTCAGGGCAGCTGGCCTTGGGCCGGAATGGGCCCAGGGAAAGCGGCTGCGCTCACGAGCGAGTTCTCCGATCCCTATCTCGAGGCAAACCTGCAGACGCTGCTCGGGGATATTCCAGGCCTTTTCACGACCGTTCAGCTCAAGCAGTTCCGCGACCTGCCGACAAACGCCTGCTTCCAGGCCGTGGTGACCACGCGATTCACGCCCGAAAACGTGAATGCACCGGAGCTTCTGCCTCCCGTGACAATCACCGTCAACAAATATGCGAGCCTCGACATACCGGGAAGCCTGGGATTCCCGGCGGGCCATCCGATAAGCCCGTCGCTGCGGTATCAGGTTTCTCTGGATATGAGCATGAGCCACGGCGAAAATATTTTCGTCAACGGCTGAGCCGAGCGGCCGGAGTTGATTGCGACGATCGGCCGGTCTTGGTAGGTCCTGGCGGCAATCGTCATGCCCGGCAATGGCGGGCCTTGGCACTATTTCCCCTGACGCACGGCAAGCGCCGGCCTGGTCGCGCCGTCGAGTCCGGCCAGCACCAGGCTCGTCAACAGCGCGCCTTGCGGGCCGAGATAGGCTTCCACCGGCTTGTACCATTCATTGCGCGAATGCCAGTTGCCGCCCTCCCCGCCGCCGCCGATGGTGACGGCGGGGATTCCCATCGACATCGCCAGATTGGAATCCGTGCTCGATCCGGCAAAGGTCACCCGCGGCGTTCGCGTGAGCACCGTCACCGCGCGCTGCGTGGCCTGCACGATCGGCGAATCCATCCCGACGATCCCGGCGGGACGATCGCCGATCAGCTTGATCTCGACGGCGAGCTTGTCGGAATTCCAGCGCGCGTTTTCCTCAACCACCGCCTGCCTGACGAGATCGAGCAGACGAGCCTCGAGCTTGAGCAATTCCTCGGTCGAATTCGAGCGCATGTCGACCGCCATTTTCGCTTCCGCCGCGATGGCGTTGACGGAAGTTCCGCCGCTCACGGTGCCGACGGTGAAGGTGGTCTTGGGATCGGAGGGCGTCTGCAACTCCGAAATCTTAGCAACGGCGCGGCCCATGGCATGGATCGCGCTCGGCAATCCGAACTCCTGGAAGGAGTGCCCGCCGGGTCCCTTGAAGGTCATTTCGTAGCGGTGGCTTCCGGTCGCCTGGTTGACGACCTTGGTGACGCCGAGGCCGTCGATCGAAATGAAGCCGTCGATGTCGGCGTGATCGCGAAACAGCGCTCGAACGCCCCTGAGATTGCCGAGCTCTTCCTCGCCGACAGTGCCGACGAACATCAGATCGCCGACGGTTGCGATTGCGTTTGCGTTGAGTGACTTGATCATCGAAAGCAGCGCGGCCAGACCGCGGGAATCATCGCCGATACCAGGCGCAAGAATGACGCCGTCCTTTTCCTTCACCGTCACGTCGGTCCCTTCGGGGAACACGGTGTCGAGATGCGCCGAGACCACGAGCTTCGGCCTGCCTCCGCCGCTGCCCCTGCGCAAGGCGATCACATTGCCTTCGGCATCGATCGAGGCGTCCTTGAAGCCTAGTTCCACGAGGCGCTTGAGAAAATATTCGGCCCGCTGCCTCTCCTTGTAGGGAGGGGCCGGAATTTCCGTGATGCGTTTCTGCTCGGCAAAGGCCTGCCCGTCATCGGCCTTGATGTCCTCAAGCGCCTTGATCACCTTCGGGTTGGCGAGAATGGCCTGGGAGGCGGCCTCGACCGCTGATCCCGCGCCCGGCGCCTGCGCGATGGCCGGCATTGGCGGGGAAGCTGTCAGCAACAGCGCCGCCATCAAGGTCGATTGCTTGAGCAATTTCATTTACGGGCCCCACCTTCGCTCACCCGGCTACGCGGGCCTCACCCCGTGCCCAGTCCCGCACCCTTCAGCCGGTGAGAGAACCAGAGCGACAATTTGGGGTCGTGGTGGCCCGCAACATACACTTCCGACCTGCTAACCCTGTTTTTTTCCAGAGTCAAAATCATGCCGATCCCGTAGGCGAACCACAGATGCGGATCGGTCAGCGCACGCAGTTTCTGCTGGTCGTGTTCCAGCGGCTGGTGGTTGTTTGCCTTCCTGACCTCGATGGCGAGCAGGTTGTTGGGGACGGCGCGCTGGTGCACCACGATGTCGGGATAGATCGATTTGCCGAAATGGTCGTCGGTCGAGACGATCGTGCCGTGCGGAAGCCGCAGCGTGCGCGCGCCCAGCCGGTCGTAATTGCAATCGACGTCGAAGCCGGCGAACTGCTTCTCCAGATGCACCGCCAACCGATGGGTCAGCGTGCGCTCGCCAAGATCGTGCTCGAACAGGAAGATTTCCCGCGCGTAGAATTCGCGCAAGGCGGCAACGACCTTGTCCAGCTCGGCTTGCATAGGGTCCCCGGAGACTTCGCACCTTGTCGGGTCTCTCTGGGCCAAATGTTAGCCGTCATGGCCGTGCTTGTCCTAGCCACCATGTCTTTCTTTGTGTGGATGATTAAGGCGTGGATGCCCGCCCAAAGGCGGACGAAAATGTGTCAAGTCGCCCCATTGCGACGATTTGGCTTAGTCGAGGTTCCCAGAAACAAGGTCCGTCATCACGGCGAAGCGAAGCAATCCAGAGTCAAGGAAAGGACTGGATTGGTTCGTCGCTTTGCTCCTCGCAATGACAAATTCTCTGCGAATCGACGCCCGGCATTGGCAGCTCACATCTGCACTTCGATCAGCCGCGGTCCGCGCTCGGGGATGGCTTCGGCAAGCGCGGCGACGAGTTCGTCCGCACTCGCTACCGCACGCGCCGCAACTCCCATGCCTTTGGCCAGCGCGACAAAGTCGAGCGTGGGGCGGTCGATCCTGAGCATGTCGAGCGCGCGCTGTCCGGGCTCGCCGGCGCCGACGCCGTCGAACTCGCCGCGCAGGATCTGGTAGATGCGATTGGCAAACACGATAGTGGTGACGTTGAGGCCCTCGCGCGCCTGCGTCCACAGCGATTGCAGCGTGTACATGGCGCTGCCGTCGCCGACCATGCAGATCACCTTGCGGTCGGGGCACGCCACCGCGGCGCCGGTGGCGATCGGCGTGGAAAATCCGATCGAGCCGCCCATGTTCTGCAGCCAGTCGTGGGGTGCGGCTGCTGCAGTCGGCGGAAAGAAGCCACGTCCGGTGGTGATGGATTCATCGACCAGGATCGCATTTTCCGGGATCGCCATCGCGATCGCCATCGCGATCGAGGGATAGGTCAGCGCGCCGGTCGGCTTCTTGAGCTCGACCATCGGCTGCGGTTTGGCGTCGGAAGGTTTTGCGCCGAGCGCAGAGGCGAGCGCTTCCAGCGCTGCGACCGAATTCTCCCCGCCCGAGGTCATGCGATGGACCTCGCAGCCTTCCGGCTTCAACAGGCTCGGCTTGTTCGGGTAGGCGAAAAATGCCACGGGGTCGTTGGCTTCGACCAGAACGATGTTCCTGAAATCCTTGAGGATCGGCAACGCCTGCTCGATCACATAAGGAATGCGGTCGATCGAGAATCGTCCGCGCCCGCGCGCCATGCGCGGGTTGTAGGTCTGGCCCATCACCTTGCAGCCGGTCTTGCCGGCGATTTGCGCTGCGAGCGCCAGCCCTTGTTCGGTGAGCGCGCCGCCGGTCAACAGCAAAAGCGTCGGACCGCCGCCACGAAGCACTTTTGCAGCATTCTCCACGGCCTGCGGCGAATAGCTCGAGCGCTGCGATTGTGCCGGTACCTGCGCGATGCCGTCGGCCTCGTTCCAGGCCGTATCGGCCGGCAGGATCAGGGTCGCGATCTGGGGCGGGTTGCCGCTGGCCGCCGCAATCGCGGCGGCGCCGTCGGCCGCGACGGATTTGGCGTCCGGCGAAGTCCGCACCCAGGCCGACATCGGCCGCGCCAAGCCTTCGATGTCGGAGGTCAATGGCGCGTTGTAGCCGATGTGATAGACGGCGTGCTGGCCGACGATGTTGACAATGCCCGAATTGGCCTTCTTGGCGTTATGCAAATTGGCAAGCCCGTTGGCGAGGCCGGGGCCGAGATGCAACAGCGTCGAGGCCGGCTTGCCTTTCATGCGGAAATAGCCGTCGGCGGCGCCCGTCACCACCCCCTCGAACAGGCCGAGCACGCAGCGCATGCCCTCGACCCTGTCAAGCGCGGCCACAAAATGCATCTCGGAAGTGCCCGGATTGGTGAAGCAGACGTCGACACCGCCTGCAACCAGGGTCCGCACCAGACTTTCCGCACCATTCATCGCTCCACTCCCGTTCGATCTGTGCCCTCACGATACCTCATCGAGATACCACATTTTAGGATCAACCATTCCTAACCAGTGTGGCGGTTCAGAAGTCCGCATTCGTGTCGCGGCTTGTTACGCCATGCGGACTTCTGAACCAAAGCCACACTGGAATCAATACGTTGCCAGTGTCAGAGGGGCTGCAAACGCGTGCGAATTTCGGATTCAGGACACTGATGTTTCGCCAAAGGTTTTCCGACGCGTTGCTGGCAATCGCCCACGAGGGCGTTTGGGTTAACCGCCGCATTCGAAACTCTCATGGCTTGCCGCCGCGTCGCTTGCGAAAATGCGCCGATTATGGCCTGACTCTGCCACTCAAAGAGCGTTCATTGCTTTCGAGGAACAAAATGAAACGTGCTTTTGCATTGCGAGCTTTTGCGAATCTGTTTGCTTTCCTGGCCTTGGCAGTGATGTTGGTCGACGCATCTCCTGCGCGCGCCCAGAGCAACGACTTTTCCGATTTCTTCGGGCGTAACAATTCCGGTTATCGAGGCGGCCCCACCTACAGGAGCAGCCCCGGTTACTACAGCGGCAATTCCGGTTATTACCAGGGTGGCGGCGGTTCGATTTTCGGAGGTGGCGGCGGCTACTATTATGGCGGCGGCGGCTCCTATTACGGCGGGTCTCCGATTCCGCGCGAGGTGGTGAGCGCGCCCGGCACCTTTGCCCCCGGCACCATATACATCAATACCGCCGAACGGCGGCTTTATCTGATGCTCGGCAATGGCCAGGCGCTGCGTTACGGGATCGGCGTCGGCCGCGACGGTTTCCGCTGGTCCGGTACCCACCGCGTCTCGGCGAAGAAGGAATGGCCGAGCTGGACGCCGCCAAGGGAAATGCTGGCGCGGCGGCCGGACCTGCCGCATTACATGCCGGGCGGCGTTGAAAACCCGCTGGGCGCGCGCGCATTGTATCTCGGCTCGACGCTCTATCGCATCCACGGCTCGAACGAACCGCAGACGATCGGTACGGCGGTGTCGTCCGGCTGCTTCCGCATGACCAATGAAGACGTCGTTGATCTATACAATCGCGTCAGGGTTGGCGCGGTCGTTGTCGTGCAGAATTAGTACTCAGAGTTAGCTGACCAGTCTTGTTATTGGGCTTCGTCATTCCGGGATGGTGCGTCAGCACCAGACCCGGAATCTCGAGATTGTCTGATGTGCAAGTGCACATCAAAGTTCGTACTTCGTGCGCCCCGGAGTGACGGTGGATGGATTGCTTCGCGGGCGCCCGCGATGACGGCGCAACGCAAGCGAGCACCGCTACGCAGATTTTTCGAACAGTTCCCGTCCGATCAGCATTCGGCGGATTTCGGATGTGCCGGCGCCGATCTCATAAAGCTTGGCGTCGCGCAACAGCCGCCCGGTCGGATAGTCGTTGATGTAACCGTTGCCGCCGAGTAGCTGGATCGCATCGAGCGCGCATTGCGTGGCTTTCTCCGAGGCATAGAGAATGGCGCCGGCCGCGTCCTCGCGCGTGGTTTCGCCGCGGTCGCAGGCCTTGGCCACCGCATAGACATAGGCGCGCGAGGCATTCATGGTGGTGTACATGTCGGCGATCTTGCCCTGCACGAGCTGGAAGCTGCCGATCGGCTGGCCGAACTGCTTGCGCTCGTGCACATAAGGCATGACTACGTCGAAACAGGCCTGCATGATGCCGAGCGGACCAGCCGCCAGCACCGCGCGCTCATAGTCGAGACCGGACATCAGCACATTGGCGCCACGGCCGACGTCGCCGAG
>Ga0306920_100006602_pt1 | contig 15174 bp, 15 predicted proteins | sample flu12Cox44000170_FD_204666 | JGI IMG/M metagenome (GOLD analysis project Ga0306920, IMG submission 204666) | Lab enrichment of tropical soil microbial communities from Luquillo Experimental Forest, Puerto Rico - flux4day.12C.oxic.44.000.170 (v2)... | ecosystem: Environmental > Terrestrial >... | reverse complement strand
ATCAAGTGCTTTAAAGTAGCGCCGTCCAGAAACTCCATGGCGATGAAGGCGCGCCCGTTTTCCTCGCCGATGTCATGAATCGTGCAGATGTTCGGATGGTTCAAAGCAGATGTGGCCTTGGCCTCTCGCCGGAATCGCTCCATCGCTTGGCTATTCTGGGCTACGCCCTCGGGTAGAAATTTGAGCGCAACAAAGCGGTCGAGACGCGTGTCTTGAGCCTTATAGACCACACCCATCCCGCCGCCGCCCAGTTTCTCAATGATGCGGTAGTGCGAGATGGTCTGCCCGATGAGCGCGTCGGTGTCCGCCACAGTCCGGCCATATTAGGTTGCGTGCTCCGGCTAAGTCAACGAATCGCAGTGATATGGCGACAAACTAAGCACCCGGTCCTGGTAGCCAAATCGGCAGCAAAAATTTTGGATTGAATTGGCGCACCCTGAGGCCAAAAAGGCGATAAGCGACGTGACCGGACACTCGAACTAATTCGCATCGGTAAGGCGTCTGAATGAGTATAGTTGCCTAATGCCGTGGACGGGACAGAACATAACAGAGCAGCGCGAACAGTTTGTTGTAAGAGCCACAAGCCGAAACCAACCTTTCAAGGAGATCTGCGGATTCTTCGGAATCTCACGCACAACGGGATACAAGTGGGTCAGTCGCTATGAGGAACTGGGGAATTTGCGAGATCTCAAAGAGCGAAGTCGCCGTCCGCACCAAGTCCCAAACAAAACAACCCAGGAGACCGAGGGCAACGTCCTGGCGTTGCGTGACCATTTGGGCTGGGGCGCCAGAAGACTAGCGGCAGCATTAAGGCGGCAGAATATCCAACTGGCGGCAAGCACAGTTCACAGCATTCTCCGAAGAAACAAGCGGGTCGGGGTAGAGAATTCCAACTGGCCTCCCTGGATGATTCAGGTGTTGCTCGCTAACGACCCCCTTCCGCAGCTTCAGCGAGAGTTCCCAAACGCTATTGAGCTTTCCTGCTTAGCGCATTTCACCAGCGCCGGTAAACTCCGAGAACGCAAAAGGCAATGGCGGTGGTAGCGTCCCTGAAGCGTATCCCGGTGAGGGTAACGGCAAAATGCCTGCAGATTCACCCCAGGGCGGTCATTCGGTATTTCAATCGTTACGAGGCCGGAGAAACGACAGAGCTTTTTCAGCGTCGGAAGGCAATCGGCAAGAAAGATGATGAGCAAGACAGGCAGTTTTTGTTCTCAGTGCTCCACTCATTCCCGTCCACCCACGGCATAAATCGGACATCCTGGAAAATGGATGACCTGCATCGTGTTCTGGCCGAGAATGGACATCGAATGTCCGACAAACGGATACGTAGGACGATCAAAACAGCGGGATTCCGGTGGCGTAAGGCAAAAGAGGTACTCACTAGCACCGACCCGGATTACCGCGTCAAATTGGACCAAATCGAGAACATCCTATCCAATTTGAAAGAAGACGAAGCCTTTTTTTCAATCGATGAATATGGCCCGTTCGCAGTTAAAAGAAAGGGTGGACGCAAACTTGTTGGCCCTGGTGAAAAGTATGTGGTTCCACAATGGCAGAAGTCGAAAGGATGGACGATCATCACGGCCGCACTCGAATTGTCTGCCAACCAGATAAGCCATTTTTACTCTCAGAAGAAAAATACTCAAGAAATGATTAAGATGACGGATCTTTTACGTGAGAAGTACGGCGCGCAGCGCACGATTTATCTCTCATGGGATGCTGCTTCTTGGCACATCTCAAAGAAACTCGTGTCCCATCTCGACGCGATTAACGAACGTGCGGCGAGCGATAGCCGTCCAATTGTAAAGACCGCGCCATTGCCAGCGTGTTCGCAGTTCCTAAACGTGATTGAGGCTGTTTTTGGTGGCATGGCGCGAGCGATTATTCATAACAGCGACTACCCTTCGTTGGCGGAGGCGAAACAGGCGATAGATCGCTATTTCAAAGAACGAAACGAACACTTCAGGAAATTCCCGAAGCGGGCAGGAGGCAAGATTTGGGGCCAAGAACGAGTGCCCAGCGAGTTTTCGGAAGGGCACAATTGTAAGGACCCTCGATATTGAACCTCGTGGCACCTAAGTCTCGATCAAACGGGCGAAACCCGTAGCTTGTCGCACGGGATGGTCGCTAGCCTAGCTTTTCGCCAAACGATTTAGGGCAAGTTGTCCGCCACTCTCGGAGCGTGGAAGGACACAGCGATCACGGAAAGCCTGCGGGAACTGTCAAACGCCCGGAGAAACATGGCCGCAACGGTTATTGGGCAGGCTAGCAATGCTCTTCTCAACGCAATACGCCCTCTGTGCCGTCCCTTTGGAAAGGCCGGTTAGTTCGCGGATCTCGCGCCAAGAAACTACCAGCTCTACAAAGATGGGCCGTCGGGACAACGTGTGGTGACTTCTCGTCGGCAACCCTTAGTTGCACAGAGTTCGCGGGGTTCGCAACTTCGGAAAATGTACGGGTACTAGGATTTTTTACTTTTCCCTTCTCGAGCTTCCCTAAGTGAGGCTGCGGTTCAGGCCGTGGCCTGGGATTACGGTCACCAGGATTTCATGTTACCCGCAAAATTTACAAAGTTGTATCTGACGTTTTCCGTTTTCAGGTGCTCTGTATATTTAGAGGGGCTTTTTTCCCCTCTTTTTCCCTTTCCGCTTGGTGGAGCTGTTTGCAGCTAAGGCCAAGATCAGAAACGTAATGCACATCACCTTCGCGCATGCCTGCCGTCATGAGTGGCTGGAAAAGAATCCAATGTCTCTTGTGAGGCAGAGCGCCAAACGTCAGAAGTCGCCAGACGTGCTGGAACTGGATGAGCTGAAGAAACTGCTAGCAGAGCTGCAGAACCCGGCCCGCTTGTTGGTTTTTCTTACGGCTGCGACGGGGCTGAGGGTCCCGGAAGCTCTGGGCTTAAAGTGGTGTGACGTCAACTTCTCAGGTGCTCAAATTCTGCTTAACCGGGCGGTAGTTCACCAGCATCTGGGTGACATGAAAACCGAGGCTTCAAAGAAACCTGTGCCGATCGATGATGCACTGCTGGATGACCTGCGAGGCTGGAGCAGGCAGACACCCTACCGACAAGAGGGTGACTGGGTGTTTGCCAGTCCCGATATGGGCGGCAAGCAACCGTATTGGCCGGAAACCCTCTTAAAGTGCCATGTGCAGCCCGCGGCAAAACGGCTGGGCATCGAGAAGCAAATCGGGTGGCACTCCTTCCGCAGGACGTTTACAACGCTTCTGAAGGGCAGCGGCGAAGACGTTAGGACCGTTCAGGAACTGATGCGCCACGCGAACAGCCGATTGACTCTGGACTTGTATGTACAGGCCTTGACGCCGGCAAAGCGCGCCGCACATCAGAGGTTGGTTGGACTGATTCAGCCTTCGGAAAAACAGCAATTGGTCCCATGTGGTCCCACGTATAAAGAGGCTATGTCTGTAATTGATTGATTTAATGGAGCGGCCTATGAGAATCGAACTCACGCCTGAACCTTGGCAAATCTGCAGCCAACGGAATTTCAGGAACTTACAAGGCACTTTCAGGAGCATTTTGGAGTTTCTGGAGCACCCAGAAACCCTTAATGTTCCTCAGGTTGTTCCCACAAAACGAAGAGTATAGAAGCGGTTCAGATGTACCACGCAGAACGCGGGTTGGCACCCTCATGTATCGACCCTTCGCTTGATGCTTCGCCGCTGGGATGCGCCTCAGGAAGCACTAAGCCCCTGTCGAGCGCCGAATTCATGCGTGCCGAAAACGCACTCGCCAGGTTTCCATCCTCAACGTGTGTGGTAGGCCGAATCTTAGTGCGGTTTGCCCTTCCCCTTACATTTCTCCAGCTTCTTCATTGCTTCCGATTCGACAATCTTGTCAATCATTTTGCTGGGCGCATCCATCATACGTTTGATCTTGCTGCCCAGAAGTGTTTTTGGTCCTTTGACTTCTCGCGCCGAGACACGTTCCCGTTCCATTGCCACGGCCAGCCGAATCTGCTTTTGACCTTTCTCCGTATAGCCTCCGAAACCATCTGTTGAGGTCACCAGAGCATCGTGAAAAGCCTTGTCCAATACGGGGTAGCCTAAGCGCAGAATTTGATTTTGTGTATCTTCTCCGAAGAGCCTGGAGTCCTGCTTGAATTCACCATTATCTGTCAACCTGAAATGCGCCATAAAGTCTTCCAGGGCGAGGAGCGGGCAGCCTTCGGCATTGTCAACTTCATCCAGAAATTCAATTGCTTCGTCTTTGTTCCTGGCCTTCACAACCGAAAAATCACCGTTTGGCCATCTGCACATGTAAACTGGCATCACGTTACCTCCACGGATCATCGACCAGATTGGCCCCTCGTTATTACGGGGCATGTAGCTTGGGCAGTAGTGATGGGTCATTATATTTTCCGCTAACGCCTGCGGACAGCTTTTCGTTTCCATTTTGGTCTGCTATTGTACGCATCGAAACTCTCGACGCCGCCATGGTACCTACTTCGCACATTTCGCGTTTGATATTGAATATCTCACAACGAAAGCTCTTGTTTCTCTCACTTTTGACGACGGGCCACGGTGTCATTCGGAACGAGCCGTTCCCGTTTCCGATCAACACGGATCTCCGCTGCATTTTTATCGGTCGCCAACACTGGCCCTATTCACACAGCGTGGTGCGTATGCGCAATTTGGATGGCCGACCGTCTGCGTCCTAGCCCAACGGACTGCACCCCTCTTTGAGACGCTTTTCGATGGGCACGCTTGCAACTTTCCCTCAGCCTTGTTTGCGTCTTCCAGCAGGACAATGGGTGTGGGGGCCCTTGATCCAAGGCATGTAAAAATAGCCTTTTTAGGAGCCCCCATGAAAAGAACACTTCTCAGAGGACTCGGGAGAAACGAAATGGTTCCGCAAAGCTGCAGAACCCTCTAGGGGAACATGCGACAACCCTCAAAATGATCTCGGCAAAGTATCTCCAACATCTTGCTGTGAAGGGCTTCGCCGAGAGCACCCTGAGGGTTCGTCGCATTCACATGAAGATGTTTCTTACGTGGTGCAGCAAACGCAGGATTACAACCCCGTCGCAGGTAACGAAAACCATCCTTGAGGGGTACCAGCGATTTCTATTCGACTATCGAAAGAAAGACGGTCAGCCATTGGCCGTTGCCAGCCAACATTCGCGGTTAGCCCCACTGAAAGTTTGGTCCAAGTGGATGACGCGCCGAAACTACATTTCCCAGGACCCGGCATCGGAATTGGAACTGCCCCGCGTCGGCTATAAACTGCCAAGCGTCCTGAACAAGGACGAAGCCGAACTTGTCCTAAAGCAACCCGCTCTGGAGAAGCCACTGGGTGTAAGAGACCGTGCTCTGCTCGAAGTCCTGTATTCGACCGGCATAAGGCGCATGGAGATTCTCAAGTTGAAGCTCTATGACGTTGACAAGAACCATGTCCTAGTGTCTGTCCGCGAAGGAAAGGGTAAGAGGGATCGCGTCGTGCCGATCGGCGAACGGGCCCTAGCTTGGCTTGAAAAATACCTCGTCGAGGTCAGGCCGCTAATCGCACGCGAACCCGACGAGGGTTATGTATTCTTGACCTCAACCGGTCAGCCGTTTGCTCCCAATCACCTTAGCTGGCTTGCTCGCCGCTACGTGCAAGCAGCAAAAACTGGAAAGAATGGCGCGTGCCACATCTTCCGCCACACCATGGCTACCCTCATGCTTGAAGGTGGCGCTGATGTTCGCTATATCCAAGCCATGCTCGGTCATGCTCGTCTGGACACAACCCAAATCTATACGCACGTGTCGATTCGCATGCTGAAACAAATCCACGCAGCAACACATCCAGCCGCTCGACTAGCGCCGCAAGATAATGACCTCGCTAAGGTTCAAACCAACCTCGGACTTCGACTAGACGGGACGCGGGACCAAGGAAATCCAAAGCACAGTTAAGCGCGAGAACCGACTAGGCACATCCTCTCGAAACGCCAACCCGTCCGCCGTCCAGTACTTATAATCGAGATAATGCCTCCAGCTAGCCAGCTTGCATCTAACGGCCCTCGCCCCAGTGGGATAGCGCCCTTTATGGACTCCGGTAAAGAAAATTCTGCATGGTATTACCGCGCCAGATACTACGACCCCGCAGAGGGCAGATTGATCAGCGAAGACCCAATCCACTTTGGGGCCGGGCTGAACTTCTATTCGTACGTCAGGAACAATTCCGTCAACCGCAAGGACCCAACGGGACTTTGGCAAGTCACCATCGGGGGCGGCGAGGTTATTGGGGCCCTCGTAACTTTCGGCAGCAACAGCGGGCAGTGGAATTTCGGACTCTATTCCGGAGTGGGAGAAGGTTTGTTCGGAAGGTTGGACCTGAGCGACTCCGGTGGCTGCCACAAGTTTGGAGCGAATGGGGCAATGAATATTGACCTCGAAATCCCGGGGGGCTATGCCGGAGTGGACGCCACCATCGATGCCAGTGGTTACAGCGAAGGACAGGTCAGGGGCGGCGTCCCAGGTGTGGGCGGCCTCGCCTGGAATCCCGCGCAGAAACCCCTAGAACCTCCACATGGTGTGCTATTTGGCGGGAGTGGTTTGTTTGGCGGCGTTGGATTCAACTACTATTCTCCACCTCCATCGGCATGTGGTTGCCATTAGAGGAAGGGTGCTGCAATTATGCGTATGAAGTATTTCTGGCTTGTCCTCAACACCGCCCTCGTAGTTTTGGCATTCAGGGGTGGCTATGTCTCAATGAACCCAGACAGGCTTCGGCACACTAATCCCGACGCAACTCTGTGCCTGATCGCTGTACTGATTACGCCTCCTTTTACGGTAGGGTGTGTCGCGTACTCGATTCGTCGGTGGAAGACAGACCCGCTTTTCCGTCCCTCGTGGAGCAGAAACCCCTTCAATTGGTGGGGAGATCCTCTACAGGCACTCTTTGTTTACACTTGGGTCATGGTTGCCGTCACACTTGGGAGCGGCGTCCAGCATCCCAGTTTCGGATCAGTTGGTTTTTGGACGCTAGGAGTATACTCTTCCGTTGCGATCGGACTAGTGGCGGGACAAATTCTGGTGTACAGGATTTATCGACAGCACATTGCTTCTAGATAGCTGAGCTTCGAGGTCGAGCGTGATCTGCGCCTACGACGCGAACGGCAACACCAGCTCTAAAACCGACTCCTCCGCTGCGACAAACTACTCCTGGGACTTTGAAAGCCGCGATGACCCGTTCGGTCGCCGGATTTACGAATCCTCGTCAAACGGGACGAGCATTTACGCCTACGACGGCGCCAACCTGGTTGAAGAGACTAACTCCAGCGGTGCGGCGGTGGCGCGCTACTCCCAAGGGCTCGACCTCGATGAACCGCTGGCCATGTTCCGCGGCGGGACGACCACCTATAAACAGGTAGATAGGCTTGGCTCGCTTACTTCCTTGAGCAACACATCGGGTACTCTGGCAAACACCTATACTTACGACAGCTTTGGCAATCTTGTCGCCTCTTCCGACAGCTTGGTGAACAGCTTCCGCTACACAGGCCGGGAATTCGACACCGAAAGCAGTCTGTATTACTACCGCGCCAGATACTACGATCCGTCCACAGGAAGGTTTTTGAGCGAGGATCGACCGAACTCGACGGCGAATATCCACAGTTTCTATCCGTACGTGCGAAATAACCCCTTGCTCTGGACCGACCCCACGGGTCTAGTGCCCCAGCCCATAGGGCCTCCGCCCGTCCCTGTCCCCGGAGCGGGGCCTGGCAACGGGTGGAAGTGGAATCCTGATCCTGGTAATCCGCGGGGAGGTACTTGGGGACCCCAAACACCCGTACCAGGTGGCCAGCCTGGCGCGAGTTGGGACCCGGAGGGACACTGGGATGTAGATGACGGAAAGGGCAATCGTCGGCGCTACGACCCAGACGGAAACCCGCTAACACCGGAAGACGCGCATCGGAGGATTCCAGTTCAATGCCCGCGAAGCCCAGGAAAAATTCCAGTTCCGAACCTCACGCCAGTAGTAACCACGATTGTCGTCGGAATTGTTATCATAGCAATAAGAATTTTGATTCTTGAGTGAGATCTGAAGAGGGTTTTATGAGAGTCATCTCGGATGTCGAGTGTCGCGACTGGTTGAAGACGAATAGTGGAACCGATCTCACACCGGAAGGGGTCCAGGAGCAGTTCGAGCACGCGGTGACCTATCGCCTACCTTGCGACACTGGGAAGAAGACCGCGCTAGGACGCGCCTTAGTTGGCCTGCTGCAGATCAATTCTCCCGGTGTTTTCTGGATTACTGCGACGGGAATTTGGCCCTCGTCCGAAAATATGGCCCTCTTTGACGGTTACAGAAGGTCCCTCGGGGAACGTCGTTCAATCCGTGAGGCACCAGCCCACGTGTTTGATGGCTCCGATTTGACGCAGCTTGAGTGTCTTTTGGACCTGGCCCTCTACTTTTACTGGGACAGCGTCCTCATACAAGGAGATAAAAGGGTGGCTGTTAAAACGAGTCATGACGAATACGTCTCCATTCGTACCAAGGACCGTGATCGCCTTTCACAGATCGAACAGGCTCTTATCAACCTTGGGTTAGAGGGGGGTGAACCCTAGCTGAGCTAGGTCGGCGATCAAGGATGTCGAAGACCGTATTATTACCGCGCCAGATACTACGACCCGCAAACTGCAAGGTTCTTCTCCGAAGATCCGCTGAAGTTTTTCGGAGGCGATATTAACTTCTATCGCTACGTCTGGAATCATTCAACAAGCCTTAGAGATCCCCGAGGACTGTGGGGCGCGGGCGTTGTGGGGAGCGCAGGAGGATTTGGAGGTCTCGGAGGGGACCTAAGTGGTGGCGCTACTGTGACTGTAGGTGGGGCCTATTTTCTGGATAGCTCTGCTCCCTTTGGGTTCACGTCTGGAGGTTTTGCCTCAGTTGGCGCGTTCGCGGGCGACCACGGCGCTTTTGGAACTCCGAACCAGTGTCCGAATACGACTCCTCCTGGCGGCAACAGTGGTGCGGGAGTCGGTGTGGGCGTGGGAGGTGGGCTCATGGTGACGAATGGCAATTCATTGAACGACCTGGCAGGTCCATTCGACAACACAACTTTACTCTTGCCCTTTATGAGCCTCGATTTGGGTGAAGGCGCCAATGGAGTCAAGACTTTAGCCGTCACTTGGGGTCCCGGATGGGGGCTCGGGATATTCCATTACGTGACGAACACGTATACGAATCCCGTGTCGCCTGCGAGCTTTTGTGGGTGCGGAAAGTAGCTTCCGGTCAAGAGACTAAGGTTGGTGGATGTAAGGAGCACCGGCTGTGAGTATGCTTATTTCTGGCGCGCCGTATTGATCGGGCTCTGGGCCAGCTTAGATTTGTTTTCTCGGTCGTGCATGACAAAGATTGGACACAAATCGGCACTGCTTGAATGGGTTGCATTCGACTATAACAAGTCCACCGTGAGTGAAAACATCAGGGTTGGCGGGATGCCAGTTTGCGTCAATGTGGACCCGCACGATCTGCGGAATTGCACTACTGGATAAAAGGACTCTTTGCATTTTTTATGAGCGAGTACGAACAAGCGTGGCGCAGATATCGGAGGCTGGTGATTTATTGGGTCGTCTTGAGCGTCCTCTTTCTGCCCTTCATAATAACTTTTGGAGTTCTGAGCAAGAAATTACTTCACAGCGATGCGCTATTTCCTTATTTTGCGGGTTTGTGGATACTCGTGTGGTTCATCTCCTACATGCGAATCTGTGCGTTCAAGTGCCCTCGATGTGGAGAGACTTTCATTGGAGACTTGGGGGCCTCTCGAAACGCGTTTCTCTTCCGTAAGTGTGCGCATTGCGACTTACCTAGGCATCCAGATGCACTATCTGTTCTTCGTTCACCATGAGCATCTTGGACAGACAAGATCCCAGGCCTGTCTGTCGTGCGACTGTGAAGCGCGCGTTGGGTTTCGATGCGGCGAGCAGCTAACAAAAAAAACGGAGCAACACGGCGAAGGTCACGGAAATGATTTGGCGCTCTTCAATGCTCTTGCGCCAAGACGCTCCTCCGACGGTTCCAAACGGCTAACCCAGCACCCCGACCGCAGCGCCAGTCGTGGCATTCAATATCAAGTTGGAAGTTCTCTCAGGCTCGCAGAGACAAGCGATCATCGGCGAAGTTTCTCCGCTTGTTTTAGCAGGCGTTGAGCCGCGTCCTGCTCGGCTTCCGACACTTTGCTGGACCTACAGACCCGCTTCAAGAAAACAATAGCTCTGCTTGGGTCATTCTTGAACTGAAGATAGCATTTTGCGATCTCGAGGTTACTGCTGTCGTTCCCCATCGCCGTTGCACGCCGAAACCATGTTAAGGCTCTCTGATGTTGTTGTCTGTCTCGCCAGATTGTTCCAATGTTGTTTGCAGCGCTCGCATCTCCACGCCGGTAAGCCCTTTTGTACCAATCCAGAGCAGTCGCAGTGTTCTGCCGAACACCAAGCCCGTTCTGGTAGAAGTAGCCCACATTCAGCAGCGCGCCTGCATCACCAGCCTTCGCCGCCGCTCTGAAAAGCCTTAGCGCTGACCGTAACCTACCGCGGTTCCAGTCTTTATCCCCTCGTAGAAATAGCTCCATTGCCTTCGATTTTCTAGACCCGCCTGAATGAGCTTGCGATGGCACAGACACCTCCGAAGATTACCGCGTCGGTCTGTCTTCCATAATAGCTTCGCCGCAAATGTCCGGACGGAGGGACTCGCAGTGGCGACAAGTTGGCAGAGCAAGGCAGCCGGTCAAAGATTCAGAGGCACTTTCGATCATGATTATGCAACCAAGCTTTTAAGATGGGTTCGAAGTCGCTTTTTCGATACGACGAAGTCTCGGTGCATTGTCTCAGTGTTCCTCAAGCTGGAAATGGAAGAAGATCCGGTAAGCCCACTGGACCCAGGCTCGGTGACGGCACTGGCGGAATCCACGGGAAATAAGGAGAAGGCCTCGGATTATAGTTGGGCGCACAGTAGTCCCATTGACTGAACGGAGTGCAAGGCGGCCACTGAAAGGGCTCGGGTTCTACTGGAACAGACTTCGACGGCTCGGGCCCTTCATCAGGTTTGGCCGGGCATTGTTTCGGCTTCGGCTGTGGCGGATGTTTCTTTTTCCAGTAATCATCGAACCCGGGCGGCTTCGCCTTCTTCGTTTCCTTGCCCGTATTGGGATCCTTGTAAATCACCTTACTTGGATCGTCTGGATCTGGCTTCAGCTTCTTGAATGGGTTGTCCGTCCCGTCAGGGCGACCTGTCGTGCGCCGGTCTCTTTGAGTTCCCTCAAAGTCACCCCAATCCTGTGAATCGTTCTGCACATACGGATAGAAATCTATTCCTCCATCGAACCCAATCGGGTCCTCATTCAGGAACCTCCCAGTCGCTGGATCGTAGTATCTGGCGCGGTAGTAATACAGGCCAGTTTCGGTGTCGAAGTCACGCCCCGTATATCGGAAGCTGTTCACCAGGCTGCCAGATGAGGCGACGAGGTTGCCGAAGGAGTCGTAAGTGTAGGTATTAGCCAGTGCCCCTGACGTATTGCTGAGAGAAGTCAGCGAGCCCAATCCATCGGCTTGGTAGTAGCTCGTCGTTCCGCCGCGCAGCATGGCCAGCGGCTCATCGATACTCAGCCCTTGCGAGTAGCGGGCCACAGCCCCGCCGCTGGAGTTCGTCTCTTCGATCAGGTTGTCGCCATCGTAGGCATAGATGCTAGTACTCGAAGAAGACGATTTGTAGATTCGTCGCCCGAAGGGATCGTATTTGAAGGTGACAGTTCCACCGCTGCCCGGCAGAGCTACGCTAGTCAGGCGATTCTCGAAGTCCCATGCGTAGGTCGTGGTTCCCGACGAATTCACCATTGTCTGCGTGTTCCCGTTGTAGTCGTATGTGTATGAGTAGGAAGGGCGCGAATTCAGTTCATTCGAACTGTTGTAGCTCCACGAGGCACCACCAAGGCTTGTCAGGCGGTTCCCCACAGGATCGTATGTGTAGCTTTCCGTCGTGCTGCTACCTTGCGTCACGGATTGCAGTTCGTAAATGTTGTCGTAGCCGTAAGTGCTGGCGGTCCCGCTCGGCTGAGGCGCTCTCGTCTTGCGGTTTCCAGCGTTGTCGACCGTATAAACTGCACCATCCAAAGTGGTTCCACCTAGGGCGTGTGTAACGCTCAGCAGGTGCGACAGACTGTCATAGCCGTAGCTTGTGTTGACGCTGTTCGGCCGCGTCAGGCTCGTCCGGCGGCTCAGTGGGTCATAGCCGAATCCAAAACTTCCACCGCTGATGGCTGCAGGCGGGGTCAGCGTCTGCAAGCGATTTAACGTGTCATAGGCATAGGTGGTAGAGCCGCCTTCAGCATCGGTGAAGCCGTTGCGGTTTGACGCAGCATCATAGCCGTAGCCGGTGGTGAAGGTTCGACTCGTCAAGAAGGCATATTGCGTGGAGGTCCCTGTCAGGCGGCCCATGTTGTCGAAAGTGAACTGATAGGTACCCGTGGGATCCGTCACGTGAGTCAACCGAGAGTCGTCATCGTAGGTGTAATTCACCGTAGAAGTATCAGGATAGGATTTCTGCACCAGTCGGTTCAACTGGTCGTAAGTGTAGGTGACCAGTTGGTTCTTGCGGTCAATTTTGCTGGTTAAATTGCCGACGTTGTCATAGCCATAGGTCTCGACGTAGCCAGACGGGAAAGTGGTTTGCGTCACTCGACCGAAGGCATCGTACGCGAAATACGTGGTGTTGTGGTTGGCATCCTGAATGCTCGTCAGGTTGGTTTCCGTGTCGTAGCCGTAGGTGGTTACATTGGTCGCCGCGTCCGTCACGGTGGTCAGTCGATCTTCGTCATCGTAAGCGTACGTGGTGGTTTTGTTGTTCTGGTCGGTGACCGACGTCCGGCGGCCGCGGTAGTCATAACCGAACTGAGTTGTCGTCGTATCAGGATAGGTGATTTTCGTTAGCCGATTCATAGCGTCGTAGGTGAACATAGTCTGCTTGTTGTTTGCGTCGGTAACAGACGTACGATTGCCCTGGTTGTCGTATCCATAGGTCGTGACGTTGCTCTGCGCATCGGTAATCGTTTGAATCAGACCGGCGGGCGTATAGGTGAGCGAGGTGGCGTTGCCTCGGGGATCGGTGATCGTCTTCAGTTCTCCCAAGGGGTTGTAAGCGAATTGCGTCACGCTTGCGGGTGCTCCGTTGCTTGGCGCTGGCGTTGTTACCGACAGCAGATTTCCGTTCGCGTCGTAGGTATTCGTCGTCACGAAACCCATCGGGTCGGTCACGGTCAAAACCTCGCCGAAGCTGTTGTAGGTATACATTGTCGTGGCTGTATGGCCCGGGCCGATAGGAACCGTCACAGTGAGAACGTTGCCGCTCGAATCGTACGTGTAGGTTGTAGTGTTGCCGTTTTCGTCTGTTCTCGAAAGTGCGTTGCCGTTCGCATCGTATACGTAACCGATGTTTCCTCGCTGCGTACAGGTCGAGCAGCCAGACCCTTGTCCAACCAAAGGTAGCCACACCCCACCGAGAAGGGCGGAAGTATAGGACGATTGATTGTTCTTGGAATCAGTGAGCTGAATCGTCTGGGTGATTGTGTACTGCGGTCCGTACAAGGTGACCTCTCCTACGGTCACATCTACCGATCCTGTTCCGGCTCCAGCAGGAACCGTAGCAACGATCTGCGTGTCATTCCAGCTCTGAATTGCCGCTACGGTCCCGTAGAAGTCGACAGTACTATTGCTCTGCGCCGGGCCGAAACCTGTGCCGGTGATCGTCACCGTTGTTCCGACCGGCCCGATGGTGGGCGAAATATTCGTGACGGAAAGAGCTTCTAGCAGCGAGAATGCCGCCGAGTTACTCGTTACAGCCTCCTCGGTCAGTGTGACACTGCCACTTGTTGCGTTTGACGGAACCGTAACCGTGACCTGCGTGTCGCTCCAAGAGACGGCCGTCGCGGCTATCCCGTTGAACTGCACTTGGCTCGTACCCTGATTGGCACCAAATCCCGAGCCGTTTAAGGTGACTTGCGACCCAGGCTGCGCCGCAGGAGGCGCAAGGCTCGAAATCACTGGCTTGATGACCGTGAAATTTGGGTTTGCTGAACTCGTGACCCCACCGACGGTGACGCTGACGGGCCCCGTTCCCGAGGTGGCTGCGGAAGGGACAAGCGCTACGATTTGTGTGTTCGTCCAACTCGTGATTGAAGTGGCTGCGACGCCGTTAAACTTCACCGAGTTACCTGTCGGCGATGAGCCAAAGTTTGAGCCCGTAATTGTTACTGAGGTGCCCGTACCACCAAGGCCAGGAGAGACACCTGTCACGAACGGCGTCGTTCCAATAGCCATGCTCAAATTATCGAAGGTCCCTGTCGCCGTGGCCGAAGTGCTTTGGTTCGCAACCACCATTCCAATCAACACGTTTTGAGCCATGGTGATGGTCTGTGTTGTAGCAATTTGCGTCCAATTGACGCCGTCGGGCGATGCATAACCGGAGAACGAGCTTCCCGAACGCACTATTTTGAGCCAATAGGGCAGCGTCGCGCTCATTCCGGACTGATACGAAACGCTTCCTCCGGTGGTGCTCCGTTCGCTTAAAGCAATGCTACCTTGTCGGAAATACGCCATCGCATTCGTCGAGCTGGAGCTCAGTGTTTCTCGGATCATGATCCCGGCTAAGGGGGCATAGTTGCCTTGCGAGCTGGTGACACGCGCCACAATCATCCCGTCGCCGGACAACGCCTCGTAAACAAAATGGAAGCCATCGGGTGTGCTAAAGGTTCCGACACCCGCCCCCGCTTCCGTGAACACTCCGCCTGAATACGTCCCACCCCCTGCGACTCCGACGACGCCTATGTCGGCATCGAGCCACGGGACCGGCAAAGGCTGCCCAGTTATCGTGAACACAAAAGCATTGCTGTCGTTCATTGCCGGTGCCACCGAAACGAGCATTAGCCCGGAGGTCGCGCCCGAAGGGATGGTGACCGTGATCGAAGTATTGCTCCAGGCATTGATCGTTACCGGAGCATTGTTCAGAAAAACTTCACTCCCCGACTGAGAAGCTCCGAAATTGTTTCCAGTCAGAATGACCTGACTGCCCACTGGACCCGTCGTCGTGGAGAAACTTGTGATCACAGGGGCCGGAGTAGACGCCGTGCTGATCGACAGATTATCGAATGTGGCTGTTGAGGTAGCGGAGGTGCTCCG
>Ga0306920_100006600_pt1 | contig 15175 bp, 10 predicted proteins | sample flu12Cox44000170_FD_204666 | JGI IMG/M metagenome (GOLD analysis project Ga0306920, IMG submission 204666) | Lab enrichment of tropical soil microbial communities from Luquillo Experimental Forest, Puerto Rico - flux4day.12C.oxic.44.000.170 (v2)... | ecosystem: Environmental > Terrestrial >... | reverse complement strand
CCGAGCCCGGCTTCCAACGCGCACCCGGCGTAAAATCGGGTAGCCTGCTCTGAGCCAACGGGCAGGTAGTTGACCATCAATTCGGCCGAGGAATTTTTCAGCTCGGCGATAATCTCTTCGCGAGTGGTTTCTTTCTCCAGTGGAAGAAATGTGCGCAGCGGATCCTGATCCTGCATGTGTGGCGGGTAGCCATCCAGAACACAGCCCATTTTTACGATCGCGCCTGTGAGCTTGATCTTTTCACAGAACACCTTCGTGCAATTGGGCGGCGAAAAAATGGCCCTGCTCACGTCCAGGCCGACCTTGCGCCGGTCAATATCGAAAGCAGCGACAACTTCAATGTCACTCGGACGATACCCGCCGATCTGCCGGTGCATTAAGCCAATGCTGGTGCCGTTGACAGAGGAACCATCATAAAAGTTGATTCCCTGTACGAGCGAGCTGGCGCAATTTCCAACGCCCACGATTGCAATTCTGATTTTTCTCATTTCTAAAAACTGAAGCCTACCTGACTTAAATAATTCGGAGCAAGCGATAAATTAGGCTGCTCGCTGCCGCGTTCCGCCTAGTTAGGGGCCTCCGAACCGGGCCGCGAAGCCTGAATGTGTCTGAAGTCGCACCGGCTTGCAAGGCCTGATATAAGGGCAAGAGTCATAGGCGTTCCGAAGGCAGGGAGGGCCTCCGCCAGGAGAATAAACTACATGTGTTCGAAATTTGCGGCGATCAGTGTGATTCTCGCTGCCGCTTTGGCCGGGTCCTCACGCTCGCTGGAAGCGATGCCGGTTTATGACATCGAACAAGCAGTTGCCCTGGCCCAGGAACGCAACCCCGAGATCCTGATCGCGCAAAAGAAGGTGATGGCAGCGCGTGGTGGTTTCATTGAAGCCCGCTCGGGATATCTGCCGTGGCTGAGCTCAAGCGGGCTATACGACAAACGACAGACCCAGAGCCAGACAAACCTTCGACAGGAAGATTACAACGCCATAGTAAAGCTCGAACAGAACGTTTATACCGGCGGAGCAGTCAGCAGTCAGGTGGCAATCGCGCAGTTGAACATTGCCAAGGCAAATTACGACCTACAAGAGACTATCAGCCGCGTCACCATGGATGTGCGAATTGCGTTCAACGAACTGCTGCTGAACCGGGCGAAAGTGCGGGTACATGAAGATTCTGTGGGGGTGTTCGAACAGGAACTCAAAGGCGAGCAGGAAAATTTCAACGCCGGCATTGTTGGCAAATTGAATGTCCAGCGAGCCGAGATCGCACTCGCCAACGAGCGGCCGGAATTGTTCAGCGCGCAAACGGATTTGAAAAACTCGTATCTGCGGCTAGCGGAACTTTTCGGGACTGATATTCCTCCGGGCACACAGGCGTCTCCGTTCGAGATTTCGGGCCAATTGGAGTATCGGCCGAATCATCCGGACCTTAACGACTGCCTCGCGCGGTCTGATGCAAACCGTGGGATCCTCAAAGCCCGCGAGAAGGACATCGAGATCGAAGATCGCCAGTACATCCTGGATCGTAGCGAGACGCGTCCACACGTGCGCGCCTTCTCAGGGTATGAAATTTACAGCGAGCGAGACCCGGACGTTGGTCCCGAATTTAACTACGGCGGCGTGATTGGCATAAATGCCACATGGAACATCTTTGATGGGCACGCGACAAAAGGCCGTATGCAGGCGACGCGCGCCCGGCGTGAGGCGGCGGTGCAAGCCTTGGCAGCAACGCGGCGCAGCGTGGCCTCGGAAGTGCGCAGCGCATTTTTCGATCTCCAACAAGCCGACCGCGTACTCGAGAGTGAAACAAAAAACGTGCAAACGGCGGATGAAGCGCTCGACATGGCCAGAGGGAACTTTACTGCAGGATTGGGAACACAACTTGATGTGCTGCAAGCAGCCGCCGACGTCACCCGGACGCGCACAACCCGATTGAGCGCGATCTATCTGCATAATGTAGCTCTGGCGCATCTTGGTCACGCCTGCGCCAGTTCAGCCGAAGCGCTCAATTTCGGATCCGACTTCAAAGACGTGAAAAACGAAAACCGCAACGCTGCGCACGCTGCCGATGTGGCCAAGCCGCCGCAAACAATGACTCAGCGATGAAAGTAGCACTAAAATTGGCGGCCCAATCTGTAGCCGCCGCTCTGTGGGCGACGCGACGCGAACGTGTTAAACGCATGGGTCTTGCGCTTCCCACAGGGAAGCGGCTACAGAGAGCCGCAAATGTTCATATTTTGATTTTGGTCTTCACCGCGTTATTCGCGCACCCGACCACCGCGGTCACTCTACAAGAGGTCCTCCGCACCACTCTCGACAAAAATCCCGACATCCTTGAAGCCAAAGCCGGTCTCGAGCGAGCTGCCGGGCAGCGCTTGGTCTTTCGCTCTATTGTCTGGCCCGACTTCGAGGTCGACGTCCCTGCAGGTCTTCAGTATGGCCACCGATCCGGCGAGAACGGAGTAAAAGGATTCGCCGTAGGTCGCGGCAATTTGGAACAAACGTTATTCAATATGGCTGTGCCGCCTTCGCTTCGGCGTGGAGACATTGAAGTTCTGATTGCGCAACAGCAACTAAACGTCGCCGTGGTCCAACAGTTGCACGCTGCGCGGCTCGCGTTTTACGCTGCGCTTTACAACCGATCGCTGAAGTCGATTGGAGACGAACAACTACAAAGATTGCAAGAAAATGTCGCTACTCAGAAAAATCGCTTCGAAGCTGGATTAGCCGATCGAAGCGCATTTACGAGCGCAACTATCCTGGCTGACGAACTGGTTCCGCAAATGGAAGGCGCACAACGCGCCTATCGGGAAGCGCAACTGAATTTGGCGCAAGCAATGGGGATCGACCCCGCAAAATCGTCTCTGCCCGAGCCGGAAGGCGAACTGAAGTTCGTCCCAACGGAGATCGATGTGGGTGCCGAAACAGCCGCAGCTTTACAGCGCAGGGTTGATCTCAAACTCGCTCGTTTGTTTATACGCGCTGCAAATGAAGACCAACGGATTATTGCAGCGGACTATTATCCTACGGTAGTGGGAAGCATCCACGGAGAATGGGTTCCAGTTTCAGGAATCCATCGGCAGGAATCGACAAGCAAGACACAGGATTTTATTGGTTCAGAACTTCGTGAAAAAGCGGCATACACCTGGCGCGTCATTGATAACGGCAAAGTCGGCGGAGCGGTGTTAAGGGCGCGTGCGGCACGAGAGGAAAACGAACTGACATGCCGGAAATTAGAAGGGAACCTTAGCCGGGAGCTTCCGCGTATTGCCAATGACATTCAGGCAATCGATGCTCGCGAAAGATCACTTGCGTCCGCCACCGCCGCTGCGGAAGAGAGCGCCCAAACTATTAAGGAGAACGTGGCCAGTGGTTTGGTGTCGCAGTTTGAGTACCGCGTAACTCAAAACGGTTTTTTGAGGACGAAGAGCGGACTGTTGGACGCGATTTATCAGCACAATGTCGCGCTCGCAGAATGGGACCGCGCTACCGGCCGGTATTTTCAATTTTCGTACGGAACTGGCAAACCGGGGTTAGAAGCGGATAAGTAGTCGAATCGCTGGGGCTTCCCGACGAACCGACAGCTTTGGCAGCTGGGAAGTCGTCACTTCTGAGAGCCTGGTGATCGAACAAATATCCTGGCGGTAGTGTCTTGCCAATAATGGTCTTGAAAACCTGCCAACAGGAGCAAACAAGAACGGCTACTGCGGGGCACGAGTGTATTGCAAAGAACCGCCCTGGACATCAGACTAGTTCTCCGAAATTGAAATTGCCGAAATCAAAGACCGTTTTGTGGATCGGCGCAGCGGCGGTCGTGCTCCTTTTTGCGGCGGCGTATTTTTTTCTAATGCCGGTCGCGGAAGTGACCGCCGTGCGGCGCGGCGCGGCGATCTCCGCGGTTTACGGCACCGTGCGGATCGAACCTGCGTTTGTAGTGCGTGTGCGGGCCCAAAACGACGGATTTATTCGGCTGGCCGAACCTTTCTCTGCCGGTCGCGGTGCAATCGGCAAAGGGGTGCAAAGGGGCGAATTACTAGCGATGATCGCTGACGAGGAAACCTCCAGACAATTGAAACAGGCGCGCACCGATTTGCAGGCAGCCGTTGACCGGGCGGCTCTCCCTCTCCCGTCCTCTGAGTTGCTCAAAGCCGCAGAGGACAATCTACAACGCCTCGAAAAAGTCGTTTCCTCGGGGAACGTGCCTGCTGTTGAATATCAGAAATCCAAAAGTGAGGTAAACCGTTTACGCGGCGTAGTGGAAACAGAGAGGATCGAGCGGGATCGCAATCTCAAGTCTCTCGAAGAAACTGCGAAGAAGCTCGAAACGGAAATGAAGAATGCCGAAGTCCGCTCGCCGATAGAAGGAATTCTGACCAACGTTCAGACAATCGACAGCGAACTGGTTTCGGACGGGAATGAACTTTTCACCGTCTCTTCGCGAAAGACTTATGTACGCGGCGAGGTCAACGAGGAGGACGTAGGCGAAGTTAAACCGGGAATGAAAGCAAAGGTGCAATTGTACGCTTACCGCACACGCACGTTCACGGGTCGCGTCACGTCCATTCAACCTGCAGCCGATCCAACCACTCAGCGCTACACCGTTGTGCTGGAGATGGAAAATCCGCCTGACAACATGATGGTCGGAATGACCGGAGAGATGAACATTATCACCGGCGTGCACGAAAATGCGCTGCTCATGCCGACGCGCGCGCTGCTTGTCGATCAAGCGCTGGTGGCAAATGGGGGAATTGTGCAGCGACGAACCGTCAACGTAGGATTTCGCACACTCGATTTTTCGGAGGCGCTCAGTGGCCTGACGGACGGCGATCATGTAATTGTTTCCGATCAGGACAAGTTCCATTCCGGCCAGCCGGTGCGCCAGCGCATGATCAACGCCCCGCCTCCACCGAAAGCGCCGTGACACCCCCGCTTTACATTGCCCTGCGTTTTTTGACGCATCGCAAGCGGGCATTGCTCTTGAGCTTGAGCGGCGTTGTTTTCGGTGTCGCAATCTTCATCTGCACGCAGGCGCAGACGCAGGGTTTCACTCGCTATTTCATCGAATCCAACATCGGCAGCAACGGTGCGCTTGTCGTTAAGTCTCGTTTTCGGCCGCGATACGAGCCGCTTATGGTCGCGGCAAAGAACTCCAAGGGGACCGCTGGCCGCCGTGTCTATTTTGAAGGGATCACCAACCCCAACGAAATCATGCGGGTGAGCAGGCAATTCCCCGACGTCATTTCCTGTTCACCGGTTCTGCGCGGAAGCGTAAGCGCTCGCGCTGGATTTGAGAACGCGACTGTCGATCTTTACGGCATCGATCCCGCCCTCCATGCACAAACTACGGATATCCTGCGCCAGTTGATTGACGGCAGCTTTGATGACTTTCGAAACAACACCAGCGCGATCATTATCGGTTCACGCCTGGCAGAGCTCCTTCAGACTAGCATCGGCGACACGGTGCAACTGCTCGCCCCAAACGGCGAGTACTGGCGATTCAATGTCGCAGCGATCGCTAGAGCAGGCATTGGCTCCATCGATTCGACCCGCATTTACTCGCACGCCAAAATTGCACAAGTATTGCTGCAACAGCCGTCTGGAGCGTCCATGATCATCTATAAACTGCGCGACCGGAATCGTGCGCCGGTCTTGGCCGACCGGTTCGAAACGCTTTTCCAGCACAGCGCTCTTAGCTGGCAGGAACGCGAGGAGAGCACGCTCCAGCTTTTTCTGACCTTGAGAATGTCCGTCGCGATTACGGTTTCGCTCATCATTTTGCTGGCCGGGTTCGGAATCTTTAATGTCCTTACGATGTCCGTTCTCGCGAAGATTAAAGAGATCGCGATCTTGCGTTCCATGGGGTACCGCCGCAAAGACATCAGTGCAATCTTCCTCTGGCAAGGTGCACTGATCGCTGCGGCTGGATCGGTGCTCGGTTGTCTGCTCGGCGCGTTAATGACCTGGGGCGTATCGCACATTCCTATTCGTCTTCGCGGGTTGCTCTACACAAATTATTTTTTGGTCACTTGGGACTGGCGCCATTATGCGTTTGCGACGTTACTCGCGCTGCTGGCTGTCTTTATCGCCAGTTATGTCCCGGCACGACGCGCCGCTGAGTTGGCACCCGTGGTCACGATTCGAGGGTCGAGATGAGTGCACAAGTTAGCCTGAGTTGTCACCGGATCGAACGCTACCTCGGCGAAGAAGAGGAACGCGTGCACGCCCTGCGCGGCGTGTCGCTTGAGATCGAAACTGGAAGCGTTCACGCGGTGGTCGGCCCTTCGGGGTGTGGCAAAAGTTCGTTACTTTATGTTCTCGGTTTGCTAGATACACCTGACGCCGGGCATGTTTCGATCGAAACCGAAACGGTGTCGCACCTGAGCGATGATGAGCTCGCGCAGAAACGGAACAAATTCATCGGCTTCATCTTTCAATTCCATTTCTTGATGGAGGACTTCACCGCGCAGGAAAATGTGATGATCCCCATGCGTAAGCTTGGCCAGCTCTCGGATGCGCAGATGCGCGATCGCGCGGCCGAGTTGCTTGACGGCGTAGGCTTGGGCGACAAGTTGCGACGGCTTAGCCGTCATCTTTCCGGCGGCGAACAACAACGCGTTGCCATCGCACGTGCGCTGGCAAACGATCCCGACGTCATTCTCGCCGACGAACCTACCGGCAATCTCGACACCGCAAATTCCGAGCGCGCGTTTGAGCTGTTGAGGAACCTCGTGCATGAACGTGGCAAGGCGTTACTCCTCGCCACTCACAATCCGGCGATTGCCAGAGCGTGCGATTGGATCCACGAAATGAAAGACGGCCTCGTCATTGACAGCCAACTCCGAACGACGCGTAGATAAGCCGTCCCCCGCAGTTGGCACATCCGCATGTTATCGTTAATCTCAGCAGGTGGAGAACATCCTGCCAATTTTAGTCGCGGATGCGCCCGATGCGTTGACGGAATTATGCGGCGTTAACTTGGTCGAACGGTTGCTCCGCATCTTACAGCGACTGGGATTTCGCCGAGCGATTGTTTTTTCCAGCACGCCCGAGCCTATTGGAGCGGAATTGGCGAAACGTTCGTGGGCTCGAGAAGAAATCACCGCGCAACTTGTACCAACTGCGGCTAAACCAATCACGGCAAATAGGATTTTGGAACAGGGCGAGACAGCGCGCGTCCTAATTGTCCCGGCAAACGTTTATTGCGATGCCCGTTTGCTTGCTGCACTGGCGGCCAAAAACTCTTCGGCCGTCCTCGTAGATTCGAACCCGCCGCAGTCCGTCCAACATATGATCCAAAACCCGAGCGGACCGGCTTTGATGACGCGGAATTTCCTTCTGGCCTGCTCTGACACCATACCGATTTTTGAGGAACTCAAGCAAAAGATCGATGCTCGTGCTATCGACCCTATCGACGCAGCTAAAGTTGATGATTACATCGTCAGCATGCGCCGACATGTGCGGCCAATTTGTTTTGCGGCGCCCCGGCCACAGGAACGCTGTCTCGCTGAACGCATCATTCTGGATGCGGCGCAAAATGGCACCTTGGATTTTCCCGCTTATGTCCACGCGCCAATCGAAACCGGGATAGTCTCGCTCCTTTGCAAAACACGAATCACGCCAAACCAGGTTACGATTGCGGGATTCATCATTGGTTGCGGCGCGACTACGGCGTTTGCGCTCGGCCGCATCGGCTTGGGACTCTTCGCTGCTCTCGCTTTCGGCGTCGTTGATGGCCTGGATGGCAAGCTTTCGCGCGTCAAAGTTGAAACAACCGAGCGGGGCAAATGGGAACACCATCTCGATTATCTGATAGAGAACTTTTGGTGGACGGCGATTGCTTTTCATTTGTGGCAAAGCGCCCAATTGCCGAATGCATTCTATTTTCTTGTGCTGCTCATTGGATCGCAGCTGCTGGATGAATTTGCAAAATTGAGAGCGAAGATCGCCACGGGCAGGCTGCTCGATGATGTCGCACCGTTCGACCGCGCTTTCCGGCTGATTGCGGCTCGCAGAAACGTTTACCTCTGGATATTGGCGGCAGGCTTCTTGTTAGGCTCGTTCCCCCAAAGCTACGCGATGATCTGCGGCTGGGCGGCCATCACTGCTGCCGTTCATCTCATGCGGTCCGTTTGGATCTGTGGCACTCTCAGGCGTCGAGTTGCTGATTCCCGCGCCTGACAGAGGACGCAACAGCGAAGGCACACGCTTTGCCCGCGCGAGAATTTCCTTACCGAGAACACGCACCGGTTTTTCAACCAGCAGTGAGGCACTGACAGCGCAGTAAACACCGCAGCCTTCCTGGCAGGATTTCTTCTTATAATTGGCGAAAAGGTCGTCCAGTGTCACATCCATGATGTGCTTGTTCGTGTGCACCATGCTGCAAATCCAAAATTTTCCCTGCGCGGAAACGAAGAACAACTTGTAGCCTGCCGCGCACGTCCATTCGACGTGCTCTCCTCGAAGCAAGCTGCGCTGGTAATTAAGGATCGCCTCGCTGGTGTGAATCTTCTCGCCACGGCGTTTTCGTTCGATCATCGAATCGATGAATTGTTCGAGCTCCTCACGCCGACCGCGATCCACACGGAACCGTCGTAACGGATCAGCATGCACGAGCCGAACCTCCGTCGGAATTCCTCGGGATAAGCCAGTCTCGAGCACCGCCTGCGCTTCTGGCAGCGTGTCGGCACAAATCACGCCGGTGATATGCAGGCTGATTTTTGAATCACGAAAATAGTCCAGCTTCGGCAGGATCGTCTTGAACGACTTTTTTGTGATCGCGCTCGGCGTCATCCGATCAACGCTGATCTGCATGACCTGCAATCCGGCATCCTCAAGTTCCGCAACTAGTTTGCGCGTCAGGAGGAATCCGTTCGTGGTGAGGCTGGTGGCAAAGCCCAGTTCGCGACAGTAGAGAACGAGCTCGACAATATTAGGATGCGTGAGCGGCTCGCCTCCAACGAGAGCTATCCGCATGGTCCCAAGCTCGCGAATCTTCCGCACCCATTCTTTTAAGTCGTTAATGCTCGGATGCGGCCGGCTATTGTCATATTCGGTGCAATAACTGCAATCGAGGTTGCACCGGTCCGTTACGTAAAGGCTGCACTGCAGCGGTTTGCGGTCTTTGAGACGCTTAGCCGTTTCCAAAATGTTATAGCCGGAAAATTCGCGACCGATTTTATCGAGAAGCTTCATGCGATGAAGGAAGATGCAGCCTACGACAACTTGCCTGCGAAGCAATCGGGCTGGCAGATATCCCTTCATAACGCCTGCGACCATTCTTGGAGAGTTTCCAACGGCCGTCCGACAATCCGGCAGGCATAAATCGGACGCCCGCTAAGCGTCAGCTAGCTTTCTCGCCCAAACAGGGGAAGCAATATCAGCGCGACGAGTGCCCCGACCTGGCAGCGCACGAAGCCAACGCGAACGCCAAACATTGCGTAGGCAACCCAACGAGCAGCGGACCGATCATATCGCCAAATTCATTGAATGATTGCGCTGCGAATAGCCTCAGCGAAATTCCTGAAGTAGAGCGACCTTGGTTAGACTCGGCACACTCGGAATCTCGATCCAACCGGCCTCATCGAAGAACCACGAACGCCGATCGACTTTGATAAACAAATCGTGGATCGGCGAGAACAGATGCAATGGAAGCATGAACTCGCCGGCAAATCGATGGCCCCGGTAACGGCCAATGCCAACGCCGCGATTGGTCGTGCAATCGAACATTTCAACATCGGTCGAGCAGGCGGGAAGACGGATCTGGCACGCACGTTTTTGTCCAAGAGAATCGCGACCCAAAATGAAAAGTTTGTTCCTCCACATACGAAGCGGCTCGACCGCAAAGCGAACAGCGACATTGAGGTTGTCGCATGTTCGAGAAACAGAATGAACAGCGCCATCGCAAAAGAAAGCGTTCTCGCGTTCGACACGAACAAAATGTTCCGGGCGCGTAGCGTATCTAAGAAAACGTCGCCTCGACAGTTTGATTTGCGTTTGATGGCAGCGAATTGCGTCACGTTTTGTTGCGATCTCCACTTCGGATGGCGATAATTCCGCGGCGCGGTCGAAAAACGCGGGGCTGCGGCCGTGCACCAAATAATTCCACCGCGAAACTCCCTGTGTCACAAAATCGGTAAAGATGAGCCGCATCATCACGGCAACAGCGTTGTGATCTGGATGAATGTCGAATAGTGAAGGCGCAAGGATGTCTGTAGGTAACCAATCCTCGATCACTTGAGCAATTCGCGTGAGAGCGCTGTTGCAATCACCCAACAGAAGATCGGTCAGGCCCTGGTCTGGCAGCGCAAGGAATTGAACGTCCGCAGGGAAGATACCGAGCACATGCAGCGCAGCGAGCGCTTCTGAGCGCCGCAATTTTCCCCAGCGCTTTCGATCCGATGCGCTCAGGCGCCATCTTCTTTGGAGTGCTCGTTGTGGCCAGGGATTGTTATCCCCATCCGTGACGTAGACAATGCGAGTGGCCGCTCCAGCGCGAACCGCTCGCTGGAGAATGACGCTACAAGCCAACGCTTCATCGTCCGGGTGTGGGGCGATCAGCATTAACCTCGAGCGGATATCGAACGTGGGAGCAGTTAAAGTTAGAAATGACACCCTGCTTAACAGAAGAGAAGCGGAGACAGTTAGCAATTTAATTCAGCTGTCAAATGAGGGTTACCACTCGATGAGCCTGAAATGGAAATCGACGGACTGCGACGAGAGACCATGAGGTGGAGGTATTGCTTGGCTCCTGCTAGCCCACAGCTCAAAAATGGCATTATCCGCCTAATTGTGCCAGCGGGCGCGCGGATCAACATCCACGATCGTCAACGTTCCGGCAGCAACACGGGCAGATATAGCGTCCTTGGGTAAGGCGCCGGCCAAAATTCTTTGCTCAGCGTTAAATGTGTCGACCACAAATGGTTTGCCCGCTCGGTAATTGACCAACATATCTCTCCCGCACGTCACATCACCGGGGATTCGTCGCACGCGTTCGACGCTATCGGTCATCGCCCGTTCCCGCATCACAATCTCGTTTCGAAAACTGGAATCGAATATTAGCCTTGCCGGTTGAAGTTGTTTTGACGCTAGCAGCCGCGCGCATACGACGAGCAATAAAATTGACTGAGCTTGTTCCGATCGGAGACGGCGCGCCATGGGCCATAGCGAAACTTGTGTGAACGCCAGACCAAGGCCGATCGCGACGGCAATAACCACATCAAATTGAGCATTGATGTCCACGCCAGCTCCGCCCTTCTGAAGAAAATATGACGCTAACGCAATTGCGATAAGCCAACTGCAAAGTTGAACGCTGGCATCGTGCCGACGAGCCCAGGCGTTATAAAGGCAAGCGAGCAAACCGACGGACACCCATTCTAACTCTCCAAAAATGCGAAGCGCTCTTTTCAACGAATAATGCCTGGGGGAAAGGATGCCCAAAAAGAAATTCCGCCCAAACAAGGCGTAACAAATTGCGGTACCCGCCATGATGCCTGTCGCGGCAACGCAGAAGCACTTGACCGCCTCACGGCGACGGTGTAGGCCAAGCCACAGAAAAGCAGTCAGCGGCATAGCAATTATGTTGTGCTTAACAAAGCCCGCTAAAGCCATAACCAGAACGGGCCCGACATAGCCACGATCATTCGATCTGGCGACAAGAAATCCCAGAAACGCAAAGGCCATGATAGCTTCGCCGAAGAGTTGCGGCTCGTTCATTCCGACGTAGGAGATAAAAAATCGGCTCATCGTCGCTACAAAGAATGCTGCGCTAATTCTGGCGGCCACTCCACTTCCACCGAGCCGCCTAACGCTCAAGGCGATCGCCGTCGCGATCGCAACCACGGCAACCAGGGACAACAGTCTGCCGGCTAACACCGGATCACCTATAAACCGCCCGGCTAAACCCACGATGTAAAAGGACAATGGCGGATAGTTGTTGGTGATGAGTTGATCGGCGGATGGATAGAGCGGCATCCTACCCATCGCAGCATCAGCGAAATAAGCATTCCAACCCTCGTTGTTTTCAATTTCGACGTTCAGGAACGCGCGATAAACAGGCCATGCAAAAGACCACATGGCTATGACATAAAACACCCACTCTATGACACTGAGATACCGCGCATCGTGGGCTTTCGTCTTCATTAAGAGCAAATTGCTTTCCAGTTGATCACCGTTTTATTCAAGCCAGTTAATACTCTCGTATCCGCGGCATTGATTTCGGGTTGTCCTAACTGCACCTTGAAGCCAACTGTTCCACTGTGCTATGTAATCCCGGCTCTGCCGGAGCTGACGAGCTAATTCAGGCTGTCAGGCGAGGTACTACCAATCAATCGGTCTGAAATGGCGATCGACGGCCTGCGCCCAGAACACAACGAGGTTAGTTCCGGCGGAAGTTTGCACAAAGGTATGAATGCCTGGTGAAAGAAAGCGCTCTTTTCCTTCGTACCGCTCTCCATCGAGCACACCCATTACAGGGCCAGCGTCGCGCGCGATGATTTTGTAGGAGGCTGGAATAACGGTTTCAAAATCAAAGTGCTTCCCGTCGGTGGACGAGTGCAACAGCGCACCCACGACCCGCAATCTGTTTCTTCCGATCGGCAAGTAATTCTGTTTGATCCAGCGGAACGTGGCTGCAGGCATCTTGACCGGCAAAGTGGCGACACAACTGCGTGTATCGATGCAACGCTGGATTGCATTGTCTGCCATCAATCCACGCCGGAAGCGTTCCTCAGTAAACGTTTCGACAACGGGATAAAAGCAACGCTGCCGGAAAACGGTTTCTCCCTTGCGATCAAAAACGAAGTCCCCCGGCTCAGTAAGCTTGAGCGTGTCGCGCAAAAGATCGCTTTCCCATTTCGTCCTGTCTTGCCACAAAGGGGGAACCACCAGGACCACCAACAATTCGCATACGCCAAACAAGGCGGGCATGGGCACGACTCGCCAGATCTTCGCGATATCGCGATGCCTTATCCAGCGGTCCCAAACCGGCAGAATTGTGCCTGTGCCAATGACAAAAGCGAGCGGATAGAACGGGAGGTAGTCCTGCCGCGACAGGAAAGGCCAAAAGGAAACGAGCGCGGTAATATAGAAGCCGGCAGTAACAAAGACAAAACTCCGGCGCACCGCCACCACGCCCTCGGGCGTCGCGGTAACCATCCGGCGCGCCCCGAGAATGATGAGCGGGAATCCGACAAGAAAGATGATCACCCACCATGCGGGATGATTTCTCACACCTGGAACGATATTATTATCGAAAACCCAATAGCGGAACTGCGGCCAAATCCCGTAGAGCGCAAACGCGCCCGCGATGGCTGCCGGAACAATCAACGCGCTGACGCAGAACGCTATCACCGCGCGGAAAATGCGCCCCCAACTGATACCCAGTCGTTTGCGACCAACGAAAACCAGAGTCAGCAAGCCCCCAATCAGGGTCGACATTAGGAGGAGCGATGTCTTCAAGGATACGCCAAAGCAAAGACCCATCACAAAGCCCGAGGTCAGCGCGCGCCGCACTGTCAAAGTGCCATTGAGCAACACCGCCATGCACAACAGCCAAAGCGAAGCCCACAGATTGTCCGTCCGAAATTCAACCGAATAAAAAGCGTAATCGAAGGAAAGTCCCACTAGAATGGCTGCCCAGACACCGACGCGCCGTGAAAAAAGCAACGATCCGATTCGATAGGTACACCAAAAGGCAAGCATGTAGAGCGGTTGCATGGCAATCCGCATCCAGTAGAGGACCGTCCCACAGTCGCCGATTAGCTTGTAGACTGGTGCGAATAGTATGTGAAACAGCGGCATGTGGTTATCAGCCAGATCGCGATACTGAACAAAACCGCGAGCCCAGCCCCAAACGACGTGCAGATGCTGCGGCTCATCGCCACCAAACCGGTAGTGCATGATCGTAATTACCCTCAGAAGGATCAGCGCAATGAGAAGTAAAGCCGCAGACGTGAATTCGTGCGGGTAGGACAAACCGAAATAATTGGCTATGCGCCGTGTTAACGCTCGCCCCTCGACGGATACCCAGGACCGACTTCTCAGCGGAAATTCGTTTTTCTTTGACGCCATCGGTGGAGACTCACTCATCGTGAAAAGGAGCAACATGTACGCAGTATTCGCATAGCATACCATCAGCTGCGCAAAGTCTTTCAGCTGTTCACATCATGCTGTGATTCGCGTCTACGATGAAGCGGGCAAGGTGATCCGGACGCACGATCACACCGTTGACTTCAAAGAATGGTGAACGCTTCTCCACGCGAAGGCGCCTTCGTGTTCGCGAGCGCGTGCTTGCGCGTTTGCCAGTGCACGAGCGCAAGTCGCCATAGCTTGAGACATGCCGAGCGTAGCCTCCTTTGTAGTGGAACTCGCTAACCAAACCTAGCGCATCCGGTAAATCACGCCCTCAGCAGTATGCGCCACCGGCTGATACTGTCCCGCCAAAAGTTTGGCGAGAATCGGAAAATCTCGAATTGGATATAGTGCGCCGGGCTCGGAGTAAAGATCTACAATATAGGTCGGTGGATGCTTGTCGAAATCTCGCTGGAGGATGGTCCAGGCGCCGGGCAAGATCCGGCTGCGCGTATCGAAGCCTGGGATCGGCCCGCCGAAAATATAACCGGTGAGCGGAAACACTGTGATGTAGCGACAGGCGGGACGTCGATGAGCATCCAGATAGATTACCGAAGACTGACCCCAGACGAAAATCTTGTCGTTAGGGGCCGAATGGTTTAATAAGTATCGTCCTTCCTCCGACGGTGCCCGTCGTCGAGCCAGGCCTATCCAGTTCGCAACTGAGAATGCAATAACCGTGAGAGCCAGCCACACGTAGGTCACCCTGGGTTGCAGTAGCCAGTGCGGCGGCTGAATCCTCCGAGACCAAAGTTGTGCATAATACGGCGCCGCGAGCAGTACGAGCGGAGGAATTAGTTGCACATAATAATGTGGATAAAAGCGGGCGCCTGCCGCAGCGCCGATCGCCGAGGCGGCAAGCAGACCCAAAAGCGCGGTCCGTTCGGGTGCCCTGCCAGCCCAAATCTTACTTTTATCACGGCACGCCATTATTGCGCCGAATACCAAAAGCAAACAGGCTCCAAGGAAGGCCAGCGTGTTCACGATTCCCTTCTGCCAGAACACATGCGGAATGTCATGATCGGCAATTGTCCAGTAATACGCCTCGTGAA
>Ga0306920_100006599_pt1 | contig 15177 bp, 23 predicted proteins | sample flu12Cox44000170_FD_204666 | JGI IMG/M metagenome (GOLD analysis project Ga0306920, IMG submission 204666) | Lab enrichment of tropical soil microbial communities from Luquillo Experimental Forest, Puerto Rico - flux4day.12C.oxic.44.000.170 (v2)... | ecosystem: Environmental > Terrestrial >... | reverse complement strand
CACGTCGGCCCGCATCATGGCGGCCATGCCGGCCAGCTCCAGTGTCAGCGAGGCGACGAAGGCGTACTTGGTTTCTGATTTCAGGAGCCAATAGAGGGCATAGAGCATGAAGACGGAGGTCATTGCCACCGTGATGATGTGAAGGCACACGATGCGAGACAGAATTGACTTGAAACGAAACACACTACTCGATCTCGCTCAGGAAATAGCCGACACTGCGTACATTCTTGATCTGCACCGTTGCGCCCCACGTGCTCATCTGGCGGCGAAGCCGATGGGTGTGAACCTCGATCGCATTGCGCGTGAAGCTTCCGCCGGGAACTCCGAACGCCTCTTCTTCGATCGTGCGGACGGGCACCACCTCACCCTTGCGGCGGATGAGAATCCCCAGCAGTGCAACTTCCCGGCTCCCGTGCACGATGTGCCGTTTGCCATCCACGATGGCTTGGTGGCTCTCAACGTCGAACACGAGGTTCCACACCTGTAATCCACTGCGGACGAGGCGACCAGCGTGCCGAACGACGGCTTCGAGACGCACAACCAATTCCGGAAAGGCAAAGGGCTTGACGAGATAGTCATCAGCACCGCTGCGCAGGGCGGCTAGGCGATCCTCGACCGCGTCACCAGCCGTCAGCACGACGATCGGAATACGTCGATGGCGTTCACGTAGGTCCCGCAGAAGCGAGGGAGGCCTCCCCGTCCGCCAGACCCAAGTCGAGGATGAGGGCCATGTACTGGCTGTTCCTTGTGCGCACGCGGACAGGAGAGCCCCGGGGACACTCAACGCGCCCCGGGCCCACGCGGATTCATTTCCCAGCGACGCGCCCGCCAACACGCGTGACGCGATAGACGGCGCCGTTGAAGTCGTCGGAGACCAGCAGCGACCCGTCCTTCATGGGAAGCAAGTCCACCGGCCGTGCGACGTAATTGTTATTCTGGAGGAAGCCGGTGATGAAGGGCTCGATCGACCGCACGGTACCATTGCTGTTCAGCTTGATGACAACCACGTCGCCGCCGAACTTGACGGTGCGGTTCCACGAGCCGTGACGAGCAAGGAATATGACGTTGCGGTATTCGGCGCCGAACCCATTGCCCGTGTAGAACTTCAGGCCGAGCGCGGCCGAATGGGGTCCGAGCAGAGCAATCGGCTTGGTGAACTCGCTGCAGGAGTGCCCCCAGCCGAATTCCGGGTCCGTGAAGTTGCCTTGGTGGCAATAGGGATAGCCGAAGTTGTCCTTGCCGGGCTGGGTGACCCGATTGAGCTTGTCCTCCGGGATGTCTTCGGACAGCCAGTCGCGCGAGTTCTCGGAGAAATAGAGCTGCTTCAAGGTCGGATGCCAATCCATGCCGACGATTTGGCGGATGCCGTGGGCGTAGACTTCGAGGCCCTTACCATCGAGACCGACACGGTAGATCTTGGCGTGCCGCTCCGGCGGCATGCAGATGTTGCAAGGCGCGCCAATCTGGAAGTAAAGCTTCTCGTCGGGGCCGACGGTGAGGTATTTCCAGCCGTGCGGCTCATCCTTCGGCAGATCGCCCAAGATGACGGTCGGCTTCGGCGGGTTGTCGAGGTTGTCCTCGATGTTCTCGATCTTGGAGATCTGGTAAAGCTCGGCAATATAGAGTGTGCCCTTGTGCAGGGCGATGCCGTTCGGCCGGTGCAGGCCGGAGGCTATGACCTTCACCTCACGCTTGCCGTTCTTCTCGACGATGGCGTGCACCTTGTCCTGCAGGCGGCTCGAGACGAACACCGTGCCTTTGTCGCCCTGCCGCAGCGTTCGAGCATTGGGAACACCGGCGGCGTAGACCTCGATCTTGAAGCCGGCTTTGACCTTCAGCTTGTCGAGGGGCAGCTTGTCCGCCGCGGTCGGCAGCGGCGGTGGGACAACGGGCGCGAGCTTGGAATCCGCGATGCTCGCCGGCTGACCCTGCTTCCAGGGCGGTGGCGGCTCCGTCGCCTGTTGTGCGTAGATTTTCGACACGGCCGTGGCGGCCAAAAGCCCACCCAGGCCAACTGAGACCGCGAGCTTTGAAACGGAAGTGCGTGCTCTCTGCATGGTGGGCGTCTCCCTTGCATTGGTTTATTGTCTTCAGTACCGCGCCAATTTCTGCGACGCACAAAACGGTAGCAGCAAGCGGGCGGCAGCGGACGGCCGGGCGGTCAGGTGCGGGTGCCGAAAATGCCCTGAGCGACGCTAGCATGTGAAAGGCAGCGCGCTGCGGCGGCCCGGCGTCAACAGCATACGGCGGATTGAGACGGGTTTGCAGCTGCCTCGAATGGAGCGGGTGCTTGGGTGCATTCACAATTTCGGCATCGGCAGCCCTCTTCTCGGCGTGGCACCGCGGCTAAACACGGAACTTACAAACCAAAGAGTCTTCTGAGCGCGTGGATCGGCGGCCTTCCGTGAAAGGCATTGCTGCGCGGCACCTGTTTCGTCCGGTTACAGAGACACTTACACCGTCCTGGTAGGACAGTCGGCATGCGTGTTCGTGACCCGAAGCAGAACTTGAGTTTTGCAGTGCACCCCAGCGATCAAAGGGAACGCGATCTCGGGGGCATCGGGACACCTCGGCACGGCCCGGACTCCGGCGATTAGCTCATGAAGGCTTCACGCCGGCTACGCGGCCGATTTCGTCGCCTCTAAGCTTGCGACCTCGAGCTGCCCGCGGTGGTCTCTGGTTCTTCGCTGGGATACGCCAGGGGGCGGAACCGAACCGTTCGACTAGAAAATCGAGAAAGACACGCACCTTCGGCAGGCGGTGGCGTCCGGCGAGATAGAGGGCGGATACGGGCAGCGGCTCGGTGTGATGGATGTCGGCTAGCAATGGCACCAACAAGCCGCACCTGACCGGCTCCCCAAGCTTCATGTCACTGAGCCGCACGATGCCCGCGCCGTCGAGGGCCGATCGCAACGCGGCCTCGCCGTTATCGGTCGTCGCGCGCGGCGCGATCTCGACATGATTGATCCCGTCTCGCTTGCGGAACGGCCAGCGGCTGGGAGTGGTCTTCATGGCGATGCAAACATGGTTCGACACGGGGCGGCGCCCAGATAAACACCACAGCGCGCCTCGTTCGCGACAATGTGTTGTGGTCGGGACACTATGAGCACACGATGCGTGACATCTTCGTGGTACGGGAAACTATCACGCGGGCCGTCACCGATGCTGTTGGGATCGATCTGACCATCCAGGAGGCCCTGGAGTTGGCGCGGCGGCCGACCGGCGACACTGCCATCAAATAGTGCTAGGCGCTACGGGACGCAGGTAAGGCGAAAGAGGCGGAAAGGTATATCGCGCGGAAACCCGGTCTGAGGTGAGCAAATCTGATATTGAAAAGCCGGAGTACTTGCAGCCTTCAGAGTGAGGGATCCTTGCGGGTCAAGGGATAGCGCTCGCTTTCATAGAGGGCCTGAATCTGCGGGGCATTGTAGCGCTCATCGTTGACTTCGAGCGATGTGCCTAAGAATACTTTGCGTGGAAGTTTTTCAATAGCATACCTGATCGCTTCGGCGGCCTGAGGAAAGCGGCGATATCGCAATCCCGAACGGCCTTTTGCGGCGAACAGCCCGGCGGATGCCGTGTAGTCGAAGTCGGACATGAGGTATCAACCATAGCTCTTTTTGGAAGGGACGGCCACATGATTGAGAGCATCAGTCAGATCAAACGAATACTGCACGAGGTTGCCGAACATCTGAAAACGGGCGCTCCGGCCGATACGCGAAAGGCTGCCGCGAAGTTGAAGAGGATCGCGGCGCTGGCCTCGACTCTGGCTCTCACGGTCGAGACCGTGCGGCGGTAGTGGTGGTTACTGGCGACTTATGCATCCTCGATGGCTACGAGCGCTTTCGCGCGATTGCCAGTGCCGTAACCCAAAGCCGGGAGCGCTTCCAGCGTTCAGCCGAGCGCTCTCTCTCTGTCGTGCTCGTCGATCCCGATGACCAAAAGCTCACTCAAGTTAAGATCGCCTTCGATGCCATCCGCAGCGAACAGGTGATGCCACGGCTACGTCTCGATGTGATAAGGGGCGAAGATGTTGCCGCCGATGCGGAGCCAGAGCCTGCCGCATCGGATACGGAGCCGGATATTCCCGTCACCCTTTTGCGCATCACACGTGGCAGAACAGGGCCCACGGCCGGTTCAGGTGGCGCTCTCGGCAACGAAGTATTTCAGTTCTCGGCGCTATCTGAACTGGCCGTGGTCCCGGTCAGAGAGGAGGAGCTGAACGGATACATCATACGGGAGCTTCCCGGACGTATGGCGAAGGCGTGCTCGCTCGAACAGAGACAGGCTTTCGGTACCTTCTTCTCGAACTATATGATCCCCGAAGACTTCAGAAAGCTCACAGAAGGCGCCGCCAACTTGACGTTGGAGGTGGACGAATCCACGGCCGTTTACCCCTGGGAGATGGGCGCCGTACATCCTTCCTGGGCACGAATGTGGCCGTATCCCGGCAGTTTCGAACCCTGCTCTCGCCCCCGCCCAGTTCGCCCCCACCGCTGAACAGGAGCTTGGCGGTCCTCATTATTGCTGATCCAGCGCCCCCTGGTCCGCTGGCTCTGGCTCAGGCCCGCGCGGAGGGGCTCGCCATCGTCGATGTCTTGGACCAGGCCCGTCGCGCGTGGCGGGGCGCCTACGAATTCTCAGTGACGGTCAGGATCGGCTCACCGGGAGATGCCACTCTTGATGGCATACTCCAAGACTTGCGGCGCCGGGGAACCTGGGTGGAGAGCGCCGAGCGCTGCGATCCACTCGAGCTCGCCATGCGGATCGTCAACCAGCAATACGACGTCATTCACTACTCCGGACACGGGCTTTTCGACAGGAAGACGAATCGCGCAGGCTGGGTCTTTGCGCCTGATTGCTTCTTGTCTGCGATGGAGATATTCCGTGTACGGCAGGTACCACGTCTTGTTTTCGCCAATGCCTGCTTTTCTGCCGCCACCATCGATCCCGCCGACGGCGGACAGAATAGGCAATTGGTGGGCTTCGCCCAGGCGTTCTTTTGCCAGGGCATTCCGAATTTCATCGGCGCGGGGTGGCGGGTTTATGACACCTGCGCACGCGAGTGTGCTCGATGGTTCTACGCACGTGTTCTCGGCCTTCGCAGTCCCGAGGCCACCGACGGAATTATCGGCACCTCGCCTCCAGCCACGATTGGGCCGCTAACAGACTATCAGCTCAACTGCGCAGTGTCTGTTGGGCGTACAACACAGGTGCAAGCCGCTCCTTACGTCGTGTGCTCCCCCTTGGCCCTGCAGAGCACCGCTAGCCCTGCGAAAATCTCTCTCAGCGCGAGACCAAGTGCCAGGACGATGACGCTCAGGGGAAGGTTCAACGCCGTACTGATCGCCTTCACGCCAAACCAGGTCGCGGGAACGTTCCAACCAAGTGCAGTCACGCCGTGGATCACCGTGATTTCCGGCCACCTGTCAAACTCGAACCAGGAAAAGCACTGTCCCGCGACGATCACGACGGCTCCCGATACGCCCAAGAGGCCAAAGGCGAACGCGAGCTTCGTGAGGAGAGCGACAGCGGCTTTTCTGAGTAGTTCGTGCATTCGGTGCTGTGGTGAACGACGGGCGCAAGCGTGAAGGGTGAGACTGTCGCCAAAATCTGGCATCAATCAGGAGGGGTGCATGTCCCGCAAACGTAAGAAGCCGACCGAACCCGTCACACCCGCGTGGACCCTTCCGCAGATCGAGGAAGACGCTGTGCGCGACGGGTGCGAAATCCTCTTCGGGCCACAACGCGTCAGGCTCGTGAGCACCGTTGTCGAGTGCGCGCCTTACCCCGAAGCCGGCCCCGGACGCTGGCGCAATGGTCGAAGCAGCCCTCGACGCCGCGCGCTCCGGGATCGAGCCTGACATGCTGACAGTGCTGAGGGAGAGCGATTTTGCAAAGGGCAGTTTGAAGCGTCGGTTAGCCAAGTGGCGTAAGTTGATGAAGGAAATTCACGGTAATTAACGTAAGGAACCAATGGGAGTTCATTTTTAGAATGTACACTCGATTTGCGTCGCTGGACGATTTCATACATGCAGTGCAAACCGACACGCGTACTCGTCGCGAGCTTATTGAGGCCGAACCACTACTGGCCTGGGTGTTTCTTGAATATCGGCTATGGAAGACAGACAACTGGCAGCAGTTGCCGTTCGTCGAGGACCTCCGCCGCAAGCTGGAAGCCCAAGCGACCGCCCGGTACCGCCCTTGGCCGCCACGCAACTGTCGTAACGGCGTGATTGCGGGTCGCCAGGGCAGGACGCCTTCAGAAGTAGATCAGCACTTGTTTGAGCTGTTCGGGATCGACTGGAAGACACCTGTGCAGCATGACCAAATCAGCGTAGCATAAGGAAAGCGTTAGGAAATCTGCTTACGCTCAATAGCGAACCGGCCGTGCCCTGGCAGGCGATGACCGGTTCTTGATCTCGCACTCGATGGGCTGCCGGGCCGGCGCGCGGACTGGAATACCGGCGCCGCGGCGGGGGCATCGCCCCGACTAGCGAACAGCCGAGCCGCGATCGCGGCGGGGATCAACACCTGTCGCTCTTTGCTGCCCTTGCCGACTAATGCGAGCTGAGCGTCGCCGCTGTCACGCCGGATCACCTGGGCCCACGTCAGACTGACCAACTCAGACACGCGCAAGCCCCCGAAGTAGGCAACCTGGAGCAGCAGTCGGTCGCGATCTGTCTTCGCCGCTCTGATCAGCATCGCAACATCGACCTCGCCGAGGATGCGCTGGCTAGCGCTTGCCGATCCTGGCGAGCGTAGCCTTCGGGTCATAGAGGCGGTGGTCAGTCATCGCCGCCGCGCACTGCGTGCAATAGCTGTAGGCGCATCGCATCCCGCCCATGGGAGCGATCATGCGCAGCGTGGATGACGCTGACCGTCACGGCAGTCATATGGTTGCTGACGAGGAGCATAAGGCGTTGGAAGGCAAGGAGGATATCGTTGTCGGACGGGCATGTGCGCCGGCCTACCCAGGCTATCACGGGCGGACACGGGCGTCGGCCAGAGCTTCCCCGCGGCGGGTGAAGCAATCTCATGGGACGCTGATTTTGACCCTACACGGGCATTTGGATGCGGCACGCCATCTCGCAGAGGTCCCACCCACGTAGTTGGTGTCTAGGCTGGCGCCCCAACCACCATTTGCCGGGTACGCGCCAAATTTGACTCGTGGTGCGCAGACGGGACCCGAAGCGACCATGCGACGGTCATCTCCTCGGACCTGCGTAATTGACGCAAAATTTGGCCAGGGCATTGGCGAAGCGGAGGGGGAATCCGTGCCGAAGTTGCAACACCCATTTGGAAACTGTGCTAACCCCCCCGCTCTTTAGGTGAGCGCAGATGAGCCACCTATGAGTATATTGCAGCGAATCACTCCAGCGAATGGGGCGATGCATGCCGGGTTTCAAACATCTGCTTTGCTTGATGGGCGGCGCATATGTTTGTGGTGTCGCCATCGCTCCAGAGGCGCAAGCCGGAGCCTTCGGCGTTCGCGAGCAATCCGCCTACTTTCTAGGCTCTGCTTTTGCGGGCGCCGCGGCGGGCGATGATGTCAGTTCAATGTTCTGGAATTCGGCTGCCGCCGCGTCGCGCTCCGGGTGCAATCTCTCGGCAAACCTTACCGCCGTATACGGCAGCGCCGATGAGACTGCAAATGCCGGTCTGTTCGTGACAGGCGCGCCGCCAGTTGCGCCCGGCCTCAGGCCAACGTCAGCGGACGTCGGCTCCAACTCCGTTGTGCCGTCCTCATACGGGACCTGTCAGCTAACGGAAAGGCTCTATGCGGGTCTCGGTATAAATGCGCCGTTCGGCTTCCTCACCAAACCGGAATCTAGTTGGGCGGGATCGCCGATTGCAAACACTTCCAAGATCTTCACAACTGACTTCAATCCTGCTCTGGCGTACAGGCTGACGCCCGACCTCACCATCGGTGCGGGCCTGCAGGTTGAGTATTTCTACATCAAGCTCAACCGCGGCTCTTTCAATACCGCATTGGGTGCTCCGCTTACCGGCGCTCGCAGCTACGAAGCGGACGATTGGGGTTTTGGTGCGACCGCCGGCGTGCTTTGGACCCCGATGCGAGGGACCTCGATTGGATTGGGCTATCGCTCCGCGGTCGGCATTGATGTGAGCGGTGATTATGTGAAGACAGCCGGCCTCCAAACGGGGGCCGCAATTTCCACATCTGCTGCGGCGAGCCTTACCCTTCCTGACGAGATGACGCTTAGCATCCGTCAAAATGTGTCGAGTCACCTCGACGTTCTGGCGACGGTAGAGTGGCAAAATTGGAGCCGGGTGCAAAACGTGACAGCGACGAGCAATGGATGCGCGGGCGGCGTGTGCGAGGTGCTGAACCTCAATTACCGTGATGGATGGTTCTATTCCATCGGCGCCGAATATGCGTACAGCCCCTGGCTGAAGCTGCGTACCGGACTCGCTTTCGAAAGATCCCCGATCGAGGACAGCACGCGCGATATCCTGCTTCCTGATAGCCGACGCGTTCATCTCAATCTCGGCGCGTCCTATCGGTACACCGATCACGTTACCGTCGACATCGGGTATGCGCACCTGTTCTTTGAGGACGGTTCGTTCTGCATTGCCAATGCGGCCTTGAACAGTGGAAGCTCGCATTGCACAGCCGCGACCCCGGCAGGCGCTGTGTTGCTCAGTGGCAAGGCAGACGTATCAACGGACCTCCTCGCGGTCGGGCTCAAATACAAGTTCTAATGAGCCCACCACCCAACGTCGATCAATCGCCGGAACCGCCCATCGACATTGCGACCTCGCATTTCCAAGCGGCGTGGCCAAGCTCTGGAGAGAACTGAGAAGTTCGCCACGCATGTGGACGTAACGCCAGGAGGCGTTCCTGCGCCGGACACCGCGGAACAATACAGGATGCAGAAAGCGGCTTTACATCAAGCCCTCTACAGGGTGCCTGACAACCCCGGACCCTTGAATTATCGTGCGCAAACCGCCAAACCTCCGACCGATGCGAAGTGTCATGTCGGCAACAGCCGAGTGAGGCACGTCGAAGGCTCATTGGCAGTCCTCATCGGACGTCGAACCCCGTCGCATCTTGAGGCCGGCGTAAGCAGAGTACTTCTTGAGGGATAACTGATCGCGCCCTGAGCGTCTTCGACCTGCATGAGCACACACGGCCCAAGAAGGAGGTCGAATTCTACATAGATACCCCACTGCTCGAATGGGGCGCGGAAGCCTACAAGCAAGGTCGCAGCACTTCGCGAGAGTGACAGACGAGATGCGAACGGGAATCGGCTTTGTTGCCGGTTTCCTCATAGGAGTGTTCTTTGGCGGAGCCTTGGCCCTTGTCCTCGTGCACCAAGGCTTGCTGTGACCACGCTGTATCCAAAGGCTTGTTCGCGCAAAGCCTCGGGCAGGGGCCGCTGGCATGCGTCCCTCTGTGGGCTGGCGGCCCGCCGCGGGGGCTCGCCCGGCCAATGCGCAACTCAACTGATCTTCCTCCTCGACGGCAAGGTTCTAGATGGTCGCAACCGCCATCTCGCCTGCGTCGCTCTCGGAATCGAGCCAATGACGCGACCCTTCGACGGCAAGGGTGATCCACTTGATTACGTCATCTCCAAGAACCTGCGGCGCCGACTTTTGAATGAAAGCCAGCGCGGAATGATCGCGGACAGGATCCATGCAGCGCCACGAAGCCGACCAACAGCTAGGCTTTCGTGCGCGAGTCCAATCGGATTGAGGGCATCCACCGCGATCCGACGCCTGCAGAGATCAAAACGCACAAGACGCTGATTGCGCGCAAGCGCGTCAAGGTCGAGCACGTGACTGCGCTGGTGGCGGTGTGTCAGCCCAATGTTCTGCGCGCAAGCTCCAACGTCCCCGGCGGCCGAGCGGCCGTCCAACCAGAGTAATCGCAAACACCAAGTAAAAAATTGTGGCCTGTGTCGTGCCGCTGAGCCCAGCGGGAATAAAGTAAGTGAGCGCAGGAGCCAACACTGCAATCGGCAAATAAACATCGAACATGTCGACGAAAAATCCGAAACACGCCGCCTGTATGGCGCGACGGGCCGCGAACTCAGACGATGGGATTGCGCGTGCATTCAACTTGAAGCCCTGTGTGGTCATTTCACTCTCTCCTAGTCGCTCTGTCGTCAGGGTCGCGATGGACTCGTCGACCAGCCATTGATCGGCGGCGAGCCGCTTCTCCGAACTTCAGGCCAGCAGCAGCGGGCTCGCCCAGGCTGCGCGAATGACAGGACTGTGGAGTGCACGAGTGCTGCTTCGGTATCAGATACCGTCGGAAGCGTTGGACTGCTCGACGAAGCGAGCTGGATCACGAACGGACCGGTCAATCCGCAGGTCAAATATGTCGAACCTGTTGTAGTAACCGGTCAGGTCGTGGAACTGCTTGGGCTCCACCGATCGCGATGTATCGATCTCTGCGTAAACGATCCCCTCGCTGTCTGATAGCGGCTCGCTTAGAGATTTACCGGTGGGATCAAGAATCATTGAGACACTGCGGGGCGATCCCTCAAGGATCTCCAAAATCGTCTTATCGCTTCTGGCGACTTTTTCCTTCAAGGTTTGATCAGCGAAGGCCGAAGAGACAATGTTGAATACCTTCGCTTCGAACGCGTGGGCCCCGGCCCGAATCTCGATCGCGCGGCCCAAATCGTACGCGCCGGTTTCCTTCGGCGGGCGCGTTGGCCAGCATGGCGGATAGGTCGAAATATGTACCTGTTCGCCCTCCGCCATCAGGGTGAATCGGGCGAGAGGATTGGTATTTTCCCCACAAATAAGCATCCCGATGCGGCCGATCTCGGTTGCCGCCACCCGCAATCCGCGCGCGTCGCCGTTCGCCCAAATCAGCTTCTCGTAGAACGTGGGCACGAGCTTGCGGTGCAGATTAAGGATGGCCCCGTCGGACGCAATGTGGACGTTCGAATTCCAGAGGCAACCGACGCTCGCCTCTGTCCCTTCGGTGAAGCCAAGCGAGATGTGGATGCCGTGTCGCTGAGCAGCCGTACGCATGCGAGCCATTTCTGGGCCATCAACACGCAGCGCCTCTCGCGCGAGCATGCGAAAGAAATCATGATTGAATATTGGTGCGCGCAGCGCAGCCCAGATCGGAAATCCGGGAATGAAGCTCTCCGGAAACGTTACGAGCGACGCGCCGTTGCTCGCTGCCTCTTTGACTAGGCTTAGCGCCTTGTCGATTGTGCGCGCGCTATCCAGAAACATCGGTGCTACGTGGCAGGCGGCAGCCTTAAAGGTCGGGTAATGTTTTGACATGGCGTTTCTTGCATTTGCATGAGTGCATAGGTTCGTCCTAGGCGGCGTGGATCAGATCATCTAGTGCGGACCGGATCTCCGTCCACTTTCGGACCCCAAGCTTTCCCCGCAGCGTCTCCTGGGCACTCTCCCAGAGCGGTATAGCTTTGCGCAATCGCAAGCGTCCTTGCTTTGTTATTTCAACCGTACGGCTCCGCCGCCACCCCTCGTTGCCTAACAGGAGAAGACCTTCTCGTGCGAGTGGTGCGAGGTTTCGGGTCAATGTTGATCTATCCATACCCATAAATTTGGCTAGCGACGTAATCGAAAGCGCACCATCGACTGCAGTGCCAACCAGGATGGCAAACTGCGTCGCGCGCAGTCCAACCGGCCTCAATGACTCATCATACGCCCTCGTCACAGCACGAGCCGCGGTTCGCACCCTGTGGCATGCGCAGTTTTCTACTATCTCGCGTTCGGTGATCATGCTTCTCTCCATGTCCGATAATGGCGATCCACAGCCTTCGCCTTCTCAACCTAAAGATCACGCGATTTTCCTTGTATGTCGTGTCTTCCGCGGGCTTGCATAGTGGGATGCACTCCCTTTGACCCGATGGTGCGAGCCGCGCATATCATCGCGGACCATGCCTAAACATGCCGCGCGTAGGTTCGTCGCACCGTCGTATAGTGCATATACACTACTTCGGGCGATTTCAATAGGGTCTGGGGCGGCGCTCCATCACTAAAAGGTGAGCCGGTTGCACGTTGACCGTATCGTGCATATACACTACTTGTGGCCACAGCAGGACCTTCCAATCCCGCGTTGCGCGTCAAACGGAGGAACAGAAGCCATGGGTAAGTTCGACCGATACAGCTTCAGCGCTCAGCCCTCCTTCGATGAGGCGGAGACACGAAAAGCATTTTCGAAAGCCGTGCCACTCAAGACCATCGTGATCTACTGCTATGATCCGAGGGCGGTTGACATACCAAATGCGGTTGCGAAGGCCATGGGCGACGAGGTGTACCCTGGCCATATCATTCTCGACGACTCTGGAAATCGCGTGGCGTCTTCGACGACAATCTTCCCTGTTGTCGTCGCCGGGGGCCGCGCCGTCGATGCACTTCGGTCTATTACCGTCGCACAGCACCTATTCGGAATCCAGAATATCGTTGTGGTTCACCATTCGCACTGCGGCGCGACAAGTTTCACCGCTGATGGTATTATCGACGCATATGAGCGCGAACATCACTTCGACATTTCGACGCTTTATGAGCGAAACAACATCTGCATCACCGATTATGAGCAATCGCTGAGGCACGATACCGCTCTGATCCGATCGCGCGGCGGTACGCCGAAGCACGTCAATATCTTTGGCTACTTCTACAATATCGATACTGGTGCGCTCACGGAGGTGGTTAGGGAAATTCATCAAATTGCCAGGGATGTGGGTGGACTTCGGTCTAGTGCCCCCCTGCCTGATCTCCAACACCAATAAGCGGAACCGTTCGATGAATGATTTGGCCTCATCTCGATTGACTCGCGAAAGCGCGTGGCGGCGCATCTGGCGCTTTCTTCGTGCACTCGATGAAGGTCTCCGCATCGATGAGATCTCACTCCTTGCGCGCGTGACAAGGATTGAGCGGGAACTTGCAAAGTTGAAGGAGCGGTAAAATACGGGCCCAACAAATGGGCATGATTTACTGGCTAGAGCAGACCACGGCTAAAGTGCGTCAACTCCGGGTAGGTAGTCGGCGATGACCGCTGCGAGCCGAACTGGCCCGTCTTGACCTCGACCTGATTGTTTCGTCGAGTTCGATGGGGTTGCGCGCGGTCCATCAAGCCACTTCGACAATACCGATCGTTTGCCCCAACATAGGTGACCCTGTCGGTGATAGGTACGCGGTGAGCCTGGCGCGACCTGGAGGGGTCGGTCCCATGTTTTGTGGAGTTGCCAGCTCAAGTGCTAGCGACATGCGACTTTCCGTAGACGCATTTTGCTGCATTTGCTCGCGGCAGCTAATGGCACGAAGCGGGCATTCTTTGCATTGCACCAACTCTGGCAAAAATCCGGGTGAAAGCGGACCTGCCGGCTTGCGATCTCGACTGATCATGGTCCCGAGGGTGGGGCGGCGCGGATCGGGAGCTCCATCTGAAAGGTCGCACCCCTGCCGAGCGTTGACTCGACCCAGATACGGCCGCCGTGCATCTCGACGATCTGCTTCGCGATGGCGAGGCCAAGGCCGGTACCACCCTTGGCTTTGGTAAGCGAACTATCGACTTGGTGGAACTGATCGAATATGCGGGTCTGCTCTTGCTCAGGGATCCCTGGCGCCGTGTCCGCCACAATGATGGCGAAATGACCGTTAACCGACTTCGCCGTGACGCGTACCTCGCCGGTGTCGGTGAACTTGATGGCGTTGCCGACGAGGTTGAGGAGCACCTGGGTGAGGCGCTGCTCGTCGCCAAGCCCGATGGGCAGGGACTTCGCCACCTCAGTCTTGAGGGCGAGCTTCTTGTTCTGCGCGAGGGACTCGGTGGCAGACCGCACGGTCTCGACCACGCTCTCGATGGCGTATTCGGCAATGTTCAAGGTGAACTGGCCGGATTCGATCTTGGCGATGTCGAGCACCGTATTGATGAGGCCCAGCAGGTGCTTGCCGTTGGAGCGGATGCGGTTGAGGGCATCGAGTGATTTCGGTCCCTGCGGCTCGTAGAAGCATTCCTGGATGAGTTCGGCATACCCGAGAACGGCCGCGAGCGGAGTCCGCAACTCGTGGCTCATGTTGGCCACGAACTGGTTCTTGTGCTGGCTTGCGATTTCGAGGTCATCGACGGTCTTGGCAAGCTCACGTGTCCGCGCTTGCACCTCTTCGAACAGCCGCGAGTTCTCAATGGCTATTACAGCCTGATCGGCGAAGGACTCGACCAGCGCGACCTGCTTGTCATCGAACCGTGCGACCCTGGTCCGCGCCAGTGCGATGACGCCGATCGGGTGGCCCTTCAACAGCAGGGGCACGGCTAGAACTGTGTGGACATTGCCTGCCCGATTGAAGGCATGCGAGACCAGCTCGGGATCGGTGGCGACACCCTCGACCTGGACCGCCCGTCGCGCAAGTATCGCACGACCGACCATATTACCTCGGCTCACAGGTCCGCGCGCGCTATAGACGGCCTCCACCCGCTCCTCAGGCTGGCCACAGTGTGCCACGGCACGAAATGTCTCGCCCTCCAGTCGCCAAATGACGGCGCGCTCTGCCTGGCACAGCCTCCGCGCCGTCGCCACGATCGTATCCAAGACCGGTTGCACTTCGTTGGGTGAGCGCGAAATCACCCCCAGTACTTCGCTGGTGGCCGTTTGTCGGTCGAGTGAGTCCTGCAGCTCCTTCGTTCGCGCCTGCACCTCCTCAAATAGGCGCGTGTTCTCGATGGCGATGACGGCTTGATCGGCAAAAGTCTCCGCTAGCTTAATCTGCTTGTCGGTGAACGGCCGAACGGTGATCTTGCTCAACAGGATTACGCCGATTAGCCTGCCCTCCCGCAAAAGCGGCACGCCGAGATGGGTCCGAAAGCCCCCCAACCTCTGAGTTTCGGTCAATGTGTATTCCGGATCGGCAAGAACATCGGGGATTTGAACGGACTTGCCTTCCAATTGAACTCGCCCGACAACACCCCCACGTCCCGGCACAAACGTAAGAGTTTGTTTGCTGCATCGCAATGGCGCCGTATGCACGACGGCTGCCTGCTCACGGACCCGTCCCAGCGCGTCGGCTTACCCTTTGAAAGCGGACCATATTCGCACTCCCGCATAGGTCGTCAGCTAGGTGCCACTTGCTGACGTGAGCAGTTGCAACAAGATCCGTTCCTGATCCCTAGGCTGGTACTGCGGCAAACCCCGATCCCCTTTTGGGGAAAACTATGGACCA